>Ga0247727_10019816_pt1 | contig 10372 bp, 9 predicted proteins | sample WisWelCaveWW1625_FD_202498 | JGI IMG/M metagenome (GOLD analysis project Ga0247727, IMG submission 202498) | Biofilm microbial communities from Wishing Well Cave, Virginia, United States - WW16-25 | ecosystem: Environmental > Aquatic > Deep subsurface > Groundwater > Cave microbial mat | place... | reverse complement strand
TGGGCGTCGAGGGTGTGCAGTTCCATCCAGAATCCATTCTGACAACCGCGGGAAAGGATCTGCTCAGGAATTTTCTGAAACTCTAGCGAATAGATAATAGCGGGTAGCCGAGAGAAATCTGAAACATAAGAGGAGCATCTGGCTATGCGCTACTCGCTGTTCGCTATTAGCTGGTCAATATGATTAAAGACGCCATCGCCAAACTGGCTGATCGGATCAATCTCTCGGAAAAAGAAGCTGAGGAGGTCATGCTCGCCATCATGGACGGGCAGGCCACGCCGGCGCAGATCGCCGCCTATTTGATGGGGCTGCGGATCAAGGGGGAGACGGTCGAGGAAATCGCCGGCTCGGCGCGGGCCATGCGCGCCAAGGCGACGCGCATCCGCGTGGCCGATCCGCTGGTGGTGGATACCTGCGGAACCGGTGGCGACCGGGCCCATACCTTCAATATCTCCACCACGGCGGCCTTCGTCGTCGCCGGAGGAGGGCTAACCGTCGCGAAACACGGGAATCGTTCGGTGTCGTCCAAATCCGGCAGCGCCGATGTCTTGGCGGCCCTAGGCGCGAAGATTGATCTGCCGACGGAACGGATCGAGGATTGCGTGAACGAAGTCGGGATTGGGTTTCTGTTTGCGCCGCTTTTTCATGGAGCCATGAAGCACTGTGCAGCGCCACGCCAGGAAATGGGCGTCCGAACCCTGCTCAATATCCTGGGCCCGCTGACAAATCCGGCCGGTGCCTCGATTCAAGTCCTGGGCGTCTACGACGGCAACTTGACCGAAGTCATGGCCAAGGTGCTGGTCCATCTGGGCACGCAACATTGTTTTATCGTACATGGCATGGATGGCCTGGACGAAATCACGCTGACCGACCGGACGCGGGTCTCGGAAGGGAAGGCCGGCATCGTCTCCAGTTATTTCGTAGAGCCGGCCGATTTTGGGCTGCAACGAGTCAAGCTTAAGGACCTGGCTGGAGGCACGGCGGAAGAGAATGCGCAGATCACGCGGGATATTCTCAAGGGACGAAAGGGTCCCAAGCGCGACGTGGTCTGCTTGAACGCCGCACCGACCTTTGTGGCGGGCAAGAAGGCCAGGACCTTGCAGGAAGGATTCGAGCTGGCCAATAAGGCAATTGACAGCGGCGCGGCCAGCGAGAAGCTCGAAAAGCTGATCGCGTTCACCAACAAGAAGCATGCGGCATGATCCTGGACCAAATTCTGGAACATAAGAAGGCGGAGATTCGGCATAAGCAGAGTCGCGGGTATCTGGCCGAGCTGAAAGGCAAGATCCGCGATCAGGCGCCGGCCTTGCCGTTTGCCATCACGTTGGAAGCGACGCGGAAGCCGGAGAGTCCCGCGCTGATCGCCGAGGTCAAGAAAGCCTCGCCGAGCCTGGGCCTGCTGCGGGAAGAGTTCAAGGATAAGTTCGAACCGGTGAAGATTGCCGAGCAGTACAAGAAGCACGGGGCCTCCGCGGTCTCGGTTCTCACCGACAAGGATTTCTTCCAGGGCAGCCTCGACGATCTCAAGGCTGTCAAAGACAAGACCGGTCTGCCGGTGCTTCGCAAGGACTTCATGGTGGACGATATCCAGTTTTACGAAGCGCGGGCCTATGGGGCCGATTGCGTCTTATTGATCGTGGCGGCGCTGGAGAAGCGGCAGTTGGTGGATTTCTTCACGCTGGCGAAAGAGTTGAAGATGGACGTGCTCATTGAGACGCATCACGAGAAGGAGCTGGACATCGTGCTGGAACGGCTACCGGAAGCCCGGCTGATCGGGATCAACAACCGGGATTTGAAAACCTTCTCGACCGATCTCGGCGTGACGCTCCGTCTTGCCAAGCGTATTCCATCCGGTAAGATCATCGTCAGCGAAAGCGGGATTCATAAAAGGGACGATGTGAAACGCCTCCTCGAAGCCGGCGTCCATGCCATGCTGGTGGGGGAGTCGCTGATCAAGTCGGAAGATATAGGGGTGAAACTGCAGGAGCTCTTAGTTGATTTAGCTAAAGGGATCGAATCATGAGTCTATCGCTTGAGGAAGTGGCTACCTGGCTTAAGACCACTGTGCCGGGAATAATCATTTTGGGAGCCGCGGGTAGTGTTTTAGCTGTATTTATTTTGAAAGTGGCCCAGAAACTTTTTCTTGAGTTGTTGCCTGCCCGATGGAAGCTTCTGCTAGAGCAAAGACTCTGGGAGTCGTACAAGGCTGGATTTGTTTTTGGGCATCTTCAGGCAAAGAAGGACGTATTTAGTTTGGTGACGTTCTATATCTATCGGGCGATTAAGATTATGTTTCTTTTATTTTTCTCCATGCTCTTTCTTCTTCAATTCCTGTATTTCGTCCTGAGGCCTTCAGGCGATATCCTTACCGCAGGCTCATATTTTGCATTAGTTATGGCCATGTTGATGTTGTACTGGGCGTTGAGAGAAGGAAGATTTATATTTTGGGACTATCAGGGTGCGCTTGGGCCTATCATAAGTGAGTGTGGAAAATTCTTTGATAAGCGATACAAGAATAAGGGGAGCGGTGAGCAGAAAGCCGATGAGGGTAAAAAATAATTGGCAGCCGCGTAGCAAGGGCATCGACGTTTTTAATATGAACTGGTGAGCGATGGGCGTTCCGAAAGTCAAAATCTGCGGTATGACGAACGTTGAGGATGCGCTGGCGGCGGTGGAGGCCGGGGCGGATGCGGTCGGTTTCGTGTTCCACCATGCGAGCCCTCGCCGCGTCACGGCGGATGTGGTCAAGCGGATCGTCGCGCAGCTCCCGCCCTTCGTGCTGCCGGTCGGCGTGTTCGTGAACGAGGATGTGAAGATCGTCCGTGATTGGATGGACGACTGCGGCCTGGCCGTCGCGCAACTGCATGGCGATGAGGCGGCGGCTTATTGCGATCTCCTGGGGCGGCCGGTGCTCAAGGCGATCCGGCTGAAAGATCGAGGCTCATTGCTGTCGCTCGCGGAATATACAGGACGGTCGAGGGTGCGTGGAATCGTGCTCGATGCCTTTTCGGCCGTGTCCTATGGAGGTACCGGCCAGGTGACTGACTGGGATTTAGCTGCGGAGGCGGCCAAGTCGGCGCCGGTCATTCTGGCCGGCGGGTTGACGCCGGAGAACGTAGCCGAGGCAATTCAAAAAGTGAAACCCTATGGCGTGGATGTGAGCAGCGGGGTGGAATCACGTCCGGGTAAGAAGGATCACGCGAAAATGCGCGCGTTCATCAATGCAGCGAAACTTGTGTCGGGGTAGGGTGAGGGATATACTGCCTCACCTAGTCTATCAAGTCGGAAAGTCCATCAAGTCATAAAGTCCTCGACTCCGTGACTTGATGACATTACGACTTTTAGACTTTATGACTAATTGATCATGCTACACCTACCTAATCAGCGCGGTCGCTTCGGGCAGTACGGCGGGCGCTATGTGCCCGAAACGCTCATGCCGGCGCTGCTTGAATTGGAACAGGCCTATTGCAACGCGAAAAAAGACCGGCGCTTCCAGACTGAGTTTGAATATTACCTCAAGCACTACGTCGGCCGCCCCACGCCGCTCTATCTCGCCGACAGGTTGACCAAAAAACTGGGCGGCGCGAAAATTTATCTGAAGCGCGAGGATCTCTGCCACACCGGCGCGCACAAGATCAATAACGCCATCGGCCAGGCCCTGCTGGCAAAACGGATGGGCAAGCCGCGCGTGATCGCCGAAACCGGTGCTGGCCAGCATGGTGTTGCGGTGGCGACCGTGGCTGCGATGTTCGGCCTTCAGTGCGAAATTTATATGGGCACGGAGGACATGCAGCGCCAGTCGTTGAACGTGTTCCGCATGCGCCTGCTCGGCGCGACGGTGACGGGCGTGGACGCCGGCAGCCGGACACTCAAGGATGCCATCAGCCAGGCGATGCGCGATTGGACGACGAACGTCCGCACGACCCACTATATTCTTGGCTCCGTGCTGGGCGCGCATCCCTATCCGATGATGATTCGGGATTTTCAGTCGGTGATCGGCCGGGAGGCCCGCAAGCAAATCCTGGCGGCGGAAAAGAAACTGCCGGACCATCTGGTCGCCTGTGTCGGCGGCGGGAGCAATTCCATCGGTCTCTTTCATGCGTTCATCAAAGACCGCAAGGTCAGGATGACCGGCGTGGAAGCGGCAGGGCTGGGAATCCAGAGCGGAAAACACGCGGCACGGTTTGCCGGCGGCCGGCCCGGCGTCCTGCACGGCACGATGACCTATCTGTTGCAGGACGACGATGGACAGATCAACCTGACCCATTCCGTCTCCGCCGGCCTCGACTATGCGGCGGTCGGTCCCGAGCACAGCTATTTCCACGATCTCGAGCGTATTCAGTACACCTCCGCGACCGATGAAGAAGCCCTCTCGGCATTCGATCTGTTGTCGCGGGAAGAAGGCATCGTGCCCGCGCTCGAGAGTGCCCATGCCATCGTCGAAGTTGTCAGGCTGGCGCCGAGGATGAAAAAGTCGCAGATTATCGTGGTGAATCTCTCTGGGCGCGGCGATAAGGATGTGAATCAGATAGCTCGTATAAAGGGCGTGACGCTGTGAAGACGTTAAACGGAATCGTGAAACGTTAAACGTAAGTGAAAACTGTCCGGAAAGTCCTGCGATTAACGGTTAACGTTTAACGAATAACGAAGATGAACCGCCTCGATACGACATTTGCAAAGCTGAAGGCCAAGGGCGAGAAGGCGCTGATTGCCTACATCATGGCCGGCGATCCCTCGCTCCAGGAGACGGAACAGCTCGTCCTGGAATTGGAGCGGGCGGGCTCGGACATCATCGAGCTGGGCGTGCCGTTTTCCGATCCGATCGCCGACGGGCCGGTGATTCAAAAGGCCGCCGAGCGCGCGCTGCGCAGCGGGACATCACTGAAGAAGATTCTGGCAGCGGTGATGTCGCTGCGCGCCCGGACGCAGATTCCGCTGGTGCTGATGGCCTACTACAACACGATCCATGCGTTCGGCGAAGCAAACTTCTGTCTGGAGTCCACCAGGGCCGGCGTGGACGGCCTCATCGTGCCGGATATGCCACCTGAAGAGGCTGGCCTGCTCGATGCGGAAGCATCGAAGGCCGGGCTCTGCATCATCTACTTGTTGGCGCCGACCAGCACGCCGGATCGGCGCGCGATGGTCGCGCGGCGATCGCACGGGTTCATCTATTATGTGTCGCTCACCGGTATCACGGGCGCGAAGCTGACAGATTGGAGTGGCGTCAGACAGAACGTCGAGAAAATCCGCACAGCGACGGCCGTTCCGGTCGCCGTCGGGTTCGGCGTGGCGACGCCCGAGGACGTCGCGAAAGTGGGCGAAATTGCGGATGGCGTGATCGTCGGCAGCGCGATCGTCCGCCAGATCGGCGATCATCAGCAGGACGTCCGGATGGCCGAGCACGTCGGACGGTTCGTGCGGTCGCTGAAGGCCGCCTTGCCTCGCCGTGCCGTTGCCTGACATTCAGAGCGATCATGGCATCAACTAAGCGTCCTAAATCCTCCCGTTCGGTTGCTCGCGGTGCGATGCCGTCCAGCCGGCGCATGCCGCAGGTCCGCGACGCCGCGTCACCGGTTCCCGGATTTTCCCCTGCCGATCTCTTGATTGCCCAGCAGCAACTTGCGGAAGCGATCAGCGTGGCCATTCAAAACGGGCGTTCGATGGATGCCATGGTGTCCGGCTGCTTGCGGGTGTTGTTAGATCGGACCGGCACCACCTGCGCCGCCGTATACTTTGAAGACGAACAGACAAAGGACGTGCGCGTGCTGGCCACCTGTGGCAATCGGTCAGGCGAGGAGGCGGCGCGCCTGTTCGAACCGATGGTTTCGCGGGTCATGAGGGAGAACCGGGCGCTGGCAACGGCGGAGTGTCTGGCGGCTCCGCTGAAGCGCAAGCGGTCGGTGGAAGGCGTGGTCGCCGTTCACGGCCTGCCGAAGGATCAGCCGCGGGTCGAGAAAATCGCCGGTCTGCTGGACTTCTGCGCCTCGCGCCTGGCGGAAGCGCTGGACCATGTCCGGTTGATCGACAAGTACGCGCAGAAGATCAAGCGCATCCGGCAGATGGAAGAAGTCAGCCAGGCGCTGAATTCATCTGAAAACGAAATCGACATGATGCGGCAGGCCATTACCGCGGCCGTCAATCTGGTGCATGCCGAGGCCGGCTCCTTGCTGATGCGGGAAGAGCCGAGCGGAGAGCTGTTTTTCAGAATGGCCGTCGGCGAGAAGGGCGACCTTTTGAAGGAAGTTCGTTTGAAGCTGGGGCAGGGGGTGGCGGGGCTGGTGGCCCAGAGCGGGAAGTCTCTGATGGTCAACGACGCCCAGCATGACCCGCGCGTGGCCCACGATGTGGATTTGCGCACGGGGTTTGTCACGAAGAATATGATCGCCGTGCCGATCCTGGTGCAGGGAGCGGTCATCGGCGTGCTGGAGGCGGTCAATAAGCGCGGCGGAAAGCCGTTCAGCAAGTGGGACGTGGATGAGTTTGCCTGCCTGTCCCATCAGGTCGCGCTGGCGCTCGAAAAAACGCGGCTGTACCGGGAGCATCACGGCAAGATCGGGCGGCTCCAGAAGTTGCAGGAGATCAGCGGGGTGTTGAATTCCAGTTTGAATCCCGCAGACATCAGAAAGCGGGCCATCGAAGCGGCGACCGTGGTGATGAACGCCGAGACTGGCTCTCTGCTGCTAATGGACGAGGCGGCCCAGGAACTGTATTTCGATGTCGCGCTCGGCGAAAAGGGCGAAGGCATCCGCCAGATCCGCCTGAAGGTCGGGCAGGGCATCGCCGGAGCCGTGGCCAAGACGCAGCAACCCGAGATCATCAACGATTGCTACAGCGATCCGCGCTTTAATCCCGCGGGAGACAAGAAGACCGGCTTCCGCACCCGCAACATGGTCTGCGTGCCGGTCAAAGCCAAAGACAGGCTGCTCGGCGTGTTGCAGGCGATCAACAGGAAAGACGGCGCGGCCTTTACGCAGGATGACCTTCAAGATTTCGTCAGCCTGGCGAACCAGGTCGGCATCGCCATCGACAACGCCAACCTCTACGAAGAAATCAACCGCCTCCTGGAAGGATTCATCAACGCCAGCGTGATGGCGATCGAGAGCCGGGATCCGACCACGAGTGGTCACAGCGGCCGCGTGGCGACCCTATGCTGCGGCCTGGCCGAGATCCTGGACCGGCTCGACAGCGGTCCGTTCAAGGACGTGGCGTTCAATTACGACCAGATGAAGGAAATGCGCTATGCCGCCGTGCTGCACGATTTCGGCAAGGTCGGCGTGCGCGAGCATGTGCTGATTAAAGCGGAGAAACTGTTCCCGGGCGATCTGGCCCAGATGAAGGCCCGATTTGATTTTATCAAGCGGACGTACGAGACAAAGGCCTTACGGAAGAAAGTGGATATGCTCATGTCCGGCGATCGGGTGGCCACGGCCGAACTGGTCGCGCAGGTGGACGAAGAATTGGCAAAGCAAATTGCGGAGACGGATGGAATTCTCGAGTTTCTCCTGGCGTGCAACCGGCCGACGGTGCTGGCGCAGGGCGGATTCGAGCGGCTCAACGACATCGCCAGGATGACCTACGAGTCCTACGGCGGCCAGCAGCCGTTCTTGATGCCGCAGGAGGCGCACACGCTGTCCATTCCGAAGGGCAGTTTAACGCAGGAAGAGCGGCTGGAGATCGAAAGCCACGTGACCCATACCTACCGGTTTCTCTCGACGATCCCCTGGACGAAGGCGCTCAAGAACATTCCTGAGATCGCCTATGGCCATCATGAGAAGCTGGACGGGACCGGTTATCCGAGGCAGGTGTCCGGCAACGTCATTCCGGTACAGACGAGGATTATGACGGTCAGCGACATCTACGACGCGCTCACGGCGTCAGACCGGCCGTACAAGACGGCGGTGCCAACACCGAAAGCGCTGGCCATTCTGGAAGATGAGGTCAAGCACGGCAAGGTCGACAAGCAGTTGTTCGAAATTTTCGTGGAATCGAAGGTCTACCAGCGCGCCCACACGTCCTCCTGAAGGTTTTCTCCCTTTCTTCCGATGTCAGCATTTGTTTGACAGATACCGATTGCCTGCTAAGCTTGCTTGCGACGGATGCGGCTGTTTCTTGCCAAGGAGGATCGGATGAAGCGATGGGGCACGACGGTCGGCCGAGCGGTCGTGGTGATGGCACTGTGGAGTTCGGCTGGCGCAATCCCAGCCTATGCGGAAGAAAAGGCTGTTCCAAAAGGAGAGGATGCCTGGGTCGAACTCGAGTTGCGCGGATGGGCTCCCTCGCTTAGAGGTACTGTACAAAGCTCGGCAACAAATATGATTGGAACGAATCTGAGCCTGGGCGACACGCTTGGCGTGGACACGTCGAGACAATTCGTCTGGCCCAAGGCGACGTTGCATTTTGCCAAGAACCACCGGATCTGGGCCTCCTATCTCGACATGCAGTATTCCGGAGACAAGACGATCACGCAGCAGATCGTGTTCGGCGGGAACACGTTCAACGTGGCCGACTCCGTTCACAGCGAGCTGGGTTTCAGAGAGATTGCCGGCGGGTATCAATACGACTGGTTGAAATTCTCCAAATTCGCCTCGAACCTCAATCTGCAGGTCCACTACCTCGACATCAATGCAAAATTGCGGTCGAATGTGGTGGGGACGATCTCAGAGAGTATCAAGGCGCCGATTCCGACGATCGGCGGAGGCGTGCAAGTTTGGCCGGTCGACTGGCTGAAGCTGCATGGGGATTTCAATGTCTTCAAGCTCGGCGTGGCCGGTTTCAAAGGCGAGATGATTGACAGTCAGGCCGCGCTGACCGTCTCGCCGTGGGAATGGCTAGGGGCGTCGGTCGGGTACCGGTACTATCGGATTATTGCTCGCGATACGCAATCAGACGACCGAGCGGACTGGCTGCAGCATGGGCCGTACGTGAGCGTCATGGTACGATTCTAATCGTCACCGGCTGACGATTAGTCCATCTTCCATTCTGATAATGCGATCCGCCTGGGCGGAGAGCTTGTCGTTATGCGTGACGATCACGAAGGTCGTGCCGAGGGATTTATTCAACTTCCGCAATAATCCAAACAGCGCCTCGCCTGTGTGAGTATCCAAATTTCCGGTCGGCTCGTCGGCGAGGACAAGATCGGGGCGCTGCATCAGTGCCCGCGCCACCGCCACCCGCTGCTGCTCTCCACCGGATAACTCACCCGGTTTGTGGTGCAGTCGTTCGCTCAGCCCTACATCTGCGAGCAGTTGCGCGGCTTCCTTCTGCGCGTCGTCTGCCGGGCGGTTCTGGATCAGGGCCGGCAGGAACGTGTTCTCGAGGGCTGTGAACTCCGGCAGCAGATGGTGGAATTGGAAGACGAAGCCGATCCGTTTGTTGCGAAATTCCGCCTGCGCGTCTTCGGATAACGCGAACACATCCTGCCCATCAAACAGCACGTTGCCGCTGGTCGGGCGGTCCAGCGTGCCGAGCATGTGGAGTAACGTGCTTTTGCCTGCGCCGGAGGCGCCGACAATGGCAATCATCTCTCCGCGGGCAATGTCCAGCGTGATGCCTTTCAGGACGTTCAGCGTATAGCCGTTCATCTGAAAAGACTTCTTGAGATCGACGACCTTGATCACGTCGTCACTCGTACCGAAGCGCGGCCGCCGGATCGAGCTTCGCCGCCTGGAGCGACGGATAGACCGTCGCGGCGAAGCTGATGAGAATGGCGGAGCAGGACACCAGCAGGACATCGAGTGCCTGGATGTGCACCGGAATGTGGGCGATGTAGTACACCGTCTGGTCGAAGGTCCAGTACTTCTCGATCAGATAGAGGAACGCGTAGCCGAGCGGGATGCCGATCGCCGTGCCGGCAAAGCCGATGATCAATCCGTTCAGCATGAAGATGCGCATGATGGCGCGCCGCGTGGCGCCCATGGCCTTGAGAATCGCAATTTCACGCTGCTTTTCCGTGACGATCATCGTCAACGTGCTGATGATGTTGAAGGAGGCGACGGTGATGATAAGCACCAGCAGCAAAAACATCATCGTCTTTTCGAGCTTCAGAGCCGAGAGTAGATTGCGATTGAGCTGCATCCAGTCGCGCGCCCAGTAGGGAAATCCAAGCGTCTGCTCGACGGCATGCGCGATGTTGGCGGCCTGGAAAATGTCGTCCACCTTGACCTCGATGCCGGTGGTGGTGGCGCCCATGTTGAAGAACTTCTGCGCTTCTGCCAGCGACAGGTAGGCCAGCGACGAATCGTATTCGTACATGCCGGATTGAAAAATGGCCACCACGCGGACGGTCCGTATCTTCGGCGTCATCATGACGGCATTGAGCGAGCCGGCCGATCCGACCGGCGAGACGATGTTCAGGGTGTTGCCCACCGTGACG
>Ga0247727_10019815_pt1 | contig 10372 bp, 6 predicted proteins | sample WisWelCaveWW1625_FD_202498 | JGI IMG/M metagenome (GOLD analysis project Ga0247727, IMG submission 202498) | Biofilm microbial communities from Wishing Well Cave, Virginia, United States - WW16-25 | ecosystem: Environmental > Aquatic > Deep subsurface > Groundwater > Cave microbial mat | place... | reverse complement strand
ATCGTCAGCCGCATTTATGAAGAAGCGTTTGATTATGTTGACGCGCCCATCCTCCGCATCGCGCAAAAAGAAGTGCCGCTTCCTTACAATCGCACGCTCGAACAAGCCGCTCTTCCTCAAGTGCCAGATATCATTGCGGCGGCGAAGGAGGTTTTGAAATAATGGCTGAAACAATTTCCATGCCCAAACTAGGCTTCGATATGGCGGAGGGCTTGCTTGTCCGCTGGGTGAAGCAGGTTGGCGAAAATATCAACAAGGGTGATGTGCTTGCCGAGATCGAAACCGACAAAGCCACTGTTGAGGTTGAATCTTCCGCAAGCGGCGTTGTTTTGCAACACATCGTTGAACAGGGGACGATGGTTCCCGTCAACGCGCCAATTGCAATTGTGGGCGCTGCGGGAGAAAGAGTGGATGCTCCAGTTGCAGACAGTGGAAAACCGAAAGCAGAAGTTAAAGCGGATGAGAAGCCGCTTCCGACTCAACCGACAGTTGTTCCTGTTCAACAAACCTCATCCCATCTTGAGTCTGGTTTGGTCAAAGCAAGCCCTCTTGCAAAGAAAATCGCGAAAGATAACCAGGTCGATTTATCCCGCGTGCAAGGCACGGGTCCTGGTGGACGCGTGGTGCGTAAAGATGTGGAGTCTGCACTCACGAGCGGACAACCCTCAACCGTCAGTAGTCGGCCTATTCCATCATTTGTGGCTGTTTCGCATGAAGATGAAGTTGTTCAACTAACAAAACTTCGCCAGGCAGTTGCACGTCGTATGACCGAATCCAAGACAACGGTTCCGCACTTCTACGTGACCCACGTATACAAAATGGACGCGGTCATGGCAATGCGCAAACAAGCCAACGAATATTTACCTGAAAACGAAAAACTCTCGGTCAATGACTTTATTATCAAAGCCGTCGCGTTGACCCTGCGCGAGTTCCCGAATCTCAATGCGACCTTTGCCGGTGATAAAGTCGTCCGTCATGGCGCGGTGAACGTGGGCGTCGCGGTTGCGGTCGAGAATGGTTTGTTGACCATCGCCCATAAAGATACCGACCAAAAACCGTTGCGTCAGATTTCTGGCGAAGTGAAAGCCATGGTCGCCCGCGCGCGCGGAGGCAAGGTCAAGCCTGACGATATCGAAGGCTCGACCTTCTCGATTTCAAATTTGGGCATGTATGATGTCGAAAACTTTATCGCGATCGTCAATCCACCTGAGGCCGCGATATTGGCAGTTGGTTCGGCAAAGGAAGTGCCTGTTGTCGAAAATGGCGAGATCAAAGTCGGCTGGCGCATGAAAGCCACCATCTCTGTTGACCATCGCGTCAGCGACGGAGCTGAAGCCGCCCAGTTCATGCAGGCGCTGGCGGGGTATTTGGAAGCGCCGGTGCTGATGCTGGTGTAAAAATCGTAGAACCCCGAGTATTTCAACAACTCGGAGTTCGTTCGTTATGCTATACTTAACAAATGGACGACAATCAATTTCCCAAATTAGATCGAACCGCCTTCTCGGTTGTGTCTTTGGAAGAAGCCGACAACGATGAGATGGAATATTGGCTATCTAAAACTCCTTACGAGCGGTTGGACGCATTGGAAACTTTGAGGCAAATATTTTATGGCTACGATCCGACTACCATCAGACTTCAAAGAGTTCTTGAGATTGCTGAAAGAGCATGAGGTCCGCTATTTATTGATCGGGGCGTACGCAGTCAACTATCACGGATATATTCGCGCCACTGGTGATATGGATATATGGATTGCCATTCATCCTGACAATGCTCAAAAAATGGTTAAAGTCTTAAAAAAATTCGGATTCGAGAACGATCCTGATATAAAACCAGAGTTGTTTTTACAGGAGAAAAAAATTATTCGTATGGGTGTGCCGCCTGTGAGGCTTGAAATTTCAACTTCCATTTCTGGCGTCAAATTTGAGGAATGTTACAAGGCGCGAATTGTGGACATATTGGATGGGGTTGAAGTTAATTTGATTGATTTTGAGAATTTAAAGAAGAATAAAAAGGCAAGTGGGAGACCAAAGGATATTACGGACTTCAAGAAATTACAGCAGAAAAAAACGGGCAGGTAGAACAATCCATATCCTTGACCACCGCGTCAGCGACGGGGCGGAGGCTGCGCAGTTCATGCAGAAGCTGGCAGAGTTCCTGGAAAATCCTGTCAGGATGTTGGTGTAGAATCAGATGGGTCACGTTGCAAACGTGACCCACTTTTTTTTCGAAGGTAAAGGATGAATTCTCTCCATCAACCTCTTTCACCAGTTCGACTCACCCACCCTGAGTGGAGCAAGAATGCGGTCATTTATCAGATCAACACGCGGCAGTTTACTCAGGAGGGAATCTTCAAGGCAGCCGAGTCACATTTGCCGCGCTTGAAAGACCTCGGCGTAGATATCCTCTGGCTGATGCCGATTCACCCTATTGGCGAAAAAAATCGCAAAGGGACCTTGGGGAGTCCCTACGCGGTAAAAAATTATTACGACGTAAACCCGGAGTTCGGTACGATGGATGACCTGAAGCATTTCGTTCAAGTAGCACATGATATGGATATGCACGTTATTCTGGATTGGGTGCCAAATCATACGGCCTGGGATCATATTTTGGTGACCGAGCACCCGGAATGGTATGCCCGCGACTGGAAAGGGGACTTTCACCCGACTCCATGGTGGGACTGGTCAGACATCATTGATCTGGATTATTCACAGCCTGCGGTGCGGGAATACATGTCAGAGGCGATGAAGTTCTGGGTGCGCGAAGCCGATGTGGATGGATTCCGATGCGATGTGGCGGGCTTTGTCCCAACTGATTTTTGGAATACTGTCCGCAAGGAATTAGACGCGATCAAACCTGTATTCATGCTGGCCGAATGGGAGGCGCGTGACCTCCACGAAGAAGCTTTTGATATGAGCTACGCCTGGACCTGGTATGACACGATGGTGAAGATTGCAAAAGGCCAGGCGAAGATCCCACAGTTGCTTGTGTATTACTCGTGGAATGAAAAGGCGTATCCGCGCGACATCATGCGGATGCTCTTCGTCACCAACCACGATAAAAACGCCTGGGATGGAACGATGAACGAGCAGTTCGGTGATGCGTTGGAAGCAGTGATTGCACTGTCTGTGATCAGTGAAGGGATGCCGTTGATCTATAACGGGCAGGAGGCTGGTGAAGAGAAACGGCTGGCTTTTTTCGACAAAGATCCCATTCAATGGAAGGAACATCCTATAGGAGCGTTGTATAAGAAGCTAATCGCCTTGAAGAAACAAAATACTGCCTTATGGAATGCGGCTTGGGGGGCGCGCATGATACATGTGCCTAACAGCGCGCCGGATTTGGTCTTCAGTTTTGTGCGTCAGAATGAAAATAATAAGGTGTTTGGAGTATTTAACTTTTCACCAATCCCTCAAACCACGAGCTTCCATGAAGATTTGTATCAAGACGACTATGTCGATTTTATGAACAATCAACCTATTAAGTTGTCGGCTGGATCAAAGATTAGTCTACAGCCCTGGAGATGTCATATCTTCGTAAGGTAGAGATTTTGAAGCACCATCTACGGGAGATACTGCCGATGCGGCGCGGTTCATCCAGGTGTCAGCTGGGCTACCAGAAGACCGGTAAGGATGATTGAATTTCCGTATTCCTACCGGGGGTCATCATTCGTGAGTCTCCTACGGAGGATCAGCCAGGTAGCTGCTGTTGACCCAGCCGGCCGTTCCGTCATAGAGCACTGGCACCCAGAGTGAGTTATTTACTAGAACTCCCTCGCCGGTGACTTCGACAATAGCGCCCTCGGGAATTAATAGTATTACATCATAAATCGTTCCGGGTCCTGCTCTAAGATTAAGCCGGTCCACATCGCTCGAGAGATTCGCGACGATCTTCTTAACCGAGAAAGTGGCCGTAGAGGTTGCAGTTGAGCTGGGTATGCGAGTGGCAGTAGCTGTTCCTGCCACCGGAGTCGCTGTGGCAGTCGGCGAAAAAGAGGGGGGAGTCGCTGTTACAGTAACTGATGAGACCAATTGTGTAACCACGGACGTCGCCGGGCTGACCTGTGTTTCAGCTGCTATGCCTGTTGCCGTCAGCTCAATTTCTGAAGACCACTGTTCGCAAGTTTCACGATAAGCATCGCCAGGAAAGTATCGCTCCCATTCGATCTGGTTAAAGTTCCGGCCTGCTCGCTGGCAGGCTTGTTGTTGCCACGACTCAGGATCGATATCCCACAGGAAAATGCTACTGCCATCACCTGATGCGAGCAAGTTGCTATCAGGAAGGAATACCACGCTAACGACATAAACAGCATTCCCTATGAGCGGTTGCCCAATGGGTTGGCGTGTTTCCACATCCCACAAGATGATGTTGTCGTAAGTGCCGGAGGCAAGAATATTTCCATCCGGGCTGAATGAGACACTGTTTACGGAGGAATATTGGCCCGTGAGCAGTTGCCCAATGGGTCGGCGTGTTTCCACATCCCACAAGATGATGGTGTTGTCATAACTGCCGGAGGCGAGAATTTTTCCATCCGGGCTGAAAGCAAGGGAAGTTACCTCGCTTGTATGACCAGCGAGATGTGCAATGGGTTGTTGCTTCATTACATCCCATTCGGTAATATCACCTGCGATGCAACCAGAATCATCTGGGATCTCTCCACAACCGGATGAGAAGAGGGTCAGACCGTCAGGACTAAAAGCGATTGAAAAAACTGGATTTAGGTTCCCGACGAGCGGCTTGCCGATGGATAGGCCTGTTTCCACATCCCAGAGGATGATGGTGCCATCGTAACTGCTGGTTGCAAGTATCTTGCCATCAGGACTGAAGGCAACATCGGTTACGGTGTTTTCGTGCGCCTCAAGTTGAGCGATTTGCCTACGGGCTTCCACATTCCACAAGATAATGGTGTAGTCAAAACTGCCGGAGGCAAGAAGCTTTCCATTCGGGCTAAATGCTATGGCAGAAATGTCCCCCGTGTGCCCAGTGAGCCGTCCGATCGATTGTTGCTTAACCATATCCCATAGAAGAATATTGTCGTTATCGCCGCCGGAAGCGAGGATCTTGCTATCGGGGCTGACTGCGACGCTGGTAACATAATCTGTATCAGCCGGGAGTAGTTGACTGATGGGATTGGATCGATCGATCGCCCAAAGCGTGATGTTGTTATCGTAACTGCCTGAGGCGAGAACTCTGCCATCGGGGCTGAAGTCAACTGAGACAAAACCGGTTGTCCCTGCGAGTTTACCGATAGACTCGAAGAAATTTACATCCCAGAGAAGGATCGAGTTGTCATAACTGCCTGCGGCGAGAATTCCGCCGTCCGGCGTGAAGGCTATGGAGTTTATATAAGATGCACTCCCCTCGAGTGGGCCAATGAGCTCCAATGAGTTTAGATCCCAAAGATTAACTGTATACTCGAAATTGGTTGCGTAATCATAATTCGCTGAGGCGAGGAGCGTGCCATCAGGGCTAAATGCGATGCTGGAAAAAGAACTTGAATTATCGCTGAGCAGTTGGCCGATAGACTCGCCCGTTTTCACATTCCACAGACTAATAGCGGTTCCTCCACCGGCAGAGGCAAGGATACTTCCATCTTGACTGAAGGCGACGGTGGAGACATAACTTGATTGTTCAATCGGTGGATAGATTGGCAGGCGAGATTCGACATCCCAAAGGATGATGTAGTTATCATGACTTCCGGAGGCAAGAATCTTACCGTCTGGGCTGAAGGCAACACTCGATACATAACTTGTATGTTCTTTGAGTTGGTCTATTCGTTGTCGGTTCTCCACATCCCACAAAATGATGGCAGCATCTGCGCTTCCGGAGGCGAGAAAATTGCCGTCTGGGCTGAAAGCAAGGGAGGTTACATCACTTCCATGCCCGGTGAGCTGACCGATGCGTTGGCTGGTCTCCATATCCCATAGGAGAATGTTGTCATCTGCACTTCCCGAGGCAAGGATTTTGCCATCGGGACTGAAGGCTACAGTTGTTACTGTCTCCATGTGACCCGGGGGCAGGAACTGAAACACTTGAGGGCTGGCAACCGCGGCATCCAGCAGAGCTGATCGAGACTGCAGTGTGTTTTCCATATTGAATGCTTCAACAGCAAGCAATAGGGCGTTTTGAAGATTTGTGGTGAGCAAGCGTTGCGATTGTGCCGCCAATTCGCCGGCGCGGGAAATACTGGATTGTTTCTTTGCTTCAGCCTCATTTGCCTGAGCGATTAAGGCATTGGCTTGTGAAGTTTCTGCAATGGTATATGCAAGCGTGCTAGCTGCCTGTGCTGTTAATGCATTTTCCTTCGCATCATTGGCTTGAAAAATACCAAACATGCCAAGCCCTGACGTAACGAGGATGGCTACAATCGATAAATAGACAATGATGCGTTGCTGACGTGCCTGAAGTCTCTGTACTTTTTCCTTTTGGTTTTTCTGGCTTATTCTTAAAAATTCTCTTTCGATATGTGTCAACTCGCTTTGATGCTCTTTTGCCCACACCTCCGCCTCTGCCAGGGCTTGATCGCCAAACAGCCACGTTTCGCTCCGGCCCTGATCGTTCCACAACGACGCCTGCCGTTGCAAAGGGCTCAGGTTATCGAACCATTTTTTGTTATTGGCAAGAATCGGTTCCACAAGGCGGTCATGGGTTAACTCGTAGAACGTCGAGGCGCCGCGTTGTTCGGCCCGGACCAGGTCGCTTTGCAATGCCTGGATGACATTATCGGGCAGTTCCCCTTCCACCCTCCTCATGGTTCGCAGGACCAGGTTGCGCGTGCCGGCTGGCGTGATCAATTTCTTTCCGAACCACTCCCGGATCAGGCGCTCACTCACCTTTTTCTGTTCTGCCACTTCGCGGACGCGTTCCGCGTAATGCTCCTCCAGCGCAATGTCGACATCTCCCAATTTATCCAGGTCAGCGTGCGTAATGTGATCCCCAGGCGCGAGACCTTTCCATAATTTATAGCAGATCAATTGGAGCTGGACAGCCTCCACGAACTGCCCCGGCTGAGTCTCTGTCGTTTCGTCCGCTTTTTGTATTTTGATTCCGGAGAGATCGTTTACTAATTTTTCCGCCACGCCATCTTCAAACGGGCGGATCTTCGCCACCGGTTCCTTGATCGCCTCTAATGCTGCATCACGCTCGAGCCTCTGCATATAATAACGGCGTCGGAAGCGACTGGGGACAAGCGGGCTATAAGGGTCGAGGGAAGCCACGTAATCCTCCCGCATGACCAACAGGATCGAAAGATATGGATTCCCTTCCAGAGCCTCGGCGAGTTGTTTGAAGAAACCCTCGCGTTTCTCCCATTCCTCATGATGCGTGCTGAAGAGTTCCTCGAATTGATCGATGATCAGAACAGCGGATTCTGGATCCTCCTCTGAGCCATGCTCATGAAGCTGTCCCTGGATGAATTCGCTGATCGTGCGTGTTGCCAGCGCTGCCGCGTTCTTTTCCGTAAGGGCAAGGCTGCGCAGGAGATTGAAAACAAAGATGTTCTCCGGCTTAATCCCACCCGGTGGATCGCCAACCACGCGGCCGGTGAAGATCTCATAGCCGCGATTTCTCAGCTCATGGATGAGGCGGGCATTAACCAGCGAACTCTTGCCTGCGCCGGATTGGGCGTAGAAGACGACAAGCCGTTCCGAAACGACCAGAGCGAGCAGGTCGCGCGCTTCGCTCTCGCGCCCAAAAAAGCGATCACCCTCCTTTTCCGTAAAGGTTCGTGGACCAATGTACGGCTTCGGCAGGGTATCGTTCATGGCTGGCCTCTCCCGGCATTCTTCGCTTCGATCAACGAGTAGATGAATTCATCCGGATTGTTCCAGACCACGCTGAAGTCGTGATCGTCAAAAAATTGCTCCAGGTACTTTACCGAATTTATCTGGTAATCCTGGTTACCCAGGGCGGGTCGTAACTGAATGGCAACGCTTTTCTTCTTTTTAGCAGTCTTTCGTGCCATCAACAAGAAACGGAACAGGGCGCGAAAATCCCAATCCGGGAGGTTATACCCGATCAGTATCAGGCGCGCGGTGGGCAGCGCCAGTCGAAGCGGCGTAGGATACAGTTCCTGTGAATTGAACCCCTCTGCGGCAGTTATCAGGAAGTTCATGTAATCGTCCTCGCTTAACACCAGTGTATCTTTGTACTGTTCCATGCCGAAGAGGTGATACACCGCGGGATTCTGCGTGGTAGGGTTGAACTTGGGGTCGGGCAGATGATCCGGGTTGATCCCGGCTTTGTTCCCATCCCAGAAACAAAGTTGGGTGCGCGCGGATTTTCCCAATTTTTCCAACTTGGCTTCGAGGAAGTTTGAATAACTGGTAGTGATGAAGATGGGCAGATCGAGGCTGGCCAGCAATTCGAGCGGATCCGCCCGCCCCTGGGAAAATCCGCGCGGGTATTCCAGTTGCTGTGCCGTCTCGGAAAAGACCAACCTTTGGGTACGGGCGCGGAGTTCAGCGACCTTATCCTTGAAATCTGAATCGTTTTCAGCCAGTTTCAACAAGCGATCGTTGATCAGTTTGAGGTATTCGATCTTGGGCAGCTCGGTATCCTGCTTTTCCACCTGCCGGTATTGCGCCACACGCGCAAGGTTGCGGTCATCCGACATGGGGTAATTGATCTTCGTTGCCCAAAGTTTCGTTAGTTGCTGTTCCAGCGTGCTCGCATCGTCGTAGTATTTCGCTTCCTTTTTCAGGAGTTCGCGCAGTTCAAGATCGGCCTGGAAGATCTGCTCGATGCGAAAAGAATTGCTGATCACTGGAATGACTGTTCCATCCTCGAGGAAAGGCAGGACGATATCGTTCAGCAACTTGAGAGTATCCGCGTTCTGGTTATTTGCAAGCATACGTTCCAGACTCCTCGAATAACAAAATGGATCAGATTTTCATTGCGACGCGAAACCCAATTCCCGCACCGGTCCAACCGGCGTCCGTGGGTAGCTGCCCTTTGCGATTGGTGCAGCTCAAGTTGCCTGCATCCTCGGCAAAGGAGCAGCCACGAACGACGCGCAGGATAGTGGAACTGGCATTGACGTCATTCCGGCGATCGTTCTGCCACGGATATGTGAATACCTCGGGCTTGGCGCGGCTTTCACCCCACAACGATGATGTCCACTGACGCACATTGCCGACAAGATCCAGCATGCCAAAATCATTTTGCGCGGGGTAGGCGTTAACTGGTGCAAGCGAGGCTTTGCCATGATTGCTCCGTTCAAGGGCAGGATCCATACCCCACGGATACCGGCTGACGGATCCGGCTCGACATGCCTTCTCCCATTGCGCTTCATTCGGGAGGATAAATTCGCGGACCGATTTTTTACTTAGCCACGCGCAATAGTCGCGGGCTTCTTTGAAAGTAACGCCGGCAACAGGATGATCCAACTGGTCCTTGCGAGGTACCTGTCCAACCCACCCCAGTATGGGCATCGCGCGCGTGCCAGTTTCTTGCACAAACACTGCGTACTGGGCGTTCGTTACGGGAGCAATCCCGATGCGAAAGGCGGGCAACTCTACACTATGCTGGGGAATTGTCGATGGTGTTTCCTCCTCCGGAGAGCTGCCGAACTGGAAAGGGCCCTGGGCGACGTAGACAGTCCGCGGTTCGAAGGCATCGTCGATCTCAATATCATTCACGGAGAACCCCACCGAGGTGCGGATATCCTTGATTAACTTCTCCATATCGTGCTCATAATCGGGAAAGTTTCGAATTGTGACTAGGTTTTTGTCCAGTAACGGACGTAGACGTTCGGGGAGATCGCCCATACCTGGCACTTGTGCTCCCAGGACGAGAACGGGGATGAGCGTTGCTGGTCGCTCAATGCTGCGCCTCAAGCCTGCTTCCACTTCCCAGGCAGTAATGTCCTGCGGATCCTCCAGGCGTTTCTGACCGCTCGCATTCTTCAGGTTTGCCCATTGGGGTCCGATGATGACCAGCATGACCTGGCAGCCTTCGATCTCGCGTTTCAACACCTCCCTCCAATCGGAGCCGCCGGGAATATCGTAGGTATCGCGGAAGACTTCATTGGGGAAGGCCTCCACCAACGATTTGCGGAGGGTGCCCACAACGTACGTAGCGTTGTCTTCAGCGCGCCGGTAGGAGATGAAAATTTTCATATCACGAATGATCGATGCCTGGAGGATCGGAGGAGATCCAGACCCCCACACTAACGCCCATGGGTGATCGAATCTGCTGCTGGGTTGACATTATATCCCTATTCATTCCGTTCTAACACAGCTGGGCAGGTAGGGTAATCGCATCTAACTACCCGCGGCGAGGACTTTGAGGAGATAGTCTTCTTTCCAGGCAGCTTGGAGTTGCTTGGCATGAATACCGCCTTTGGCCGTTTTCTCCTGTTTTAACAAGTTGAGAG
>Ga0247727_10019814_pt1 | contig 10373 bp, 12 predicted proteins | sample WisWelCaveWW1625_FD_202498 | JGI IMG/M metagenome (GOLD analysis project Ga0247727, IMG submission 202498) | Biofilm microbial communities from Wishing Well Cave, Virginia, United States - WW16-25 | ecosystem: Environmental > Aquatic > Deep subsurface > Groundwater > Cave microbial mat | place... | reverse complement strand
GTGAGAGCGCAGATCGACGAGGCAGATGAACGGGGTCTCGGCTGGATGCTGTGGAACTTCTCGTCTGAGTTCACGACGAGCGCCCTCGACCCCGGCTGATGTGGGGCTCGCGGCCGCAAGCCAGGTTGGTCCGCTTGAAGGGCTAGGCCACTTTCTCGGCTTCCTCCTCGTAGATCTTGGCCACCTCGGCAGCAATTCGGTCGATCCCATCATCGGGCGGGAATGTCAAGCGATTCGCTGTGATGATTGTCGTGAACGTGTCGCCGTCTGAGCGGATCACATAGAGGCCGTATTTGAAGTCCGCAGTAGTGACACCAGCTGGGATCGACGGCCGAAAATCTGACTCGATCAGGCAAACCGTGATCTCCTCGTCGGCTTCTAGCTCATGGCTCATTGGAACGGCAAATCCTCTCCTCGCCGCCTCCTCGTCGGTCAGGCGATCGTCATGATCTTGTTGGTTGGCACCCACGATCGCCGCAAACACGATCGGGGTTGTCACCAATTCCTCGACGACTAGCTGTCCATGGAAGAACCTGTCTTCGCATCGGTAGGGCGGATCAAGAATCTTGAAATACGCTGCACCCGCGATTTTGACGGTGACGGTCCGCGGCATCTTGGCGGCCTCCCGAAGTTCATCGAGGGTTGCACCGTGCAGAAGCCTGTCGGCGAATTGGCTGAACTCGCCACCCATGAACGGGAAATCGACCTTGCCGTTCGATCCAATTGTCCCCAGCAGTAACCCACCCCAACCGATGGACCCGATATTTCGGTCGTACTCAAAGAGCGACCAGTCGGGGCCGAGGACAAGCAGCACCGTTCCCATCGATGTGAGCTCGCTTTGCACCGTCTCAAAAGCTAGGTCTCCGACGGCAAGCCCGACTTTGAGGTTCGCCTCGGTCTCCGCTCCACTGAGATCTTCAAGCGGTTCCACGATCGCATGGACGGTATGGATTGCGGCGGAAGGACTATCGAACTCCACGTACTTTTTTGCGTCCTGCTCGCCATCGAAATTCCAGACAACGCCCCGTCCACGCTCCACCCCTGTGATCCGCCCGACGATCAACCTTCCCCCAGGCTCTTCGACACCGGCTCTGGGTCCGTCGACATAGTGGACCTCGGTGCTCGGAAGGAGGTCTTCAATCGTCGTAACCCAGGTGACGAGGTCCCGTTGCGAATACGCGGCATCCGACGATGTCCGATGGAAATACTCGGTCAGAGCAGGAGGCTCTAGCACCGCCGTTTGGTAGATCGCCTCAGTGGTGGTCACGGTCTGAGGCACCGTGGTTAGCAACACGGACGTTGGATCTGCAGGCCGGTCGAGGGGGTTCAGCAGGGTGCTGCTGGCGAAAAGGCTGACAACCACCACCAGGGCAACGCTCACGCCAACAGCCATGTGCCGGTCCGTTCTGACAGCAAATAGTGGGGGCTCAGCGCCGCGGATTACGTGTCGGATCGATTCGGCCGCCTGTCGGATGCGAACGTCGGGGTTCATCCGAGAGCTTCCTTCAAACGTGCCAGCCCTCTGGTCAGGTGGGTCTTAACGGTTTCTTGCCCACATCCCATGATCGAGGCGACCTCCGAAACCGGAAGGTCATCGAAATACCGCAACCACAAGGCTTGGGCTTGGCGCCGGGGAAGTTGTCTGATCGTGACCACTACCTCAACGGCCTCTTCCGGAAAACCGGTGATCGCCTCCTCGGTATTGGCGCCGGTCAGGTACTTCGTCCGAGTTCGGAGGCGGCGATACGCCGACACCGACCGATTGGACACCACACGCCGAACCCACGCTCCTGGCTTGTCCATCTGGCCCACTAAGGGCCACTTTCTCAACGCTGCCTCGAAGGCATCCTGGACTAGCTCCTCGGCTGCGGCCCTGTCCCCGGTCATTGCAATCGCCAGACCCAGTACGGCGCCGTACTCCGTTCGGTAGAACACATCGAAGTCCGGGGGCACCGTCCGGTCACCTTTACCCGGTCCTGCCCGACCGGACATGTCACCACGAATCACTGCGCCGGAGCCGATGCACTCTGGTTACTCGTGTACGACAAACAGAACGGGGGACAACCAATTTGCGAACCTCGACACGCGCGAGGACATTCTGCTGGAAATGCCGGTGGGAGCGGCACACCGTCCAAAGCCCTGCAATTCGAATGGGAGGGAGGTTTACCGGGCGGCGGCTTTTTGGTAGCGGCGGACCGCCACCGGAATGAAAACTATGAGGATCGCCAGAGTCCAGATGGCCGACGCCAGCACCGGGTGTTGCAAAGGCCAGGCGTCGGCGACCGGGATCGCCGGATTCGTGTTACCGAACAACGTCCGCGTCGCTTGGGTAACTGCCGAAACCGGATTCCATTCGGCAGCGGTCTTCAACGGACCGGGAAGGTTGGTCGTTCCGACGAACGTGTTGGCAATGAAGGTCAGCGGAAATATCACAATGAATGATGCGTTGTTGACCACCTCGACGCTGCTCACCGATAGGCCGACCGATGCCATCACCCAAGAGATCGCGTACGAGAACGCAAGCAGCAGGGCAAAACCGGCGGCGGCTTCCAGAAATGATGAGCGGATGCGCCACCCAACCACCAGTCCGGTGAGCGCCATGATGGCCACCACGAGGGTGTTGTTGAGCAGGTCACTGCTGGTCCTGCCGATCAGCACGGCGGAGGACGACATCGGCAAGGAGCGGAAGCGATCGATGATGCCTTTCTTCATGTCATCGGCCAGACCGGAACCGGTGATCGTCGCCCCGAACACAACGGTCTGAACGAATATGCCACCCATCAGGTACTCGCGGTAGGAGATGCCGGGAATCTCGATTGCGCTCCCGAAGATGTAGGCGAAAAGCAACACGAACATGATTGGTTGAATCGTCGAGAAGACCAAGAGGTCAGGCAAGCGAGTGATCTTGAGTAGGTTCCTCTTGGCCATCACCGCCCCATCGGCCAGAGCTGTTGCCAGCGTGGTCACTTCCTGCCCCCCTTCTTGCCGGCTTTCTCAGGGATGGCTTCGTCCTCGGCGGCGTGGCCGGTCAGTGTGAGGAACACGTCGTCGAGAGTGGGGCGGCGGACGATCAGGTCAAGAGCCGCAATCCCCCGTTCGTCCAACTCACGCATCGCCCCCACTGCGACTTGGGTGCCACCCGCCACCGGAACGGTTAAGTGCCGAGCGTGGTCATCGACATCTACCTCCCCCGCTCCGATTCGCGCCAAGACTTCGGCGGCGGTGGCGATCTCGTCGGTGCTGCCTACCGTCAGCTCCAGCCTTTCCCCACCCACCTGCTGTTTCAACTCATCCGACGTTCCTTGGGCAATCACCCTTCCGCGATCGATCACCGCGATCGAATCGGCGAGACGATCCGCCTCGTCGAGAAAGTGGGTGGTGAGGAGCAATGTGGCACCCTCTTGCACCAGGTCGGAGATGGCCTCCCACAGGCTGATGCGGCTCCGAGGATCGAGCCCGGTTGTCGGTTCGTCGAGGAAGATGACCTGCGGTCGAGCAACCAGTGCACCCGCCAAGTCGAGCCGGCGGCGCATGCCGCCCGAAAAGGTCTTAACCAGGCGGTCGCCGGCCTCGTCGAGATCGAAGTTGTTGCAACAACTGACGTGCACGTTCCCGACTGGCCTGTTTGCCCATGTGGTACAACCGGCCGACCATGTCGAGATTCTCGAAACCGGTGAGGTTCTCGTCGACCGCGGCGTATTGACCCGACAAGCCGATAATGCTCCGTAGAGCCTTGCCTTCGGTGCGGACGTCAAGCCCGGCCACCTCCGCTCTGCCTTCGTCCGGTTCGAGCAGGGTGGTGAGGATTCGTACCGTGGTGGTCTTGCCTGCACCGTTGGGTCCCAACAGTGCCATGACAGTTCCCTGCGGTACAGCAAGATCGAGTCCGTCGACTGCGACGACCTCTCCATAACGTTTGACGAGTCCTTCGACTCGGATTGCATCGCCCACGAACAACTCCTGGTGTGCCCTACCGGGATGCAGGATATGGGGCACATCGGCCAAACCGCGAATCGATCGGATTTCCCAAACACGGTTTCGGTTTTGCCGACCTGCCGCGTGGCCTCGGGGGGAGATTCGGGTTGACAGGAAACCATTTGGTTTCCTATTGTCAAACCTGAACCCAAGAGGAGGCATCGAATTGACCACCAAAGGCGCCGGACCGGGACCGCTCGATCTGACTTTCACGGCCAAACTCGAGAAAAGCCCCGCCCAAGGTGGCTGGACCTATGTCTGTACAGACTGGACCGCAGCACACTTCGGCACCCGGGGCAACGTCAAGGTGTCCGGTACGATCGACGGCCATCCATTCCAGGCGATGTTCATGGCCCTCGGCGACGGAACGCATAAGCTCCCGATCAAAGCCGAATTGCGCAGCAAGATCGGCAGGGCAGCCGGCGACTCTGTCACCATTCATCTGACCCAACGTCTTGCCCGCTGATCGGTGACGTCGGTCTGGCCTGACTTCGACATTCGTGAGGTGGGCACGATTGCCGATGGGGAATCTCGGCCCGACTTCGCTCCCCGCCGGTTTGGCTTGGCTGACCAGCCGCCAATACCATCGTTGACCTCTCCCACCCAACCCGATATTGGCGCTCGACCGTAAGACCTTCGACCGAATCAACCAAAACGCTCCGACCTGGCTGGCTGCTCGCCGTACCGCTGGCTTCGAGATCTTCTCGGAATCGTCGATGCCTACCGGCGCTGAGGAGTCGTGGCGCTACGTCGATATCCCGGATGACCTGCACGAGTCGATCTTGGGGGAGGCGGGGTCGTTGACCATCCCGCCAGACCCCTTTTTGAAGGCCTTTGCCCCCCGTTCGGGTCAAGCGACGATTGTCGACGGACGGGTCATGGAGTTCAGCGGCGAGCACGTGAGTGGGATCGACGAAGCCAACCCACCAGGTGAGACCTTCGGTTCGCTGGTCGATCCTCGTCGCGACATCTATGCGGCTGCCCACCTGGCCTTCGCTTCCGGCGGGGTCCACGTCCGGATTCCAAAAGGTCATGAGATCAACACCCCGATCGTGGTCGACTGCCAGGCCATCGCCGGTGTCAGCTTTCCTCACCTGCTGGTCGAGGTGGAGGAGAACGCCGGCGCTGAGGTCGTTGTGGTCTACCGCAGCCAAACTGGTGCCGAGCCGACCGTTGTTCCAGCCGTCGAACTCATCGTTGGTGATGGTTCCCGACTCCGCTATCAAGCCGTCCAAGATTTCTCTCAGCAGACGACAGCGGTCATTCATCAACGGGCCACGGTTGGTCGAGATGCCACCCTCTCCATCGGAGAAGTGGGACTGGGCGGACGGCTAGGCCGGCTCGACCTTGGCGTTTTGCTGGAAGGATCGGGTGCTCACTGTGAAGTCGTTGGTCTCTTCTTCGGCGAGGGAACCCAGACCCTCGATTACCGGATGGTGATCACCCATCGAGGACGCAGCACCCGCTCCGATGTGCTCCTCAAAGGCGCCGTTGAGGACTCGGCCCAGTCGGTCTTCACCGGTCTCCTCACCATCGAGAATCAGGCGGTGCGGTCGGAGGCCTACGAAACCAATCGCAACCTGGTGCTTTCCGAGGAAGCCAAGGCCCATTCGGTTCCCAACCTCGAGATCCTGTGCAACGACGTCATGTGCGGGCATGCTTCCAGCGTCGGCCCCCTCGACGAGGAGCAGCTCTACTACCTCGGCACCCGCGGGTTGCGCCAATCGCGGGCGGAACGACTGCTGGTCCGAGGGTTTTTCCGGGAGGTCATCGAAAGACTTCCCATTCATGGCGCCGACGGACCGCTGCAAGATGCGGTCGATCGCCGCTTCGCTCGGGGCCAGGTGGTGGAGTGATGGGCGATTGGCACAGATTGGCCAGGTTGGACGATTTACCCGACGGCGCCGGGACGGCGTTTGAAATCGGCGATGAGCGCATTGCTCTTTTCCGATTTGGAAACGAAGTATTGGCCATCGGCGATCGTTGCAGCCACGCCGAGGCATCGCTGGCCGAAGGCGAAGTCTTCGACCGGGAGGTGGAGTGCCCTCGACACGGTTCAACCTTCGACCTGCTGACTGGGGAACCCCAAACGCTACCGGCAACCCAACCGGTGCCCGTTTTCCAGGTGAGGGTCGAAGACGGCGAGGTTTTTGTCCTGGTGGAGGAGCCGTGAGCCTGGCTCTGACCATCAAACAAGTCACCGCCGAGGCGGGCGACCAACGCATTCTCCAAGGAGTCGATCTCGACCTTCCCTACGGAGAGGTGCATGCGCTGATGGGCCCCAACGGTTCGGGCAAGTCGACCCTTTGCCATGTGCTTTCCGGTAAGGCCGGTTATCGGGCGGGCGGATCGATGGTGCTCGATGGCACCGAACTGACCGGTAAGCCGGTCGACGAACGAGCCCGCCTGGGTCTGATGCAGGCCTTCCAATATCCCGTCACCCTTCCCGGGGTCCATCTCGACGAGTTGGTGGGGGAGGCGGCCGCCGAATCCGGGGCCGGAAAATCGGAGGTTCGAACTCGCATCGACGGAGCCGCTCCCCGCTTTGACATGGAACCATTCCTGGCTCGTTCGGTCAACGACGGCCTTTCGGGGGGTGAGAAGAAGCGGTCGGAGATCTTCCAAATCTCGGTGCTGCAACCGAAGGTGGCGATTCTCGATGAGATCGATTCCGGTCTCGACATCGATGCTGTCAGACAAGTGGCGGCGGCGGTCGAGGAGCTGCGTGGCCCCGAGGTGGCCATCCTCATCATCACCCATTACTCCCGGGTTCTTCGCTTTCTGACCGTCGACCGGATCCACGTGATGATCGACGGACGGATCGTTGAGTCCGGTGGCAGCGAACTAGCGGACGAACTGGAAGCGTCCGGTTACGAGGCGATCAGGGAGCGCACCTAATGCACCGTCTGGCAAATACTCGCCACATCTCGACAGCCCTCGGCGGTGATCGCAGTTCTTTGCTCCGTTGTGCCGCCATTCAAAACGCCGGAGCAAAGAACCACGACCGGCTACGTCCTCCGTGTTAAGGGTTCTTTGCACCGAAACTTTCAATCGTTTTACAACAGACGGTGTAAAGAACCCTTACCGCGACTCAGGCCCCAGACTGCGCCTTCGTTGTGCGTCCTTGCCAGGAACGCCGATGGCTCGCCGATACGAAGGCGCTATTTCCCAGACGGAGCACCAGTGAAGATCTGGCAAGGCCTTAGTTCCCGTTCCGCATTGCTGGTGCATGGGGTCACCAGCAGCGCCGATGGCTGGTGGCGACTCGGTCCCGACCTGGTTACCGCCGGGTTCGGGCGGGTCGTTGCTCCTGACCTCCCCGGTCACGGTGGGACGCCTGAGACCGATGACTGGTCGCTCGAGGCGGTCGCCGATCAGCTGATGGACGAGTCGGCCACTAAGTGGGACATGCTGCTCGGTCATTCGTGGGGAGGGTCGCTCGTCTTAGTCGCCCATGTTCGCCATCCCCAGCTGGCCAATCGTCTCGTGCTTGAAGATCCCGCCCTGATCATTCCCGACATCGAGGCCGCCAAAGAGTGGGCTGGTTCTTCCTTCGACAACATCTCCGAGGAGGCTGCCGCCGCCCGTGAGCCGTCATGGCACCCGACCGACGTCAAGCTGAAAGTTGAGGCTCTCACGCAGACCACTCGTGAGGTGGTCGATGCTGTCTTCGACGGCAATGACCCCTGGAATCTGCTCGCGCTGATCGAGCAGATATCCGTCCCAACGTTGGTCATTGGAGCCGAACGAGAGGCTTTGGTGCCTCCCGATCTGGGGGCGGAGCTCGAACGGCTCAACTCTTTGGTGCAATTCGTCCAGATTCCCAACTCGAGCCATTCGATCCACCGCGACGAGTACGCACCAATGCTCGACGCCATCGTCCGATTCGTGCAATGAGCCGCACCCTGTTGGCCTTGGTCTCCCTGCCTGCCGTCTCGGGGCGGGAGGACTTCGTCGTGAGGCGGGTGGAACAATGGGCAGGGCGGCGAGCGGGTGTAGAGATACGAAAGGATCGGGTAGGCAACCTGGTCCTCGAAGCAGGTCCTTGTGATTGGTACGTCACCGCCCATCTCGACCATCCCGGTTTTGTTGTGACCGGACGGACCGGCCGGACGGTCGACGTCGAGTTTCGGGGTGGTGTGCTTCCCGCCTACTTCGTGAACGCACCGCTCGAGTTCTTCGATGCCGGCATGCAGCCCCACCGGGCGACCCTGAAGGATTACGACCCCAAGAGCCAGCAGGGCACGGCGGTCCTGGAACGCCGAGCCAATGGACTGATGATCGGTCGCTTCCGGCTCGACCCGCGCACGCTTGGTGTCTTCGGTGATCGGTTGCGGGCCCACGCCTGCGACGACCTGGCCGGTGTGGCGGCGGCCCTCGATGTCTTCGACAAGGTCCGAGCCAGGCACCGCAACGTCGGAGTGCTTCTGACTCGGGCCGAGGAGGTCGGCTTCCTAGGGGCGATCGGTGCCTGCAAGGTCGGCACCATTTCACGCAAGGCCCATTTGGTTTGCTTGGAAGCGTCCCGGCACAACAGGGATGCACCGCTGGGAGGCGGTCCGATCGTTCGGGTGGGCGATGCTGCCAGCGTCTTCGATCCGAGCCTGACCAACCAGGCCGTGAGAGCGGCTCGATCGTTGAAGGACCTCGCCTGGCAGCGCAAGCTGATGGTGGGTGGTTCGTGCGAGGCGACGGCCTTCGGTGCATACGGCTACCGATCCACCTGTCTGTGTCTACCGCTCGACAACTACCACAACATGGGCGATTTGGACGCCGTCGAGGCCGGTCGGGGTCGGGCTCGGGTGGCGGCCGAGACGATATCCATCGCCGATTACCGGGGTCTGGTAAGGCTGACTGCCGTCCTGGTAGCCGGCGCAACGAAGGACCCATCGCTCCGTTCGCGGTTGGATGAGTTGTACCGGGCTGAAAACCGTGTTCTCGTTGAGCCTCTAGCCTGAGTGCCAGTGGAATACCGGACTGAACGTGATTCGATGGGCGAGGTGCAACTACCGGCCGATGCTTTGTACGGAGCCTCGACCCAGCGGGCAGTCGACAATTTCCCAATCTCGGGTTGGCGGTTTCCCCGGCACTTCCTGTGGGCAATGGGTCTGATCAAGGGTGCGGCCGCCCGTGCCGCCGGAGCAGCCGGCTACCTGGACGATGGAGTCGCTTCGGCCGTCTCCACAGCCGCCGACGAGGTCATGGAAGGTCGTTGGGACGAACAATTCCCTCTCGACATCTTCCAAACTGGTTCGGGAACCTCGACCAATATCAACGCCAACGAAGTGATCGCTCGCCGGGCATCACAACTCCTCAAGGGATCCAACGTTCACCCCAATGACCACGTCAACTTCGGCCAATCCTCCAACGACGCGATCCCCTCGGCGATACACGTCGCCGCCGGCCGGTCCATCCGAGTCGACCTGGTGCCTGCCATGGATCATCTGGCCAGGTCCTTGCGGAGAAAGGCCGCCGAGTTCGACCACGTCATCAAAAGTGGAAGAACCCACCTCATGGACGCAACTCCGGTTCGTTTGGGCCAGGAGTTCGCCGGATACGCCAGCCAGATCGAGAAGGGCATGAAGCGTTTGGAGAAGGTGTTGCCCGACCTTGACGAGCTGGCTCTCGGGGGAACCGCAGTCGGTACCGGTATCAACTCACCCACTGGTCTGGCGGCGGCAACGATCGGGCTCATGTCGGAGGCCACCGGATATCCCTACACGGAGGCCGCGGACCATTTCGAGGCCCAGGGAGGGAAAGACGCCATCGTCATGGCCTCGGGCGCCCTCAAGACGATCGCGGTGTCGCTGTTCAAGATCGCCAACGACTTGCGATGGTTGGGTTCGGGTCCGACTTCGGGAATCGGTGAGATTCATCTCCCCGATGTTCAACCGGGATCTTCGATCATGCCGGGAAAGGTCAACCCGGTGATGGCGGAGATGGCCATGCAGGTGGCCGTTCAGGTTGTCGGGGCCGACGCCGCCGTCACCTGGGGCGCAGCCAATGGCAATTTCGAGTTAAACGTGATGATGCCCGTCATCGCCCACAACCTGCTGTCCTCGATCGGGCTGCTGGCGGCTGCCTGTGAGAACCTGGCTGTCAAATGTGTTGAGGGGATCACGGCCAATGAGGCACGGGCCCGTGAGTTGGTGGAGAAGAACGCGATCGTGGTGACCGCCCTCAACCCATACATCGGCTATGAGAATGGGGCCAAGGTGGTGAAAGAAGCGGACCGTACCGGCAAGTCGGTACGGGAAATCATCATCGAGATGGGACTACTCGACGCCGATCAGCTCGACAAGGTCTTGGACCTGCGCCGGATAACCGAAGGTGGACTGCTCGGCGACTAGTGCACCGTCTGACAAATAATCGCCACGTCTCGACGGCCCTCGACTCCG
>Ga0247727_10019813_pt1 | contig 10373 bp, 10 predicted proteins | sample WisWelCaveWW1625_FD_202498 | JGI IMG/M metagenome (GOLD analysis project Ga0247727, IMG submission 202498) | Biofilm microbial communities from Wishing Well Cave, Virginia, United States - WW16-25 | ecosystem: Environmental > Aquatic > Deep subsurface > Groundwater > Cave microbial mat | place... | reverse complement strand
GTTTTGTTATTCGGCGTGCGTGCGCGCGTGCGCTTGGGCTTGGGGGTTGGTGGAAGACTGGTTTTTTTCTTGGTGCGTTTTTTCATACCTCACTTTATATCACAGGTTATTCGGATAGGCACTTAGCAGAATTTGGCTTCACCGCCCACATTCGGGCGCGGGGGGAAGAAGCCAAGCAACTCAAACAAGATGCCTCGAAACGGGCGCGTCGCTGGGTGGTCGAACGCGCGCATAGTTGGATGAATCGCTTTCGGCGCCTGCTGATTCGGTGGGACAAAAAACCCGAAAACTATATCGCCTTTCTTCATTTCGCGTGTGGCTTGATTGCCTTTCGCGCTTCAGGGTTATTCGGATAGGCACTTAGTGTAGCTGCTTTGCCTTTTTGGTCGCCGAGTTGCTCTTTAATTTGGAGGGACTGTTGATAGAGCCGCATCGCGCCGTCGAGGTCGCCGCGCGTGACCAAGATGTAAGCCATCTCGTGCAGCGTGGCGGACTTGCCTTGTTGGTCGCCGAGTTGCTCGTGAATTTGGAGCGACTGTTGATAGAGCCGCATTGCGCCGTCGAGGTCGCCGCGCGTGACCAAGATACCCGCCATTTGATGCAGCGTGGCGGACTTGCCTTGTAGGTCGCCGAGTTGCTCGTGAATTTGGAGCGACTGTTGATAGAGCCGCATCGCGCCGTCGAGGTCGCCGCGCGTGACCAAGATGTAAGCCATCTCGTGCAGCGTGGCGGCCTTGCCTTGTTGGTCGCCGAGTTGCTCGTCAATTGCGGCGGACTGTTGATAGAGCCGCATCGCGCCGTCGAGGTCGCCGCGCGTGACCGCCAGCCGCGCGTGTTCAAATAACGCGGACGATTGCGCCGCCGTGTCGCCCCCTTGCTCCGCCAGCTTTAACCCCTCTTGCAGCAATTCATCCGCCTGCTTCATCCAGCCAAAATTTTGGAGAATATAACCGAGCCGTCGGTTGTGACGGATGCGTTGTTCATTCGGCAAAAATTCGCGCGCCCGAATCAAATCCGCCACCGCCACCTGCGCCAACTGCACCGTCCCTATCTCTGTCTTGCCCGCAAAACTCTGATATGTTGCGTCCGCCAATCTATAATACGCCTCCCCATACCGCGCGCCGTATTCCTCCTCCACCTGTTTCCCCCTCTCCCTGTCTCCCTCACTCCCTCTCTCCCCCTCTCCCTCCCTCCCTCTCCCAATCTCCCCCGCGAACCACGCTGCCATCGGATGCAAAAAATAGAGCGCGGTGTCTTCGCCAAAGGGAAGCGCGCGCACGAGACTCTTGGACTCTAGCGTGTGCAAAATTTTTGCCGTGTCGTCGTTTTCAAAAATAAATTTCGCAATGTCCGCCAAAAAGGGCGCGCGGAACAGTTGCAGTTTTGGAAAAAGATTCTGCGCGTCCGACGGCAAAAATTGAAACGAATATGCAAAGCAACCCGCCAGCGTCGCATGACGGTCATTTTTGTAAAAATTTTCCGCGCGCGCCAACTGTTCATTCAACGCGTTAAAAAAATCGGGCAGCGCGAGTTCGCTCCCCGCAAACGCGGTCGCGGCAAGCTCGATGGCGAGCGGATGTCCGCCGACGCGTTCCACAATTTCCGCGACAATGGAATCATCCAAATCGCGCCGCCGCTTGGGACTGTAATCCCAAAACAGTGTGCGTCCCGCGGGCGTGTCCAGTCCATCCAGTTCCAATTCCTGCGCGCCCGCCAGTCCATTCACCGCCACGCGGCTTGTCAGCATCAACACCGTCGCGCCGCCCGCCAACTGTGCCAACAGCCGCGCCAGCCCGCGCGCCTTCTCCCTCTCCTTCTCCCTCTCCTTCCCCCTCTCCCGATTTGGGAGAGGGTCGGGGTGAGGGCTCAGTTGTTCCGCCAGCGTTTCGTAATTGTCCAAAAGCAACAGCGCGCGCCGTGAACGCACCGCGTCCACCACTGCCGCTTGCTCTGCCGTGTCATCATTCAAAAACCATTTGCCGAGCCGCGCAACCAGCGCATCGGCGGCGGGCAAATCTTCGAACGAAATGCCGAGAATCCCATCGGGAAAACGCCATTCAAAACGTTCCGCCGCGCGCCGCGCCAATGTGCTTTTGCCCATCCCGCCCTCGCCGCGCAAAACAATCACCCGCGCGCCTTCGGGCGTGCGTCCTTCGCGCCGCCGCGCCAAATCCACCGCGTCCTCATCCGCGTACCCGCGTTCCAACATGCGCCCAAGCGCTGTAAGTTCGCGCGCCCGTCCGCGAAACACTTGCGGCGGCGGAATGCGCGGGTCAAATTCGCGGCGCGGGTGAATTTCGTGAAACTCTGCCGCGCCCGCCGCTACGCGGATTCCCACTGCTTCCGCGAGCGCGGTGTACAATACGGGAATCCCCAAACAATACGCGCGCAGGTCAATCGTTCCGCCGTCCCGCGCAGCAATGCGCCGCAAATTTTCATCGCCCCACAACGCGCGCCGCGCCTGCCACACCGCGCGTTCCACCGTTTCGCCGTGCGCGAGATGCACATAGAAAAATTCCGAGAGCCGCAGCGCCGCCGTTTCAGGCACCGCGAACTGCATCCCCAACGCATACGCAATGCCCGCGCGCGCGAGCGTATAGCACAGATTCGACGCCGACGAGTCGAGCGATATGGCGGTTTCGCACGAATTGAAGTACACCAGAAAAAGTTTGTCCCGCGCGGGCGCAAGCAGTTCCGCCGCGTTGACGCTCTCCACCTGCGCCAGCGTGTCCTCGAACGCGAGCTCTGCGCCGCGCGGGGTTGCCGTGCCATGCCCGAGAAAATGCAAAATCGCGGGCGGCGCGGCGCGCGCAAGTGCGCGCTGCAATTCGTCACGCGTCGGCGGTTTTATCAAAGTGACCTGAAATTGCGCGCGCGCGTTTTCAAACGCCGCGCGCACATTCTTGCGTTCACGCTCCACATTCAACGCGACGACGGGCGCGCCATTTTCGTACAACAGCGGGTCACTGGCAACCACCAACACATTGCCCGCCTGCGGCGCGGGCGCGGACTGCGGAATACGCGCAGTGGCGGGCAGTCCGCGCGTCAGCGGCATTTCGAGCGCGAGATACGTTTGCCCATCAAACAGATATTCCCACGCCACGCGCTGCAAGTCCGCATCCTCAATCACCAACAGCAAAAAAGAATTGGCGCGCGCCGCGTCGGCGTGTCCTTTCTCGCGCGCCGCCAAGGAATCATCGGGAAACAACGCGCGATACAACCGCGCCCCGTATGGCTGCGGATTGTGCGCCGACACCAGCGGGTCATTCTCCGTCAAAGCAATCGCGGCGGCAGAAAACGAATGGCTGTCCGCGCCGTTGACGTGGACCCGAATGTGTGCGTCGTGACGCGTCAAGGTCAATTCCATTTCAGCACATCCCCCGCGCGATATTTTTCCAATTCCCCATTTCGCGCAATCGTCACCGCGCCGCGCCCCAACACGCGCCACGCGTCCCCATTGCCCACGAGCGCGGTTTGTTCATCAATCCCAATCACAATGTCTTGCTTGGGAAACAATCCGCGTTTGATAAATTCCAACGCGACAGGCACCTGGTCAAAATGCGGACTGACCTCGACGCGCGGCACCAGATTCCAACACTCGAAAAATTCAAGCGGCGGCGGCTGCCAATCATCGGGTAACGTCCCGCCGCCCCACAGCGCGCTGACCGCCGCAAGCAAGTCGGGCGTAATTTTCATCGAACGCGCGCCCATCGCCATTGCGCCCGCGCTCGCTCCCGCAATCAGCGCGCCGCGTTCCACCGCGCGCCAAAACGCGTCGAGTGTGCGCGTCCCCTCCAGCGTTTCAATCAAAATATGCGGAAAGCCCCCGCCCAAATAAATCATGTCCGCGTTGTCGAGCAATGCGGCGTTTGATTCCTCATTCGCAGAAACTTTATCAATCACCAACGGCGCGTCCACTATCGCGCCCGCGTCGCCCAACAATTTTTTCGCGCGCTCACACCACTCTTGCGCCACAATCGCACCGTCATGCGACGCGGCGGTTGGCAGAAAGACGACGCGCGGATTGGGTTTGCCGAGCATCCCAATCAATTCGGCATGGACGATTTCAAAGCCCGCGGCAAATTCTTCGCCGCCGATGAGGGCGAGGGTAGAGTGAGACATGCTATTGTATAATTTCCTCTATGGACAAACCGAATCCCTTTCAAGATCGCGTTCTCGAAATCGTCCGCGCCATTCCGCGCGGCAAGGTGTTGACGTACGGACAAGTCGCGTTACTCGCAGGCGCGCCGCGCGGCGCGCGCCAGGTGGGACGCATTTTGTACGCACGCGGACGCCTCGTGCCATGGCAGCGTGTCATCAATCGCTACGGCGGACTTTCGACGTACAAAGTCGGCACGGGTTTTGAACAACGCGCGCTGCTGGAAAAAGAGGGCGTCGCGTTCACGAAAGACGGCGTTGTGGATTTGAAAAAACATCAATGGCGTCCTGGGGCGCATACGGTTGAAAAATTGCAATTGCCTGAAGAGGTGGTGTTTGAGATTAATCGGAAATTGCCGTTTTCAAATTGATCCATCTCATAGAGAAATCAAATTAAAGTCACACAATGTCATTCTGAACAGTCCTTCGATTCCTCAGGATAAACTCTGAAGAATCTCAACGCGACAGCCGAGATTCTTCGTCCCTCAGAATGACAAACTATGCGAACTTTATTTGAATCGTCTATCAGGTGCCCCTGTGAAGGGGTACGACAAATTTCAAATTTGTCGTACCCGACGTTTCACGTTTGAGGTCCTTCTACATTCACCGTGATCGTATTCGCGCAGCCCCGCGCCACCACCATCACGAATGGTTCATCGCCCAACGCTTCTTCGTGATGAATCTCATTCGGCGGGACGGCAAGAAAATCGCCCGCGCTGACTTCGGCGATGTGTTCGCCATTTTTGCCCCAGCGAAAACGCGCGCGCCCGCTCACCACATAAATCGCGCTTTCGCAATCGCCGTGATGATGCCAGCCGCCGTCCATTCCCGCAGGCGTCGTCACGAGTCCAACCCAGATCGTTTGACTGCCTGTGAGTTCAGGTGAAATTGCCGCTTCGCGTTTCATGCCGCTGGTTTGCGCGGTGGAGGCGCTGCGTTGATCGGGATGGATGATTTGGATGCCGTTGGTCATTGTGATATAGACCTGACAGGTTTTTACACCCTTCGCGTCACGCGTCGCGTTTGCTGCAAATATCGAGTTCGCGTCACTTAAAACATCCGCGTAGAAACCTGTCAGGTCTTAGATTCCCCCTACAAATCTTCCTGGATTCAAAATGTTGTTCGGATCAAATTTGCGTTTGAGCGCTTGCATCATTTTGAAAGACGCGCCAACATGCTCCCACACGTCAAGATTTTTTTTCAAAGACGCAGGCGCGCTTTCAATGACGAGATGTCCGTGTAATTCATGCAACTGCGCGCGGAGTTTCGAGACAAGGGATTCGAGGAAAATCGCGTCGCCTTCAAACGAGGAGTAAATGGACGCGACTGCCGCGTGCGAGAAAATGCGCGGGGGGGTGAGGGCGATTTCCGAGAGGATGCGTAATGCAGCTTGTAATTCTTTTGGCGGAACACTCACGCGCACGAGCAGCGCGTCGGAAAAATGTTCGCGCAGGGTTGCTGGCACATCGGCGATGGCGTGCCATAACTTTGGCGTGTCGTCCACCACATTGACCGAACGCGTGTTATGTTCGTTTGCCGCGTGCATACATAAATCGCGCGCAGTTGCCATTGTCGCGTTTGAGCCGCCAAAACGCGCGGTGACGAAATACGCGCCCTGCGCGGTTGGCTCGACGAATTTCATGGTTGCCGCGTCCAACAATTCAAGTGCGAGCGGCGGCGTATTCAAATTCCAAATTTGTGGAATAGCTGCACACGCGTCATGCAATTCGTCGAACGCCGCCCACACGGAAATTTCAGCGGGCGGCTTGGGAAAAAGTTTGAACGTCGCTTCGGTGAGGATGCCCAGCGTTCCCAGTGATCCAACCATCACTTTATGCAACTCATAGCCCGCGACATTTTTTACAACTTTGCTTCCCGCTTTGATAATGTCTCCGTCCACGGTGGCGAAACGATTGCCGAGCATGAAATCGCGCGCGGGTCCATAACGCAAACGCAGCGCGCCATTGACGCCGCTTGCCAACACACCGCCAATCGTCGCGCGTTCGGGATGCGGCACCTCAATTGGCAAAAATTGTCCATGTTCGCTCAACACACGCTCGATGTCCGCCATGGTCATACCCGCGCCGAATGTGGCGGTGAGATCATCATACGCGTATTCGACAACTTGATTCAGGTTCGTCGTTTGAATCACCGCGTCGTAACGCGCGGGCGCGTTCCCAAGATGCTGAAGCGTTCCCCCGCCCCACGGGACAACCGCGCGTTTTTGTTCATTACATTCCGCAAGCGCGCGCGCGAGCGCCTCGGCATCGCGCGGCGAGAAAATTTCTGCCGCGCTCATTCCATCTAACGAAAACTTTGCGAGTGGGTCACTCACGCGATTCCTCAAATTGTTGTTCCTCGCGTCGCTCTGTCTCTTGGAGTTCGCGGAGCTGCGCGAGCGTGAGCGGCGCGGAAAGCGTAACGTTGTCTTTGATCCAATCGGTTCGCCAACCCGCGCTCGTGCACGTATGCGCGGAAAGTGGCGCTGCGTTGGATGGGTTAAAGAGAAACATTTCGGGCCATTTTGGATCCATTATCCCAACTCCAGCATAGCCATGCCGCTTGAGGTGTTTGTAGATAAAGGGAAAGTGTTGGGCAAGTTTGGGAAAGAAATCGCGTTGTGAAGGGCGCACGGCGAGATAATGACGCTTGATCAAATAATTCCACAGGTGCGCGATTTCGGAGCGCGTGAACTGCTTGTTGTGGGGAATCACCTTATCAAAGTGGGGTTCGGAAATTTCCGCGCCAAATTCTTTTTTCAAATAGCGAATCGTGCGCGGATCCGCTGGGGTGTGCCACAACATGCGCGTACCTGCAATGAGTTGGCAGCGAATTACAATCGGACCCCACACTGCCGCAAAGCCCACCTGTGCGGTCAAGTACAACCCTGCGCCCAAATTCCTGCCCGATGCTTCCGCGCCAATCTTGAATCCTTGACGGAGAATCGAATACGCGGCTTGGTAGTGCGTGCCGTGATAAAAAATACGCGCGCTCATGCCTCATTCGTCAAACGTCAAATCCATACTTCCGTATTTCCTGCAATCGCGGCAGGCAACTTACTCCGCGCGGCTTCGCCACAGCGGCTGCCTTGGGGTAACATCTTGCAGGGATTCAAAATGCGTGTCGGGGCAATCGCGTCGCGGAGTTTTGCTTGCGCGTCCAAGTCGGCGGGTTGAAACAAGAGTGGCATGTAATCCAATTTTTCTAAACCGACGCCGTGTTCGCCGCTGATGGTGCCGCCGACATCTACGCACAATTTTAGAATTTCGCCGCCCGCTTTTTTGACGCGTTCGTACGCGCCTTCTTCGCGCGCGTCAAACAAAATGTTAGGATGCAAATTGCCGTCGCCCGCGTGCAAGACGTTTGCAATCGTGACATTATATTTTTTTGCAATCGCGTCTTGCTGCTGCAATACGAACGGCAATTTGGAACGCGGCACGACGCCGTCTTGAATGTAATAATTGGGCGCGAGGCGTCCCAGCGCGCCGAGCGCGGTTTTGCGCGCTTTCCACAAATTCGCGCGCTCCTCTTCATTTTTGGCAATGCGGACTTCCCGCGCGCCGTATTCGACACAAAAATCCGCGAGCATTTTCTGGAGTTCGTCAATCCCCGCTTTGGGTCCGTCCACTTCGATCAGCAGCACCGCGTCCGCGTCAAGGGGCAAACCAATGTTGTACGCCGCTTCCACCGCGCGAATCGTTGTGCCGTCAATCATTTCAATCGCGGCAGGAATCACGCCCGCGCCGATGACGCCAGAGACGGTGCGCGATGCTTGTTCAATTGTGTTGAAAACGGCGAGGAGCGTGCGAGTCGCTTCGGGCAGGGGCATGATGCGGACGAGAATTTTTGTAATGATGCCGAGCGTGCCTTCACTGCCAATGAACGCGGCGACGAGATCGTAGCCCTGTTCATCAGGCGCAGTTCCGCCGAGCCACATAATTTCGCCGTCCTCCAAAACGACTTCGAGACCCAGCACATGATTCGCCGTGACGCCGTACAACAAACAATGCGGACCGCCCGAATTATTCGCCACGTTGCCGCCGATGCTGCACGCCGCTTGCGACGATGGATCGGGCGCGTAAAAATATTTGTACGGCGCGAGCGCGGTGGACACATCGAGATTGATGACACCCGGTTCCACGAGCGCGGTGCGATTTTCCAAATCAATGTTGAGGATATTTTTCATGCGCGCGAACGCGATCATGATGCCGCCCGCAATCGGCGTCACCGCGCCACATAATCCCGTTCCCGATCCACGCGGCACAATCGCCATCGAATACCGTCGCGCAATTTTGATAATTGCGCTGATCTGTTTTGCGGTTTCGGGCAGGACAACAATATCGGGCGTTGCCATGTTGTTCGAGCCGTCGTACGAATAGACACGCAGATCATCGGGCTGCCATAGGACATTGCGCGAGCCGAGTAATTTTTGAAGTTCTTGGACGGCGGGGGAGATGGGTTTCATAGGTCAGTGGTTAGTGGGCAGTGGTTAGTGGGCAGTGGGCAGTGGTCAGTGATTCAGCGATCTGCCATCTACCATCTGCCATTTGCGATTCGCGTTGCCGATTATACATCAGACGCGTGCGGGTTGTCATGGCAGTTTTGTCGTGATACACTCGCGCCATGATGCGCCTCCCCCTCTCCCCACACGACACATTTCTTTCCGCTTTACTCCGTTTTGTTCTTGAACTCGCCGCGTTGTTTGCCATCGGCGCGGCATTTGGCGTTCCCAATTTTTTGATTTCGGTTCTTGCGCTGGCAGTGTTTAACGCGAAAGGCGACAAACGCTTTCAAGGAATTTTGGTGTCGGGTCCGATTCGTTTAATGATCGAAGTGGTGATTGCGTTGATGGGCATTTCTGGAACACTGATTCGCTTCGGTGAATTGTGGGCGGGGATTTTTGGCGCGGTGTGGGTGGTGTATTTATTTTTGGGGCGCGAACGATTAGTGTGGTTGGCGCGGGGGGCAAAGGATGAAGGATGAGGGATGAAGGATGAAGGAGAGATGGAGCGATGGAGTGAAGAGGTGAGAGGCAAATTTTTCTTTTGGGGTTCTCGCATTTTTCAGCCCGTAAATTGGATTTACGGGAAACCGTGATGAACCAATATCTTGGTAATATTTTTTTTGACGCGAAAAATACGACGCGCGAATTTGCGCGTAATCGTTCCGCGCTCATCGTCGCAAATTTGCTGCTGCTGCCTTGGTTCGCCGCGATTGTTTCGGGACGCAATACGAATCCTTGGAACGCGTTTGGAATTATTTTTGGGATTATGTTTGTGTATTGGTTTTTTTCGCGGCGGCGCGAAATGGAAAGGGTGCGCGTGAATCGTCCGATCATTGAATCAGCTATCGCGCTCGCGTTGGTTTTGATTTGGATGCTGTTTCGGGTCGGGCAATATGCGGACGTGTACGAATTACCGCATCTGGTATTTTTTTCGGTGCGCGATATTTTTGAAACGATTGTGCCGAAAATGAGTGAGATGGTGATCTTGCCGCTGGCGATTTGGTTGTCACTGCGTTATCGTCCGCGTGAATTGGGATTGCGCGCGAGTTGGCGCGATTGGATGCCTGCGCTTGTTCCCATCGCCGCACTGATTTTTTTTGGCTTGCAAAACAACAAGCCGCAAGAATGGTGGGAAAATCTTGTTTATTTTTATTTCGCCGCAGGACTGCCCGAAGAATTTTTGTTTCGCGGTCTTTTGCAAACGCGGCTGGAGGCGTTCTTGAAAAATCCGATTTGGGGTTTATATCTTGCGTCGTTTGTTTTTGGCGCGTCGCATTTGCCGATCAATTTGTCGAACGCGTCGGCAAACAATTGGCTCTCGGCGTTTGAAAGCGCGTTCACGTTTCAATTGAGCATTGGATTCGCGTTGGGATTCGCCTTTCAGCGCGCGCGGAATGTGCTGCCGTTGACGGTGATTCATACGTTGATTAACGCAGCGCCGTGAGAAGGGGTGAGGGATGAGGGATGAGGGATGAAGGATGAAAATGCAGAATGCACAATGCAGAATGCACAATGCAAAGCGTAGGAAGCGCTCTCTAGCGCGATGGGGGATATAGTGCCTGTCCTGAATGGAGTGAAGGAATGAATAACTCACGTTACGCAGAGCGAACCCGAAGTGACAGAATTGACGGTTCAGATTATGTGGCGAGACGGACGGGGTTGAGGGTGCCCAATGTGGCATACGCGACTTGCAAGGCTCCCACGTAAAGTT
>Ga0247727_10019812_pt1 | contig 10374 bp, 8 predicted proteins | sample WisWelCaveWW1625_FD_202498 | JGI IMG/M metagenome (GOLD analysis project Ga0247727, IMG submission 202498) | Biofilm microbial communities from Wishing Well Cave, Virginia, United States - WW16-25 | ecosystem: Environmental > Aquatic > Deep subsurface > Groundwater > Cave microbial mat | place... | reverse complement strand
AACGCGGCTCGTAGGTCTCGCCCGCGCCCAGGACGACACGTTCGGTCGCGGCGCCCAGCCGTTGCGACCGCAGCGCCGGCTGCCCGCAGCGCACGCAGATCGCGCGCGTCTTGGTGATGTACTCCGCCACCGCGAGCAGTTGCGGCATCGGGTCGAAGGGTTTGCCGCGATAATCCTGGTCGAGACCCGCAACCACGACACGAATGCCGGCATTCGCCAATCGTTCGCAGACGCCCACCAGGTCGCTGTCGAGAAATTGCGCTTCGTCGATGCCGACCACTTGGGTCTCGGGTCGGATCTTCTCGAGAATTTCGGCGGCTCGCGTCACCCGCTCGCACGGGAGCCGCTGCGCATTGTGCGAAACCACATCGGCGGCGGAATAGCGGGTGTCGATCTCGGGCTTGAACACTTGCACATGTTGGCGTGCGATCTCGGCGCGGCGCAGCCGGCGAATCAATTCTTCGCTCTTGCCGCTGAACATGCTGCCGGCGATGACTTCGATCCAGCCGGAGCCGGCGGTGCGATCGGGCGGCGACTGCATGGGTTGCAACCCCCCGAAAACGGCACTCCCCCCGCGCGCGGCGGAGGGAGTGCAAGTGGTGGAGGCGGCGGGAATCGAACCCGCGTCCGGAAATCCGTCCTCGAAGGATACTACGTGCGTAGCCCGGCTTTTATCGTCGCAACGCGCCCCTCCGCCGGACGGGATGATCGCGCCGCCAGTCCCTCGAAATCTCGCCCTCGGCTGTGGGACGCAGCTTCAGGCCAGCCGCAAGAGCATGACGCTGGACTTCCGACCCTTACGGCACGATCGGAGCCAACGTACCCGACCTGTTACGAGAACAGGTTAGGCAGCAAGAGCCAACTGGTTGTTAGCTATTGTCTTCCCACTTGTTTATCGAGCCAGTGGGGACCTCGGCACGCATCCCGCGATTCAGCGACCCCGTCGAAGCCCTTCGCCCCCGTCACGAAGCCCGCCAGCGCGGGTCGTCATGAAACTACTCCACGTTCGAGCGACCAGCAAGAGGTCTGCCGATGCACCGTGCTCAGCGCACTTCGAAGGACTGCAGGATGTAGCTCACGTCGCGAACCAGTCCATCGATTTCGGCTTGCTCTTCGGGAGTCGGCTGCGCCGGAAAACGCACCATTCCCAGGCACTCGAGGCTGCCTCCGGGCCGAATCGTCTGCAACCACAAGAAGCAGATGCTCTCGGGCTTGCTGCCGGGAACTTGCACCGGCTGGGTGACCGCTTGCCATTGTCGATACGGGCGGCCGTTCACCGGCTGGGTTTCGTCCTTCATGACGCGGGCGATGACTTGGTCGAGGCTGCGGACCTGGAACATCTCCGCGACTGCGGCTTGACGCCGGGTGAACACGCCCTCCAGATCGACGCCTTCTTGCACCGGATTGCTGAACAACTGAATCGTGGCGCGATCGCTGGTGTGGGTCGCGGTCAGCACCCGCCCATCCGCCGACGGTGGTTCGCGACGGAACGACCAACCCGGTGACTCCGGCAGTCGCATCCTGACGCCGAGAGAATCATCACTGAACGTGCGCGACTCGATCGCGGTGCCACTGCCGGGTTCGCGATTGCCCTTTTTCATGAACAAGCCGACCGCGAGCACGATCGCCGCGATCCCCGCGATCGCAACGATGGTCTGGCGCTGCATGCGCGACTCCTGTGGGTTGAAACCGAGAGCGAACGCTGGTGAGGACGCGATGCGGAGGTGGTGCGCCGCCCAGGAATCGAACCTGGAACCCCCTGATTAAGAGTCAGATGCTCTGCCAATTGAGCTAGCGGCGCGTTCCCGATGCAATGCGACCCTGCTGCGTCCGGCAACGGCGCCGGACGCTAGCACAGGGTCTGGAGGTCGTCAAGAAACCGCCGGTTCGAACCGCGTCAGAACGGCAGGTCGTCGTCGGTCGCGTTCGAATTGACCGCAACTTCGCCCTCGCCTTGCGCCTGATGCGGTCGCGATTCCCAATTCGTGTCCGGCTCGGTGGCTTCGCCGCCGCCTTCACCCGGACGTCCACCGAGCATTTGCATGACCTGCGCGACGACTTCGGTCGTGTAGCGCTTCGTGCCCGACTGATCGTCCCAGGTCCGCGTTTGCAGGCGACCTTCGACGTAGATCGAGCGGCCCTTCTTCAAGTATTTGCCGCAGATCTCGCCCAGCTTGCCCCAAGCGACGATGCTGTGCCATTCGGTCCGCGACTGACGCTCGCCGTTCTTGTCGGTCCACTGTTCGTTCGTGGCGATGCGGAGGTTGGCTACCGCGGTGCCGGTGTTGGTGTAGCGAAGTTCGGGATCGGCACCCAGGTTACCGACCAGGATGACTTTGTTGACGCTCGCCATGCCCTCTCCTCTCGAGACTCGAGGTCGCCGCACGCGCGGCGGTGGGGATTCCGGGGACCAATGTCGGGCGGATACTAGGAAGTGCCCGTACGAGCGTCAAGCCGGCCGCAAATGCCGCGCCAACGCGCTGCTTGTCAACTGGCATGACAGAGAAGGTCCACGACGCGCGCGGTGTCGGTGAAGTCGTCGAACACCGCGTCTGCACCGGTCGCTTCCAACTCGACGCGTGACGCGGCGCCGGTCGCGACCGCGAGCGTACAGGTGCCGTGCGCGCGTCCGCCTTCGACGTCCGCCGGCGTGTCGCCGATCACCCAGATGCGACGCGGATCACGCTGCGCACCGGCGCCACAACGCTCGACCGCAAGGCCGACCAGATCGGCGCGATGGCGCGCGTCGGAACCGAAGCCACCGCCGCGGAAGTAGCCGCCGAGTCGCGCCGAGTCGAGCTTGAGACGCGCGGTGCGCTCGAGATTCCCGGTCACGAGGCCCAAGGTGACTTCGCGCCGCGCCGCGAGTTCCGCCAAGAGCGTCGGGACACCCGGTTTCACGTCGCAGGTGCCGGTAGTGCGCAACTCGGCAGCGAATTCCTCCGCGTAGATCTCGCGCAGCTCGGCGCCGCGAGTTTCGAGGGCGGAGGGCGGAACGCCGTACGCCAGTGCCATCTCTTCGAACAACATGGGATCGGTCTTGCCGCCGGCCCGAATCTCGACGGCGGCCGGATGACGCCCGAAGACACGTTGCACGGCACGGTGCATGGCGCGTATTCCGCGACCCTGACACGAGAGCAACGTGCCGTCGATGTCGAAGAGCAACAGGATGGCGTCCGCGTTCATGCAACGCTCCGTCAGTGCACGCCGCCCGCGCCGAGATAGCGTTCGGCGTCGATGGCCGCCATGCAACCGGTTCCGGCCGCCGTGACCGCTTGGCGATAGACCTGGTCCGCGACGTCACCGGCCGCGAACACGCCCGGGACACTGGTGCGCGTGCTGCGCGGCTCGACCAGGATGTAGCCGGTGGGATCCATCTCGAGCTGATCCTTGAAGAGATCGGTGTTGGGTTTGTGCCCGATGGCGATGAACACCCCGTTCACCGCGAGTTCGGACTCGGCCCGCGTGTTCGTATCGCGGAGGTGAATCCCGAAGACCGATTTCTTTTCCGGGTCCATGATCGCGGTGACATCGCTGTTCCACACGAACTTGATCTTCGGATTCTTGAAGGCGCGCTCCTGCATGATCTTGGATGCGCGCAAGGTCTCGCGTCGATGCACGACCGTGACCTGGCTGGCGAACTTGGTGAGGTAGTTCGCTTCCTCCATGGCGGTGTCGCCGCCGCCGACAACCGCGATGTCCTTGCCACGGAAGAAGGGTCCGTCGCAGGTGGCGCACGCCGAAACGCCGTACCCCATGAGCTGCGACTCGCTCGGCAGCCCGAGCAACTTGGCGCTGGCCCCGGAGGCGATGATCAATGAATGACACTGCAAATCGCCGTCGGCCGATGAAATCGTGAACGGCCGCCGCGACAGGTCGACCTTGCGTGCGTCATAGCGAATGATGCGGGTGCCGACGCGCTCGGCTTGGCCGCGCATTTCTTCCATCAGGCGCGGTCCCATGATCGGATCGCGGAAACCCGGGAAGTTCTCCACCTCGGTGGTGATGGTGAGCTGTCCGCCGGGTTGCATCCCTTCGATCACGACCGGTTCGAGATTGGCGCGCGCCGCATAGATCGCCGCGGTCAACCCTGCGGGTCCGGAGCCGATGATGACGACTTTTTCGACCTGCGACATCGCGACCTTCCTGGCGTGCTCTCGCCGCCGCAGCGTGCCGTGCGACCAAATCGCGAGCTATGATGCGTGGGAGCCACGGAGCTTGGAGGAACTCACGCACGCGAACCACCGGCACCGAACCGCGCGCAGCGTATCAGAGGTCGCGAACACCGGCAACGGGGCGTGCCGTCATGCGACTGCGCTGCACTTCAGCGTCATCGTACCGTGCCTCGACGAGGCTGCGATCATCGCCGACTGCATCGCGCATCTGCGCGCGCTGGAACCGGAAGCGGAGATCGTGATCGCCGACGGCGGCAGTCGCGACGACACCATGCGGCGCGCCGCCGCCGCCGGCGCCCGCGTGCTGCGGGCGCCGCGCGGCCGCGGTGCGCAGATGAACGCCGGCGCCGCGGTCGCCCGCGGCGCCGCACTGCTCTTCCTACACGCCGATTGCAGGCTGCCTCCCGACGCATTCACGCAGCTACGCCGCTGGCTGGACGGCGGCGGCACCGCCGCCACGTTTCGTATCCGCTATGCGCAGGCGCACCCGCTCCTGCATTGCATCGGCGTGCTGTCGCGTTTCGAATCGGCGCTGTCGTCTTTCGGCGAAGGCGGACTGTGCCTGCGCCGCGACGCCTTCACACGCACCGGCGGATTTCCCGAATGGCCGATGTTCGAGGACGTCGAACTCCTGTCGCGCCTGCGGCGGCGCGGCGAATTGGTGAAGCTCGCGGGACCGGTGACGGCTTCGTCACGCCGCTATCGCCAGCACGGAGTGTGGCGACAACAACTGCGCAACTGCCTGCTGTTCGGTTTGTACCGCGCCGGGATGGCACCGGATCGGCTCGCGCGTCACTACGACGGTCGCGCCATCACGCGGTGATGCGCATCAAGACCAAGGTGATGTCGTCGGTGGCTTCATCATCGCCGCGCCAGCGCGCCACTTCTTGCTGCACCAGCGCGACGATGTCGCGCGGCGGCTCGGCACCGGCGTCGCACAGGATGCGTCCGAGCCGATCTTCGCCGAACTGTTCGCCGCTGGGAGCGGTGGCTTCGGTGACCCCATCGGTGTAGAGGCAGACCAGATCGCCGGCACGGACCGGGACCGCGCTGGTGGAATATCCGGGATTGGGGAAGGGTCCCAAGATCGTGCCGCCCGAACCCAACCACTCGACGCGCCGGTCGCGCACCAGCGCACCGGGATTGTGTCCCGCGTTGCAATACACCAACCGGCCATCGCCGCAATAGCGCGCCAAGAACAAGGTCACGAAACGCGACGGTTCGACGACTTTGTGCAGTTGGCGATTCAACAACGCCACCACCGCGCTGGGCTCGAGGATCGCGTCGCGGCCTTCGCGCACGTACAAGCTGTGCAACGAGGCGTGCAAGCTGGCCATGAGCAGCGCCGCCGAGATTCCCTTGCCGCTCACGTCGGCGATGACCGCGTCGTAGCCGCCCGGGATCTCGATGAAGTCGAAATAGTCGCCGCTCACCGTCTTCGCCGGGGCGCAAACGCCCCAGGCATCGAAGAACGACGCTTGCGGCATCCGCGCCGGGAAGAGTCGCGCTTGCACGTCGCGTGCGATGGCCAGTTCACGCTCCATCGCCTGCCGTGCGACGCTCTCCTCCAAGAGACCGGACAAGCGCGCGCTCATGTCGTTGAAGGCCAGCGACAGCGTCCCGAGTTGGTCGCGTTGCGGCGGGACGATGCGGTGATCGAAGTCGCCGCTGCGCACCGCGCGTACGCCACGATCGAGCCGCGCCACCGAAGTCGAGATGACCCGCGCGTAGGTCAATCCGAACAACGTCGCCAGCACGTTGAACAACAACAAGAGAATCATCGCCACGACCGGCATGAACAGCGCGAACCGCCCCAGATCCCCCGCCGACGCAAGCAAGGCGCGGATGCCGCCCTCCACCGAAAACAGGACCGTCATGCCTTGTTGGCGTTTGCTGGGGACACCGCGCGACCAATCGAGCGGATAGGCGAGATACACCCAACTCTTCGGTGCGTAGCGCGAGCGGATTCCGGGCAACACGGCGGTGGAGCGCGGCGGGGTCTGGCCGGACGGCACCGCAGCGACACTGTCGGCGGCGTTGAAGTCGAGGCGCACGCCCGGTGCCCGCACCGTCGCCTGATCGCTCAGTTCCAGGATCGCGAGCACGCCATCGCTCGCCACCAGTGAATCGGGCGTCACCGCGCGCGCTTCGAGACCCTGCTTCGCCACATCCGGTTCGCTGCGTGCTTCGCCCGCCCGCGCCGGCAAGCGAGCGTTGAGGATCGCTTGATCGATGGGGAGGCAACTGCCGAATTCCAAGGTGTCGCGAGGCGCCGCGAGGTGCACTCGGGCGCGCACCTCGAGACCCAACGAATCGTTGGCCACCAGACCGACGAAGCGCCGGTCGCCGAGCCACTCGGGCGGAACGACGCGGGCGGTCGCCAAGTCGCCGCGCGACGCCAGCGTGCGACCGTCCGTGGTCTGGACCCAGCATGCGAGGCCGGGAAGGTCGAGATCACCGTATCCGGCGTCGAGCGCGACGCGCGCGGCGCTTGCGGCATTCGCGCCCGCGACGCGTGCGCGCCAGTACGAATTCTCCGCCAAGCGGGCCCGCTGATCGGCCCATACCACGTGTTGGCGCAAGCGTTCCTCGACGGTGCGTGAGCTTGCCTGTCCGAGGAAGACGCGCCCGATGAAGAGCAGCGTGCACGCGAAGAGGACGAGCGGCAGAAGCGCCGTACAAATGTAGAAGGCCGCGAGTTTCGCCCGCACCGAGTAGAGAAGGCGACGCCCGATCCGCCGCGCGGCGCGCGCCGTGTAGTAGATCGCCGGAAGCAGGAGCGGCAGTTGCACCCAGGGCGCGAGGACGAGGGTCGCGAGCGCCACCTTGCCCATGCGCGTGGCCCAGAACGCCAGCAACCAGGCGCGCACCGTGTGCGCCGAAGGTACTGCGACCACGGACGAACCTCCGCACGTGCCGCGAGGATTGGAACCGGCGCAGACTAGCACGCAGCCGCGCGGCGCCGCAGCCGGCGGCATTTTCTTCTAGGCGCGCGCGCACCCGGCGCGTCACCCTGCGTGCGACCAAGGAGGTGCTTCATGCATGCAACCCCGCATGTCCTCGGTTTGGATGCCGGGACCACCGGCATCACCGTGCTGGCGGTGGACCGCCACGGCGCGACACGAGCGCGCGCCAGCCGCGAATTCCCGCAGCACTTCCCGCAACCCGGTTGGGTGGAACACGACGCCGGCGAAATCTGGGCCGCCGCCCGTGCGGTGCTGGCGGATCTCTACGCGTCGAGCGACCTCGCGCCGCGCGATGCGATCGCCCTCGGGCTCACGAATCAACGCGAGACCGCGGTCGTGTGGGATCGAACCACCGGTGAACCGGTGCGGCGCGCCATCGTGTGGCAGGATCGCCGCACGACGGAACTGTGCGCGCAGTGGAAACGCGACGGCCTCGAGCCGTTGGTCAAAGCGCGCACCGGCCTGGTACTCGATCCCTACTTCTCCGCCAGCAAGCTGCGCTGGTGGTTGGACGATGGGCTCGATCCGCGCTCTTGCGCCTTCGGCACCGTCGATGCGTGGCTGCTGTGGAAGTTGAGCGGTCACACGGTGCACGCCACCGATCCCACTAACGCATCGCGAACGCTTCTCTTCGACATCCACGCTCGCACTTGGGACGACGACTTGCTGCGTGCATTCGGACTGCCGCGCGATTGGTTGCCGGAAGTGCGACCTTCAGCCGGCGTCTTCGGTCTCGTGCGCGGGGTGCCGCCGCTTGCCGACGGACTGCCGATCGCCGGCATCGCCGGCGATCAGCAAGCCGCGCTCTTCGGTCAATGCTGCTTCGAGGCCGGCGATTGGAAGTGCACCTACGGCACCGGCTGTTTCTTGGTGCTGCAGACCGGTCAGACTGCCTGTCGGTCGAATCACGGGCTCCTGACGACGCTCGGGTGCGATGCGCGCGGCGCCGCGTCGTTCGCGTTGGAAGGCGCGGTGTTCACTGCCGGTGCGGCGGTGCAGTGGCTGCGCGACGGTCTCGGGATCGTGGCCGATGCCGCCGAATGCGAGCGCCTCGCCGCCACCGTTCCCGACACCGGCGGCGTGTACTTGGTGCCGGCCTTCACCGGTCTCGGCGCGCCGCACTGGCAACCCGAAGCGCGTGGCGCACTGGTGGGCCTGACCCGCGGCACGATGCGTGCGCACGTGTGTCGCGCCGCGCTCGAGGCGATGGCGTACCAAACCGCCGACGTCTTCGACGCGATGCGCGCCGATGTGCAGGCCGCAGGCCTCACGTCGCGCTGGGGTGCCTTGCACGTGGACGGCGGCGCGGCGCGCAACGATGCGTTGATGCAATTCCAGGCGGACGTGCTCGATCTCGCGGTCGAGCGCCCGCGCGAGATCGAAACCACGGCGTTGGGAGCCGCGATGTTGGCGGGAATCGGAGCCGGCGTCTGGGCCGACGCGTCGGAGCTGCGCACGGTCCGCAGCGTCGAGCGTCGCTTCACGCCGCAGCTCGGCGCCGCGCGGCGCCGCGAACATCTCGACGGCTGGCGGAAGGCGGTGCAGCGCGTCCTCGATGCATGATCGATTGCGCGCACTGGCGCCCGAGTACGACCTGGTCGTCGTCGGCGGTGGCATCGCCGGCGCCGGCGTGGCGCGCGACGCGGCGCTTCGCGGCCTGCGGGTCGCTTTGTTCGAGAAAGACGATTTCGCGAGCGGCACGAGCTCGCGGTCGTCGAAACTGGTGCACGGTGGCGTCCGCTATCTCGAGCACGGCAACCTGCGTCTGGTGTGGGAAGCCTGTCACGAGCGCCAACTGCTGCTGCACGCCGCGCCGCACTTGCTACGACCCCTGCCGTTCGTGTTCCCCGTGTTCCGCGATTCGCGCTTCGGGCCGGGGCGCTTGCGGCTCGGCATGTGGCTCTACGATGCCATGGCCGCATTCCGGAACGTCGGGCGGCATCGCATGCTGTCCGTGTCCTCGCAGGCGCGTTGGGGCGAAGGGCTGCGCGCCGACGGATTGCGCGGCGCGGCGCTGTACTGGGATGCGGCGATGGACGACGCGCGGCTGGTCCTCGCCAATGTGCTGGCGGCGCGAGCCGCACATGCTGTGACTTTGAATCGGGTCGCGGTGGTGCGGCTGCTGCTCGAGGACGGCGCCGCCCGCGGCGTCGAAGTCGAGGACGGCGTCAGCGGCTCGCGCGCGATCGTGCGGGCGCGCGTCTGCGTCCTCTGCACCGGACCGTGGACGAATGCTTTCCTGACGCAAGTGCCCGGCGCGCCGGCGCCGCTCGGAACGACGCGCGGCTCGCACATTGTTGTAAGGCGGCTGACCGAGCGCGCATTCACGCTGGCCGCCGGCAGCGATGGCCGCGTCTTCTTCGTCCTGCCGTGGTTGGGCGCGACGCTCATCGGCACGACGGATCTCGATGATGCGAGCGACCCGGATCGCGTCGCGCCGGCCGAGGCCGAGATCGAGTATCTGCTGGCCGAAACGAATCGCCACTTTCCGGCGGCGCAATTGCGGCGCGACGACGTCCGGTCGGCGTTCGCAGGCCTGCGGCCGTTGTTGCGGACGTCGGGTGCGGCGTCGTCACGCAGCCGCGAGCACGCATTGCTCGAGCCGGTGCCCGGGCTCGTGGTGGTGGCCGGAGGCAAGTACACGACCTACCGCGCGATGGCGTCCGAGGTCGTGGATCGGATCGCTGCGCGGCTCGGATGCCGCACCCCGTGTCGCACCGCGCGCGCGCCGCTGCCCGGTGGCGACGTCCCGTGGGGAGCGGCGGAACACTGGGCGCAGGGTCCGCGTTTCCGCGCCGCGGCCCGTGCCTTCGCGCAGCAGTACGCGCTCGAACTCGACACCGCGACGCATCTGCTCGACACCTATGGGACGCGCGGTGAATCCATCGCGGCATTGGTGGCGGCCGATCGCAGCCTCGCGACCCGGCTCGATGCGCGGCATCCGCAGGTGCGCGCCGAGGTCGTGCACGCGCTGCGGGACGAGATGGCGCTCGAGCTGGAGGATTGGTTCTGGCGGCGGACGCCGATGGCGTTCGCGCCGGATCACGGCGCGGACGCCATCGACACCGTCGCGACGTTGTTCGCGGCGGAACGCGGTTGGAGCGCCGTGCAGCGCGACGCGGCAGCAGCACGCTGCCGCGCCGCGCTGCACGGCGCGCACTGCGGCGCACGCTGAAGCACGCAGCCGCGAGCGCCAGCACGCGACGCTCGCCGTGAGGCTGAAAGCACCCGAC
>Ga0247727_10019811_pt1 | contig 10374 bp, 5 predicted proteins | sample WisWelCaveWW1625_FD_202498 | JGI IMG/M metagenome (GOLD analysis project Ga0247727, IMG submission 202498) | Biofilm microbial communities from Wishing Well Cave, Virginia, United States - WW16-25 | ecosystem: Environmental > Aquatic > Deep subsurface > Groundwater > Cave microbial mat | place... | reverse complement strand
CTGGGCGGCGTCATCGACCATTTCGTGCCGCGGGAATATATCGTGAAGTTCCTCTCCGGCTCGCGCAAGCGCGTGATCCTGCGCTCCACGCTGCTGGGCTTCCTCGCCTCGGCCTGCAGCCACGGCTGCCTCGCGTTGGCTATCGAGCTCTACCGCAAGGGCGCCTCGGTGCCGGCGGTCGTCAGCTTCCTCCTGGCCAGCCCCTGGGCGAGCATGGCGCTGACGCTGCTGCTCCTGAGCCTCTTCGGCTTCAAGGGCATCATCATCGTCGTGATGGCGCTGCTGATCGCCTTCGTGACCGGCCTGATCTTCCGCAAGCTGGATGCGGCGGGGCGCATTGAGTCGAACCCCAACACCCCGGAGTCGATCCGCGACTTCGCGCTCTGGCGCGACCTCACCGCACGGTTGAGGCGGCGGACCTGGACGCGGCAGGAGCTGGCACGCGACGCGCGCGGGGTGCTGCGGGGCATGATCCCACTCGGCCGGATGGTGCTGGGCTGGGTACAGCTGGGGCTGGTCCTGAGCGCGCTGGTGGGGGGTCTGGTGCCGCATGGCGTCTTCGAGCGCTTTCTCGGCCCCTCCGTCATGGGGTTGCTCCTGACGCTGGCTGTCGCGACCGTCGTTGAGGTCTGCTCGGAGGGAACCGCGCCGCTGGCCTATGAGCTGTTTCGGCACACCGGGGCGCTGGGCAACGCGTTTGTCTTTCTGATGGGCGGTGTGGTCACCGACTACACCGAGCTGGCCGTCGTGTGGAAGGCGATCGGCCGGCGGACCGTGCTGTGGATGCTCGCCGTCACCCTGCCGCTGGTCATCATCGCCGGCTTGCTTCTGAATCTGATGTGAGTAGACTAGTACAGTCATGCCGCCCGCCAGACGGTACACGACCCATAACCCCGCGACCGATGCGCAGATCGACGCGCTGTTACACGCGATTGAGGATCCCCGGGACCGCCAGCTCCTGCAGGAGCTGATGACCTCGGTCTACCGGCTCGGCGCCGACCGCTCCTCCACCGGCGACCTGAAGCTCATCAATACCGCGCTCAAAGAGCTGCGCTACGCCTTCAAGATCTTCCGCCCCTACCGCCAGATCCGCAAGGTCGCCATGTTCGGCTCCGCGCGCCTCGCCCGCCGGCATCCGGCCTACGGCATGGCCAGAGAATTCGGCCGCCTCATGGCCCGCTCGAACTGGACGGTAATCACGGGCGCGGCCAGCGGCATCATGCGCGCCGGCCATGAGGGGGCGGGGCGCACCGCCAGCTTCGGCCTGAACATCCGGCTGCCGTTTGAGCAGGAAGCCAACCCGGTCATCGCCGGCGACACCAAGCTGATCAACTTCAAGTACTTCTTCACCCGCAAGCTGCTCTTCATCAAGGAGTCGCACGCCACGGCGCTCTTTCCGGGAGGCTTCGGCACGCTGGATGAGGGCTTCGAGTCGCTGACGCTGGTGCAGACGGGCAAGTCCGACCCGCGCCCGATCGTCTTCGTCGAGCCGCCGGGCGAGGGGTTCTGGAAGCCGATGCTGACGTTTTTCGAGCGCCAGCTCATCGCCGGCGGGATGATCTCCGCCGAGGACCGCTTCACCTACCAGGTGGCGCACTCCGCTCAGGAGGCGGCAGATGCCATCTTGGGTTTCTACGCCGTCTACCATTCGCTGCGCTACGTCGGCGACTCGCTCGTGCTACGGCTCATGCATCCGCTGCCCGAGCGAGCGGTCGAACGGCTCAACCACGAGTTCCGCGACATCCTCAGCAGCGCCGGCTCGATCCGGCAGGGTGGTCCGTTGCCGGTCGAGGCGGATGAGCCGGAGCTGTCGCACCTGACCCGCCTCATCCTCCCGTTCAACCGGCAGCGATTCGGACAGCTCGTGGGCTTGATCCGTCGCGTCAACGAGCTTGGGACGCGGTGACATTTTTGCCTTGAAGTTTCCCGCCATCGTTCTACACTAAACCTGTCACTTCCAGCCGATGCTCCACGCCGATTTCGTCCACCTCCATCTCCATACGAACTACTCCCTCCTGGATGGTGCGTGCCGCATCAGCCCCCTGGTCAAGCGCGCGGTCGAGCTGAAATTTCCGGCCATGGCCATGACCGACCACGGCAACCTCTTCGGGGCGGTGGAGTTCTACGAATCCTGCATGAAGGCCGGCATCAAGCCGATCATCGGTGTGGAGGCGTACATCGCGCCCAAGAGCCGATTCGATAAGACCGGCACCGGCATCCGCGACTCCAACGCCCACCTGGTGCTGCTCGCCAAGGATGAGGAAGGCTACGCGAACCTGATGCGCCTGGTGAGTGCCAGCTACCTGGAGGGCTTCTACTACAAACCGCGCATCGACAAGGAGATCCTCGCCCAGCACCGGCAGGGCTTGATGGCCCTCACAAGCTGCCTGAAAGGCGTCCTCAACGTCCACCTGACGCAGGAGCAGACCGACCTGGCGCGCAAGGAGCTGGATGACTTCATCCAGATCCTGGGGAAGGAAAACGTCTACGTGGAGCTCCAGGACCACAGCCTGCCGCTGGAGCACAAGGTCCGGCCGCTGCTGCGCCACCTGGCGCAAGACGCCGGGGTCAAGTGCGTGGCCACCAACGACGTCCACTACATCGAGCAGGCGCACGCTAAGGCGCACGACGCCCTGATGGCGATCCAGACGCAGACAACACTCGACGAGCCGCACCGGCTGCGCTACGAGCAGCCGCACTTTTTCCTCAAGTCGGCCGAGGAAATGAAGCAGCTCTTCGCGGACGACCTGGGCGCGATCGCCTCGACGATCGAGATCGCCGAGCGGTGCAACCTGGAGCTCGAGTTCGGCAAGATCCACTTGCCCCACTACGAGCCGCCGGCGGGCAAGGGCCAGGCAGACTACCTCCGGGAGCTCTGCGAGACGGGCCTCACGGGCCGCTATGGGACGCCGTCCGAGGCGCTGACCCAGCGCCTGGAACATGAGCTCGCCGTCATCGGGCACGCCGGCTACACCAGCTACTTCCTCATCGTCTGGGATTTCGTCCACTTCGCCAAGCAGCGCGGCATTCCCGTCGGTCCGGGCCGCGGCTCCGCCGCCGGCAGCCTGGTGAGCTACTGCCTGGGGATCACCGACATCGATCCGCTGCGCTACGATCTGCTCTTCGAGCGGTTCCTCAACCCCCAGCGCGTAACCCAGCCGGACATCGACATCGACTTCTGCTATGAGCGCCGCAACGAGGTGATCGACTACGTCATCCAGAAATACGGCAAGATGAACGTGGCCCAGATCATCACCTTCGGCACGATGCAGGCCAAGGCGGTCGTGCGCGACGTCGCCCGCGTGATGAAGCTCTCCTACAACGAGGCCGACCGGCTGGCGAAGCTGATCCCGAACGAGTTGGACATCACCCTCTCCCGCGCGCTGGCCGAGGTGCCCGAGCTGATCCACCTCTATCGCACGAACGAACAGGTCAAGGAGCTGATGGACACGGCGCTGGTGCTGGAGGGGCTCACCCGGCACGCTTCGACGCATGCGGCTGGGATCACGATCGCGGACAAGCCGCTGAGCGAGTACGTGCCCCTCTTCAAGAGCAACGACGGCCAGATCACGACCGGCTTCGACATGACGGCGCTGGAGCACATCGGGCTACTGAAGATCGACCTGCTCGGCCTGCGCACGCTCACGGTGATCGATGAGGCGGTGAAGCTCGTGGAGCGCGCGCACGGCCTGCTCATCAACATCGACCGACTGCCCTTGGATGACGCGGCGACCTATCAGCTGCTCGCCCGCGCGGAGACCATGGGGGTGTTCCAGCTGGAAAGCTCCGGGATGCGGGATCTCCTGAAGAAGATCAAGCCGACGGCGTTCGAGGACATCATCTCCGTCATCGCGCTCTTTCGCCCCGGCCCGATCGGCTCGGGGATGCTCGATGAGTTCATGAGGCGCAAGCACGGCCAGATTCCGATCAAGTACGAGCACCCCCGCCTGGAGCCGATTCTGCGGTCCACCTACGGCGTCATCGTCTTCCAGGAGCAAGTGATGCGCATCGCCGTCGACCTGGCCGGCTTCTCGATGGCGCAGGCCGATTTGCTGCGCCGCGCCATGGGCAAGAAGATCCCCGAGGTCATGGAGGCCCAGCGCAAGGCGTTCGTGGACGGCTCCAAGGCGAACGGAATCAGCGAGCGGACCGCCAGCCGCATCTTCGACCTCATCGAGCACTTCGCGGGGTATGGCTTTAACAAATGCGTCGTGGGCAACACAGAGCTTATCGATGCCGAAACGGGAGAGCCAGTCGCGGTTAAAACCCTCTACCACTCTAAGCGGTCCATGTTGACACTTAGTCTAGATGAGCGCCTGCGGCTCGTGAAACGACGAGTGCTCGATGTTGTGTCCAACGGTCCAAAGCCAGTTTTTAAGGTGACCACCCACCTCGGACACTCTGTGACGGCCACCGATAACCACCCATTTCTCGTATCTGGTGGCTGGAAAGACCTCAAGGATCTGCAGGTTGGGGATTTCATTGCCACGCCGCGCTCCTTGCATGAGGTCAATTCCGAAGAAGAGCGGATGGAGCCTCACCGCATTGTGGCATTAGCCGCCATCCTCTCCGAAGGGAACACCTGCCATCCCAGCGGCGTCTACATCTACAACAACAAGAAGGCGTTCATTGAGGACTTCGTTGCAGCCGCCAGCCGTTTCGAGCTGACAAAACCCACGGTCTCGAAGCGGGGTCCCCAGTACGAGGTGTACGCTGGAACCGGCCAACAGACGACGTTTGCCAAGGCGCACACTCCGTGGAACAAGGGCCGCTTCGGATACGCGCGAAGCGCTCCTCAAGGATCCTTTCCGATGCTGCCTCGCTCCGGTCTCCGGAGGTGGATTGAGGACCTTGGGCTGGCGTGGGTCAAATCAACCGAGAAGTTCATTCCTCCAGCCATCTTTCGCCTTCCTAACGATCAGCTGGCGTGCTTCCTGGGCCGTCTCTGGAGTGGCGACGGCCATCTCTGGAGCCGTAGCAACCCTGGGCTGCCTTTTTATGCGACTTCATCCAAGCGGTTTGCATACCAGGTGCAACACCTCTTACTGCGGTTGGGCATCATCGGCTGTGTGAAAGAAAAGCGGTTTCGCTACCGAGGCACCGTTCGGCCAGGGTACGTCGTATATCTCTCCGGGAAAGACCAGGGGATGCGGTTCACCGAATCGATCGGACCGCATCTGATCGGCCAAGACCGGTCGCTGCAGGCTCTTCGAGCTCATTACAGCTCCGTCAGAAGTGATTGCTCAAGTAAGGACGTAGTGCCTTCCAACATCAAATCGCTTGTCCACAAGGCCAAAAGCCGCTTGGGGTTGACCTGGAAACAACTTGAACAACGAAGCGGTCTGTCGATGAAGGAGTTCTGCGGAGGAGTGAAGAACTACAAGCATGGGTTCCGGCGGTCGACCATACTCCGGCTTGCGGAATACCTGGAATCGCCCGAACTGCTGCGGCACGCGACGTCAGCGGTCTATTGGGACCGCATCCGCTCCATTGAGGCTGTTGGCGTTCAGGAAACGTACGATCTTGAAGTGGAGGGCACGCACAACTTCCTCGGCAACAATCTCATCGTCCACAATTCCCATTCGGCGGCGTATGCGATGATCTCCTACCGCACCGCGCACCTGAAGGCGCGCTACCCGGTGGAGTTCATGACCGCGCTCTTGAGCAGCGAGATGGGCAACACGGACAAGCTGGTCGTCTATCTGGATGAAGCTCGGCGCATGGGCCTCGCCGTCCAGCCGCCCGACGTGAACGAGAGCCACGCGCTCTTCATGCGGATTGACGACCGAACGATCCGCTGCGGGCTGGGCGTGATCAAGAACGTCGGGATGTCGGCGGTGGAGTCGGTCATCGACGCCCGCAAGGCGCGGGGGCGCTTCCACACCGTGAAGGACCTCTGCCATGACGTGGACCTGCGGCTGGTGAACCGGAAGGTCTGCGAGAGCCTGATTAAGGCCGGCGCCTGCGACAGCCTCGGGCTGCCGCGGGCCGCGCTGCTGGCCAGCCTTGACCAGGCGATGGAAGAAGCCGCGAGCCTGCAGAAGGACCGGCTGCGGGGCCAGCTAACGTTCCTCGATGATCTCACCAGCGAGGCCCCCCCTGAGCCCGGGCCGTCGCATGCGGGGGGTGGGGCGGGCCGGCTGCGGGACTGGCCGGAAAGCCAGAAGCTGGCGTTTGAAAAGGCGCTGCTGGGCTTCTACGTCTCCGGCCACCCCTTGGCCCGCCACGAGCGGGCGCTCAAAGCACTGTCGACCGCCACCTCGCAGCAACTGCTCCATCTGGAAGAAGGGAAGACCGCCACGGTCGGCGGGATGCTGACGAAAATCAAGCGCACCACGACGAAAAAGACGAACGAGCAGATGGCGGTTTGCCTGCTCGAGGACCTTGAGGGCGACGTCGAGGTTCTCGTCTTTCCCAACAGCTTCGCGGAGCTCGCCCCACAGCTGAAGCCCAACAGCATCGTCTTCGTGGAGGGGCGCGTCGCCACGCGGGAGGACCGGCCCCGGCTCATCGCCCAGCGGATCGTGCCGCTGGACCAGGGCGTGAGCAAGCTGGCGGAAGGGATGGAGCTCGTGCTCCATGGCCATGGTCTCGAGAAGGAGCTGCTGGAGCAGCTCAAGGACCTCTTCGCGCGGTTTCCCGGCACGCTGCCAGTCTATTTCCGGCTCGAGATGCCCAAGGAGCCGTCGGTGCGCCTGAAGCTCTCAGAGCACTTCAAGGTGGAGCCGCGGCCCGACCTGCTCGAGGAGCTCGGCCGCCTGCTCGGCGAAGAGGCCATCGTGATCCAGCGCCAACCGGCGCGGGCCCCGGCGCCATGGCGCTGATCAAACCCCATGTGGCTAAAGGGGTTGACAAGGCTCCCGGCGCTATGCTAAGCTGCCGCTTCCTATGGCGTTGACCAAGAAGGACTTAGTGCTCCTCGTCGCGAAGGAAACCGGCATCACCCAGGTGGACGTCAAGCGGGTGATTCAGCGCACGCTCGACCACCTCATCGCCAGCTTGAAAGAAGGCAAGACGGTCGAGCTGCGCAACTTCGGCGTCTTCAAGGTGCGGCAGCGAGCCCCCCGACGGGGGCGCAACCCCAAGACGGGCCAAGAAGTGCCGGTTCCGCCCAAGCGGGTCGTCGTCTTCAAACCTGGCCTGCTCATGCGCCAGGACATCAAGTAGCCCCTCCATCATCCGCAATCCGCCATCCGAAATCCGCAATCCACAATGGACGAGCGTGTTACAATAACGTGATGCCCCTCCAAGCCCTCCGAGGAACGACGGATCTGCTCGCCGATGAGCTGAAGCGCTGGTCCGCGGTCGAGCACACGGTCAAGCGGCTGGCGCGGCTCTACGGCTACGAGGAGATCCGCACCCCGCTCATCGAAGACGTGGCACTCTTCCTGCGCTCGGTGGGGGAGACCTCCGATATCGTGCAGAAGGAGATGTTTCGGTTCGAGGACCGGGGCGGGCATGACATCGTGCTGCGCCCGGAAGGCACCGCCTCGGTCGTGCGGGCCTACCTGGAGCGCAACCTCCACAAGACGCGCGGGTTCGTCAAGCTCTTCTACCTCGGGCCGATGTTCCGCGCGGAGCGGCCCCAGGCCGGGCGCTTGCGGCAGTTCCACCAATACGGCGTGGAGGCGATCGGCTCGCCCAGCCCCTGGGTCGACGTTGAGGTGATCGCGCTGTGCGTGCGGATCCTCGACAGATGCGGCCTGAACCCATCGCAAATCTCGCTGTGGCTCTCGAGCATGGGCTGTCGGGAGGATCAGCAACGCTCCGCCGCCAAATTGCGGGAGCAGCTTGGACCGTTCAAGTCGAAGCTGTGCAAAGAGTGCCAGGGGCGGTTTGACAAAAACGTCTTCCGGGTGCTGGACTGCAAGAACCCGACCTGTGATGAGCTCGTCTGGCACGAGATCGCCTGGCACAAGCAGGGTGCGCCCTTTCTACTATGCGACGCGTGTCAGGCGCATTTCGATCAGGTACGGCAGGGGCTGCGCAATGCTGAGATTCAGTTCGATGACACGAAGGTATTTGCGCGCGGACTCGACTACTACACTCGAACCGTATTCGAAGTGCGCGCGAAGGGGTTGGGCGCTCAGGACGCGGTCGCCGCGGGCGGGCGCTACGACCACCTCGTTGAGGATCTGGGCGGGCCCAGCCTCGGGGCGGTGGGCTTCGCCGCCGGCATCGAGCGGTTGTTGATGGCCCTGGCGGGCTCCGCGCAGGTGGCCGACGGCGCGCCGGCCCGCGCGGGGCTGTACCTGGCGGTCGCCCAGCCGCCCCTGATCGCGGATGGGTTCCGGCTCGTCCAGGAGTTGCGCGCGCGGGGGCTGCCCGCGCTCATGGACTACGAGGGCAAGAGCCTGAAAGCGCAGCTGCGCGAGGCGGATAAGAGCGGCTGCCGGTTCGTCGCGATCCTCGGCGAGCAGGAGCTCGCACAGCGCGCCGTCACGCTCAAGGACATGGAGCAGAAGAGCCAGCGCGCGGTACCCTTCGACCGATTCGTTGAGGAAGTCAGCCGGGAAGCCAGTTCCAGTGTCAGACACCCTGGCGGGTGTCCTCAATCACCTAATCACCCAATCACCTAATCACTGTTTCGATGATGAGAACGCACGGCTGCGGGGAGCTGCGCGAGAGCCTGCTCGGCCAGTCAGTGACGCTCTGCGGATGGCTCCATCGCCGGCGCGACCACGGGGGCTTAACGTTCTTCGACGTGCGTGACCGCTCCGGCCTGGCCCAAGTGGTGTTCAACGCCAAGACGAATGCGGAGCTCCACCAGCAGGCCAAGGCGTTCGCGCCGGAGTACGTGCTCCAGATCACCGGCACGGTGCGGGCGCGGCCGAAGGGAACGGAGAACCCGAAGCTGCCCTCGGGCCTGGTCGAAGTCAGCGCCACAGCCGTGACCGTCCTCAACACGGCCGCCACGCCGCCCTTTGAGATCGACGACCACGTGGAGGCCTCGGAGGATGTGCGGATGCAGTGGCGCTACCTGGACCTGCGGCGCCCGGTGAGCCAGCAGAAGCTGGTCCTGCGGCACCAGGCGGTTCATGCCATCCGCGAGACGCTGAACGCCCTTGGCTTCCTTGAAGTCGAAACACCGGTGCTGACCAAATCGACCCCGGAGGGTGCTCGGGACTACCTGGTGCCCTCGCGCGTCAACCCGGGCAGGTTTTTCGCGCTGCCCCAGTCGCCGCAGCTGTTCAAGCAGCTGCTCATGGTCGCGGGGCTCGAACGGTACTTCCAGATCGCGCGCTGCTTCCGTGATGAGGACCTGCGCGCGGACCGCCAGCCGGAGTTCACCCAACTGGACCTGGAGATGTCATTCGTCAGCGAGGAGGACGTCGTTGCGGTCATTGAGCAGATCCTCACGGCCGTCTTCGCGAAGACCCTGAACCTTTCTCTCAAAACGCCGTTTGCGCGGATGTCCCACGCCGAGGCGCAGCAGCGCTACCAAACGGACAAACCCGACCTGCATACCGAGGCCGAACCCTGGGCGTTCTGCTGGATCACGGAGTTCCCGCTCTTTCGCTGGGACGCAGAGGCCAAGCGCTGGGACGCGGAACACCACCCGTTCACCGCGCCGCACCCGGATGACATCCAGGCCCTCGCCCAGGAACCCGGCACGGTGCGCGCGCGGGCCTACGACCTGGTGCTCAACGGCATGGAACTCGGCTCGGGGAGCATCCGCATTCACCAGGAAGGGCTGCAGCGCGAGGTGTTCACGGTGCTGGGTCTCAGCGATGAAACGGTTCAGGAGCGGTTCGGCTTCCTCCTGAAGGCGTTCGCATACGGGGCACCCCCCCACGGCGGCTTCGCCTTCGGCGTGGACCGCCTGGTCGCGCTGCTGACCCGCTCGCCGTCCATTCGGGAGGTCATCGCGTTTCCCAAAACGCAGCGGGCGGTCGATCCGGTAACGGACGCGCCCTCCCCGGTGACGGCAGCGCAGCTCAAGGAACTTGGAATCGTCGTGGTCGAATCACAAGCGCAGAGGAGGACCTGAGGATGCGCCAGCCCATCGCGACCTTCATGGGAATTGCGAGCGTGCTGCTTCTGAGCGGATGCCGCACGGGCACGCGGGTGACCGATGTGCCGCGGGTGGATCTGGATCTGAGCGGGGGCAACCGCGGCTATCTCGTCGGCAGCCCGCCGGAGTCCACGCGGCTGAAGACCACCCGGCAGATGGTCGAAACGACCGTTGAAATCCCCAGTTTCTATAAGTCCAAGCGGTCCCGCACCCCCATGAGCCTGGATGAGTTCATCCCGCCTGAAGCGGAATCTGCAAGCCAGGCGAGCGGCGCGCCCGGCTCCTACGACAGCTACGTCGTCCAGAAGGACGATTCGCTGTGGTCCATCGCGGCTAAGCCCGAAGTCTACGGCAAGGCC
>Ga0247727_10019810_pt1 | contig 10374 bp, 9 predicted proteins | sample WisWelCaveWW1625_FD_202498 | JGI IMG/M metagenome (GOLD analysis project Ga0247727, IMG submission 202498) | Biofilm microbial communities from Wishing Well Cave, Virginia, United States - WW16-25 | ecosystem: Environmental > Aquatic > Deep subsurface > Groundwater > Cave microbial mat | place... | reverse complement strand
CACATCCTGACCATCAAGAATGGCAGATATCACCGGCTCCTGTCCCTCAAGGAATTTACGAAAGCCAAAGTGCTGATGCAAAAGCTGATGGAGTGCGGACACTTCTGTCATTGGCAAATTCTAAGAAGATGGTGGCCAGTTGGCAAGTTGACTGATAACACTTCCATTTGCCGCCTGATCCAACGGATGTGGGGTGAATACGCCGAAAACCCATCGTAAAAGATTTTATGTCATTATTTCGGAAACAGCGACGCGCCATTGGACGACAAATCGTTCAGGTGGGGCGCCTGATACGCCAGATGCTCCCTGGGAGAAAAGCCCTGCCCGGGATTCAAAATTTGCCAACACGCATCCTGATCATTCGGCCTTTTTTCCTTGGGGATATCCTCCTTTGTCTGCCGATCGCTCAGGCAATTAAACGACAACGACCCGATACACAAATCAGCTGGCTGTTGCGCCAGGAATGGACAGACTTGATCCGTGATCCCTCGCCGGTAGATGAGGTCATTCCGTTTTCCCAAAAGAAGATGCATTCCATCAGATCGGTCGGGGAGTTTATGCGTGTGACACGTGAACTCCGAAAGCGATCCTTCGAGATTGTCATCAACCTCAGTTGGGACCGTTCGAGCATACTCTGGGCGTGGGCATCGGGTGCGCCATTCCGGATTGGGATCGAAGAGTACGGCCGTCCTCGTTTGCTCTCGTTGCTTCATACTATAACGGTGCTTGCACCGGAGCGGTCGAGAGATCAACGGCATATGGCTGATTTCTATTATGAGCCACTGCGACTTCTCGGATTTGGATCCCGCACAGAGATCCCGGAGATTTCCTCGACTTCAGAGGAAGAGCAACGGGTGATGATGCGTTTGAAGCCGGCATGGGACGAAACTCAGCGATTCCTGCTTGTCCACCCGGGCGGGCGGCTTATCTGCAAACGCTGGCCGGTGGAGCGTTTCGCAGAACTGATCCATCGCCTGCAGAAGGAAACCACCCATCCCATTGTGTTGGTCTGTGGACCCGGCGAAGAATTATGGGCTGCGAATCTGGCTGTTGCATTGGCCTCAGAGCGCATCCTTTTCTGGCCGGTACCTTCACTCGGTGAATTGATGGCTCTTGCAGAACGGGCAGCTCTATTCATAGGGAACGACAGTGGTCCGATGCACCTTTCAGCGGCGTGTGGATGTCGGGTGGTTGCGATTGTAGGGACTAATTCCACCCGTTGGGTTCCCCTTGGCAACGGACATCAGATTATCCGTGGAACAACCGGTTTGGATGTTGTGACGGTCCGGCAGGTCTCGGACGCGGTTCTCAAAGTTTTAGGAAAATATTGGTAACCACTCAGGTTCCAGCCTGAGCAAAATGGTGGCGCTCGCCTCGTCCGCCGGGGCGAGATCTCGTGGGAACGGACCGAAGCCTACGGCGGAGCGAGGGCAGGGACGCCTGAAACGCACTGCCAAACAACTTGACAATTCACAAAAACACGTATAATGTGATTATGTGAAAAATATAACATTAGCGCTTGATGACGCAACCTACCGAGCGGCCCGTATCCTTGCTGCCGAACATGGCAAATCTCTGAGCGGACTTGTCAAGGAGATGTTGCAGGCAACTGCTCCTGAACAAAATGTCCATGAAGAAAATGTCCGTAGGCTTTTCGAGGTTCTGGATCAAATCAAGGGATTTTCTGCCAAAGGGCGATTGACGCGTGCTGAGATTTATGACCGCTGATTTCTTTCTCGATACAAATATTCTGGTCTACAGCATTTCAGACGACCCGAAAGAGCGCTCGAAACATGACAAGGCCCGGGAATTGTTATCGATGCAAAGAGTCGCTGTTTCAGCGCAGGTACTCAGTGAATTTTACTGTGCCACCACGCGAAAACGTGATCCAGCGCTCTCCCATGAACAGGCCGTCGTGGTGATACGCGGTCTTCATTTCCTTCCTGCTCTGCCACTCGACCGTCCGCTGGTCCTGCGCGCTTTGGATATCAGAAATCGTTACCAAATCTCCTATTGGGACGCGCTCATCATAGCCGCTGCTCAGCAACTTGGAGCTGGGATTGTTTACTCGGAAGATTTAAACCACGGCCAAAATTACAATGGAGTGGTTGTGGAGAATCCCTTTGCCAACCCAACGACTGAAATAAAATTGAAATAGAACCTCAGCGTTTCAGAACACGTTTTTGGTGTTGGAAAAGAAGAAGGGGACAGGCAGGAGGGGATGGGTTACAGGGTGGGGCCGCAACCAAAGATCTCCACGGCCATCGATAGGAGAGATGAAAAGAAGCCACGGATTGACACGGATGACGCTCTCCCGATCCGCCGCGGCGGACGTAGAGCGGGCCCTCGCAAATTGCGTAGATCTTACAGCGGAAGAGTTTAAGGAAGGTAGGAATTTGGTTGTAATTCCATCCATTTTCGGCGAATTTGGATGGTATGAGATACATCCCTCGTTTGCTCGAAAACGGGCTTCAGCATCATCTGAAGAGGGGCAAGAGTGTTTTGTTGCTCGGACCGCGGCAGGTTGGGAAGTCAACCCTCGTTCAAAAGCTTTCTTCCAGCCTCACGATTTCTCTCATTCAACCACCGATGCGGCAACGGTACGAAAGGGATTTATCCCTTTTCGGGAGAGAGGTGGAAGCCCTGACTCGACGGGGCAACGTTTCTCCTCTGGTCATTGTCGATGAGGTCAGCCTACGTGATCTGTAGAACATCCAGACCAGTCCGTCTCCACGAGAGAATCACTGCCATTCCATGGCAGCAAGTCGCCCAGATTCTCTGAGCCAGGGAAAGTGTCCCCTTGGCAAGCAGCCCGCTTCGTCGCCGAATTCAAGGGTCTTGTAGCATCTTGGAAGAAGGGCCAGGCAAAACGGTGGAACGGGAAAGAATCCATTAAGCAGGCGGAGGATATGCGGCATGCTTGCTTGCAGGTCGGGTTTTTGTTACCAACGGATCATGGATTGTAGATGGCCATGTTGCCTGTTGCTGGCGGTTGTTCCATGGGTCGATTCGTTACACGCCCAGTTGTCTCCGGAAAAAATGGCTGCAGAAGCCGAGGGAAGGATTCTGGCCGGTGATCCGAAAAAGGCTGTCGAACTTTATGAGAATCTCCTCTCCCAATATCCCGCCTTCCTGGGCGGCGGGCCAATCCGCTACCAGCTCGCGCTGGCCCATTATCTCGCCGGATTCCATGACAAAGCCGCCCAGAAGTTCAGAGAGCTGGCCGCCGATAAAAAGCTCCTCCAGGGATTTCGTGAACTGGCAATTCTGAACATGGCCGAGGTGCAGGCCACCATGGCAACCGGACAATTGAAGATGGAGGACCGCAGCAGATTCCTCAGGGAAAGCATTCAATCTTACGACATTTTTATCAAGAATTTTCCAGAAAGTCAGTTTCGTAACAATGCCCTGTACGGTAAAGCCGCCGCCCAATGGCAAGCCAATCAACTGGAGCTGGCGGTCAAGACATTGAATGAATTCCTGAACAGCGCCGCTTCATCCCACCTCAAAGGTGATGCCTTGTACCTCCGGGCACGGGTGTATGTCGACGAGGCTAAAAGTCTTCAGAACGCACGCAAGGAGGCTGAAGCGCGAAAGCATTTCGATGAAGCCAGAAAGCTTTTCGATCAAATCGCCGAAGCCTCCCCTGATCCGATTCTGGCAAGTGAAGCTCTCATTTCCACCGGCCAAATGTTGATTCACATGAAGGCTTGGTCAGAGGCTATTGCCTTCCTGCGCAGGGTAAAATCCAGAGGGTGGATTGAGGACCAGCAGAGAAAACTGGTTGAGGAAAATCGCGCGGCCCGGGTCCGAATTTTGTCGACAGGCAATCAACGCGCCCTGGGGGAGCTGGACCATCAATACGAACGGTTCATTAAACGCCTGACCATGACTCTGAATCAACCTTCGCTTTTCCTTGGCGCGCAGCAACTGATTTCCCAATGTTTTTATGAGCAGAAAAAATATGACGAGGCTTTGATTCTGAACCGGCATTTTCTCCCTCATTTTGACGCCAACCAACGAAGCGTCGCCCAGTATGTCATGATCAAAGCCCTGATTGAAAAGAAAGAGCCGGAAAGGGCCGTTCAAACCTATCGCGAATTGAAAAGTGTCTACCCCAGGGACAAGGGGTTGGAAAACATACCGATTATGCTGGCGGAATATTTTCAGGCCAATTCACAGTATGATGACAGCATCAAATGGGCCGAGGAATATAAAACCACCTATCCAAATGGAGCTCATGAGGACGCCGTCTGCTTTTTGATCGGCAACGCCCATACCATCACCGGCAGGCTGAAGGAGGCTGAAGGCGTTTACGCTGATTTTATCAAAAGATTTCCAAAAAGCTCCTTGCTGGGCTCTGTGACATTTAACAAGGCGTATGTCAGCTATCTGAAGAAGGACTATCGCAGGGCTCTCGATGAATTGAATAACTACAGCCAGCGATTCACAGATGATATCAACAACCGGGAAAACGCGCTTTTTTTAGCCGGCATGGCTTCGTGTGAGACCGGACAATTTGACGGCGCCATTGCCAAACTGCAGGAGTTTGAAAAAAGATATCCGAAAAGCAAACAACTCCCCGAAGCCCTGTATAAAACGGCCCAGGCATATGAGGCAAAAAAGGATTTTGCCGGATCCAATACCGTTTACGCACAGGTTCTCAAGAATTTTCCAAAGGATGAATTGGCCCCTTATTGCCAGTTTGGGATCGCCCGAAATCTGACAAGCCTCGGCCCTGCGCGCAGCCAGGAAGCAACGTCTGCTTTCGACCAGTTCCTCAAGCTGTTTCCAACGCATACGCTGGTTTCCCATGCCTCCCTGTTGAAAGCAGAGATTCTCCGTAATGCGCAAAAATTTGCCGAAGCGGAGGCCGCCTATCGCGAGCTGATTGCAAAATCTCCGGGTTCGGATGGCGCCATCGAGGCTCATGCGGCGATGGGAGAAATGTTTTTTCAGCAGGCACGAAACCTGGCTGAAAAACCCGAGAAACTGACGCCCGAAAAACAGGAGGAGTGGAAAAAATTCTCGCAAAAATCCCAGACCGCGTATGAAGAAGCTCTCAAAAAGTCTGCCAAAGAGCCGGTTGTGGACAAAGTTCTTTCTCAGCTTGCGATGATCTGGCAGATACGCATCCACGCCAAATTCGCGACCGGAACGGAAGCGCGCGCCTGGTTTGACGGCTTGAGCGTCTCCTTCCCCGCCAACTCCGAGCTGCAGGTGAAAATCCAGTTCGCCCTTGGCAGTCTTTTAAGTGTGCTCAATGATCATGAGAACGCGCTGGATGTTTTCAGCCGGGCATACGGGAGGGCAAAAGGTGTTTCCATTCCCAATGAGTGTTACAGACAATTTCGCGATGAACTGATCGCCAGCCGGCAATACGATAAGGCCATCGAAGTTTCCGAGAAACATCTGGCTGAAAAGCAGGCGGTTGACGATGCCCATGGAATGGCCGAGGCATCCCTGGGATTGGGCCGGGCCTGGTTCGAAAAGGATAACCCGGACAAAGCAGCCGGCTATCTCAAGGAAGTGACCGTCAAGTACCCATGGCATGAGACCGCTGCGCCGGAAGCGGAGTACTACCAGATCTGGATTGACGAAAAAAACCGGAGCTTCGACAGCGCCATCCAACGATACACCACCTTGTTGTCCAAAACGGAGAGCCCCGAGTTAAAAGCCAGGGTGGGAATCCGTCTGGGCTATACATGGCTGGGCAAAGCCGAAGCTTTCACTGAAAATAAGACGGAGAACCTGAAGGAATCTCTGGGATACTTTCTCAAAATCGGCACCAGTTACACTGCGTTCCCCGCCCATGCTTCCGAGGGACTTTTCATGGCCTCCTCGGTCTATGAAAAATTTGCAACCATCGCCGCAGATCCAAAAACCAGAACTGAAGCCGTTCCCAATGCGGTGAGATACTACAAACGCTGCGCCGAGGAGTATCCGAATCTGCCATGGGGCTTGAAGGCAAAAGAGCGTGTCAAGGTTTTGGACAAGTAATAAGGTGTTGACATCGGTCAGATCCGAAGGCTATTGGTCGCCGCTATGAGACGCTTGGCCATATTTGTTGTTTCTTTGGTCTCGGTGGCGCTTGTGTTTTTTTCACAGCACCGGGTCATCATGATCGCTTTATCCACCGCAAACCTCATTGCATTAACCAGTCACGCAGATGTATGTACTGTTGTTGATGAGATCAATCAGATCAGTTACACAGTTGAATGTACTGTTGTTGGTGAGTCTACTGTAACTTCCGAGCAGCAGATTAACAACGCAACTCAGGCCGTGGCCAATCCTGTGATCTCCATGGGGGGCTCCGTGGTCAATGGTATCGTGAGCGGCCTTGTCGGAGGCGGCCATAAAAAAGGACTTCAGTTCGAAGATCCGGTGGTTTCCTTGGGAACCACATACCGTAGCTCGGATGATACAGCCCTTGGTGGTTTCTCTGGGAATGAATACGGTGGCGATATCGGGTTTGATGCGGATATTTATGATGGTCTGATCACCGGTGTGATTTACCAGCACACCTACCGCGGCGCCTCCAACGGCCAGGGAACCAGCGAGAATCTGAGTTCTGATGGTGTTTCTGTTTATGCCGCCAGACGATTCTTCGACCTGATGAATGCGGGATTGGCTTACAATCATGCCTTCACTGATCATAGGCTGACGCGCACGGTCAAAGCCAACTTGGACCGTGATTCCAATGGCGCGACCGCGTTTGTGGGAGCCAGTGATCGAACAGGCAATTGGTCTTGGAACACCACAACGAGTTTTACCTACGTCCGTGATGATTACGAACAACAAAGGGATCTCGATACAATGGTTTTTACCTGGGGAGGCGGCCTCGATTACGACGTCACCAAAATCTTCACTCTTGGTGCGGCCTTTAACTACAACAACCTGGTGGTTCAGGACTTTTTCTATTCAAGCACGGTCGCTCGCGACGATGATTTTTGGGCCTTGGGCCCCCGGCTACGTTTCTATCCCACCGACAATGTCACGGTTCATCTCGATTTTGAATCGATGCAGGGATATACCGATTACCGTGCCTACTCACTCCGTCTGGGCATGAATATCGCTTTCTAACACAGCCGATTCACCAGTCCGTCCGCGTTTCCTGCCCCTTCGTGGCAGTTGTCATATCGGCCACCATGGATTATGGTTGTCTTAACCAACAAAAACCTCTTGTAGAGGGAGTACCGTCAGGTCGTTCATGAACGTACCTTATCCCAGGCAGCCCAGAGACATCCTGATTCGAATCACTAATCACGATATCGTTGATGGCATACGAAGTTCCATGCCATCAAGGGAGGAGATTCCCCTCAGTGAAAAACTGGATGAATACCTGGTGCGATTGGGTTATTCGAGCGCGCACATCATGGGAATTGCTGTCCGGCTCTTGACCAAAACCAAGGTTCGTGTGGATTTCCGGAACTACACGGAGCGCATGGAGCTGGTTGACGTTGCGGACATGCTGGCCCCTGCCCAGGCAATTTCCCTTCTGGAAGATTACCTGGCCAGTGCGCATCCGCCGGAACAGAAGCCCGGTTCGGCCTTGGATGCAACCACCCAGAGAATCGTGGTTCAGATTCCTAAATTCGAAAAACCTGGAAATAAATAAACCAGAAATCGACAGTGATCTTATTCCACAAGGCAGAATGTTTATCGACAGGTTTGTAAAACACCCGGTTTTTTGGAAGTGAATCCCCGTCATGCTCGAACTCACCTTCCCTTCAATATTTCTTTCAACCCGTCCTCATCCAAAATGGAGATGCCCAGTTTTTTGGCTTGGTCCAGTTTGAAACCGGCTTCTTCTCCGGCCACCACATAATCTGTTTTTTTGCTGACACTGGATTTAATCTCTCCACCTGCCTGACGGATGAGTTCACCGGCTTCCTCACGGGACAACGTGGGCAACGCTCCTGTTAACACAAAGCTTTTGCCTGTCAGAATACTTGTGGCTTGTGGCTTGTGGCTTGTGGCTGTCATGTTCAGCCCGGTTTTACGGAGGCGTTCCAACGTTTGCAGGTTGTCCTTCTTATCAAAAAAATCGCGAATGCTCCGCACCACCACTTCTCCCACATCCGGAACGACCAGCAATTCTTCCACGGAAACTTTCCGGAGAGTATCCATGCTACCAAAATGGCCAGCCAGTGAACGAGCCGATGCAGCCCCAACATGGCGAATTCCCAAACCAAAGATCAGCCGCCAGAGCTCTCTGGATTTACTGGCTTCAATTCCATGGATCAAGTTGGCGGCGGACTTTTCGCCCATGCGCTCCAGTTCAGAAATCTGTTCCGCCTTCAGATCATAAAGGTCTGCAATGTTTTGTACGAGCTTCTGATCCACCAGTTGCTCGACCATGGCCTCTCCCAGGCCCTCGATATCCATGGCGCCACGCGTGGCATAGTGCTGGATTCTCCGTTTGAGTTGCGCGGGGCAGGAAATATTCTCGCATCGCAGGAGAGTTCCTTCCTCTCCCGCCACCAGATCTCGAGAGACATCTCCTCCACATTCCGGACATTTTCGCGGCATACAAAAGGAATACGCGCCGGCTGGGCGCTGTTTTAAAACCACACTAATCACCGCCGGGATCACCTCGCCGGCCTTCTCAATGATCACTGTGTCACCCATACGGATATCCTTCCGTTTGATTTCATCCTCGTTGTGCAATGTGGCGCGGCTGATCGTGCTGCCGGAAACAAAAACCGGTTCAAGGATCGCCACCGGCGTCAGCGTTCCCGTCCTTCCCACCTGTACTTGAATATCCAACAAGCGGGTTTCGGCTTTTTCCGTTTCAAATTTGTAGGCAATGGCCCACCGGGGAGCTTTACTCGTCTGGCCCAGTTCCCGCTGCTGCAGAAGCGAATCCGCCTTCACCACGCCACCATCTGTATTGTATGGAAGCGTGTGACGAAACTGGTCGAGTTCCTGAAGGGCTTTTTCGATTTCCTCCACGTTCCGGCACAGCCACGTGCGAGCAGGCGCTGGGAATCCGAGTTCGGCGAGCAATTCCAGTGATTGACAATGTGATTTGATTTCCACGCCCTGAATTTCAGCGATCGCGTAAAGAATGATGCTGAGTGGACGCCTGGCAACCTCATGGGAATCCAGCAGTTTTAATGTGCCGGCTGCAGCATTACGTGGATTGATGAACGGAGATTCACCAGCCCTCTCTCGGTGACGGTTGATTCTTTCAAAACCCTCACGACTCATAAAAACCTCCCCTCTGATTTCAATCAAACTCGGAATTTTGAACTTTGAACTCGGAACCAGGATCAAGGGGAGGGTCCGGATTGTTTTCAAATTTGCGGTGATGTCGTCGCCGGTGCGTCCATCTCCGCGTGTGGCGCCGTAGACCAACCTGCCTTGCTCATAACGAAGGGTCACAGCCACTCCATCGATCTTGGGCTCAAGGACCCAGAAAATCGGATGGCCCTCGAGATTTTTTTCGGCGCGTGCCACGAATTCGCACAGTTCCTCCGGGGAATAGGTATTATCGAGACTCATCAATGGCACGCGATGCTGAACCTGCTTGAATTCCTTCAACGGTTCACCTCCCACCCGACGGGTTGGAGAAAGCGGCGAAGCCAGATCGGGATGTTGACGCTCGAGTTCCACAAGCTCTGCAAGAAGGCGATCAAATTCGCGGTCGGAAATCGTGGGCGCGTTTTCGACATGATACGCGCGGTTATGCCGTTCAATTTCGGCAGTCAGCTCGCGAATTCGTTTTTGGACTTCAACCTTGCCAGTCATGTTAAATTCTGTTTTGCGAAATCCAGGAATCTTTCTCCTGAACGGTTTTAGACAGGATTTACAGAATTTACAGGATTAAAAACAAGCTGTTGATTTGATTCCACGGAAGGAATCAAATCAACAGCTTTGCTTTCCATCGGAGAGGAGTTTTTTTGAATAAAAGGGAACAAGGATCAGGATGGTCAGCAGACTTCCGATACAATCAGCCACCCAATCGTCCAGCGCACAGGTGCGATTCGGCACAAAGTACTGGTGCCATTCATCGCTGGCCCCGTAAGCCGCAGCGATCAGGAAGGCAAGAAATGCCGCCTTGCGCAGTGAAAATTGGCTTCCCCATACCAACGCGCGCAGGCAAAGCCATCCGAACATGCCGAATTCGATCAGATGGCCGAATTTGTTGGGATTATGGAAAATGTCGGCAAAGAAAAAGTCGTTCTTGACCGGTATGCTTCCTGTAAGGCCAGGAATGCTCGAAACCGCAAAGATCAAAAGCGCAAATCCCCATACAGGAATCCAATAGCGGTTCAACTTCATACCCAGAGCTATAAGCCATAAGCCACAAGCTGTAAGCTCAAAAAAACATGAAGGAGATGGTGATACGCATCAAAACTGTCTCAGAAA
>Ga0247727_10019809_pt1 | contig 10375 bp, 1 predicted proteins | sample WisWelCaveWW1625_FD_202498 | JGI IMG/M metagenome (GOLD analysis project Ga0247727, IMG submission 202498) | Biofilm microbial communities from Wishing Well Cave, Virginia, United States - WW16-25 | ecosystem: Environmental > Aquatic > Deep subsurface > Groundwater > Cave microbial mat | place... | reverse complement strand
GGTAAAAATGTACCGGGTTTTTCAATGACGATGAATCACCATCCCCGAATTTCCAAAGCCAGGATTTCACACCGAGTCCCGGCGCCGTCGTATTGCTGAATGTAACTGTTGTATTCGAAATGGAAGTTGAGAATCCGATTGCCGGACCGGTACATGTCAGCGTAAGCGTATCGCAAATGCTATCTGAAGTACATGAATCAAAAACAGTCAGGCATACGACATACGTTCCGGCAGCGGGATACAAATGCGTCGGGGAACCTGCATTGCTGCCTGAGCCATCACCAAAATCCCAAAGATATCCCTGAATTCCAAGGCCGGCTGCTGATGTATTGTTGAATGTTACCGTAATGTTTGACGGTGCAGAGCCGAATCCTGCAATTGGTTCGGAACATGTGATCGCAATCGTCTTGCACGTTGTGTCCGGGCCACAGGAATCACCGGTAATCAGGCAGACCGGATAATTTCCTTTTCCCGGAAAAACGTGGATGGGGTTTTGCACAGAATCCGTATTTCCGTCCCCGAAATTCCACAACCATGTCGAAATACCCGTGCCGTTGCTCGTATCAGTGAATGTTCCCGTGAGTGAAGTGACACTTTGTGAAAATCCAGCTGCCGGGACATTGCATATAAGATTAATCACATCGCAATCCACATCCGTTCCGCAACTGTCAACGATGGTAAGGCATACGGTGTATCCGCCCGGAGATGAATACAGGTGAACCGGATTTTGAAGAGAAGAAACATTTCCATCGCCAAAATTCCAGGACCTGGACAAGATACCATTGGCAGTGGAGATGTCAGTGAAATGTCCTGCAAGCGCCTGAGTCGTGAATGAAAAGTCAGTGACAGGCACCGGGCAGGTGATAAGTACCGACTTGCAAATGGAAACCGTATTGCAAACATCGGTTGCTGCCAGGCATACATTATACGTTCCGGCAGATGAATAAAAATGCACAGGATTCTGCAAGGTTGAGGTATTGCCGTCTCCGAAATTCCATGACCATCCCGCTACTGAATTTCCAGTGGAAAGGTCTGTGAAGGTCGCAACTGCAAGATTCGTGGTGAAGGAAAAATTTGCTGTGGGATTCGGGCAATTGATCAGCACCGTTTTACATGTTGTATCAATTTCACAGGTATCAAATACCACAAGGCAGGCGGTGTAAATTCCGGAAGCCGGATAATTGTGAACCGGGTTTTGAGATCCGGAAACATTTCCGTCTCCAAATTCCCAGAACCATGAAATGTTGCTGCCATTGGTTACGGAACTATTGGTAAACGTTGCCGTTTTCAGGTTTGTGGAAACTGAGAAGTTGGAAACCGGATCAGGACAAATTATCGTTACTGTTTTGCAGGAAGAATCCTGTCCGCAAACATCAATTGCCGTAAGACAAACCTGGTGGTTTCCGGTTCCGTTGAATGTATGAACCGGATTCTGGAGGGTGCTGTTTGTACCATCGCCGAAATCCCAAAACCATCCGGTGATTCCATTTCCTGCTGCCGAAGTATTGCTAAAAGTGGTATTGTACAAATTGGAAGTGGAAGTGAAAGATGCTGAAGGAAGCGGGCAAACGATGACTACGGAATCACAAAATGTGTCGGTCTCACATGAATCATGAATCGTAAGGCAAACCAGGTATGTGCCTTCGGCAGAATAACTATGGCCGGGATTTTGGGAGGTGCTGTTGGCACCATCCCCAAAATCCCAGAGCCTGGAAATGATCCCCAGGCCTGCCACAGAACTATCACCAAAACTTGAATTCAAATTCGTAGTACTGTACCCCCAGTCTGCCGTTGGCGACGGACAAGTCACCGAAATCGTCGTACAGGAGGTATCTGAGGCGCAGGAATCGCTGACTACGAGGCAAACCAGGTAGTTTCCTTTCGCCGGAAATGTGTGTGAAGGGTTTTTCAAGGTTGAATTTCCGCCATCGCCGAAATTCCAGTTCCAATTGAGCTGGGAAAGGCTTGTACTTGATTGATCCTGGAAATTGGTATTGATATTGTTTGCGGAAAACGTAAATGCTGCGGTCGGATCCACGCAAATCAGGATAATGGATTGACATTGTGTGTCAGTGCCGCAAGAATCAAAAACCGTCAGGCAGGCGGTATAAATCGCCGCAGCAGGATAGGTATGAACAGGATTTTGCAATGTGCTGCCCGTTCCATCACCGAAATCCCAGAGATACCCAAGTATCTGAACTCCCTGCGTGGAAGCGTTAAAAAACGAAACAGATAAGATATTATGTGATTCAGTATATCCGGCGGTCGGACCGGAACATCCTAAACTGATCGTTACAAAATGACAGGTCGAGTCCCAATAGCAGGAATCCACAACTGTTAAACAAACATAGTATGTTCCGGAAGCAGGGAAAACGTGTGCAGGATTGGCAGCATTGTCGCTGCTACCGTCACCAAAATCCCAGAGATGAGCCATTGATCCTGTACCTTGGGACAAGTTATTGAAAGTGCCAATGGCCAGGTTTGTCGAAAATGAAAAATCAGAAACAGGAACCGGACAAACGAGCGTAATATTTTTGCAAGCCGTGTCAGTGAAGCAGGTATCCTTGTAAATCAGGCAAACCTGGTAGGTACCTGCGGTGTCATATATATGCTGTGGGTTCTGAAGTCCGGATGTATTGCCGTCACCAAAACTCCAGGAAAAAGATTTCGCAAAGGTTCCGATGATAAGCGCCTGGAATGCCACTGCAAGATTGTTGGCAGTATTGTTGATGAATACGCCTCCCACGGGGCATTCAATCAGCACCTGAACACATCTGATGTCAGTGGAACAGGAATCCACAATGGTAAGGCAAGCCACATAAGAGCCGGTCGCTGCATAGGTGTGTACCACGTTTGGACTTGTTGAAGTGCTGCCATCGCCAAAATCCCAAAACCATGAACTGATGTTTAATCCGATGGAACTGTCTGTAAAAGTGACTGTGTACAATGTGTCGAAAAATGCGAAATCGGCTTTGGGTTTCGGACATCCCAGTAACACCGAATCGCAGAATGTATCCAACCCGCATGGATTCAATGCACTCATGCAAACAAGATAATTTCCGGGCTGCTGGTAAACATACGTTTGTGATCCCAGTAGTGGAGTTGTATCCTTCGTTCCATCACCGTAATCCCAGTAAAACGGTCCTCCGATGCCCGGAGAAGTGTTGGTAAAGGTTACCTGGAAACTGATGGGGTTCTGGAAAAACGAAAGGGGATAGGCGATTGCAAAAGTCATCGCTGTATCCGTGGTACAGGAGGAATTCCAACCGATCATATTGATATCAAGGCTCGTTTGGAAGGTTGCTGCACCGGGAAAAGTATGTGTCACATTGAATGCGTTCACTGCCGGCGAGCCATCCCCGAAATCCCAGGTGAATTGGCTGGATCCGGCTCCCTGGAATTGCGCTTTGCTGTACATTTTATTAATGATCAGGGAAGATGATTTGTTTTGGAAATTCACATTCTGGTTTCCGATGCCGATATAAAGACATGACTTTGAAGATGTAAAGCCGGCATCAATGTAATAATGAACAAATGGTTGGATAATAAAATCGCCATTGAATAAGGCCCCCTGAAGGATGACTGCGTATGACCTTCTCCAGATCCCGTTCACCTTAAGGCTGGAAAGCCACTCGTTCTTTCCATCTGCCTGCGGCAAAGCCTTCCAATTGTTACAACGAACATCCACGTTTCCGGTCCCGGAATACTGAATCACGAGCACATATGGAACGCTCATGGTTACCGGTGAATTGAATACCGCCGCCCTTTCTTCAATTGCGAAGCCCGGAAGTGCATTGACCGTGTCTATTTTTGCATAAACAGATGTGATGGGGCTTCCAGTTGGCAAAGAATCCGCACCGGCGGCATAAACGGCGCACAGCACCGAATCAATTGCACCTCCGGTAAGTGTAGCTTTGCCGGCATAAAACCGGAACCCGTAAACCGTTATTGGCTTTGGAGCATCAAAATATTGCGCAACCGCCGATGTGAAACCGGACGTTACCGCAACGCTCATGTTATTCGTCGTTTTCGCGGAAGGATACAGGACAGTATCAATTCCACATGCTCCTGCGGGAGGGTTGGCTACGGTGATGATATTTTTGCAGATTTGGTCATTTCCGCAATTGTTGGATACCGTCAGGCAAACCTTGTACAACCCGCCGTTGTTGTAAAAATGTGTCGGATTTTGAATAACGGATGTGTTGCCATCTCCAAATTCCCAAAGCCAGTTGGTTGTATATGTACTTGATTGATCCTGGAAACTTGAAAACAGCCCATTTGGGCTTGCAGAAAATGCTGCAGTTGGTCCGCCGGGGAAAATATAGGTCGTATCAACATAACATTTGCTCGTCCATCCGATCATGGAATCCTTGACCGTTGCACTTTGGTTGATTGTGGGATTCGTGTATATGTGGGTTGGATTTACCGCCTGAATGAGAGGGGTGCCATCTGTGAAATCCCAGGTAAAGGACTTGTGCGGCACTCCGTTGAAGACATTGACATTGTACATGCGGTCAGTCAGAAACCCATTTCCCGTGTTAAGAAAGAAAATGGTATCCGGACCAATCAGGCAATTCGGAAAGGCTCCAATTCCGGCAACAATGTCATATGAAACATATGGCTGAATGAGCAGATCGGCATCCAGGTACTTTCCGCCAAACTGAATGTTGTAAGCCCGCTGCCAGATTCCGCCAATGGCCATACTCGTCAGCCATTCCTGGTCGCCATCGGGCGCCGTTGCGCTGTAATCGCTGACAGCAACTTTAAGGTCAGAAGAAGCAATCGTTGAAATTACGATCACATACGGACCGCTGGCAACGGCAGGTGTGGTAAATATTACGTGACGGTCAATGTCAGCAAGGGTGCCCGAACCAAAAGTTGTATCTATGTTGAATGCGCGGGAAGCAAGGGCTGCCCCGATCGGCAGGGAATCCGGTCCGGCGAGAAATACTTCTGCCAGGCCCGGTTGAATGGTGCCGCCCGCAGTATTTGCCTTGTATGCATAAAATTTGAAACGGTAAATCGTAACCGGGCCGGAGGCGTTGAAATATTGTGCAACCGCCGTGTCTGCAGTTCCGTTCAAAGTCACAAATTGAAACCCGGAAGCCTTGGCGGTGGTGTATTTCAGGGTGTCAGAACACGTCGCAGTTCCGTTTCCCAACTGACCGGCTGCTTCTCTGTGCGTCAGTCCGAAAAAAAGGACGAAAGCGAGAAAGGCCAAATAGTTTTTTCGCATCAGATGAATTCGAGTTGGTCAGACTTTTTGAATGGTTAAAAGTATCGAATTTAGCGAAAAAACGCAAATTTTCGACAGGCATTCCTGGGTAAATTTCTACCCGTTCAAGGGACTAGGATATGCTTGTTTGTGGCCCAAAACCAACCGGAATGCGGGATTGGTATCGGTTGGCCTTTCCTCCGCGGCTGGTTGTCCCATTTGTTGCCGAAAATGCCGCAATCTTGTACTCTTTGGGAGACAGGATTGCGGCATCTTTGTACTGGCTGATCTTTATTGATTTCTGACCAGCAACCGGTGATAAGTCGGAGAATTGTCCAAAAGGATTTTCACCGAATATGTACCATCCGGAATCAAACCCATATTCACCTGGTGAATCTGGCCGATTGCATCAATTGCGGATTCGAATATCTGCCTACCTGCCATGTCTGTAATTTCAATCACAAATCCGGAAACCGGACCCTGGCTGAAATACACTTCGAATTTCTCTCCGGTCGGATTCGGGAATAATGTAATATCAGGCATCGGAAGTGTTCTGTCCATTGCAATCGTTGAATCAACAATAAGCGTCGTGCAAGTGGAATCATCTGTGCAGGAATCCGTTACCGTCAGGCAAACAAGTACGGTATCAGGTGCAGTATAAGTGTGAGATGGATTCTGAGAAGCAGAAGTATTTCCATCCCCAAAATCCCACAGCCAGGTGCTGATCGTCGTTTGAGTTGTACTCTGATCCGTAAAAGTTACGACGAGGCCAGCGGCAGTTTGTGAAAAAGCAGCCGTCGGCTCTGTACAATTCACAAGAGTGATTGAATTGCAGGAGCTGTCGCTTCCGCAGGAATCAGCAATGGTCAGACAAACAGTGAATGTGCCCGGAGCACTGTAGGTATGCGACGGATTCTGTGTTGCAGCCGATCCACCATCGCCGAAAAGCCAGGCCCACGCTGTTGGTGATCCGCTTGTTGCATCAGTGAAATTGGCGGTAAGGCCAAAGGAGGAACTGGTAAATGCAGCATTTTGCGCCGCACAACCAGCAGTCACAGACTTACATGTTGAATCTGTCCCGCAATTGTCAACCACGGTCAGGCACACCGTGTAAGTACCGGCAGCCGCATAAGTATATATTGGATTTTGCGAATTACTTGATTGACCGTCACCAAAATCCCAGGTTCGGCCAAGTATCGTTCCTCCGGAAGTCATATCCGTGAATGTTACAGTTTTGTTAACAGCAGAAGAACTGAAATTCACGGAAGGACCGATTTTGAAAGTGAAAGTTGTATCGGTGCTGCAATATCCCATACTCCACCCCTGTATGGAATCTGTCAGCGTCACCGTCAATGCACCGGATATAGAATAAGTATGGGAAATGTTGTTTGCATTTACTTTCGGGCTGCCATCGCCAAAATCCCAGGTGAATGAGTCGTCAACTGACCCCGTATTCAATTTAATCTGATTGTAAAACCTGTTGTCAAAGATTGCCGAAGAGTTGTTTGTAAAAGTCCTCGTGCCGGCTACGGAAAGGCAGGTAGATGATACGGTAAAAGATGCGTTTATCACATATTCGACAATCGGATAGACGAGCCAATCCTGGTCAATCGGCCCAACATTCGGATCCTTGCTTGCCCACCATTGTCCCGCAAGAAAGAAACCCATGAGGTATTCTCCGGCTCCTTCCCCGAAATCATTAAAATATACATCTACTTCGGGAAGATTGTTATTGTTGACGACCAATACATATGGTGCACTCACAACGGCCGGAGTGGCAAAAGTTGCAATGTTGCCGAGAAGGCTCAGATTTCCGTTTGCGCCCGTTGAATCCACCGGGACGATCACGGTAGCCAGCGCAACGCCGGTTGGCAGTGAGTCAGCTCCTGCAAGGAAAACCTGTGCAGAAACATTTACTGAGCCGGCGCCATAAGAACGGGCAAAGAATTTGAAACCATTGACAGCAATTGCTTGTGGTGCTTCAAAATACTGGCAAACCTGTGACGGGTATAAATTGCTTGAAAGTGTGAATGGCGCAAGCACATTTGTCTTCCCCAACACGTATTTTACTGTGTCCGGACCGCAGGTTGCGGTTTTCATCTGGAGCAGGTTTCCGCTTCCCGGTTCGGGTGATTGGATCAATGCCAGGTCTTCCTGGAGTGGAATTCCGGTACCCGGGAATGTCATATTCTGGGCTGGAAGAGTATTCGTTCCGCCGACCAAAATCAAGCAATGCAGGAGTAGTAAATATTTCTTCATAACCTTTGGATTCATTCTTAATCAGGCTGAAATTAAGAAGAAAGCCCTTAACGAAAAATCCGACAATCACCGACTGTCGGCTGGAATTGTCCACGACTAACGCATCAGGTCTATTTTTCTGATAACGGTCTTGCCGTCAATTTCAATTTCAAGGTGGTAAATGCCTCCGGCGATGTCACTGATGTCAACCTTTACGACGCTGTACTCCACCGATCCCAGCTCCTGACGCCGGACCATTTGGCCCAGGATATTCCGGATGGAAACGCTGGCTTCATAGCTGTTGCGAAGCCTGAATTTGATGTAAAGGTCGCCATCGGTCGGATTCGGGAATACCAGAATTTCGTCATCCGGAATTCCACCACCGGCGCCAACATCCGTAACATTCACTGAGTCACACCAGGTGCTGTCACCGCAGGAATCGGAGACAGTGAGACAAACGAAATATGTTCCAGATGCAGCATATGTATAAACCGGATTCAGCGCAAGCGATCCGTTTCCATCGCCAAAATCCCATTGCCACTGGGTGATCGCTGCTCCTGAAGAACTGTCGGTGAATGTCACCTGCAAGAGGTTTGCTGAATAACCGAATTTCGCTGAAGGTGGGGGACATTGAACCGAAATCGAAGTGCAGACAGTGTCCTTTCCGCAGGCATCCGTAACAATCAAACAAACATTATATGTACCGGTGGTCCCGTATGAGTGCGATGGATTCTGTGAGGCCGAGGTTCCACCGTCGCCAAAAGTCCATAACCATGCCAGGTTTCCTGTTCCTGAAGAGGTATCGCTAAAATTGACAATCAGGAAATTGATATTGGAATTGAATCCGGAAACCGGCGTTGGGCAAGTGACAGAAACAGAATCACATGTCGTATCATTTCCACAGGTATCTGCGACTACCAGGCAAACAAAATAAGTTCCCGGCGATGGATAGGTATGGCTTGGATTTTGAAGCGGAGAAAGGGCTCCGTCACCAAAATCCCATTGCCAGGCAGGTGAGGTGGAAACCGTTATGGAACTGTCACTGAAGTTGGAGGTCGTGGCATTGCTGAAAAATCCAAATTTGGCGAGCGGCAATGTGCAAACCGCAATGACCTGCTTGCACACGGAATCGGTATTGCAGGAGTCGGTTACAGTCAAACAAACGGTAAATGTATCAGAATATGGATATGTATAAACCGGGTTCGTTACAAAGGAGTTGCTGCCATCTCCGAATGACCATTGCCAGCTCATATTCCCGAAGCCGGTTGTCGAATCTGCAAAAGTTATCGTCAATAGATTGGAGGTGATCGAAAATGCAGGGACAAGCGGCGGACAAGCAATGATAATGTTTTTGCAACTGGAGTCTGTTTTGCAAAGATCATTGATCGTGAGGCAAACCTGGTAAGTTCCCGATTGTGCATACAAATGCGACGGACCCGGACTTGTAGATGAAAATCCATCGCCGAAAGACCATAAGTAAGAAACTGGTGGTAGCGAATTGGAAAGGTTCGTAAAATTTGCCAGGAGATTGTTGGAGAGGGATGACCAGGACGCGATCGGATCAGGGCAATTGATCGTAATAAACTTGCAAATGGAATCCTCGCCGCAGGCATCGGTAACCTTCATGCAAACTGTGTAAAATCCGGCTGCGTTATAAGTGTGACTTGGGTTTTTCAGATTCGATGTATTGCCGTCTCCGAAATCCCATTGACAATTGCCGGTACCATTGAAAGTGGTGGATGCATCTGTGAAATCAACAAACAGCAGGCTGTCTGAAACCGTGAAATTGGCATCCGGCGGAGGACAAGAAACAACAATTGCTTTGCAGGCAGAATCTGATCCGCACAAGTCGGCGAGGCTCAGGCAAACTGTATAGGTTCCGGAATTCAGATAAATGTGGGTGATGGATGAATCTGTAGAAAATCCCCCATCGCCGAAATCCCAAAGCCAACTCACAGGTATGTTGCTGTTTGTGGTATCGCTGAATATCAGTGTCAGATTGTTTGCGATCGAGCTAAACCCGACGACAGGTACAGGACAGTACACCTGAACCGAATCGCAAACTGTATCGATGCCGCATGTGCCCGTCGCTATCAGGCATACATTGTAAGTTCCGTTGGCCATGTAGAAATTGGAAGGATTCTGCAGGTTGGATGAATTTCCGTCCCCAAAATCCCAGTTCCATGTATTCGCAGAAATTCCCGTGGAGAGTTCTGTGAATGCAACATTGAGCAATGATGTGGAATGTGTGAATGCTGCACCAGGCTGTGGGCAAGTAACTGTAACCGTTGTGCAAACTGAGTCATAGCCGCACAGGTCATTTACTTCCAGGCAAACTGTAAAGGCGCCGCCGGATGGAAAAACATGAAACGGATTCTGAAGGTTTGATGTTGTTCCGTCACCAAAATCCCAGGTGTGGATCACGGTGCCACTTGTGGAAGAAGTATTAACAAAATTTACATAAATGAGACTGTCGGCGTAAGCATAGGAAGCAACGGGCACCGGGCAATTGAGCGTGACGGTTTTGCAAATGGTATCGCTTTTGCATAAGTCATCAGCAATCAGGCAGGCGGTATAGGTACCTCCTGCCGGATAATTGTAAACTGGATTTTGAGAATTTGAAGAGCCTCCGTCGCCAAAATCCCAAAGCCAGGATATGGGTGTATTTACCGTAGAGATGTTCGCAAAAGTTGCGGTTAACAGATTCGTAGTGGAATTGAAATCCGCAATCGGTTTCGGACAATTGATCGTTATGATTTTGCACGTAGAATCTGTTCCGCAAGTGTCTGAAACAACAAGGCAGACAGAATATTTCCCGTTTTGAGGAAACAAATGGGATGGATTTGTCAGGATGGAACTTGTTCCATCGCCGAAAGTCCAGAGCCTTGACAATGTACCTGTCCCGCTGCTTCCATCTGAAAA
>Ga0247727_10019808_pt1 | contig 10375 bp, 13 predicted proteins | sample WisWelCaveWW1625_FD_202498 | JGI IMG/M metagenome (GOLD analysis project Ga0247727, IMG submission 202498) | Biofilm microbial communities from Wishing Well Cave, Virginia, United States - WW16-25 | ecosystem: Environmental > Aquatic > Deep subsurface > Groundwater > Cave microbial mat | place... | reverse complement strand
TGAAACATAAATTTGATTTTGTAAATTCCAGTCTTAAAAAATTAAAAGATCGGAATCTATATCGAACATTACTACATGGTAGTAATGAAGGCCCATACTTCATATTCAAACGTAGAAAACTGATCAACCTCTGCTCAAATGATTATCTTGGACTAGTTACTAATCATATTTTAAATAAACAATTACAATCAAGCTCAAGATTGGTAGCAGGAAATGTTCCATCATTTAAAATATTAGAAGAAAAACTTGCCAACCATAAATTTCAAGAATCTTCATTGATTTTTCCTACAGGATACATGGCAAATTTAGGCACAATATCTACACTCGCACAAAGAGGCGATCACATTCTTAGTGATGAATTAAACCATGTAAGCATAATTGAAGCTTGTAGATTATCAGGTGCAAAAATTACAGTCTACAAACACAACGATATGACAGATCTTGAGAGAAAGATCAGGCAAAAAGCGCACCGTAAGTTCATAGTAACAGAGGGAGTTTTTAGCATGGATGGGGATTTTGCAAATTTAAAAGAGATCTCGCAAATTGCCTCCAAAAATAATGCCATACTGACACTCGATGATGCGCATGGAGATTTTGTTACAGGTTCAGATGGCACTGGCACTGGTCAACATTTTGGTATTGAAAGAAAAATCGATCTGTATGTGAGTAGTTTGAGTAAAGGACTTGGAGTATTTGGTGGATACGTTGCCTCAAAAAATAAAGTAATTGAATTTTTGATAAATAAATCAAAATCTTTTATTTACACTTCAGCGTTACCAAATATTTTTGTTGAACTTGCACTAGATCGATTTACTTCAAATAGAGAACAACGAAGAAAAAAGCTTTGGAAAAATATTCAGCTTATGCATTCGGGTTTAAGATCTTTGGGATATGAGATTAATTCATCAAGTCAGATCATCCCAATTATAATAGGAAATGAAAAAACAACACTAGACTTTGGAAGATATCTTTTCGATAATGGAATTTTTGCACAACCAATTAGATATCCTACAGTTAAGATGAATAAAGCAAGAGTAAGGATTTCCATTACTGCATGGCTATCAAAGAATCATATTGAAAGATCACTGGATGTATTGGAACAGGCAGGCCGGAAATTTAAAATTTTCTAGACATGAGCCATACGTGAAATGTAATTTAGAATCATAGCTGCAGCAATTATCGCACCTAAGACCAATCCAACAAATATAATTCTTTTATTCATAAAATTTGGTCAATACATCAAGGATAAAAATTGATCTTTGATTTGGAGCAGATTTGGAACAATGTATTAATAAAAAAAGAAGCAATTCAAGTTAATGCCAGAAATATCCATAGTAATCGCAGCCATAGCCGGTTTAGGTTCATTTTTAGCACCTTGCATACTGCCCATGATACCTGCTTTTCTTGCATATCTATCTGGGACTACAATAACAGAACTTCAAAGAACTAATGGAACTGTCAACCTTGTTTCAAACAGGTTAAACATAGTACTAAACACAGTCTTTTTTGTTCTTGGATTTTCTGTTGTCTTTTCAGTGTTTGGAGTAATTCTAAACAGCGTCTTATCAAGTTCTGCAATAAATCTGATTTCTGGATTTAATCAGATAGGAGGAGTTATCATAATTGGTTTTGGTGTCTTTATGTTATTGTCAACCAAGATACGTAAACTAAATTTTGAGAAAAAATTCTTTCCAAATCGCACCAAATCCAGCTATCCTTTATCATTTCTTTTTGGATTAGCTTTTGCAGCAGGATGGACACCTTGTATAGGTCCAATACTAGGAAGTATTCTTACTTTAGCTGCAACAGCACCAGGGCAATCGTTTACTTTGTTACTTTCCTATTCATTTGGACTTGGAATTCCATTTATCTTAATGGGAATATTCTTTTCAAGATTTACAAGAATAATTAGAGGACTAAGTAAGCATCTAAAATATTATTCAATAATCATGGGTTTATTTATTATAATTTTAGGAGTGTTAGTATATACTAATCAGTTAGCAGCGATAGCTAGTTTTCCGTTTTTAAATAATTTGTTATTACAAGGATGAAAAAATGAAAACTGAATTAAAAACAGCACTTGTAATGGGAATAATACTAATAGTTGCAATAGGTGGAATTAGTGCATATTTTTCTTCATTAGAGCCACAAATGGAGAAAACACAAAATCAACCGGATGAGAACGTCCAGACACAGAGTAAAGAAACTACGAAATTACCAAAAATTGATAAAAGTAGGTTCAAAAAGGCGCCTGAATTAGTAGGCATATCAGGATTTATCAATACAACTCCAGAAGATCTTAAGGAAGCCATGAAAGACAAGGTCAGACTTTATGACTTTTGGACGTATAGTTGCATTAATTGCATCAGGACTTTACCTTACATCACTGCATGGAACACAAAATACGCTGACCAGGGATTATTAATAATTGGAATTCATTCCCCAGAATTTGAATTTGAAAAAGATTTCAACAACGTACAAACTGCAGTAAAACAATACAACATATCGTATCCTGTGTTACAAGACAATGATATGAAAACATGGAAAGCATTTGAAAACAGATATTGGCCACGAAAATACATTACAGATTCTGAGGGATACATCAGATATGATCACATTGGTGAAGGTGGATATGCAGAAACTGAAAAAATAATTCAAGAACTTTTGCAAGAAAGGAACCAACTTCTTGGTTTGAATACTGCATCATCTGAGACACTAGTGGATTTGGAAGAACATCAATTTACTTCATCACAGACTCCAGAGCTTTATTTTGGATACAATTTTGCATTTGGTAGAAATCAACTTGGAAATTCAGAGGGATTCCACCCAGATCAAATCGTAACATATTCTTTACCGGAAAAATTAGCTCGCGATTATTTTTACCTTGAAGGTCAATGGCAAAATTTTGGAGACAGAATGAAACTTGTTTCAGAAAATGGCAAGATAATGCTTCCATATTTTGCCAAGTCAGTCAACATAGTGGCTGCAAATGAATCTGTTCTGCAAATCTTGCTTGATGGAAAATCAGTTACATTTGAGGACGCAGGAACCGATGTACAAGATGGAAGAGTACGCATTTCAGGCGATCGATTATATAATTTGATTTCAAGTAGCAATGCAGACGCTCATACATTAACCATAATTGCAAAGCCAGGTTTTGAAATCTATACCTTCACCTTTGGTTAACAGAATCCATGCATGATATTTCATAATTCGAATATAGAAAGATTGTTCATAAATTCCGAAACAGATAATGTGTAACCACACATAGATGTAACTGTAGTTACACATCATCGCGGCACATGACAGGTTAAAACCCAAATTATCAATCCGACCTAGATACACAATTATGACTTTTGTAAACAAGTGGAACCAACACAAGGAGAGCATATCACAAAAAGTAATTGATAAAGTAAGACCAGATACTCCACTTAAACCAAAAATCGATGAAGCACAAAAAAGGCTTCAATTACAAATAGTAAAGCTTGATTCAATTTCAACAAAATTAAAAGAAAAAGATGAATTTATTTTCAAAAAAGTTGTTGAGGCAGTAAGAACTCAAGATAAACAATATTCTAATGCATATGCTACTGAATTACATGAGATTAGAAAGATGAACAAAATGGTGACAAGCGCAAAGCTTGCGATGGAACAGATCCAAATTAGATTAAACACTATTTCAGAATTAGGAGACGTAGTGGTTACATTAAGCCCATGCATGTCTATAATCAAGGGATTAGGAGCTGGACTTGGCAACCTCATGCCAGAAGCAAATTCATCTATGCAAGATTTATCAGCCATACTTGGTGATATCATGGCAGGTGCATCGGTTAATGGACATGAGAATATTGCAATAGAGACTGGAAGTGCAGACACTACGGCAATACTGGAAGAGGCACAGTCAATACTAGAAGGCCATGTACGTACAACCATTCCAGATCTGCCTACAAATCTTCCAACACCAAAGAGTGTAGAAGCAACTACTTAGATTTTTTATTACTAATTTCTTGAAGAATTTTTTTAATTCTAGATATAGTCGGATAACTGTATCCACGTTTTCTATAATTTGAAATCATCATTTTCCAGTTTTTTAATCGCCATTGAGCTTGTTCAGATGTCACGGCATGAACTTCTCTATTGATTATACTTTTACGTCCTACTTTTAGTACACCTGCATCTTTTGCAGTCCATCTGTTTTTTGCAAAGTGTAAACCTGTCAGAATTTCACCTATCGGCATTTCGTTAAAGTACTCTTGTAGTTTTTTTAGCTGCACATCAGTAGGTGTCTCCTTACTTTTTAGATTGAGATCGAAATTATCCACGAATAGACATTATATTTATGGTATTTAATGTGAATTACTGGATATTAATTGAATTTATTGAAAAAATCACATATTTCATTTTCAAAAATGTGTAATGTCTCATGTCTTTTTGCAAGTGAACAGACTAGATGTAATATCGCTAATGATACTAATATCATTAACTGCTTGGGTCTAACAGTTTTTTGTAACCAACTGTTATTTCCACAATATAGACCCAGCAGATTTTTTCCCTCATGGAACTGTCATGAAATTCTTTGAATTTAGGATTAAATGTGACTCACCAGTGAGTATTTCCAAATTACACATTCATTCCCATATTCTCCATCCACTTATTTTATAGCATATGCGAGGTTTGATCCTCGTCAGTGGCATGATTATTGTAGTCATTGGCATGGCAGAATATTCACTGCTGAGAAACTACCTACAAGCATGTGAATCATCATTAGATGTGAACAACCTAGACATGAACCTACTTCAAATGTGTGATCAAATAAGATATGCGCAATACGGCTCGCTGTTAGTTAGCGCTATTGGCTTTTGTATATCTCTTTACGGAACTGTAAAAAGGTCACCACACATAGTCAGATATGATAGATTCAAAAACTAAATTTTTGACACAAAGATAGTTTTAATGAAACGTGGTGTAACCTTTTGAGACATGCATGGTATGATAAGTTACCTGCGCATATAGAGGATAACAAACTGATGGGTAGGTTTTATGAACCTAATTATTTCCCACACACCCCACAGTTTGTTTAGTTTTACATTAGTTTGTCCTGGATTCATTTCTAAGAAAAACACAATAACAGAAATTTTGTATCATTTCCATTCTTGGGAGATGGATATTAAATATTCTAAAGATCTAAATTCCTCAATGAATTCAAAAACTATATTGGGAATTTCGTTTACTAGTGTATTTTTGCTTTCTATAATCTCAGTTGCAACCGCAATACAAGCTGACGCAATATTCAAAGTAAAACATTTACCGGACTTCAAAACAACAAATTCTGTTAACCTTGAAAAAGTGAAAACAGATATGACATCTGAGAATGCAGATCTTACAAGTTTTGGCGAAGATAAAAGTATTTCAGAGCCTTCAATTTTAAACAAACAATTAAAGAATTAATCATATCTAAATTCGCTAAGGCACCATTTAATAAAAATTTCAAGATAGTCCAATCATAAGAAAAATGTAATAAAATTCCATTTTTGGAAAAAATTAATCGTAAAAGTGTGAATGTAAAATGTGGTACACAACAGATTATTTTCTGTAAAAATTGCAGTTTTAAAATTTGTCTTCCAAAGATGGCAGACCGGGTTTTTAAATAATCTAATCAAATACCCAATAATGAACAAAAAACTTCTAGGAACCTTAATTGTGACAGTCATTATCATTTCTATGACAATGACATCCGTAATGGCTGATATTCCTGGTTCATTAACTGTAGTGGAAGCATCTTCAGATGGAACCACACATGTGATGAAAGTACAAGACAAAGTAAAACAAATCCCTGCTGGTAAAGCAGATGATATCATTACTTTCTGGGCATGGGCTATTCCTCCACTTAGTGATGCTCCAGAAGGGACAGTGTTAGTAGTTGATGCAATCACCATTCATCATGGTGTAAACGATCATCAAGCATTTGGGAAAGCGGCACAATCTTCACCTGTACAAAGCTTCCACCCACACAAAGCATTCTTTGATGAAAATGGTTGTATAATTGGATTACAAAGTCCAAAATCTCCATTTAGTGTCAAAGACAATGTTTTGACGTTGAAAGCTTCAGACACTGCAGTTGCTGTAGCTACTGGTACAATAGGGGCAGTAGAAGGTTGTCCTGTAGGTTTAGGAATTACTGGTGTTGTAACTCCACCAACAGCATTACCAATACCATAAATCCACCTCCTTTTTTTATTTATTTTTACTAGGGTTTAGCTTTTATTCGTAACAAGAATTCTTTTGGTATCTTTAGCTGGCTAATGGGGGTGTTTTACCCATTGGCTCGCATATACACGCACGAACGTTAAACCCCCCTCCAAAAATCGATTTTCTGAAAAAATGACTTTATGCGTAAATTATAGAAAATTATCGGGGGTGGAGCTTTTATGAAGGAATCTTTTCTCTTGCCTTAACTATCTCTATTTCTACAGTTTCAATTGGCTCTTCAACAACATTTCGTCTAATTGAAAACATCTTTGGTTTATCAAAATCTTTAGTACAGTCTGGACATGCATAAACCAAAACCCTGTATTCGTTTGGAGCTTTTGGATTGGAAAGGCGGGGGTAATACACTAATCTTCCCCCACAATCGACGCAATATCTATTGGCACGTCGTATTCTGGCCAATGCGAACCTCCTGCATAAGTCATAATGTAGCGATCAGTATTAGATCTAGCTAGTCTAATAGTATGAACAGAAATGTGATCATGAATAATCTTTCAAATTTCGGGTTTTGAAATATATTACATTAAACATGTGAAATATATCGATCTGATTTGCCATAAATAAAATAATATATTTCAAAATTCGAATTTAGAAATACCAAAGGCGCCGCCCGTCAGACTTGAACTGACGACCAGCTGATTAACAGTCAGCTGCTCTACCACGCTGAGCTAGGGCGGCAACAGACTTTGTTCCTAGTACATTCGGATTTAATCTTTTGCTAAAATTATTTTTCTATACCGGGAGTTTTTTCGAAAAGATAAATTCCGTCAAGAAATACCCTGTGATCTTTATTTTTGACTTTGGTATTTTGTTGTAAACTTGCAGCTGTTTGAGAAACATCTGTTAGTACTGGACCTGTTAATATGACATCATCTCCTTTTGTAACGACTTTGGTATCACCTCGGATTTTTGATACTCGTGGGGCTCGTTCACCTTGGAAATTTTCAACCAAAATATTTCCATCTTTTATTTTAATTGTTATTGGAAAGTGCGCATATACAATTTTCATCTTAAAGGTATAGCCCTTTTGAACGCCTTCTATGAGAGATTTGATGATTGATTGCGCAGTATTGAATATGGCATAGTCATGTTTTCTTATTCCAATTGATTTTAGTATAACATTTTTACCATCGACGCTGAGATCTACTGGTATTTTTTTGAAGTCTTTTCTTGTTTTTCCAAGCTGACCTTCTACATATAGCATCCTTTTTATCAGAGTAACCTTAACTTTGTCAGGTACAGGTATTGTTGTTTCGTGAACTTCAATTTGCTTAGTAGACATATCCTATCAATAATCCTCCCAATCTTTTCTTTACTGCTTCGTGATGAGACATTACTCCCTGATTCGTAGTCACAATTAGCATGCCTCTAGAATACGCCGGAAGATATTGTTGCTCCCAACTGACATATTCGTCTTTTTTGACTTTGAATCGTGGTGTGATGGCACCACATTTGGTTATTTTTGCTAAAAGATGAATCTTGAACTTACCCCCTTTTTTATCGTCAACATGTTCGAATTCTCCAATGTAATTGTGATGTTGTAGGGTTTTTAACACCTCCATAGCAAGTTTTGATGAGGGCAATACAACGCAATCGCCTTTCCTTCTGGCTTCCGTATTGAATAAAGTCACAAATAAGTTTGCAATGATATTGTTTGATGGCATTTTTTATCTAAACTTCCTAAATCCTAGTGATACAGCAACTTCTCTAAAGCAGCGTCGGCACAGATCCAAATCATACTTCTGAATCACGGCATTGTAATCTCCACATCGCTTACACCAACGTGAACCTTTACCAAATTTATGTACGGTTCTTCCTGTTATTTTGTAATCACGAATTTTTACCAATTTACACTACCTCTATTCCGAATTCTTTCGTTAGAAATGCCTTTGCATCTTCGCTCGTAATTCTATGATTATTACCCACGCTTGCTTTGTGTTTGCTTCTAAATCTAATGTTAAACCCTGGTCTTTCCAAAGAGATTGAAACATTTAGCCCCAAAATTCCAATTTGAGGATCATATTTTACTCCAGGAATGTCTATGTGCTCTTTTATTCCAAATGACAGATTTCCAAAATCGTCAAACGATGATCCTTTCATCTGATTTCCTTTTGCCGTAAAGAGTCTTTTGATAAGTTCAATTGCAGGTTGTCTTCGCAGGGTTACAGCCACCCCTATTGGTTCGCCTTTATGAACTCCCCAATCTCTTTGAGTAGCTTTAGCATTACGTGAATTTGGTTTTTGTCCAGCGATCTGTTCTAAAGCCAGTTTTGCCTGTTCTATTGGTTCACCGGATTTTCCAACGCCCATATTTAAGACAACTTTGGCAATTGAAATTTTCTTCATTGTGTTTTCTAGTTTTTGCGACATGTTATCACTCTATTTGTATTACCGGTTTATCTTTTCCTACTGCCATAATAAGATCGGTTGGAATTTCAATTTGTCTTTCACCAATGTTTACAGCAGCACGCCTTGGGAGAACAAATGAACCTTCTTTAATTTCATCAACTTTTCCTATATGACCTGCATTGATACCACTTGTTACTATGACTCTAGATCCTTTTTCTAGTTTAATCACATCAAGAATTTTTTGTTCTGGTATCTGCATTACACATGAATCATCCACGTTTACTTTAGTATCAGAGATGAGAGAACGTCCATCATGAAACCCAAGTTGCGTCTTTGAACCTTTTATTGTTATCTTACTTGTTACTTTAACAATCTTCTTTGTTTTTTCTGAAGAATTTATCACAATTGGTTGCAGTACCATTGAATTTTTTGGTACCAATCTGTATACATCAGATAAACCATCAAGTTCAACTACATCCATAAGACCAATTCCATGATGAAGTGATTTTCGTATAACGCCATCTACTTTGATTTTTCCACCATAAATAGCAGATTTTGCTTCTCTTAGAGTAGTTGCTAATTTTAGAGTGTCCCGAATAAACACAGCACTTGGAATTGCAGCATGTTTTGAATGCCCACCGGGTCTAACAGTTACGACGAATCGATCGTCCTTTCTTGTAATGCCCCAGAAGATGGGCGACATTTGTCTTTTCAGTTTCTTGCTACCTGCGATGCTAACCATTACTCTTTCTCCTTTTTAGCTGATTTTGCCGCTTTTGTTTGTTTTGTTTCTTTTGTAGAGGATTTTGGTTTTACTTTTCTAGTTTCTTTTGTTGGTTTTACTTTAGCGGGCTCCCCCGTTTTTACAGGTTTTTCTTGTGGCTTTTCCTTTGGTGTCTCTACAGCTTTTTCTTTTGACAATTTTGTCTTTTGTTTTTCTAATTTATTTTGACGCCATTTATCATTAAGATTCAAACCAGTTATCATTACATTTGATGTATGTATGTAAATGTCAACATTACCTCCCTTCAATTTTTCACGTTTTATTCCTTCGACTGCTACACTGTTTTTTTCAGTTGATGTTTTGGTTACTTTGCCATCTATTCCCTTGAATTCACCACGCAAAACTCGTATAGTGTCCCCTTCAATCACCCGTGCACTACGTCTTCCATATTTTTTTCGTAATTCTTTTGAAAGTGTTGCACCAAGTTGTTTGCTTCGTGTGTGATGTGCCGCTTGGAATATCTGTCGGTTTCTAACTATTGTTGGTTTCATTTCATACCACCATAGATGCAAGATTTGCTATTCTTGGCCATTTTTCTGAAGCTTCTGCAGCGACTGGACCTTTGATTTCAGTACCTTTGATTTCACCTTCAGGAGTAACGAGTACCGCGGCATTGTCTTCAAACGTAACTCTAACTCCATTTAGTCGCTTTATTGCATATTTTTGTCGAACAATAACTGCACCATAGATCTGTTTTCTAAGCTCACCTGGGCCTTTTTTAACAACTACATTAACAAAATCCCCAACAGCCGCTGATGGATATCTAGCAACTCTAGTCTTGGTCTTTTGTACCATTATTATTTCCAATATTTTTGCGCCAGTATTATCGGCACAAACTACTTGCGCACCAAGCGGCAGCGCTCTTGTGACATATGGTCGAAATTCTTGAACTCCTTTTGCAGAAACTGCACGGCTCTTCGTTGCTCCCATTAGGACACAACCTCCAATACTACAAATGAAACACTCTTTGAGATA
>Ga0247727_10019807_pt1 | contig 10376 bp, 9 predicted proteins | sample WisWelCaveWW1625_FD_202498 | JGI IMG/M metagenome (GOLD analysis project Ga0247727, IMG submission 202498) | Biofilm microbial communities from Wishing Well Cave, Virginia, United States - WW16-25 | ecosystem: Environmental > Aquatic > Deep subsurface > Groundwater > Cave microbial mat | place... | reverse complement strand
ATGGCTGCTTCGATGACGTGATTATGTTCATCCCAGGAGAGCGTCGGCGACTCACCCGTCGTACCGGCGGGCACCAGGCCGGTGATACCCTGCTCAATCTGGAAATCGCACAGGCGCTTGAAGGCGTCCAGATTCACTTTGCCGCTTTTTTCAAACGGCGTGACGAGGGCGGTCCAGGCGCCGGAAGCTTGAAAAGGGACGGACATGGCGGAACTCCTGGTGACGGCCAGTCAAAAGTGAGAAGTAACGGCAGCACGAGTTACTAATCCAATTCACTTCTCAGTTCTAACTTCTTACTTTCACTTAGGCGGCTCCGCCGATTTCACTACGGCCACCGGTGCCACGGGTATAGCCGCTGCCGGAGCGGCGGGCTTGACGGCTCCCGGCGGCGGTGTTTCCTTCTCCTTCAATTTGATCCAGCCCAGGCCTTCGCCCGGCGGACGGCATTGCCACAGCACGGCGGCGAACTTGGCGTCGTTGAAGGCCTTCTCGGCCTTGGCCAGATCGGTCAGTTCTTGACGATCCGGTGGCAGACCCTTGGCTGTGTAAGTGCACAGGGTGTAACCTTCGTCGCTGGGCATGGAGCAACTCCAGAATTAGCGTTGTATGGACTATTACGTTTGTACCTATGCAAGTGGGGCAGGGCAAGTGACGGCTGACGCATGAACGACTCTAAGGGGCCGTGAGCGCAACGAAGCGGAGCTGTTTGAGTCATGTGTCACGCGTCAGGGTTCTACGCTTCATTAGCCTTCTGTAATGATGAGCAGGCACGGAATAAACTTCAAAACTACAAGCCCTTTGACTTAGGGACCGCATGGCATAAGGTGATCGCGCCATACTGACTCTGCGGTTACAGGCTTTAATCCTTACTGGAGGGTGGCATGGGAATTCGGATTGCCATCAATGGGTTTGGGCGCATCGGGCGACTGTTCTTCCGCGTGCTGGCAACGCGGCCCAACGACTTCGATGTTGTGGCCATCAATGATCTGGCCGACGCCAAGACGCTGGCGCACCTGCTCAAGTACGACTCGGTGCATAAAAAATTCGAAGGCAGCGTGGCCGTTGATGGCGAAAACCTGGTGGTCAACGGCTGCAAGATCCCCTGCGTGAAGGTGCGCAATCCAAAAGAACTGCCTTGGAAGAAGCTCGAAGTCCAGGTCGCCGCCGAATGCACGGGCATATTCACCAAGCGCGAGAGCGATAAAGGCGGCTTCGGCGATCACCTTGCCGCCGGCGCGAAAAAGGTGCTGCTTAGCGCGCCTGCAAAAGAAGGCGTGGACGCGACCATTGTTTTCGGCGTAAACGAGAAGACGCTGAAAAAAGAGCACCTCACTTTCAGCAACGCCTCCTGCACGACCAATTGCACCGCGCCGGTGGTGAAGGTGCTCCACGACAACTTCGGCATCGTCAAGGGCTGCATCAGCACCATCCACGCCTACACCAACGACCAGCGCATCAACGACCTCGTCCACGAAGACCTGCGGCGCGCGCGCGCGGCGGCCATCAACATCATCCCCACGACCACGGGCATGTCGAAGGCCATCAGCGAAGTCATCCCGGACCTCAAAGGCAAGCTCGAAGGCGTGGCCTTCCGCGTGCCGGTGCCCACGGGTTCGCTGATAGACTGCTCCATCGAAGTCAGCAAGGACGTGACCAAGGAAGAGGTCAACGCGGCGCTGAAGAAAGCCAGCGACGGCGCGATGCAGGGCATCCTGGGCTACACCGAAGAACCCATCGTCAGCAGCGACATCGTCCACGACCCGCATAGCTCCATTGTGGACGCCGGCTTAACCAACGTGGTCCAGAAGCGCGTGGTGAAAGTCGTAAGTTGGTACGACAACGAATGGGGCTTCTCGAACCGCATGGCCGATTTGGCGGCGCTGGCGGCGCGGCTGGGGTAACTACACGAGTTCCTTGTTTCTAATTCCCAATTCCCTTTCAAGGAGAAAATTGATGAAACGCATTTTGTCAGTTTTTCCGGTTCTATTTGTCCTGGGCAGTTTTTCCTTCGCTGGCGAGCCCGCGCCCGGCGGCGAGGCGCCCGCGTGGATGGAAAAGTTCCAGCCGGGCAAGGAGCACGAGGCCTTCAAGAAGCTGGAAGGCAGCTACGACGTGGCCGTGAAGATGTGGGAAGACCCTACCAAGCCGCCAACCGAATCGAAGGCCACCGCCGAATTCAAGATGGTGCTGAACGGCCGCTGGCTCAAACTGGAATACAAAGGCGAGATCATGGGCAAGCTGTTCACGGGCCTCGGATATGACGGCTTCGACCGGACCACCGGCAAATACGTGAGCGTGTGGATGGATGATTTTTCGACGACCATGATGCATTCCACGGGCACGAGCAAAGACAGCGGTAAGACTATCGAGTACACCGGCGAGATGGGCTGCCCGATGGAAGAGGGGAAAGTCGTCAAGACCCGCCAAGTCCACAAGGAAGAAAGCGCCGATAAATTCATCTTCGAGATGTACATGACGATAGACGGCAAAGAAATGAAAGGCATGGAGCTTACCTACACGCGGAAGAAATGAAGTATTTTCAACTTTGATTTTTTCGATTATCGATTTTTTACTCCCCGGTAGATAATCAGGCACTCGGAGCCGAAAGGTCCCGGATGCCTTCTTTTTGTGGAGAAATCGAAAATCGAAAATCAAAAATCGAAAACCCTCATCGCCGCCTCCGTCCTCTCCGCCGATTTCGCGCGGCTGAAGGACGAAATCCAGGCCGTGGAGGCCGCGGGGGCGGACTGGATCCACATCGACGTGATGGACGGGCACTTCGTCCCCAACCTCACCATGGGACCGCTCATCACCGAGGCCATTAACCGCATCACCGACTTGCCGCTTGATTGCCACCTGATGATTCAAAATCCAGAAAAGTACGCCGAACGCTTCGCCAAGGCCGGCGCGGACTGGATCAGCGTCCATCCGGAGGCCGTGGGTGACATCCACGCCGCGCTGGACCTCGCCGTGAAGCACGGCGCAAAGCCGGCCCTCGCCTTGAAACCCGACACGCCGGTGCACAGCGCGGCGCCGTTCGCCAAGAAAATTCAGATGTTGCTTATCATGACCGTCTATCCGGGCTTCAGCGGGCAGAAATTAATTCCCGAGTGCCTGCCCAAATACGCGCAGGCGCGGCAGGCCTGCGGGCCGGACTTGCTGCTGCAAATCGACGGCGGCGTGACCGCGGAGAACGCCGCGCAGGTTCGCCAAGCCGGCGCGCAGTGCCTCGTCGCCGCCACGGCCATCTTCAAGAGTCCAGATTATGCGCGAGCGATTCGGGAGTTAAGGGGTGCATCATAAAACGCAAATAACGGAAAACGCTAAAACGCATGCATGAGGTTCATTACGCTTGTCCAAGCAGTCCTCCCCAATTATTGAGTTTCGCATTTCCAACAGAACACGTTTCTCCTGTGAAAAGAGTGTTCTGTTTATTGTGCGAAACTCAATAAGGAGTGGGCCGCAGTGTTCCCAATCGTCACCGCAATTGCGTAAAGCCTAACTTACGATCAGAACAGGGCTTGGGATGTGGGTTAATTGGCGAAGCAACGGGCGCTCACTGGTGCAGCCCTTGGCTGGGTCGAAACAAATTATAAACGTAGAAAATACTTGCTCAGATGCCTGCTGCGTAGAATACTATGGTGGGAATGTGCTTATTTTAGCTTGAGGAGAACCTGAACATGCGCTTCTACTGTTGCGCGCTCTTGACCTTGCTGGCGGGCAGCGTGCTGGCTGGCTCGGCGGTGCAGGAGTCAGCCTGGAAGAAAGACCTGGGTAAAGCGGCCTCCGAATTGGTCCCTTCCGGCTGGGCCGGTACGCCGGTTTCGCTGGAAGCCGTGAAAGGCAACGCGGTCGCGTTGGTCTTCTGGACCGCCGACGTACCCTGCTGAGGTGGTCCAGGCGCCATCTTGGCCAGTGTGGTCAAGAACTACGAGAAGTACCGCGACATCCCCGGCATCACGACCATCGGCATCTGCATGTCCACGACGGCCACGGTCAAGACCATGGCCCAGCAGGTGGAACGCTTCAGCATCAAGCCCTTCGCCAACATGCTCGACGCCGGCGGCGCCACCATGGCCGCGTATGGCGTGCCCAAGAATTCCGCCACCTGGCTGATCCTCATCGATGGCGAAGGCAAGATTGCTTACAACGATGCGGGCATGGGCTGGCGCTGGACCGGCGGCCCCAACACCGGCAAGACGGTCTTTGAGACGCAGCTTGAGGAAAGTTTCAAGAAGTCCAAGCACCTGCTTAGCGGTGTGAGCGTGCCCGCCAAAATGGCCACCGCGGCGCATTATTACGATTTGCAGCAGTTCGAGTTGCTGGACCGCGAACTGGCCAAGGCCGACGCCAAAGACACGCCGCAGGACGTGAAGGACTTCGCGGGCCTGTTGCGCGGCAAGGTTACGGAGCACCGCAAGCTCCGCGCGGAACAGATCCAGAAACTCGCGGAAAGCAATCCGGTACAAGCCCACCGTGACGCGACGGCCTTCGTGGACGCTTACCCCAAGGCCCCCGAAACGTCCGCGATCAAAACCCTGGCCGGCAAACTCATGGTGCACGCCAAGGTCCGGCGCGAGCTGCAAGCCGAGTCGGCCTACCAACTGACGATGGTCCCTGAAATGAAGAAGGTGACCAATACGAAGGCTTTTAATGACCGCATCCAGCCCATGCTGGAAGGGTACCTCAAGACCTTCGCGGACACGCAGTTTGCCGAAGTGGTCAAGAACGCCGTGGAAGCCCATCGCCTGGCGTTATCGAAGTTCTGAAGATTCCATTCAGGCTTGCGGGCGGCGCATGCCGCCTGCCGTTGGCCGTAAATCGTCTAGCAGTGTCCCGGCTGAAGCGTCTTTAGAGCATGAAAAAGAGCGCTGCCGTACTCCCGCATCGAATCCACCCGACCTTTGCTTTAGCCGCCGTTTGTCTCGCGTTCTGCGCGCAAGGCCAGCAATCCGCTGTAAATCAGCGCGTTCCGCTGGGGCCTTTAGGCGCGGAAGCCGAGGCACCCTCTGGCGCGGAGGCGGCTCAGCCGGTCTTCAAGCTCTGCGCGGTCACGCCCGGCGCGCCTGCGGCGCTGGCGGGGCTGAAAGCGGGCGATGTCATCCACCTGGCTGTTCCGGCCGGGGCGCAGAACGCCACCCCGCTGCGGCGGTTGATGGAGGCCGTCATCGCCGCGCAGGCCGCGCCGGACGCCGCCAAGGCCGGGCACGCAAAGCTGAACCTCGCGCTGGAACGCGACGGTAAGCGCGCGGAGCTGCTGGCCAAACTTCCGCCCACGCCCGCGCATTCCGCCGAATGCCCGCTGCGCTGCGCCGCCTGCAAGGCCTGGCAGAACGCCTCGCTGGATGCGCTGGCCGCGCAATCCAAGGGCTACCGGCCTTCCATCCGGTTCGACCTGCTGGATCGCGGGCCGTACTACACCGGCAAGATCGTGAACGGCATGATGACCGCGCAGTCGCGCACCAGCACCGTGGTGGTCACGGCGGTGGCGGGATTGGCGTTCCTTTCCGCCGGCGAAACTCCCGCGCAAGGCCCGCACGCCGCGACGCTGGCCGCCTTGCGCGATTACGTCACGATGGCCTTGCAGACCTGGCAGCTTCCCGCCGACCAAGCCGGCGGGCCAGGCGAACGCGCCTACGACAACTGGGCGCTGGGCTACGCGGGACTTTTCTTAAGCGAGTGCTTCGCCTCCGTGCCCAACGACGCGGCGCAGCGCAAGCTGCTGGAATTCATCGCCAAGCGCCTGGGCGAGAACCAGGAAGACAGCGGCGGCTGGGCGCATCATGCCCACGAAGTCAACGTGCTCGGCTACAAGGAACTGGCCGCGGTCGCGCTCTGCGTGCTGCCGGCGCTGTGCAACATCAAGGCCCGCGGCGTACCCGTGCCGGAGGCGGCGCTGCAGAAGGGCCTGGACTACCTCAAGAAAATTCAGGAAAGCGACGGTGGCTACTCGTATTCGCACGACCGGCGCGGCTACACGCAGGTGGGCCGCTCGGCGGGCGTGCTGCATGCGCTGTTGATGAGCGGCGCGAAGACCAGCGACGAGTCGATCAAGTCCGCCGCGGGCTTCTTCCTCGACCGCGCCGCCTACGCGCCCTACGGGCATGGTTCGCAGATGATGAACCTTGTCTGGAGCGGCTGGGCGGCGGCGCTGCTGGGGCCGCAGCCCGCGGCCACGTGCTGGACCGAAAACCGGCACTTGGTCTGGGCCGCGCGCCAGCCCGACGGCTCGTTCGCCCCGCTGCCGCGCCGCGAATTCGGCTTCAACCAGGGCCGGCCTGAAGAGTTGACGCCTTACGACGCCGACACCGACCAGTACCTCGGCAAGGACGAACCCAAAGCCCTCGCCGTCTGGCGCGCAGCGCATCATTTGCTGTTCTGGCTCGCGCCGGAGCGGAATTTGAGTTGGATGAAGCAGGCGGCGAAGAAATGACTTCTACGGGAGCCCAATCGATATTAAATCGACATTTTTTCGACGAACAATCTTGACAATTTCATTTCTCGTGGTTTCATATGCCAAGCAAGATGGTGTCTACCCTGACGGGTATGACAAGGAAAACCATCTGCAAAGGAGAATAGCATGAACGTCCCCCGCTTAAACGGCGGCCAGTTAGCCGTCAAATTCCACAACATCCGTAACATTAGCAGCCCAGAAGACCTGGAAAATGACCGTACTGTCTACACTGGTCATTTGCCAATTGAGTCGGTTGTGAATTTCACAACCAATGATAACGTCAGAGGTTACTTGGTCGAGGCCGATGGAAAACAGCGGCGAACTAAAACCCAAGTTCACCGAGCAATTGAGGATACTTTGAAGGAAAGGCCGCACTGTTTTTCAGTTCTAAATGGTGGAATCGTTATAGTTGCAAAGTCTAGTCAGATCGACGAAAAGAACAAAACACTTACGCTTGAAGATTCTAGTATCATCAATGGGGCGCAGACTCAAGGTATCATCAAAGACTTTTTAGCCAATTTGAACGAACCTCCAACGGTGCACATAAAGTTTGAACTCATTGTTAGTAATGATGAAGATCTTGTTGCAGATATTTCAATTTCAAGAAATTTTCAAAATGACGTGAGGAATCTTTCCATAGCTGGCCGGAAAGGCCAACTCGACGATTTGGAAAACCAGATAAAAGAAAAGTATCCTCATCGGAGCCTTCAAAAGTCTGAGTCGCAAATTCCAACAGATGACAACAACTACATCCAAACCGAGAAGCTTTTGCAGGTCATAGCTGCTTTGCTTCCGGAAAAATTATGGTGGAAAAAAACCGAGTTTAACAAAGTTTACACATACAGTGCCAAAGCAACATGCCTTAAAGACTTTCAACATATTTACCTGCAAGCAAACGATGAGCGCGTGCCACAATTTGAAGAGGTCTATCAGTTTTATTTAGATATTGCACCGCAAGCATGGGATCTTTATGAAAAATGGAAGAGAAATCAGAATTTTTCTGGAACGGGACTGCGTTCAATTGAAAGAGATGGTAGAGAAATAGTCGATGTTCCTGATGGAATTATTTTTCCAATCCTTGCCTCATTGGCAAATTTTGCAAAGAAGCATGGTGGTTCTTGGAAGATAAAAATTCCAAGTAATCTAAGTGATCTGGAACTCATTACCGCAGCGAAAAGAGCATATCAAGAAATCGCAAAACATAAGCCAGAGATCATGGGAAAAACGAAAGCGTGTTATTCACAATTGGATCAAATAACTTCCATCTACGAGAAACTTGCCGGATAGACTTCCTCACAATACGAACACGGGCAGCCATAAAGGCTGCCCGTGTGGCTGAAACTCGTGTTTGGCCGTTAGTCTTTCTTCTTCTTGTCCTTGCCTTCCTTCTCGTCGCCGAGGAGGTCCTTGTACTTGTTGCGCGGGACGGCTTCGTAGCCGAGGGGCTCCATGGTGAAGGTCGCGCGGCCGGAGGACAACGAGCGGCTGGCGTTCGAGTAATTGAACATCTCGTTCAGCGGCACCTTGCAGTGGATGACTTTGAGGTGCCCGCGGTCGATCATTTCAATGATGATGGCGCGGCGCGCGTTCAGGTCGCCGATGATGTTTCCTAGATAATCTTCGGGCGTGACGGCTTCCACGTTCATGATCGGCTCGAGCAGGATCGGCCCGGCTTTCTGCATGGCGGCCTTCAGGCCCATCGAGCCGGCGATTTCGAAGGCCAAATCGGACGAATCGACTTCGTGGTACTTGCCGTCCAGCAGCGTGATCTTGACGTTGATGAGCTGGTAGCCGCCCAGGATGCCGTTCTTGCAGGCGTTGCGCGCGCCGCGTTCCACGGACGGGATGTACTCCTTGGGGATGGAGCCGGCGTAAATTTCGTTCTCGAAGACGATGTGGTCGGGCTCGTCGTTGTGGAACGGTTCGAGCTTGAGGCTGCATACACCGTACTGGCCGCGCCCGCCGGACTGCTGCACGAACTTGCCTTCGGCCTCGGCGGCCTGCGTAATGGTCTCGCGGTAGCTGACGCGCGGGCTGCCGACGTTGGCATCGACGTTGTGCTCGTTGAACATGCGCGACTTGATGATTTCCAGGTGCAACTCGCCCATGCCGGAGACGATGAGCTGGCCGGTTTCCGAATTAAAGTGATGCGTGAAGGTCGGGTCTTCCTTGCCCATCTTGGCCAGCGCGTGCGCGAGTTTGTCCTTGTCGGCCGTGGTCTTGGGTTCGATGGCCATGCTGATGACCGTATCGGGGAAGTTCGGGGGCTCGAGCAGGATCAGGTGGTCCTCATCGGCCAGGGTGTCGCCCGTGAAGGTGAACTTCAGTCCGCCGACGGCGCAGATGTCGCCCGCGGAGGCCGATGCGATGGGCTCGCGGCTGTCGGCGTGCATCAGGAACAGGCGTTCGACCTTCTCTTTGCGGTCGCGGCGGACGTTCTGCAGCTTATCGCCCTTGCTGATGGTGCCGGAATAGACGCGGATAAAGGTCAGGTCGCCGAACTTGTCGTTAAGGGTCTTGAAAGCCAGCGCGGAGACTGGCGCGTTGGGCGACGGCTGGCGCTCGAGCTTCTTTTCGGGATCATCGGGGTCCTGGCCGATGATGGGCTTGCCTTCCACGGGGGAAGGCAGGTACAGCAGGACCGCGTCGAGCATGCCCTGCACGCCGATGTAGTGATAGGCCGAGCCGCACAGCACGGGGAAGCCGCGGCCGGAAATGCAGACGCGGCGCATGGCCGCCTGAATCTGGTCGATGTCGGGTTTCTGTTCGTTCAGGAAGATCTCGCCGATCTGTTCGTCAAGGTCGGCGAGCTCATGGAACAGTTCGCCGTGGCGGCGCTGGGCTTCTTCCAGGTACTCCGGCTGAATATCGGATTCGGTGATCTTGGCGCCCTTCGAATTCTTGTCGAAGACGAACTGCCGCATGGTAATCAGGTTGATCACGCCGCAGAAATCATCTTCCTTGCCGAAGGGCATCTGCACGCACAGCGGCCGCGCGCCTAGGCGGTTGCGGATCTGGTCCACGACCATCCACAGGTCCGCGCCGACGCGGTCCATCTTATTGACGAAGCAGAGGCGCGGCACGCCGAAGCGGTCGGCTTGGCGCCACACGGTCTCGGATTGCGCTTCCACGCCGTCCACGCCGGAGAAAACCACGCAGGCGCCGTCCAGCACGCGCAGGGAGCGCTGGACCTCGGCGGTGAAGTCGATGTGGCCGGGGGTGTCGATGATGTTGAGGCGGTGGCCCTTCCATTCGCAGGAGACCGCCGCGGAGACGATGGTGATGCCGCGCTCGCGCTCTTCCTTGAGGTAGTCGGTGGTGGTGCTGCCTTCGTGGACCTCGCCCATCTTGTGCTGCTTGCCGGTGTAGTACAGCACGCGCTCGGTGGTCGTGGTCTTGCCGGCGTCAATGTGGGCGATGATGCCGAAGTTGCGGACCTTCAGCAGGGCTTCCTGCTGGGGATTGGCGGCCTTGGCCTCGGCGACGGCCGGGGCCGTTTCTTGTACGACGCTCATGTCTTTGTCCTCTTCGTTCGGCATGGGACGGTCCAGCGCCCTGTGCTGCCTGCCCTGTTGGTACAACTCTCTTGGGACCGGACGCAAGCCGGCCAAGCCCGGGTTAAAAAACACCCACGCTCCGGAGCAGGCTCCGGAGGCCACCCCTACCTTCGTCCATTTTCGGGTCTGACTTGAGAACCGGATGGTGGAACGGTATCAGGCTGTGGTGAAGGGGGGACGGGGAGGTGTTACCCGTTCATGATCTTGTGCGCGGCCTCCAGTTTGACGCGCCAGCCAACCCGGCGCAAACAGGGCGCGAATTATAGGCACCCATGGCCTAAAGGCAACCCTTAATGTCCGCAAAAAGCAAGGCCCACCGGCGATTCCAAACGGTAGGTTAATGTTGGAAAATCGAACAGGTTGCG
>Ga0247727_10019806_pt1 | contig 10376 bp, 8 predicted proteins | sample WisWelCaveWW1625_FD_202498 | JGI IMG/M metagenome (GOLD analysis project Ga0247727, IMG submission 202498) | Biofilm microbial communities from Wishing Well Cave, Virginia, United States - WW16-25 | ecosystem: Environmental > Aquatic > Deep subsurface > Groundwater > Cave microbial mat | place... | reverse complement strand
TTTCCCTGTCGTTCCATCCGCATGGCAACATGGTTTGCATGAAGCTTGCAGACTGCGTTAAGAAGCTCCATCAAATTGCGGTAGGTGTAAATGCGCTTCGGCCTGGGACGACCGATTTCTTCCATCTTGGGGAAGACCCATTTTTGCAAACCGGGAAAATGAACTTTTAACCAGTAGTGATACCAGTCGATTGATTCCGGGGCCCAGGGAAGAAGCAGCTTTTCCTCTTCCGGTAAACGGGAAAAAACAGCGCGTACGTTGTCCGCCCTGAACTGATATTCATTCTTAATCATGAAAGGTTGGAACTGATCGTATGCGTCCAGACCTTCGCGGATGAATGCTTCCAGATGTTCTGCGCCGTCTTTGATTTTCTGAATCAGACCGCTGAATGTGCCGTACGGCTTTGCCTTGTCAAGAAGCTCAATCGCTTTCTTTGAGGTCTTGTGAACGAACGGCACCACCTTGTTGAAATAGCCGTCATCAACCGGCCGCGCTTCCATTCTGGATGCCAGCGCGTTGATGAACCGATTTCCGCTTTCTTTATCCTGGAAATGTTTGCGCTTATACAGACCCAGCAAAGTAACAATTCGTCGCATTCGCGCGGGATTGACATCACCGCAGCACAATTGATGGACGAGTTTAGGCTCCTCAACGATTGCCTGCGCAGTCACCGCGATTAGCGCCGACGCGACAAAATCGACGGGAATGATATCGAGAACGAGACTGTTGTTGACCGGAAATTCGAACTGCCCGTTCAATGCAAACAGAATCAAAGGCGCTGTCGTATTGAAGCCTTCGTTCCAGCCGCTGAACGGAAAGCGGAGTGAGCTTTCCACGATTGCCGGACGAACGATGGCACGTGCAATGCCGGTTTCCGCGGCAATCAATTGTTCCGCCATGCTCTTCGTGTATGTGTAGATGTTGGGCCAGCCCCACCATTTTGCGCGTTGCAGCCCCAGATCACTCATTCGATTCCGGATCCAGTCCTTGCGCTCCCGGGCAGCCGCCAGATTCAGCGTGCTTTCATCATCCGGATCGCGGCCTTCTTCGATCAGTCGTTTTCTTGCGATGGTCCGGAACTCTGCATTGAGCGTGGCATCAGTGGCTTCTTCCACGACACTCCGTATCAGACGGTCGCAGTCTTTTAACTCTTGATCGACCGAAAAGTTCACGTCCTTCAGCTCATCTTTGCGCGGAAAATATCCGGGTACAGGATCATCTTCCCAGATCTGCCCGGATCGATTTCCGGCTACAAAACAAGTGCTGGTATGGATAAACGCCGGTCGCTTCATCAGCTTCACAAACTCGAGCAGATTTTGAGTGCCGGTGACGTTTGTCTTGAGCGCGGTTTCGAGCGGCGGATTAAAACTCACATTGCCGGAAGAATTCAGCACGACATCGATGTCCGACGCAATTGCGCGCGCCTGCTCTTCGGTGTAACCAAGATTCTTGTGCGTGATGTCTCCGCCAACGATGACCAACTTCTCGTTCAGGTACTTTTCTACTTGCGCCCCGTAGCGAGCTCGAATCGGCTCAAAGGCGGGTGAGGGGAAAATGTTGCTCCAGAACCGCTCCGTACTATCCTGGCTGGAACCCGCGCGAACCATCAAGTAGATCTTGTTGACTTCCGGAAAACGGTCGAGCAACATGCTGAGAGTGATTTTTCCCAGAAAACCGGTGCCTCCGGTAAAAAAGATGTTCCGCCCGCGAAATATCCCACGAACAGAAAGATTACCCGACGTCAGGCTGTTAACCCCCTTCGACATGGCACAAATTATAGTAGATACAGCCGAATTTTAAAAACACAATTTCCATTGCTACTTTCAGATGTGCTTTAATAATGATAGCGTGCTTGCAAGAATTCGATTCGATTTGCCTGCACGAGATAGACGATTCGGTGCTCTTCGGTTAGCCGACGGGACCACGCACCTGAGAACATGTATTTTAGCGGCTCCGGTTTCCCGATCCCATCAAAAGGGTCTCGCAGGATGGCTTCAATCAAATCAAACGCCCGCAAAGCCAACTTGCGATTGGTTTGCACCCAGTATCGCAGGTCTTCAATAAACTCGGGTTGAAAAACGGCCGTTCGTTTTGTTTTATTCTGTAGTGTCAATTTTCAGCTCTTTGCGAAGCTGTGAAATTGTTCGCGATTTCCCCCTGCCGTGCCTGGCTCTCATTAAGGCTTTCAGCAAACGTTCTGCGTTTCGGGGGGATCTCAATAAGTGGGCTGTCTCCCGGATGCTGCGGAGCTCGCTTGCCGATATGAGCGCCACATCTTCGGCCCCACGCCGGCGAATGATCACTACGTCCCTTCCGGAAGAAACCTCGTCGCATAAGGCCGCAAAAGTCGCTCGTGCCTTCGTATAAGTTGTTTCACCTGGCATTGTATTCTTCTCCCCGATAAGTTGTACAGGATTAATGTACAATTTCAATTCATCGATTGTCAACCTGAAGTTGACTCGCATGGAGTTCGTGCTTGCAGAAAGGGAAATTACCAGTAGAGGCGCCAGACGCCATCCACAAGGAGACCGTGTCCCTGAAGAGTGAGTCGTTCATCGCCCGGGACCATGTCCGGCATGGGCGCAATCTGATGGACCTGGTGACCGGAGTGAATCACCATCTTTCCCATTGAATAAGCATGAAAAGTTTTCGGGTTTCTTGCTGCCAGTTGTTTAATTTCGTTTGTGTTGAGCTTCGCTATCTCCGGTTGTGTGAGGTCCCACACCCATAATCCAGCTCCTGCCTGGGGCAGGGCGATCGTTAGTGTGAAGGATATCGGGATGGCTTCGGGTATTTTTTGTTCCCAATCCAGCAACGCGTATTGCAAGTCGCAATGAACAGAACCTCGGTCCAGTCCGAAAGTCTCATGAGCCTGGAAGATGTGGAATCCCGGTATCGCAAATCTCTGATCGTATTCAATCGGAGCTTTTAGCTCATCCGTGAGAGCTTCAGCAACCCTTGCGTAGAGGGGTTGAAACGTATCCCGGAGAATCGTGTTGTAAGATTGTGCCCGCTTTCCGTAAGTCAATCCCAGAGTGCCTTTTGCGTCTATGTAGCTTGCGATAGCCAGTGTATAAAACGGCGCAAACAACTCGCGGCGGATCCAGGTGTGTTTACAGTCGTGAACCGCAGTGCGTACATTTCCACATTCGATTTCGTTCAGTACTTGAATTTCGGATACCATGTAACCTTTTTCACTTTCCGAGTTTGAAACCAGTGAAGCTCAATCACGGACGCAATATGAAGATCTTATCAAATAATAAGAAAATCGTAAGCCGGCTGCGAAGTTGTTCCTACGCTAACGCCTGCAGCCGTACTCCAGGAAATGAGTTCTCCAGACTTGACCAGGTTCACGGACTTTCGCTATCATAGTTGTTTAATTAAGTGCGAATTTAGAAACAGGAGTACAGGGATGAAACTCACCCGGGATATTCAAAGCCTTAGCGTTTTTAAGCGTGATTCTGCAAAGTTTGTTCGGCAGTTGAAACGGACGAAAGAGCCGATCGTTCTCACGATCAACGGGAAAGCTGCCGTCGTTGTGCAGGATTCTGGAAGCTACCAGGAGCTTTTGGATGCAAAAGACAGGATCGAAACCATTAAAGGAATCAAGCGAGGTCTTGAGGATATTAGTGCAGGGCGACGAAAGCCGGCCGATAAGTTTTTCGCCGAATTCTTCAGCAGTTATGATATTCCAGAGGAAGATTGAAGCGCTACAAAGTGGAATTCGCGAATTCCGCACAGCTAGATATTCTTAAATCCTATCGATGGGTCACCGCAGGTGGGGAAAACATCAAGCCCAACAATGGGCGCGAGAATTACGCAAAATAAGTAAGCAGCAACTTGAATTGTTCCCACTGAGTTTTCCTCTTGCGCCCGAGAGCGGGGAGTCGGCAGTTGAAATTCGTCAGGTGATTGTCGGGCGTTATCGCTTGTTGTTCACGATTCGAGCGAATATCGTTTATGTTCTTCATGTCAGAGGCGCTTAGATTGAAACGAGCGAGTGAGTTTGACTGTAGTTTCCATTCAATGGGGCAGGCCGAAAGCGTAGTAGAGCAGGCACAGGAGCGCGAGGATAACGCTGCCCCAGTTGAGCTCACGAAAGCGTCCGGTCAGCAATTTCAGCAAAGGATAAAGAATCAATCCGGCAGTTAGACCGTTTGCAATGTTGTATGTGAAGACCATCATGGTCATGGTGGCAAAGGCTGGGACGACTTCTGTCGCATCCGAGAAATCGATTTTCGTTATGGATCCGATCATCAGTGTTCCGACCGCCATGAGCGCAGGAGCATATGCAAATTTCAGCATTTGAAGCGGCTCAATCAGTGGAACGAAAAACAGCGATAGCCCAAAGAGCAGTGCAGTCATCACAGCCGCAAGTCCAGTACGCGCTCCTTCGCGAATGCCTGTGGCCGATTCAATATAGGCTCCGCTGGTGGAGGTTCCGATCAGTCCGCTGAAGGCGCAGCTAACCGCATCCACCATCATCGGCCGTTCGATTTGCGGGAAATTTCCTTTTTCATCCAGCATGTTGGAAGCCGATGCCAGTCCCATCAGAGTTCCAATCGTATCCAGAAAACTCATCAGGAAGAGTGTGAGCAAAATGGGCAGAAAACTGAATTGCAACACGCCTGCTATATCGAGCTGAAAGGCAATCGGTGCAAGTGAATACTCTCCCTGGAAGGGAAGAGCAAAGATCGCTTTGGGCGCGTGGCCAAAGCCCAGAATTCCGCCGGCAACGGCGGTGAGGGCAATTCCAATAAGAATGGCTCCGCGGACACGGCGGTACAACAAAACAACCATCACAACGAATCCAAGAATTGCTAACAGGACTTGTGGATCACGCAGGTTTCCGATTTTCAGCGGGACTTCCGGAGCGCGTAAAAATTCGGTGTTTGGCATTAGAAGAGCGGCTGCAGGCATTCCCGTGACAAAACTGGTTACAATGCCCGTTTCGTACAGTCCGATCAGCGTAAGAAACAATCCGATTCCAACAGCGATGCTGTGTTTCATGCTGTTAGAAATGGAGTTGGCGAGCCAGGCGCGGATTCCAAGAAAGGTGATCACCATGAACAGAATTCCACTGACAAATACCGTTCCAAGCCGTTGCTGCCAGTGAATGCCGAGCGCCGCAAGACCAAATGCAATGAACGCATTCTCTCCCATGTAAGGGGCGACAGCGATCGGACGATTCGCGTACAACCCCATCAAAAGTGAGCCGAACATGGCCGCCAGCGCGGTTGCGACAGTGCTCGGTCCGGCCGGAATCCCGGCAAAACTCAAAATTGCAGGATTCAGGACCATGATGTAGGCCATGGTCACAAACGTGGTTACTCCGCCAAGAATCTCAACGCGAACCGTGGTTCCGTTCTCTTTCAGTTTGAAAATGCGTTCAATCATAGGCAGCGGCGCGTAGCGTGCGCCATCCGTCTATTCCACATCGGACATGAATATCGGCGGATGATGAAGCATGGTGATTTCAGCCGAGCGTCCCATGTAGCTCCTGGCCATGTGGATTGCTTCCGTAAGAGTGCCGGCTCTTTCCCAGCCCAGCATTTCGGGCACATACGTATTGTCGGCTACCGCAATGATCTTGCTCAGATGCTTTCTGCCGTTCTCGGCCCAGTACCACATGAAAAAAGGATGCGCTCCATGATATGCATTGCCCCGGCGATACATCTGGATGTAGTTGGGATCGTGCGCGAATTCCTGTTCGTACTTTTCACGCAGCTCAAAGCTGTCTTTCGTATCGGGCAAGCAGCGATTGAAGAATTCGATGTAACTTGGATGAAACGCCGGATCAAATTCGTCGTAGCAGGGATGCGTGAGAATCATCACGCCGCCTTTTTTCACAACGGGTTTGTTGCGGTACATATTGAAAAAGTAGCCGGGTCCCATGACTTGAACAAGAATCGGATTCAAAATCGAATTCACATTGTAGGGTGAAATGAACGCGATCCCGGTGATTAAAATATCGCACTGACCCTTTACCTGAACGGCGTACTGGTCGAAGCAATGCCGCAGAATTCTCTCATGCACCGGCTCTGTTTTGCCGGCATAACAACCGATCAATTTGTAGTTTGCCGGGATCTGGAAAAACATCTTGCGTTTCGCGGCTCTGGGTAGTTTCCGCAGAGTCGCTTTCGTCATGTTAAACATTGCCCAATCTTTGTCCGTGAAGTGATCTTCATTCTTTGCAAGGAAGCTCATGGGACTGAGGAACATGTCGTTATTCAGCGCCGTTTCAATGTGAAACACGTTCATGTGCTCATCAACGATTTTTCCCATTCGTTCGCATTTGCGGCTGAGCCCTGAATGAGCCGGATCCATGTAGCTGTCGGATTCGATGATCGTTTGCGGTTCATGGTGCGGGCGCAAACTTTCATAATCGCACAGGCCCACAGTAACTGATTTGTGGCCGCCGTCCATGGGAACGAGATTGATATTGATGTAGATCACGAGATCGCTTTCTGCAGCACGACGGTTGATGTTAACCGGTTCGTGGTGATCTGTTCTTCCGAGATGGACCATTCCATCCGGATCTTCCGCATCATGATTGTAGAAACGGTCCGGATGGTATGCCTTGAAGATTTTGGAGCCCACCATCCGCTTCATTTCACTCACGGTCATTTTGCGATGCAATGAATTGGCGACAATCAAATGAATGTCATCGACACCATGCGCGGTCAGCAGATCCAGGACAATTTCCAGAATCTGTTGCCGGATTTCAGGCGTTTTCATCGGAGGCAGGGGAAGCGAAATGTCATCCATTGCGATGGTTACTTTCATTCCAGGATAGAGTTGCGCATGCAACGGATCGCATCCAAGTGGATGATGCAACGCATGACGAATGGCGGCTTCAGGATTCGGCAATCCGACAATCGGTGGTTTCGGATAAATAACGCGCGTTCCTACAGGGAGATCTTCCAGCAGAAAATCCTCTCCGTAGTGCAGGATTCGCGGTTGCGAATCAGTATCAATATGAACGATGTGTTCCTGCTGTCTGCGACGTAAAGCTAACGGCATAAAACCCCCTGACCTTTCAGACCAGTGGGGCGGGCCTCAGTGCCCGCCATTTCCATCGGTGAGGACCTTGTCTGTCGGACTCTACCCCGAATTGTCATGTTAAATCCAGAATGGGCCAGTTACTTTGAATTGCCGTGCTGCGCAATCGAAAATCCGGGTTCACAGCGGCCGGGTGACCAACCACAGACAGCATGGGAAGATCGCTGATGCTGTCTGTGTAGCAATAACTATCCTGAAGATTCAAACCCTCTTTTTCGGCGTACGTGCGTATCCAGGATGCTTTTGTTGCGCTGGCCATCACGGGCGGCAAAAGGCGTCCGGTTGCAAAGCCGTCTACAAATTCAAGACGGTTAGTGATCCAGTCATCGATTTTGAGATGACGGGCCAGAGGTCCAACCGTGATATCCAGCGCCCCTGTAACCAGCACCTGTTTCAATCCCAGATTGCGTGATCGCTCAATCAGGTCAACAGCGCCGGGAAAGATGGAGGGCTTGATCACATTCTCAAAAAGCTCTTCCGACAGAAAACGCAATCGATCTTCTGATTCACCTTTGTAGGATTGAAAAAAACGCTCCTGGAAAACAGAACGGTTGTACATATCCGTTAAAAAGAAAATCGGTATCGAACCGGCCACTTGTACCGTCTTGAGAATGCTGTGCAGAATCCCCTGCTGGTTTCGAGCCTGAAACAGCAACGCATGAACGAGATTCGTTTTGACCAGTGTGCCGTCCATATCGTAGAAAGCTGCAGCAGGTCTGGTTCCTTTACCGGATTTTTTCATGTTCAGATTTAGAGCGTCATTTTATCACAGAGGCCGGCTTTTTAGCGGTCTTTCGTGGCCGGAAGCGAAACCAGCACAGTACGAAAGTAATCCCACTATAAATGTAGTAGAGCATGTGCCAGAACATCGAGCCAATCAGAAAAAGAGGACCTTTCCTTCGTAGCAAGAACGAATACAAATTCCAATTCAGAATCATGAGCAACACAAGCAGAAACACTGCTGTTGCCAGACTCAACAACGGCGGAATAAATAGCATCAACAGCGGCGTCCCAAAGATCAGCGCCGACAGGACGGCGCTCAGCCGTTGAGATGTTTGCAGATTGAGGTCGTTGGGGACGACACCGCTTTCTGCTATCAGTTTAGACCAGGGAACGGCGCGTCGAAGAATGTCAGCCTTCAACAACGACAGGGGAGTCCAGCGTTTCAAGTGTTTGCCGTGCAGTTGTTTATCGAGCAAGATGGAATAGCCTTTTTCGCGCAAACGAATTCCAAGTTCAATATCTTCTATGGATGGATACGGATATTGCTTTGCGTCAAAACCATTCACTGTGAAGAATGCTTCTTTTCGAATGGCGCCGCAGCCGGCCCAAAAAGTGCCGGCATTCTCGTTACTGATCTGGTGCACAAAGTGATGTAGCAGATTCTTGTACTGTGATAGAAAATTCGGCTCCGCAGGTGAGTCATCGTACGATCCGAACACGGCGGCAAGACCAGGACTCTCAGCGAAGTCATGCTGTACACGTTCCATTGTGCCGGGTCCAATGACAACATCAGCATCCACAAAAAACAGGATCTCGCCGGATGCCGCCTCCGCTCCAATATTGCGCGCCGCAGCGGGTCCGCTTTGTTGCGAAGTCCAAAGCACCGTTGCGCCGGAGTTTGCAGCAATCTCCCGAGTTTGATCGGTTGAACAATCATCCACCACAATGATTTCTGTGTCCGTGCCGGCCTGCTCCCTCAACGCCTTCAAACACTCCGGAAGCGTCGTCGCATTGTAAGCAGGAACAATTACCGTGATCTTCATCGACATAGCAGCATTCTAGCATTGCCCTACCCCTATTATGGAGCGCAGGCGTCCTCGCCTGCATTATGGGCCGCAGGCATCTTGCCTGCTTCGCACGAAACATAGAAAATCGAAGCCACCGTTACATCCTGGAATGATATAATCTTACAAACGGAGAAAGAGTTACCTCAATGCCGCTACAAGTCGAACGAAGAATATTCAATGAACACTCCCATCCGGGAGTCGACGATACACTCTTGATTATCGAAGTTTCCGACTCTTCGCTCGATTTTGATCGCAACGTCAAGATGCCATTGTACGCCGCAAAAGGAATTCTTGAGGCCTGGATCGTTAACTTACTTGAAGACGTTATCGAGATCTACACAGATCCTCAAAATGGCAAATACCAGACCATTCGAATTGCTCACCGCGGCGAGATCCTGACTCCCGTGAGAATTCCGGACATCTCCATCCCGGTCGAAGCTATCCCCGGTTGAGGATTCACCATCCAGTGAGCGGGTAGTTGCTTTATCTACAAATACAACGTAGGCTCCAGATTTGGTTTTCGCAGAGATTTGATGTTGCGCTGTTATAATATGCACAGACTGAAATGAGCGACCCGACACCGATTCTTGTTGTGGATGATTCCGCATTGATGTGCAAAACGATTGCAGATCTTCTCACTTCCAACGGCTATGATGTGACTGAGGTGTATGACGGTCTTGATGCAATAACGGCCGTGAAAAACAAACGATTTCATCTGGTCACACTTGATGTCGAAATGCCTAAGATGGCCGGCATTGAGGTGTTGCGAATACTGAAGAAGATGGATCCGGACCTGTGTGTGATTATGGTTTCCGGACAATCCTCGCTTCAAACAGCTTTGCAGGCGATCCGTCAGGGGGCCTACGACTATATTAGTAAACCGTTTGAACCGGAAGATATGCTCTTCAGCGTTCAGCGCGCGGTCAAACAGCGCAGTTTATTGCTGGAAAATCGCAGGTTGATCGAGGATTTACGTTCTCTGAATGAGAATCTGGAGAATCTGGTCCGCAAGCGTACACGCGAATTGCTGGAGAGTAATGAGCAGCTTGAAGCGGCGTACATGCAGCTCAAAGAGCTGGATGCGCTGAAAGTAAAATTTATCATGATTGCATCTCACGAGTTACGAACTCCACTGACAACACTACGCGGTTACGCGGGATGGCTGGCTTCGCGTCAAAGGACGCCGGAACAGCAGTCTATTGCTCTGGCAGCGATGGAAAAGAGCATTGAGCGCCTTGTCGGGGTTGTTTCTGAGATTACAGATATTGCCACTTTGCGCGAGAAACGAATGTTCCTCCACAAGGAGTCTGTAGATCTTTCACGCATTATCGGAATCGTCGTACACGAGATGCGGCCATTTTTGGAAGAACGACGCCAGGCTCTGGTTTTAGAAATTGAAGATACGCTCCCGGCCGTTTATGCGGACAAAGCCAGAGTTCATCAGGTATTGTCGAATCTTGTGTTGAACGCGGTCCGGTTTACGCCGGATGGGGGCCGGATCACGATCGGCGCTTCAAAGAGCGA
>Ga0247727_10019805_pt1 | contig 10376 bp, 9 predicted proteins | sample WisWelCaveWW1625_FD_202498 | JGI IMG/M metagenome (GOLD analysis project Ga0247727, IMG submission 202498) | Biofilm microbial communities from Wishing Well Cave, Virginia, United States - WW16-25 | ecosystem: Environmental > Aquatic > Deep subsurface > Groundwater > Cave microbial mat | place... | reverse complement strand
ATCCGTAATCGACTTTTACGTATTACGCATCACGTATTATTTCACAAGCACCCAGCATCAGTAAAAAAGCATATGACCTTCAATTCCTTCGACGAAAGAAGACACCCCATTGCATTCTCACCTAAATAAGCTCTACGGTTTCGCCGGCTTCCTTATTTTGTCGGCAATAGTCGTGCTCTTTATTTTTGCCGCCAGAGTTTTGCGAACTTCGAGCGCGACTCAGCAATCAACGAATAATCAATGGCCCACGCGCGGGGAATTGTGGCAATCGATTCGTCAAAGCGGCGGGATGATCACTGTTTATCCCGGAGAGCCTGCGGCGCTGGCCGAGGCGTACAAGAAATATTATGAAAGTACCCAACGTCCCGGCGGCCGTTTTCGCCAACGTGTTCTGTCCGATCACGAGTTTGCGAATGACAGTCTCGGGCTTGCACCGTTGGTTTTATCCGGCGCTCTACGAAGCAATAAATTGTTGGCAGGACTGCTTCAAGAACTTCCCATTGAAATTCTTTCCACAGGCTTTCGTTTTCGCGGCGAGGAATATCGCGATTCGACAGATGTGCTTCTCATGATGTACCCGAATCCGCGCAATCGCAAGATGCTGCTTTCGATTCTCACCGGCAATTCCGACGGTGCGATTCTGCGTCTGCAGAGACAATTCACTCGCGCGTTCAATCGTGTTGGCGATTACACGATCTTGCGAGATGGCCAGGTGATTGCTTTTGGATTTTTCCAGGATAACGGTCCCGATGCATGGAATCCCGATGCGGCGGAGGCGTATGATCTGTTGCGCGAGCAGAAACCCGTGAAGCAAACCGAGCACTTTTCCTTCGTCACTCATGGCGATAGCATTTCTAAAGAGATGATTAATGAGCTGGGCGGGCGCGAGGAAACCAATCTGCAAAAACTCATTTCTGATCTTGGGGTAAATATTACGCGGGAGATACCGCGGCTGACGATACACCTATGGGACAACCTCGAAAAGAAAGGGTTGTTCACCGGCGAGACCCGGCTTTCGCACACCGATGAATCCCGCAACGAGGTTCATCTTGTGTACAGCAAAGATTTCCGCGGCGGCGATTTCGTCGAGGAGGCGAAATGGTTTATCGCGAAGGTTGCCGGCCAAACTGCTTCCCCGGCTTTGCGAGAGGGGCTGGCCGTTGCGATGAGCGATCGCTGGCGCGGCGTTGGTTATCGCGGCTGGGCAGCGCGGCTTGTGAAAACAGGCAATGCGCCGCCGCTGTCTGAAATATTTCAGGCCGAAATTTGGGCGGCGGAATCCGACTTGGTGCGGCAGCCATTGCTGGGTAGTTTCGCCGAATTCTTATTGTTAAGATGGGGCGCTGAAAAATTTCTTGCCGCCTATCGAGTGTGGCCAGAAAATGATTTTCCCTCAAATTTGCCTAATGGCGATTCACGAGAAAACGTTATCGCCGAATGGGAAAAAGATCTTCGCACGCAACCAGCCGTTGAGCTTCGTCCCCGGCAAACTCAAAATTTTTCCACCGCTGATTTCCATCACGGCTTTTGTTACGCGCACGAAGGTTATCAAATTCGCAACGGCTACCTTGGCAGCTTGTCCCGGCAATCCTTGCAGAAGCTCGCGGAGCTGAATGTCAACGCGATCTCCGTGACGCCGTTTGGTTATTTGCGCGCGGCGAACCATGCGGATTTTTTGCGGCGCAGCAGCGGCGCGCGTTCAGAGAGCGACGAGAGTTTGGTGCAGGCAAAAATTTTTGCTGAACGGCTCGGGATGCGCGTCATGCTCAAGCCGCACATTTTGATGATGGGCGGCGATTGGGGATGGCCGGGCGCAGTGAAAATGGAAACTCCCAAAGACTGGGAAGTTTTCTTCAACCAATATGCTCGGTGGATGCTGCATTACGCGATGCTCGCGGAGATTTATGATTTTGACAGCCTGTGCATCGGCGTCGAGCTGGTGCAGGCGAGCTACCAGCATGAGCAGGTGTGGCGCGAGATGATTGCGAAGTGGAGAAAAATTTACTCAGGCCCGATGTTTTACGCAGCAAATTGGGGACAGGAGTTCGAGAGTATTTCGTTTTGGGATGCGCTCGATGCCATCGGTTTGAACTCTTATTACCCGCTTTCTGAAAAAGAAAATCCCACAGACAAAGAATTGTTGAGCGGAGCACAGAGCATCGCAGAAAAAATAGACCGAGTAGCGAAGAAATTCCGAAAGCCGGTTTTGATCAGCGAAATCGGCTTCACCAGCAGCGCGCGCCCCTGGCTGAGACCCCACGACGACAACACTGGAGCGCCTCTCGATCTTGAGGCGCAGCGTCGTTGCTATGAGACGATTTTTCAAGCGGTGTGGGGAAAGCCCTGGCTGGCGGGAATATATTGGTGGAAGTGGCCGACGACATTGGATGATGGAGGAACTGAAGATGATAACTTTACGCCAAACGGCAAACCCGCGGCGGAAGTCGTTGCCCATTGGTACGGCAAGTCAGACCCAAGCGAGTCGCGCACCGGGCGATGAAAGGCTGCGTTGATAATCGCCTTGCTTCGAATTCCGACCCCGCAGCATTCCACGATCATCTTATCTCTGGCAACGCGCCAACTTGCGGCGGCAAGCTTTCTTTCTCCTCCCGTCCCGCCACGTTTTGCAGCTTGTCCTTGAAGTTTGCCAGCTTGCGATCGGCCTCGTCATAGTTGCTGCGCGCATAGCCAAGCTGTGTGCCGATCTTTGCAAAAGTATCCGAGAATTTCCCCAAATCATTTTGCAGCCGCCCCAGCGCCTGATGAATTTCCTGCGCGCTTTTTTCAATTTGCAGACCTTTCAACCCCAGCGCGATTACCTGCAAGTACGCGTAAAAGTTATTCGGGGACACCGGCACGACGCGCCGCTCAATCGCATAAGAATAAATACTGCCGGCATCGCCCGGGTTCTCATCGCGAATCATCGCTTCGTAATAAACATTTTCTGCCGGCACGTACATCAGCGCAAAATTCATCGTGCCTTCATCGGGCACGATATACTTGCGGGAGATTTCGTCGATACGCGCCTTCACGTCTTTGATGAACCCTTTCGTAAGCGCCTGGCGCTCCGTGTCGCCGGTGGCGGCCATCATCCTGCGGAAATTTTCGAGCGGAAACTTGGCGTCGATGGGAACGATGCCGCCGACGGTTTTGATCACGGCATCGACGGTTTCGCGCGATTTGAAGCGATGCTGCATTTCGTAATGCGCCGTCGGAATCACCTGCTTGAGCAAGTCCTCGAGCATCATTTCTCCCAAGCCGCCGCGCAACTTTGGCGCGCGCAGAATTTCATCCAGCTTCGCCACGCTCTGGCCGACTTCTTTGATCTCTTGCGTCGCCCTTCGGAGCGCCCCGAGATTTTCCTTCACGTCGCCGATGACTTTGGCGGCATTGTCAAGTCGTTGCCACACCTGCCCGCTGACTTCCTGCACCTGCTTGGTGACATTGCCGAGTTGTTGATTAATCGTGTCCGTCGTCGCATAAAACTGCTTGCGAAAATCGCCGAGCTGCTGGTTGACGGTGGTGACGTTGTTTTGCATCTGCGCGGTCAACTGCGCCGTGCTGCGCGCCAGGCTGTCGGAGACTTGCGCGCGCAACGCTTCCACCTGGGTTTGGAGAATGGCGGCGATTTGTCCGCTCGAATCCCGCGAGCCGGCAGATTGCCGCAACACCGCGACGAGCAAAATCAAGGCTACGGCAGATAGAATAATGATGAGCGTGGTTTCCATAGGAGCAGTTTCCCCTGATCGTAAAATCTAAAAAGAATCTAAGACGTGTGTTCCTTTTTCCGTTAGTTATGCGACTTGATAGTTGCATGGCGATTCAATTTGCAATCGCAGGGCGCGGCGCTCTCTCCCAGGGAATGCCGTGCACGGGGCACATAGCGCTGGTGGCGGGGCGGGCAGGGGTCGAACCCGGTTGATCTCTACCTGCCAGGCGCGATTTTAATGAAGGCAATATAAGAAATATGGAGGAAGATACAACAAAATCTTTGATAGGGGAATGGGGGGATTATCGAATGGGCAAAGCAGAGCGATCTGCAGGGAAAAAATGGGGCAGCATTTTTCTCGGAAATGCTGGGATGGGGGCACGTTGCGCTGGTGGCGGGGCGGATAGAGATTCTCCCGGTGAATCTCTATCCGGCCAGACGCGATTTATGAAAACAAATAAGTGCAAATACGAATTGACATCTGGTTTGAGTAAGACGGGGATCTCATCGCCGCGAGTGAAGAAGCGCTGGGTTAGACCGGTGGGACTGGGGCGCTTCTTCTTTGCGGGGGTACAGCCTACAAAGTGTTGGAGGATTACAAAATTGACGAAGCGACGGGGGGTTTTATTTTTATGAAAAAGATAAAATGGATAGTTGTCAGAGTATTGAAATGGTTGAAGCTTGGTTATAAGGTCACGAAGAGGCTTTTGATAGAAATTGTTAAATGGTACGACATCGTAATCTTTATCGTGCTCTTGTATGGGATTGGAAAATTTAGTGCTCTCATACCTTCTCTACCCATCGACCACCAGGATGTGCTTAGGGGTTTCATAGAATGGTATGCCGTATTCTACGCGCTTGCGTTGAGCTTGATTTTGGCCGAAGCATGGAGAAGGCATAACCAAATAAACTCCGATATCGACCGCGAAGCAGATGCATTGAAACAGATGCTGCAAACCGGTAAGCTGTTCCCGGATACAAAACTTTATTATCGTCTCGTTTTAAAAGTCTTTGCTTATGCAAATACGGTTTTAGAATTCCAATTCAAAGATAAGAGAACAAAAACAAAGTCATATAGACGATTGAAATCTACGCGCAACAGTGTCGATAAAATGATTGGGTGGAGTGTTAGTGCCAGGAAAGATAGCATTCAGGAATTTCTAAAAGCCGATTTGCTTCGTCATTACTGCGATGCCTGTGACGCGCGTGGCGACCGGTTTGATCAGATTGGTCAGCGCTTGCCAAAATATATTTGGTTTCTATTGGGGGTGTTCTCATTAATTTGGCTATGGGGATTCTTTTGGCTCGACTTTCATCAGGATTGCATGAACCTGAAAAGATACATTTTAGGTTCTACAACATTATCGATAAGTTTGCTATTTTATACGGCTCGATCGTTGAGTGATCCAACGAAACGTTCATGGAAGATTTCCTTTACTTCTTTTGAAACCATATTATCGGAAACCGATGTATAAAATTATGCGGATTCTCTTCGGCAAATAATGGATTCCTATGGGGACACAAATGAATCAGCAAAAACTGATTGCACAACTGAGAGCACAGGCGCGAAGAAAAAAACCCGACGAAAAGATTGAGCGCATCGCTCTCTCCATTGCTCCGGTTGTCAAGGCAGCTATCCTCACAATTGCGGTTTTATCGTTATTTGAGCTTGTCGATAAGTTTTAGCCCCTTTTCTGGTTATTGTCGACCCCCCGCGATTCATTACCTCCGCAACACTGCCTCAAAAGAGCTCCGGGAGTTGCACCATTCCCGGCGAAAACGCCTCGGGCCTGGAGGAGATGCGAGCGTATATGACCGACAGCCGCTATTCAATAATTTCTTCTCAAGATACTTATACCTACACCAACCAAGCCATCTGGCCGGTGTTCAATGTCGTCTATGATCAGGATGGCGATTTAGTGAATGACAATCTGGAATCCCAACTTGCGCAAAAGTTCTCTCCTGTGTTGCACAAGCACTCTTTTGACAAACAAGCAGGCTTATCTAGTATTGAATGGATTCTCTCGGGAAGATCGAGCTTAATTGCATATAACGAGCTTGGGCAACAAGCGTACAATGCCACGATGGCCAACCCTTCTCAGGTTCACTATTATTTTGGAAACCATAGAGATTCCTTTGGAAGCGGTGATTGGATTACGTATTGGCTGTTAGATATTCAGGACAGTTATAGGTATCAAAGTGCGCCAAGCGGGCAAAAACCGCTATACTATCACGTCTATAAAAGTGGCAATTATTACTACGTGCAATACTGGTACTTTTTGGCTATGAATGATTTACAAGATCAAACTAACAATCATACTTGGCATGAAGGTGAATTCGAGCACGTATCAATAAAAGTATCTGCATCTTCTTTAGCACCCGTTGCAGTCAACTTTTACAGACATGAAGGGGGCAGAACGGTGTCCGCATCAAATTGTTGGTGGAGTTCTTCAAATAGCTTAACTTATTCGGGATTGAGTAAGGGATACAGTTCAAGCCGAACACATCTCCACATCTGGATTGCAGCAAACTCACATGCTTCTTATAATAGAAATCATGAAGTATACAGTATAACAGCCTCCGCAGATGTCGATCTTTGTATAGATTTAGTGGATGAATATTATATTGACAACGTAGATTATAATCCTTCGGGTTCCGATCTCTATTTCCCATATGACTACCTTGAAAACCTTGGAGAATATCAACTATCCTATGATGCTCATGGATATCCTTGGTTTTCGCACTATGGACTAAAGAAGTCCATGGGTAAGCCATGGATCAGCTTTGTCGGAAGGTTTGGTCTATACTGGGCAGAAACATGCTTGGGATCGGCACAAGCTACAGTGTCACCGTTGTCTCCAATTTTTGATCTCTCTGGAAAACCATCCCATGAATGGACCAAATTTACAGAAAACTACAATCCTTTGGGGTTTGGTAATCCTCTCGAGTATCCTCCATTCACTCTAGTAAGTATATTTTTTACAAACGATCCTTCTACCGGAGATTAATTGAATTTTTCGAGGAGTGTTCATGAGAAAAAGTTATGTGTCCGAACTTTCATATAAATTTACTGTGTGGGTGCTCATTGGGTCTTTGTGCCTTTCAAGTTGCACCGCGAACCGTATTTTCACTCCCCTTCAGTTGGAACAAGATGAAAAGCGATATGAAAAAATAATGAATAAAAATATCGAAGTGTTTACTCAGACAGACAAGAGATTCGAGGGGTATTTAGAATCTGTCAAAGAAGATTCAATCATCATACTGTCAAAACAAAACGGCCAATCTCGAACGGCATTATCCAAACAAGAAATAAAATATATAAAGATTCTTCACCCTGTTGAATCTGCTGTCATGTTCGTTTTGGTTTTTTCATCTTTGCTTGTCATGTATTTTGTTATATCCGGCCTTGGAAAGGGCACTTCCGGGCCGACGTAGTTGCTAAGGGCTTTTTATACTAAGATTATTCTCCTGAAGTGGTGTAAGAGGAGCAAAAGTGCGCATTATTGGTTCTCAATGTGCGCAATTATCGGGTGTCGTCACGTGACATGCTGAGTTACTTCACATATTCGAGATCACACGCCGAGTTTCCAAAATGAATACCATCAGAGGATATCCGCATGAGAACAACGTTGGACATAATCCTGTTCATTTTATTTCTTACTACGTGTTTCTCAACAACAGCAAGCTGGTCGCAATCATCGGACGCGGCGGCGCTTCTGCTCGAAGCACAGGGCGCGCGTGGCGTGGCGCTGGGGGAAAGTTACGTTGCGGCGACGGATGGCATTCAAAGTATATATTGGAATCCAGCCGGGCTATTGACCGCTGACGATCGAGCATTGGAATTATCATTCTCGCATCGCCCGGAATTGGCAACGGACTTTTTGAATTATGAATACGGAACAATCGGTTATCAAAGCAATGCTCGTTCAGCGATTGCGGCAAACTTTAGCTACGTTGATTTCGGCCCGCGTATGCCCTTGCCGGAACATTCTTTTTCGTATAGCTTGGGCGTGTCTATTGCCCACCTTCTTGCCAAAGGCGTCATTGCCGGCATCACCATCAAACGCATCACGCAGAAGCGGCCGCCGGCATCCGACAATGCGTTCGCGGTTGATTTTGGTTTGTTGTATCAAATCAAAAACGTTCTTAGCACAAATGCTTCGCAGGGTCAGCTTAATTTGGGCGCCAGCCTTTCAAACCTCGGCGAAAAGGCTGGTTTCTTTGAAGGTCAGGAAGATCCTTTGCCGCAGTTTCTCAGAGTTGGATTCGCTTATCAAGCCAGCTCTCGCACGACTTGGGGTGAAACCGGATTGTCAAATCTTGCAGTGCTCTTTTCTGTTGAATACCAGAACCTTCTCAATGAAATCGAAGCGATAGACGAAAACATTTGGGAGTGCGGCGGCGGCGTGGAGCTGCGTTTGCTAGAACTCATTGCGTTACGGTTGGGCTATCATGAACGGCATCCCGTTACCAGACAGACACTGATAGGCAAGACCTTCGAAACGGGCGGCACTTTTGGCTTGGGCTTGAATCTTCCATTGGAAAAACTGGGAGCGTCGCTTCCGCTGAGATTGCAATTCGATTATGCAAAAGCGCCGCAGAACGGTTTAGTTGATGATTATGAAATGTACACTTTTGCCGGTAAGCTGGAGTTATAATCTCGCCCAAAAACCTTTCAATAACCGAATTCGAACAAACGAAAGCCAAGTCATCATCGCATGAAAGGGTTCACGAAATCTTTTTCGTTTACTATCGCGATGGCTGTTTTGCAGTTCTCCATCTCTTGCACCAAGCACATCCCTGTTGAAAAAAATCCGCGCACATGGGAAAACGAAAGGTTGATTTACGTGACGGTGCTATCCGGCGAGAAATATCAAATCAAAAAACCAAAAATTGAGGGAGAGCACATGATTGGCAGGATGTCTGCAAATATCGCCCTGCCTGGGGATAAAGAGATTAAAATTGCCTTAAAAGATATCAAACACATCGAGGTTGAAAGGACTGACACTACCAAAACAGTGATCGCTCTTGCATTGGCAGCAATTCCAGTAGTCGTTATCCTGCTACTAATCATTTATGGCGCCCCCGGCGCCGGTTTACAGTAAATCTGATTTTGCGTAGCTGTTTTTTTGGCTTGTAGCAATTTTAAGAAAAGGAAGGCAGAGCCTGCATCCCGTTTGCATCCAGCACGCCGCGCAATAATACTGGCGGCTGAACCGGCTGCTCGATGATCTTGAAGCAATCGCGCAAATCACGAACGACATCATCTTCGATCTTCATCGCCGAGCTTTGCGCGCGCAACAACGCCTCACCATCTTTCACCACCTCTCCAACTTTCTTTTCTAAATACAGCCCCGCCGTTAAATCAATTTTATCCTTAAGCGTACGCCGGCCCGCACCCAGCGCCATGGAAATTTGTCCCAGCCACCGCGCGTTAATGGCAGAGACCCAACCGTTACGCTGCGCTTCAATTTGTCGCCGATGTTTGGGTTTTGGGTAAAGCTCCGGTTTCTCCACGAATTTCACCTCGCCGCCCTGTGCTTCGACAATCGCCAAGAACTTTTCCCACGCTGCTCCGGAATCTAAAACCTCTTGAGCGCGCTTGTATCCTTCTTGCGCCGACTCGACTTTTTTGCCAAGCAAAAGCATTTGCGCAGCCAGGGCCAAAGTCAATTCGCGAATATCTTGAGGTCCGCCGCCGCGCAACACTTCGATGCTTTCGAGAACTTCAAGCCAATTGCCGATTGCCCGACCTAACGGCTGCGACATGTCGGTGAGCAGCGCTACAGTCGGCATGTTAAATTCTCCGGCGACACGAATGAGCTGCCTCGCTAATTCTTCACCTTCATTATTTTTTTCAAAAATTGCGCCGTTGCCGATTTTTACATCCAGCACCAAAGCGTTAATTCCTTCTGCAAATTTCTTGCTGAGAATGCTGGCGCAGATCAACGGAAGCGACGGCACGGTGCCGGTGGTGTCACGCAGGGCATAGATCAATCGATCGGCGGGGCAGATGCTACGCGTTTGTCCGATCAAGCACGCGTTATTTTTTTGAATGAGTTTGGCGAATTGTTTGAGGGTAAGATTGATGCGAAAGCCGGGTATGGATTCGAGTTTGTCGAGCGTGCCACCGGTGTGCGCAAGGCTTCGACCGGAGATCATCGGCACCGGAACACCGGCTGCGGCGACCACCGGCGCGAGAATGAGCGAGATTTTATCGCCCACGCCGCCGGTGCTGTGCTTGTCAACTTTGATGCCTGGAATTTCGGAGAGATCGACGACTTCGCCGGAGTCGCGCATGAGGCGGGTGAGCGTGACAGTTTCGCGAAAGGACATGCCGCGAAAATATGTCGCCATCAGGAAAGCGGCGGCTTGATAATCGGGAATTGTTTTGCCAACATAGCCGTGAATGAAAAACTCAAGCTCGGCGTCGGAAAGCTCGTGGCCGTCTCGCTTTTTTTCGATCAGATGTTGAAACCTCACTCCGTTCTCCGAATAAAGGCAGTAAAACGTAATTCGTAATGCGTAATACGTAAAGCATGTCTTGTCCTGAAATTGGTTGACAGGTTTGGAAGCACACAATCAAGCAAGGAGTCGACCAATGTCAGGCGAAAAAATCGTCAAACGTTACAGTCTGGCGTTCAAGCAAAAAGTGGTATCGGACATC
>Ga0247727_10019804_pt1 | contig 10376 bp, 8 predicted proteins | sample WisWelCaveWW1625_FD_202498 | JGI IMG/M metagenome (GOLD analysis project Ga0247727, IMG submission 202498) | Biofilm microbial communities from Wishing Well Cave, Virginia, United States - WW16-25 | ecosystem: Environmental > Aquatic > Deep subsurface > Groundwater > Cave microbial mat | place... | reverse complement strand
CAGGCGCTGGATAAAACCGGCTGGACAATTGTCGACAGCGTCGATTACTTGTTTCTGCGCGGCGCGATTGAGCGCGTGAATTATGAATTGAATATTGTGTGCGGCGCGCGGCGCAATCCGGATTTTTATGTCAATCAAACGCTCGGCGCGATTTTCGAGTTGATTTTGCAACCGCCGCCGTTCGATGAAAAGCGGGCGAAAAATATCGTGCTGCGTGTGCAATCTTTTCCTAACACGATTAAATATGCGAAAGAGAATCTCACCGAAGGCGTGAGTTATTTCGCCGACATTGCGCAGGCGAATCTAAATGGCGTGCGTGAGCGCATGGAGCGTGTGACGCGCGGGTTGACGCCGCTTTTTCCGAAAGCGCAACGAAAGCCGCTCGCTGAAGCGGCAAAAAAAGCTACCGCGGCTTTGGAAGATTATGCGGCCTGGTTGCAACAACAAAAGCCCCGCATGGGAAAAACTTTTGCTATCGGTCCGCAGGCGTATGATTGGTATTTGCGGAATATTGCGCTGATGCCGTCCACGCGCGAACAGTTAGTGCAGATGGCGCGACAAGAATGGGATCGCTCGGTGGCGTTCCATCATTACGAAGGCTTGCGCAATGCCGAGATTCCCCAACCGCCTTTATTCAAAACGACGGCCGAGCAAATGGAAGCCAGCAAGCAACTTGAGCAAGCCGTGCGTGATTTCATGGTGAAAAAAGGCATTCTCGACGTGCCGAATTGGATAGGACATTACGGCAATTTGAAAATGCCGGATTATATCGAAGCGCTGTCGATCATGGGCGTCACCGATGATCTCACCGGCCCGTCGCGTCTCGGGCAAAACGGCGTGAGTTACATTCCGGAGCCGCGAGCTGATTTGCCGTTTTTCTATCGCGCCAGCGCGCAGGATCCGCGGCCGATCATCGTGCACGAAGGCACGCCCGGACATTATTTTCAACTATGCTGGTCATGGGCGCATCCGAATCCGATTCGCCGGCATTATCTTGATTCCGGCCCGATTGAAGGCCTCGGGTTTTATGCTGAAGAGATGATGCTGCAACACGGACTGTTTGACGATGCCCCGCACTCGCGCGAAATTATTTATCGCTTCATGCGTCTGCGCGCGCTGCGTGTCGAAGTCGATCTCAAGCTCGCCACCGGCGAATTTTCCATTCAAGACGCCGGCCGCTATCTCGCCGAAACCGTGCCGATGGACGCCAAAACCGCGGAAGAAGAAGCCGCCGCTTTTGCCTCCAATCCCGGTCAGGCGATTTCCTATCAAATTGGAAAAATTCAGATTTTGCATTTTCTCACGGCGGCAAAAATTCAATTGGGCGAACAATTCAATCTGCGCGATTTTCACAATTTCATCTGGCTAAACGGCAACGTGCCCATTGCCCTGCAGCAGTGGGAGTATTTGGGGCGAAGCGAGGAGGTGAGGAAGTTTTTTTGAGGCTGGTTGGCTTGTTGCTGGTTGCTTGTTGCTGATTGGTATTTACCCAGTTGCTCTCTCTTTGCCACTTGCAAACTTGCCATTTGCTGCTTGACTTTTGGGAAAAAGTTATGTACGTTTAAGCATAAAGCCAATCCACTACCCTGCCTTGAGTTGAATTGTGAAACTGGCTGATGAAGCGGTTGAGAAAATTGCCGAGGTCGCGGTTCATCTTGGCGAAGCAGCAATTATCGCAGGTGTTGGTTCCCTTTTTGTTAAAGTTGTGCCATGGTATGTTGGCGTTGTTGGCATCCTTCTTGGAATAGGTTTTATTGCCTATGGAGTCTTTCTTATTCACCAACTTAAAAATAGGAGAGAATAATTATGGAAAGAGGGCTTTACGGAATGCTCTTTGTTTTTCTCGTCGCAACAGTGGTTTTCATTCTACTCATGCGCCAATTGAGCAAAGATCCGAATCGTTCAAAAAAGTAACCGCATTCAAATCTGTCTCACAGCGTTTGATGAATTAAAATGGCTGGCGTCTTTTACTCAACTCTTTTGGTTTTTGCCGTGGCAACGGTGGTCTTCATTCTCCTTATGCGTCAATTACGCAAAGACCAGAACCGTTCCAAGAAGTGAACGTCATCGTGTAAATTTGAGCTATCTTCTGCCATTGCCATTTTTTGTAACAATGCCCAGTTGTTCTTTGACTTTTGCTAATGGCACTGTTCGTTGCTTGCGGCGTTTTTGAATCATTTTCCAGAAGTCGGCGTCTGCTTCCAAAACCAATGTCCCCCAATCAATTCCTTCAAGTCCGATAATCAACGCCGAGGGTTTGCCATTGCGGGTCACCACCACGCGCTCGGTCTGCGCTTGCGCGATGTAAGTTTTAAGCTGCTTTTGCAAATTTTGCATCGATATCGTATTCATAAAATTTCTCCAGTCGTTTTACCCAAAGGTTTAATCCGTATCGCGCGAACGTAAACACAATACGCCTCTGCATTCACATCATAAAAAATACGAAATTGGCCGACACGCAGTTCCCAAATCGGGGGAACGGCTTCCCACGGCGGCTCCAGATTCATCAAAACTTTTTTATTGCGCGATGGTTTCAACGGCTCATGCGTCAACTGGCGCTCGATAGCCTCAATAACTTGTTTCTTGTCAAACGCGCGCAGTTTCTTGAGATCTTTGATCGCTTCAGCAGCCAGTTCGATTTCAAACATAAATTAATATCACGCTTTAAAAAACAAATTCCAAGCTCTTTTTAGCGATTGAGATATCGAAACTTGACTTTTCTGAAAACTTTATGTAGGTTTTAATCGTCAAGTCCAATCAGGAGTTAATCGTGCTTTCCCATACAAATGATAACTGTGAAGGAGCAAGTTATGGCTGCCGTCCCCGCTCGTATTTTTCGAGTGCTCTCCGCGTATCTTCTGCTGTTCTTTTCTCTGTTAATTGCCCAGGAAAAAAAGCCCCTCGCCCTCGAAGACATTTTCGCTTCCAACCAGCTCACGCCAAAAACGTTGCAGGGCGTGCAATGGGTTCCCGGCGAGGCGGCTTTTACTTATTTGAAAGAAGGCGAGGTTTATAAGCACGACGTCGCCGGCGGCAAGGAAACGCTGCAGCTCCAGCGAAAAAGTTTGGCGCTCAAGCCCGGCGGCGAGGCGATGGCGCTTGACAACTACGAGTGGAGCAGCGACCGCAAGTATCTGCTCATCGCCAGCAACATGCGGCAAATCTGGCGGCATTCCACCGATGGGCAATATTTTATTTACGACGTGCTGACCAGGAAACTTCGCCCGCTCAGTGGAATTTCCGGCGCGCAGAGTAATGCTAAATTCTCTCCGGAGGCGACGAAAATCGGATTCGTGCGCGGCAACAATCTTTTCGTGCTGGATTTGAGCAGCGGCCTCGAAACGCAATTGACGACGGATGGCAGCGACAACCTCATCAACGGCCAATTCGATTGGGTTTACGAGGAAGAATTTAGCATCGCCGACGGTTGGCGCTGGTCGCCGGATAGTAAAAAGATTGCTTTCTGGCGGCTCGACCAAACTCGCATCAGCACGTTCCCGATTGAAAGCATGATGTCGCTTTATCCGAGCATGTTTTGGCTAAAATATCCAAAAGCCGGTGAGTTGAATGCGCTCGTGCAAGTCGGCGTCATCACGCTTGAAACCGCGACGAATGGCGCCAGCCCGATAAAATGGATGGACCTCGGAGCAGAAACCGACATGTATATTCCGCGTATTCAGTGGACGCCTGATCCGCGTATTCTCTCCATTCAACGCCTCAATCGTTTGCAAAATAAACTCGACTTGCTCTTCGCCGACGTCAATTCCGGCGCCACGCGCATCGTGTTGAGCGACACGGACCCGTGCTGGGTGGACGTGCAGGACGACCTCACTTTTCTCAAAAAGAAAGAACAATTCCTCTGGACTTCGGAACGCAGTGGTTATCGCCACGCGTATCTTTACGATTACAATGGCCGTCTCCTCTCCCCCATCACCAGCGGCGAGTGGGAAATTTCGGCGCTCACCGGTTTTGATGAGACCGCGGGCCTGATTTATTTTTCCGGCAAAAAAGATTCGCCGATTGAAGAGAACGTTTATCGCGCGAGCCTCGACGGAAGAATTTTGGAGCGCATCAGCCAACGGCCCGGCTGGCACAGCTCGAATTTTTCGCCGGATATGAAATATGTGATTGGCACGTTTACCGATGCGCAAACGCCGGCGCAAATAAGCCTGCGGCAAACTGATGGCAAACTCCTGCGCTGGTTGGAGAAAAATGAAAATCTTTTAGCCGCATACAATCTGGTGGCGCCGAAATTTATTACGGTCAAAACCAGCGACGACGGCACGCCGCTCAACGCCTGGATCATGAAGCCGGCGAATTTCGATTCGACGAAAAAATATCCGGTAATCATGTTTTGTTACAGCGGCCCCGGCGCGCAGCATGTTGTGAATCAGTGGGCGGGAAGGCGTTATTTGTGGCATCAGTTAATGACGGAGAAAGGCTTCATCACGTTCTCCATCGACAGTCGCGGCACCGGCGGACGCGGCAAAAAATTTAAAAATCTCGTTTACGGCGATTTGGGCAAATGGTCGACGCACGATCAAATCGAAGGCGCGAAATATCTCGGCAGCTTGCCGTATGTCGACGCGGCGCGCATCGGTATTTGGGGCCACAGCGGCGGCGGCTATCTCACGGCGATGGCGATGACGAAAGGCGCGCCGTATTTCAAAGTGGGCATTGCGCGCGCGCCGGTCACGGATTTTCGGCTCTACGACACGATTTGGACGGAGCGCTACATGGGTCTGCCGAAAGACAACGCCGCCGGTTACAAATCGACCTCGGTAATGACCTACACCGATAAATTGCAGGGCAAGCTCTATCTCGTACACGGCATGGCGGACGACAATGTGCACATGCAAAACACGGTGCAATTGCAGGAAGCTTTGCAGGCGCTCAACAAGCAATTCGACGTGATGTATTATCACGGCCGCAATCACGCCATCACCGGCGGCAACACGCAATTGCACTTGCACACGCTGATGACGAATTATTTTTTGAATAATCTGTAAAGGCTTTTGCAAAATGATTGTGGCAAGATGATGGTAAATTTTAAGAAGAAGATTTCTCGCAGCGCTGAAATGACAGACTGGAATTTTGATTTAGAATGAAAATTTTAGACCTCGGCTGCGGCCCCAAAACCAAGAAGCCCGGTTCCATCGGTTTGGATAAGCGCCCGGCGCCGCATGTGGATGTGGTGCACGATTTGAATGTTTATCCGTATCCTTTTCCGGATGACGAGTTCGATTGGATCGAGATGTCGCACATCATCGAACACGTCGATCGACCTCTGCATTTGATGAACGAAGTCCATCGCCTCGCGAAACCCGGCGCGACGATTCGTTTGATCACGCCGCATTATTCGTCGCAGCTTTCGTACGGCGATTTGGAACATTTCCATCATCTTGGCTACATCACATTTCTCACCCTCCAAAATACCGGCCTGTTTAAAATCAAAAAGCACAAGCTTTGGTTCACGGATTTGTATAAAGTTTTGGGGATCAGCCTGCTTGCCAATTGGTTTCCCCGGCGCTGGGAAAAATATCTCGGTTTTATCTTTCCGGCTTTTTATGTTGAAGTTTTTCTTGAGATCATTAAGCCAAAAGACAAGTTTGAAGGATTGTTAAAGAATTACATGTATTGAAACTTTACTCCAAAAAGCAGCTGTGCAAGTAAAACTTTAAGCAATGAACTAAAAATTTTATACGCCGGATTATTTTGTTGAAATTTCGCAGGCTTGACTTCATGAGGGTATTGTGCTATATTTATTTACATTATTTCCGAAAGATAGCGGAGTGCAAACTTCAGTTTGCCCGACTTAAGTTGTAACGAAAATTTTGCTGAGTACGTCTCGGTCAAGCTGAAGCTTGACACTCCGGAATTTGGACACGCAAATCAGGATGAAACGAAATCTTGCAACTCTCGCGAATACCCCTTTTGAGGTGTTGATTATCGGCGGCGGCATTTACGGCGCGTGGACGGCGTGGGATGCCGCCCAGCGCGGCCTCTCGGTGGCGCTCATTGAAAAAGGCGATTTCGGCAGCGCGACCTCGTCGAATAGTTTGAAAATCATGCACGGCGGTTTGCGCTATTTGCAGCACGCCGATTTCAAGCGCATGCGCGAATCGATTCGCGAGCGCAGTGTTCTCATGAGAGTCGCGCCGCATCTCGTGCATCCTTTGCCCTGCTTGATGCCGACGTACGGCCACGGCATGAAAGGCCGTGAGGCGCTGGGCATCGCGATGATGATGAACGACGCGATGAGTTTCGACCGCAACGCGCAACTCGACGATCCGCAGAAATACATACCGGCGGGTCGCCTCGTTTCTCGCGAAGAAGTCCGGCGCCTCGTTCCCGAGGTCGAGACCACAAATCTCACCGGCGGCGCGTTGTGGTATGATTGCCAGAATTACAATTCGGAACGGTTGCTCTTTTCCATTTTGCATTCGGCGAGCAACGCCGGCGCGCAGATGGCGAATTATGTCGAAGCGGTTGGATTTGAAAAACAGGCAAACCGAATCGTTGCCGCAAACGTACAGGATATATTGACCGGCGAAAAATTCCCGATTCGCGCGAAACTCATCGTCAACACCTGCGGACCCTGGGTGGATTTGCTGCTCAAGCGTTTAGACGGACGCCAACCGCAGAAACAAAAATTTCTGCCGTCGAAAACGATGAATCTCGTTGTCAAGCGCCAGTTGATTCCCGACTATGCCGTCGGCGTTTCGAGCAAATTCGAATTTAAAGATAGCGACGCCATTATCAGCAAAGGCTCGCGCGCGCTGTTCATCGTGCCGTGGCGCCATCACTCGATAGTCGGCACGACGCATTTGCCTTTCGACGGCGATGCGAGCAATTTTAAAATTACTGAAGAAGACGTTCAGACCTTCATGAACGAACTGAACGACGCTTATCCGCCGGCGGCGTTGCAACGCGACGATATTTCATTTTTTTATGGCGGTTTGATGCCGATGGCGCCGGGCCATCCCGCTCAGCAGGACGAGGTTCGGCTCGTCAAAAAGTATTCACTTTGCGATCATCAGCAGGAAGACGGCATTGCGGGCTTGATAACGGTGGTCGGGGTGAAATATACCACGGCGCGCGCCGTGGCCGAAAAAACGATCGATCTGGTTTTCAAAAAAATCGGCAAGCAACCGCCGCGCTGCCGCACGCATGAAACCCCGGTGCACGGCGGCGCGATCGAACGATTCAACAAATTTGTCGCGCGGGAAACCAATCGCTCGTTGCACGGCTTGAGAGGGAACGTCATTCGGCAGCTCGTGCGTAATTATGGCGCGGCTTATTCCGAAGTATTGCAATATATTCCAAACGAGCCGCCGGCGGCTTTACCGATTACGCCGGAAGCGGAAATCATCAAAGCGGAGTTGCTCTATAACATTCGCGAGGAGATGGCGCAAAAACTGGCTGATGTCATTCGCCGCCGCACCGAGCTGGGTTCCGCCGGTTATCCCGGCGATGCCGTCGTGCAGGCGAGCGCCGCCCTCATGGCGACGGAGTTGGGCTGGAGCGTAGAGAAAACACAACAGGAAATTCGTGACGTGAAAACGATTTATACAACGAATTGATTATTAGCTCACGGAATAGAACTCTCACGGAAAATTTTCTGAAGTTTAATTCCGCGAGCGGTTCCACTTTCGCGAACCAAATCTTTCAGAATTTTTTCTGAGTTTGTTTGCCTTATAGTATTACCCTTAAAAAATTATCATGACCGCGAAGGCTGCGTCCGTAGGATTTTTTCACCACAAAGAACACAAAGCGCACAAAGAAAAATCTTTGTGTTCTTTGTGCCCTTTGTGGTGCAGTTTTGGTTGCGGCCAAAGCCGCACCACGGTATTTTCATTTGACTTTTAAGCACTCAATGGATGCTTCGGTAGATAAAACTGATTTGACAACCAACAACCTCGACGATTCGCACGCGGATGTCATGTTCGACAGCACGGTTTCCCTGCGTCCCTTGTTCTTGCCCGGCGAGCGTTTTTTAAATCGCGAATTGAGCTGGCTGGCGTTCAATGATCGCGTGCTGGCGGAAGCCAATGATCCGGCCGTGCCGATCATCGAGCGTCTCAAGTTTCTCGCGATTTATGCGTCCAATCTCGACGAGTTTTTTATGGTGCGCGTCGCGGCGTTGCGGCGGCAAATTGAAGCCGGCATCACGACACCCGGCTCGGACGGGCTGCCGCCGGCGCCAGCGCTGCAATTGATCATCGCGCTCGTCAAACAGTCGCAGGAAAATATCGGCCGCTGCTTTCGCGAGAATATTCTGCCGGATCTGGAAGCCGCGGGAATTTTTTTGCTGGACGAAAAAAATGTGAGTGCCGAGCAGCGCGACCATCTCGTCAAGTATTTCAACCAATCGCTCAAGCCGGTGTTGACGCCGCTGGCGGTGGATCCGGCGCACCCCTTCCCTCGCCTCGAAAACAAAGCGCTGTATTTTTGCATCGAGTTGGCGCGCAAGAGAAAACCCGCCAACAAACCGCGCGCGCGTCTCGTGCTGCTGCACATTCCCACGAACCTTTTTGGCCGCTTTGTTCGCCTGCCGTCGGCGGATAGCACGCTGCCGTTCATTCGCATCGATGATGTGATCCGGCTCAATCTCGCGCCGCTCTTCCCCGGCGATATCGTGATGGGCTGCTATCAGATCAAAGTGATCCGCGACGCCGAGCTGGAGTTTGATGAAGAAGCGCCGGATTTGTTGGAGAGCATCACCAAAACTTTGGAGCAACGCCGCATTGCGCCGGCGACGCGTTTTCTTTATGCGGCAGAAATGCCGCAGCGCGTGATCGACATGTTTTGCGAGCAACTCAAGCTGGCGCCGGACCATCTCTTTCCCGGGGCACGCTATCATTCCTTTGCAGATTTCTTTCAATTTCCCGGCCTCGATATTCCGCGCCTGCAATATGAGCCAATGCCGCCGCAGCCGGTTCCAGCTTTGGAAAAAAGCGCGTCGCTGTTTGCGGCAATTCGTGAACACGATCATCTGCTGCACCATCCGTATCAAAAATTTGATTACGTCATTCGCCTGCTTGACGAAGCAGCCAACGATCCGGATGTCGTTTCAATCAAGATGACCTTGTATCGCGTCTCGTCGAAATCCTTGGTCGCGGAAGCTTTGGCGCGCGCCGCGAAAAACGGCAAGCAAGTGACGGTCTTGGTGGAATTGCGAGCGCGCTTTGATGAAGCAGCGAACATCCGCTGGTCGCGCCAGCTCAAAGACGCCGGCGCCCACGTCATCTTCGGCTTGCAAGGTTTGAAAACGCATGGCAAGCTTTGCCTCATCGTTCGCCGCGAAGAGAAAGCACTGCGGCGCTATTGCCATTTGAGCACCGGCAATTACAACGATCGCACCGCGCAGATTTATGGCGATCTCGGTTTGCTCACCTGCCGCGAAGAAATTTGCGCCGAAGTTGAAGGCGTGTTCAATTTGCTCACCGGTTACGCCGCGGCGGAGCGTTACCAGCATTTGCTCGTCGCGCCGGAACATTTGCGCAAGGCCATTATCGCCCGCATCCGCCGCGAAGCCGAAAACGCGCAGGCCGGCAAGCCCGCCGCCATCATCGCGAAAATGAACTCACTCGTCGATCCGCAAATTATTGACGAGCTTTATCTCGCCGGCCGCGCCGGTGTGAAAATTCAATTGATCATCCGCGGCATCTGCTGCCTCCGCCCCGGCGTGCCCGGACTCAGCGACAACATCCGCGTCATCAGCATCATCGACCGCTTCCTCGAACACGCGCGCGTTTATATTTTTGAAAACGCCGGCCAGCGCGAATATTTTCTCGCCAGCGCCGACTGGATGTCCCGCAACCTCGACCGCCGCGTCGAAGTCGCCTTCCCCATTTACGATCCTACCCTGCAACAGCAAGTGCATGAGATCATCGACACGCAGCTAAACGATAATGTGAAAGCGCGCGTGTTGCTCGCCGACAATACTTGCGTTCTCAACCAAAACGATCAGCCGCCGCTGCGGGCGCAGATGGCGCATTATGAAGTGACGTGCCGGTTGAATGAAAAATAAAAAAGCTGCTTGCGATTTAGTTACGAATGTGCTAAATTGGGTTTGTAAATTCGTAAGCACCCCTTTACCAAACCGCAGGTGATGCAAATATGGCTAACTCCATTTCGACAGCATCTACGAAACTCAGCCAGCAAGTCCACGCGGCAGAATCTTTCGTCGCCGATCAGGAAATCCCTCTCGAACAGCGCACGGACGTGACCGTCGACGAGCTGGAAAAGCTCTCGCTTCATTTTCCCGCCGAACTTTACAATGGAAAGGTGGTTTATAAAATGCCGAATACTGCTCATGCCATCATCCAAAATAAAATCGGACATAAGATTGAAAATTATCTGGAAGCCCATCC
>Ga0247727_10019803_pt1 | contig 10376 bp, 11 predicted proteins | sample WisWelCaveWW1625_FD_202498 | JGI IMG/M metagenome (GOLD analysis project Ga0247727, IMG submission 202498) | Biofilm microbial communities from Wishing Well Cave, Virginia, United States - WW16-25 | ecosystem: Environmental > Aquatic > Deep subsurface > Groundwater > Cave microbial mat | place... | reverse complement strand
TCATTCTGGAAGAACCTTCCCTCGCACTTGAGATGAATCGCAAAAAGTGCTTTGTCTCAAGAGCTAGGGAAGTTTCTTCCAGAATGACAAAAGAGAATGGAACAGTTTATTCTTGCTCTTCCTGCAAACGCGCGAGCACGGAATAATCTTCCAGCGTCGTGGTGTCGCCCATGGTTTGTTTGCCGGAAGCGAGATCGCGCAACAAGCGGCGCATGATTTTTCCGCTACGGGTTTTGGGCAGCGCGTCGGTGAAGCGAATATCCTCCGGCCGGGCCAGCGCGCCGATTTCTTTAACCACGTGCTCGCGCAATTCCTTCTTCAACTCTTCCGAAGCTTTCCAACCGCTTTCCAATGTGACGAACGCGGAAATGGCTTGGCCTTTCAAGTCATCGGGACGGCCAACTACGGCTGCTTCTGCGACATGCGGATGGCTGACGAGCGCCGACTCAATTTCCATCGTGCCCAAACGATGGCCGGAAACATTGATCACGTCATCAACGCGGCCCATGATCCAGTAATAGCCGTCTTGATCGCGGCGCGCGCCATCGCCGGTGAAATATGCGCCGGGTACTTGACTCCAATATTGTTGCTGGTAGCGCTCGGGGTCGCCGTAAATCGTGCGCAACATCGCAGGCCACGGCTTCTTGATGATGAGGTAGCCGCCGTTGTTGTCCGCAACCGGTTGGCCTTCTCTACTCACCACTTCCGGCAATACGCCGAAGAAGGGGCGCGTGCCGGAGCCGGGCTTGGTGGGAATCGCGCCGGGCAATGGTGTAATCATAATCGCGCCGGTTTCAGTTTGCCACCACGTGTCAACGATCGGACAACGACTGCCGCCGATGATTTGATGATACCACATCCACGCTTCCGGATTGATCGGTTCGCCCACGGAGCCGAGCAAACGCAGCGAAGCCAGATCGTGCTTCTTGGGCCATTGCTCGCCCCATTTAATGAACGCGCGAATCGCAGTGGGCGCAGTATAGAAAGTATTCACGCGATATTTTTCGACGATCGCCCATAAACGATCCGGCTCCGGGAAATTCGGCGCGCCTTCATACATGAGCGAGGTCGCGCCGTTGCTCAATGGTCCATAAACAATGTATGAGTGGCCGGTGACCCAGCCGATGTCAGCGGTACACCAATAGGTGTCTTCATCTTTCAAATCAAAAACCAAACGCGAAGAGAGATTGGTGCCGACCATGTAACCGCCGGTGGTGTGCAGAATGCCTTTGGGTTTGCCCGTGGTGCCGGAGGTGTAGAGAATGAACAGCGGATGCTCGGCGTCCAATTTTTCGGCGGGACAAATGGCAGAAGCATTCGCCATCACTTCGTGATACCAATGATCGCGACCGGTTTGCATGTTGACCGCATTGTTCGCGCGGCGCACAACGACGGTGTTCTTCACTGAAGGAGAAAGCGCCAGCGCGTCATCAACCGCCTTCTTCAGCTCGATGACATTGCCGCGACGATAACCGCCGTCGGCAGTGATCACGAGAGAGGCTTCGCAATCATTGATGCGATCTTTCAAAGCTTCTGCACTGAAGCCGCCGAACACAACCGAATGCGGCGCACCGATGCGTGCGCAGGCCAACATTGCAATCGCGGCCTCAGGCACTTGCGGCATGTAGATAATGATGCGATCACCCGTCTTGACGCCAAGCGCCTTGAGCACGTTCGCGAATTTGCAAACTTCACGATGCAACTCTTGATACGTGAGCACGCGCGAATCGCCCGGCTCGCCTTCCCAGATCAATGCCGCTTTATTTTTGCGCCAAGTGGTGAGATGGCGATCCAAACAATTGTAGGAGAGATTCGTCTTCGCGCCAACGAACCACTTTGCAAACGGCTCATTCCATTCCAAAACTTTGTCCCAGGTTTTGAACCAATGCAAGTCCTGTGCGTGTTCGGCCCAAAAGCCTTCGGGGTCGTCAATCGAGCGGCGATACTGGCTTTCATATTCCGCGAGGCTTTTGACATGCGCGTGTTTGGCAAATTCCGCCGGTGGTGGGAAGAGGCGGGTTTCTTTTAAGACGGAAGTGATATCGGCACTCATGAGAGCAATCCTCCTAAATCAAATGCGCCGTGATACAGTCTCAGCGTGATGGATTTTCAACAAACGCCTTGCGGCGGTTCGAGTTAATAGTAGCGACGAATAAGCAAAGCGCGGAAGGGGAGGGCAACTGAAAGCAAATTCATTGTTGTTGGCAAAGGCTGCGTAATTCATCAACGAGCTTTTTGAAAGTGGGGCATTTAGCATAGACTTTTTGCCAATCGACCCTTTTGAGCAAGTCACCTCCGTCTTTATATTTGTCATATGGTTTCTTTAGTTTCGTGCGAAATAACTTCTCAAGCTCCTTGGCCGGAGGGTTCATACCATTGATAGTTTCGGGCTGTTGCCAAGAAGGGAGAGTTTTGGTTCTAAGCCTTTGCGCGACGACCTTTTCATCGGCGAGAATCCAAGCTTCGACTTCGTGTAGAACGACGTAGCATCGCAAAGCAGACCGGTACGATTCATCAAGTTTTTCCGTTACAAAATTTTGAATAGCCACAACTCGCTTATTGCGAGGAAGGGTGCGCTGTTTTTCCGGCAATGGGAAGTGATAATAATCAACCAAGCAGAATACGAATTTTGCTCCGCAATTGAGCTCTTCTCTCACAGTGCTATCCAATTTACCCAGAAGCTTGGTCACACCATCGTAGGCTTTAATGTGAAGTCCACAGCCTTTGACGCCGACTGCGTTCTCCAGCAGCGGCCTCAATCCTTCTTCGGTTTTGCCCTCGCAAAGAACTTTGATTGTCACAGCCGTCCCCCAATTTCTCCGGATTTCCAAAGTTCGCCGAGCGTGTATTCTTGCAGCCAATGCTGCAATTCTTTTTGTGAAAGCCGTTTTAGCGTACTCCAACCTTCTTCGGACTCCACGACGACAACGTCGTCGGCATTTTCAAGAAAAGAAATCAAGTCGGAAGAATGCGTTGAAATGATGATCTGCATGCGTTCTGAAGCTTCCTTCAGCACGCTTGCAAGCAAGCGTAGTAATTGCGGGTGCAAACCGACTTCTGGTTCATCAAGGCAAAGCAGAGACGGAGGCTCGGGATCATAAAGCGCGGCCAACAAGCACATGAAACGCAGAGTTCCATCCGTCAGTAAGTTCGCTGTCAGCGCACGATTCGGGAACTCACGGTCTCTCCAAGCCAAAATCGTTTTGCCCTGTCCGACATCAGCAGGAAAAATAAACTTCTCGAACGTTGGAAAAGCACGTTGCAAAGTGACGAGGTATTCTTCATAGAAGTCTTGATACTTAGGCTCATTGTGTAAAAAGTAAAGCACGTTGGTGAGATTGTCTCCGTAGCGGCTGAGTCGTGTTGGCGGAACCTCCGCTTCGCGTATTCCAATAACTTGGGCGTCTCGTATGGGCGCTTTTTCTTCAGTGTTGAAGGGGCGATGCACCGTTATGTTTGCGAGATGAAGACGTAATTTATCAAGTGTGGGATAGACGGCGGCGTCACGAATTTGGGTTATAGCCAAGTCAGTATTTGAGAATTGGCTTTCTTGACGTTCTGTTTTTCCGGAGAGCTGTTTGTTGACTAGACCACGGCCAGAAGAAATGTTTAGTAGGTTATTTTGGGCGATGGTTTTTTTAGGGTTTTTGACAAGGTATTCACGGCTAATTGAATACGCTAGCTGTTGTTTAGAAATGTTTATCTCATAACGAATTCCATTTTCTTTTGAAAATGGCGACCTTGCCGCAAAGCGCAAATCGAATTTAAGCTGGCTTTGATTCCAACCGATAACCGAGCCAATGCCGCCTCGATTATTGATGGCAGGAGCGAGTTCTTGTTTGCCGGCGGAGGAAAGAAAATCCCAAAAATCGAGAAAATTGCTTTTCCCGCTTCGATTCGGCCCGATAAACACATTTAGAGGCCGAAGGGAAAAATCTTTCAGGCTTTTGTAGCTTTTGAAGCCTTCAAGTGAAAGTGATGAGATCATATCATTGACAATATGGTTTTAGGAGAGCAGACTATTGCGAATGATTATCTTTTCGCCTTTCGCTTCTCGATAATCTCAAACCGCCTTTTCTCACCATCGAGGCAGATGTGCAACGTATTCAAAATATCCAACCCAATCAACACGTCCGTAGTAGACGTAGCAATCACCTTGACAATGCTGAAGCGCAAGGAGCGCAATTGCAACGTACAGCTAAACAGTAATTGCTCTTCGCCAGGATCGTTATAGCCGGAGGTAAAGGTTGATCCGGCTATATCGAGCTTGAGTTTTTCCATTACTGTGAATGGAATAACAGTGATATCTGCGCCATAATCGATTCGCGCGATCCAACTTTCTTTTGCTCTCGTCTCTGGATTGACAACCTGAACCTTCACCGCAGGCGCAGGCACGACAAATCCTTCAGTCAGGTATGGTAGGATCATACGGAAGCAATTTGGCATGAGGCACACGGTAATACGGCTCACGTTCCAATACTTGTTTAAAAAGGATTGGGACATGGCCATACTTTGTCCACATTTTATTCATCAACTTCGCAGAATCGTCTCCGACCCCGATTACCTCCCCGTTGCGTATGGCCACGAATTTGTCGCGGTACTTTTCTAAAAGCTCCGCCTTGTGAGCTTCATAAAAACTCGACTCCTTCAGGATGGCTCTGGCAAATCTTTTCTGGCGTTTGGTGAGATATTGGTTGATCGTTTCCATGACTACGCTCCTTTTCCAATCAAATTCAACGCGCTGCCCGCTTTGAACCAGCGGATTGCGGTTTCATTGAAGGAGTGATTCAGCGCGCATTCGTGCTGCGTGCCGTCGCGATGTTTGATCACGAGCTTGAGTGGCTTGCCGGGCGCGAACTCAGTCAAGCCGATGATCGAGAGCAGATCATCTTCGCGGATGAGATCGTAATCCGCCGGGTTTGCAAACGTGAGCGGAAGAACGCCTTGCTTCTTCAAATTGGTTTCATGAATGCGCGCGAAGCTGCGCGTGATTACCGCGCGCGCGCCGAGCCAGCGCGGCTCCATTGCAGCGTGCTCGCGCGAAGAGCCTTCGCCGTAGTTTTCATCGCCAATCGCAACCCAGCCTTGCAATTGTGGATTGTGGATTGTGGATTGTGGCTGGGCTGACATCATGGCTTTGTACTCGCGCGCCACTTCGGAGTAAGGCTTCACTTCACCCGAAAAAATGTTTTTGCCTTTGCCGGCCTCGCCTGTGAATGCGTTGATCGCACCGCTGAATAAATTGTTCGAGATGTTATCGAGGTGGCCACGATACTTCAGCCATTTGCCCGCCGGAGAAATATGATCGGTGGTGCATTTGCCTTTGGCTTTCACGAGTACGGGCATGTCGAGCAAGTCTTTGCCTTCCCAAGCCGCGAAAGGGGAGAGCGCTTGCAAACGGTCACTTTTCGGATCGATCACGACTTGCACTTTGGAGCTATCTGCTGCGGGCGCGACGTAGCCCGAATCGCCCGGATCAAAACCGCGCGGCGGCAATTCCACACCTGTCGGCGGCTCCAGTTTGACGCGCTCGCCTTTGTCGTTCGTCAACGTATCGGTGAGCGGGTTGAAGCTCAATCGCCCGGCGAGCGCATAAGCCGTCACGATTTCCGGGCTGGCCACGAACGCGAGCGTGTTGGGATTATCGTCGTTGCGCTTGGCAAAATTTCTATTGTAGGAATTGATGATCGTGTTGCGCTCGCCGTGTTGAACGTCGTCGCGGCTCCACATGCCGATGCACGGGCCGCACGCATTCGCGAGCACTTTGCCGCCGACTTCGGTGAGGGTTTGCAATTGCCCGTCGCGCTCGATGGTCGCGCGAATTTGCTCCGAGCCGGGCGTGATGGTGAATTTCGATTTGACTTTCAAGCCCTGCGCGAGCGCTTGTTTCGCCACACTCGCAGCGCGTTCGATGTCTTCATAAGAAGAATTCGTGCAACTGCCGATGAGCGCGACTTTGATTTCATCGGGATAATCATTCTGCTTCGCATCCGCTGCGAGCTGCGAAACCGGTCGCGCAAGGTCGGGCGTGAGCGGGCCATTGACATACGGCTCTAAAGTAGAAAGATCAATCTCGACGATTTGATCATAATACTTCTCCGGCGATTGCAACACTTCGGGATCGGCAACGAGATGCTGGGCGACGCGATTCGCGGCTTTGGCAACTTCCGCGCGCTCGGTGGCAATCAAATAAGTTTCCATGCGCGAATCGTATGGAAAGATCGAAGTCGTTGCGCCGATCTCCGCGCCCATGTTCGTGATGGTTCCTTTTCCCGTCGCACTAATCGCCGCCACGCCTTCTCCGAAATATTCGATGATGTTATTCGTGCCGCCTTTCACAGTGAGAATACCCGCGAGCCGCAAGATGACATCTTTCGCCGAAGTCCAGCCGTTCATTTTGCCTTTGAGATGCACACCGACAATGCCCGGCCATTTCAATTCCCACGGAATGCCGGCCATAACATCCACCGCATCCGCGCCGCCGACACCAATCGCAATCATGCCCAAGCCGCCGGCGTTGGGCGTGTGCGAGTCCGTACCGATCATCAAGCCGCCGGGGAAGGCATAATTTTCGAGCACGACTTGATGAATAATGCCCGCGCCGGGCTTCCAAAATCCGATGCCGTATTTTTGCGAAACGCTCGCGAGAAAATCATAGACTTCCTTGTTCTCATCACGTGCGCGGGCGAGATCGGGATGCGCGCCGAGCTTGGCTTGAATAAGATGATCGCAATGCACCGTGGAAGGGACGACGGTTTTGGGCAGGCCCGCGCTCATGAATTGCAGCAACGCCATTTGCGCGGTGGCATCTTGCATGGCCACGCGGTCGGGGGAAAGGTTCACATAAGTTTTCTTGCGGCCGGGAATTTCTTTGGGCAACTCCGAAAAATGCGCGCAAAGAATCTTCTCCGTCAAAGTGAGCGGGCGGCCGTAAAACTTGCGCGCAACGGCAATTTTATCCGCTAAACCGGCGTACATGCGCTGAATCATATCGAGATCGAAAAGCATATCAAAACTCCTCGAATAGAAAATTTAGATTGGCAGATTTAACCAGGTAGGATTCGACGAACGATTTTGTTTAACATTTCGACAAAGAGGCCGTGATTTTCTTGGATGACCGCAACGATTTCCGTCGACTTGTGAGGATTGATCAAGAAACCATGGATTTTATTGGCAACGTGACGAAAGCCGAGCAGGCGTTTGATCGCATCAACAACGGAAGCATGAATTTCGAGATCGGAAGTTTGATTTTGAAAGGCCGTCAAAATCATTTGGTGGGAAGTCGAGCCCGTTGGAATAGTAATCTGGTGAAATTTCAGAACCCGAATCATCAGATGCTCCAGCGCGTTGAAATACCCCATACCAGCATACGCCAGCGCTGATTTGCGCATTTCTGGTGAAGCAGCCCCTTCTTGAAAAGCATCGATAGCGCTTTTTACTTTGTGCGGATTTTCAAGGCCGAACAGAAGCTCTTTCTGAAACTCCAGGGGACTCATACACAACCTTGCCTTCCTTCAGAATGCGTTCGAGAAAATAACCTCGGGCATCTTGCACATCAACCAAACTTAATGGGCGACTGGTTGCCATCAAACATTCTGCGTACGTTAGAAAATAGTCGCGATCGGAAAGCCCTTCGACGCACAGATCAAAATCCGAGTGATCAGCATAATCACCTCGCGCGAACGAACCGTAAAGAATTATCCGTCGCGCATTATGTTTGGCAAGCACACCCAATACTTTGCGCAACTCAATTGTGATATCAGCGGGCAGAGCCAATGTTTTCGTTTTAAATAATAGTTGCTGCATCTCTTCACGAACCTTGTTATCGGCAGTTTCGCCTCACGTCAATCCGCCCGTCTTCAAATTCTTCCCCAACACATATTCCACCTCAAGCACATTGCCTTTTAGCCTGCCGTTGAGATCTTTACGGTCGTCGATCACGATCTCCGTCACCACGCGCTCCGCGAACTTTTTGACTTCATCGTGGCACTTTTGAATGACGAACATCACTTCTTCCCATTGCCCTTCGAGCAGCGTGCCCATTGCGGTCAATTGATAATCCAACTCGCTCTTTTCGATGAGCGCCACGGTCTTGGCAACGAGCTCTTTGGTTTCTTCACCGGTTCCCACGGGCAGTATGCGGAACTCGACCAGCATGCGTATCCTTTCTCTGTCAATCTCTGAATGAATGTCGAATGTGTGTTTATGCGGCCGCGCCTTCATACGCATCCGCGGAAATATTTTGTCCGAGCAGTTTCGTGCCTTCTTTGAACACCACTTCGATTCTATGCGCGCTGTGCACTTTTGTGATCACGCCCATGCCGAAGGTTTTGTGACGGATCGCCCGAATCTCGCGGAAATCAGCCAGCGCCGAATAATCCGCCACTTCTTTTTCCTGGACCTCCAGTATCAGGTTGTCCCAACTCATTCGGCCGCGTCTGATCGTGCGTGGTTTCTTTTCGGTTGCTTTGACTTTGGCAACTTTCTCTTTCTTGGCGCGATAGAGATGATAACTGTTGCAGACGTTGCACATCACTTTTGCGATCTTGCCTTCTTTGATGCTTGTGATCGTGTGTAAAGTTTCGGCTTTGCATTTGCCACACTTGGTTTCAATCTCTTGGCCGACCAGACGATCTGCTGAGGTGTCACTCATGGATTGCTGTTCTCCTTCCGACGCTCGGAATTTATGATTAGACCTAAAACACGTTTGCCGTTTTAATTTAACGGCGGCAAAAATAAAGCGATTTTTCGAGAAAAACAAGTTATTGCTTTTAAAAAGTTTTATCCGCATTGCCTTTGGCCGCTTTTAACGCTCATTCCCACGCTCTGCGTGCGATTGAGAAACGAGAAAGATGAACCCTCGGCGAGGCAGCGACTAGACAAAAAACACCTTGACTTTTTAGGCAGGAAGCTTATTTTTAGCCCCGTCTTTTTGAGTTAGGAGAGTCGCGTTGATCAGCGAATGTAGCTCAGTTGGTAGAGCACCGGCTTCCCAAGCCGGGTGTCGCGGGTTCGACCCCCGTCATTCGCTCTCAATTATGGACATGATGATCAGCCTCCCCGCGCCGACCCGAGTCTCTTCAAAACTCAATCAGGTCGGCGTTACTTTTTTTGTGACGGTTTGCAGGCTAAAAATGATGTCGGATTTTTTACGCAAGGATCATGCATTGGAGCGTTGTGTCGCGAAATTTTCCCACCCTTCGGCAATCCTTTCTCACACGAATAATTTACTTCAATTTGTTTTATCCGCCTATTTTCAACACACTGGTTTACAGAAAAGGAGATCGTAATATGGCGAAGAGCACTGCTCTGCTCCGACTGCTCGGCGCGGTCGTCGTCACCCTCATGCTAGCGCAAAACCTGGTTGCACAAGTCGTGCAAAGCGTCGGCGATAACGGTGCGGTGGATTGGACGCAACGCAAGATTCGCGCAACCGGCATCGCCGGCCCGAATCCGGATTTGCCGCCGGGCGCGCAACGCGCGAGCGCTTTGGAAGCGGCGAAACAAATCGCTTTGCGCAATTTAATTCAAACCGTGAAAGGCACGACGATTGACTCAGAAACGTTGGTGAGCAACGCGATGTTGGTGAGCGATGAAATACGCTCGCGCGTTTCGGGCTTCGTGCAGGGCTTCACGATTGTGGATACGCGCTATATGAGTGACATGTCCGTTGAAGTCGAAGTCGAAATACCGATTGCGGGCATTTCGGATGTGGTGTTGCCGCCGGGCAAAGTGCTGCAACAGTCACTCGGCAATCCGCAAGCGGGTTATCAACCGGTCGGCGGACAAGGCGCGCCGAGTGTGCCCGGGGGCGTGATTACGGGCCTGGTGGTGAATGCGAAGGGGCTTGGCGTGGTGCCGGCTATGGCTCCCAAAATTCTTGATGAAGACGGCAACGAAGTCTATGGCTCGAAAATCGTAGATCGCGAATGGGCCGTGCAACAAGGCATGGTTGGTTATTCAAAAGACCTCGCTGAAGCGCGCACCAACAAGCGCGTCGCACCGAACGCGATGGTGGTCAACGCGATCAAAGCCGTGGGCAATAACAAAGCGGATTTGGTGATTTCCAATGCCGATGCCGCTGCGCTAAAGCAGGCCGCGGGCGATCAAAGTTTTATGACGCAATGCAAAGTCGTATTTTTGGTGAATTGATGCCCTCTCGTTCCCACACTCTGCTTGGGATTGCAGCCCGCGCGCTCCACGTGTAGCGCTGCCAGAAGTCGAGGTGGGCGATGAATGTATGAGACCAGCAGGACGCAGAGCGTCCTATACTGCATCCCCAAGCAGAGCGTGGGAACGAGAAAAACGAACGAGAAATATGCGAGACATCACGGACGCAGAGCGTCCAATACCGCATTCCCACGCAGCGCGTGGGA
>Ga0247727_10019802_pt1 | contig 10377 bp, 5 predicted proteins | sample WisWelCaveWW1625_FD_202498 | JGI IMG/M metagenome (GOLD analysis project Ga0247727, IMG submission 202498) | Biofilm microbial communities from Wishing Well Cave, Virginia, United States - WW16-25 | ecosystem: Environmental > Aquatic > Deep subsurface > Groundwater > Cave microbial mat | place... | reverse complement strand
CAAAACGTAATGGCCGCACTGAAATTCCTCGGGAATCGGGATGATGTCTTCGCGCTCTTCGCAAGCCATGACGCACAAACGTCCCGTGTGATCCATCGCTTTGAAAATCACCTCATCGGCAAACTCATCAAGCTTGCGCACCTGCTCGCCCTGCACGTTTTCCGAGCCGGTGTAGCCGAGAATATCCCCCAGCCCGGCTTTGCGCACGTCGCGCGAAATCACCTTCGCGGCAAATGCGATGTCATACAACAACGCCGAAAACTCGCCGGTAGCCGTGGGAAACTGTTTCTGCTGCTCGATGATGTGACGCTCGATGGTCATGAGTCGTTTGGGCATGGTGTTCTCCTTCGTACGATGGAAAATAGATTAAAACGGCTGTGGAGGTTTTTGCCTCACGGCTGTAAAAGAAATATAGAAATTCCATTTGCGAAAGCAACTAAATTTTAAAACCCCGATCTGAAAATTTGGGTTGTGAAAATTTGTGTTGACATTTATCGCTTTAAGCCTCATATAATATCGAGCGATTTAGCTTTAGCCGCTTTTCATTAATCATGAAGAGGTTGAAATGGCTCATTTAAAAATGATCGCGATGGCCAGGACCATTGTAAATGTTAAATTGAAAATTTTCAATTTAACATTTACAATGCTTTTCGCTGCGGCTATTGCTGCGCTGTGGATTAGTTGCGCAAAAAAATCCAGCGACGACGCGCAGGGGCGTCTCGCGCCGTTGCTGGAGGGCATGGGCGATTTGCATTTTGCCGTGACCACGAAGAATGCAATGGCGCAGCGCTTCTTCAATCAAGGTTTGGTGCTGTCGTATGCCTTCAATCATAAAGAAGCCGAACGCGCGTTCCGCGAGGCGGCCAGGCTCGATCCGGATTGCGCGATGGCGTATTGGGGCGCGGCGCTCGTGCTCGGGCCGAACATCAACGATGCGGCCATGGACAATGTGGAGAATGCCAGCGCGTATGCCGCGATTCAAAAAGCGCTGGCCCTGGCTCCGCGCGCCAGTGAGAAAGAGCAGGCTTTCATCAACGCGCTATCCAAACGTTATGCAGAAACACCGCCTGACAGCCGCGCCTCGCTCGACGAAGCTTATGCGAATGCGATGCGGAACTTGGCGCAAAAATATCTCGACGATGCCGACGCCGCTGCACTGTTTGCCGAAGCGGCGATGGATTTGCATCCGTGGAAATATTGGGAGAAAAACGGCCAACCGAAACCGTGGACGCCGGAAATTGTGCGAACGATTGAAAGCGGCTTGCAAAAATGGCCGAAGCATTCGGGGTTGAATCATTTTTATATTCACGCCGTTGAAGCCTCTGCGGAGCCGGGGCGCGCGATGGCTAGCGCCGAATTGTTGCGCGATCTTGTGCCGGCCGCGGGACATCTCGTGCACATGCCGGCGCACATTTTCCTTCGCACGGGTCGCTATCACGATGCGGTCGTTGCGAACGAGCGCGCGATTGCCGCCGATAGTTCTTACCTCACGCAATGCCACGCGCAGGGCATGTATCCGCTCGCGTATGTGCCGCACAACCATCATTTTCTCTCGGCAGCCGCGACCTTCGGCGGCAACAGCGAGAAAGCGCTGATGGCTGCGCACCACATGGCGATGAATCAAGACCAGAAGCTGATGCGCGAGCCGGGTTACGGCACGCTGCAACATTACATGACGATTCCGCTTTATGCGATGATCAAATTCGGCAGGTGGGAGGAGATTTTAAAAGAGGCGGCGCCGGATGCGGATTTGCACTATCCAAACGGTGTGTGGCATTTTAGCCGCGGCATGGCTTACACGCGGACGAATCAACCCGATAACGCCGCGCAGGAATTAGAAAAGCTAAAAGTCTTTGCCGCCGATTCATCGTTGCTGAAAGTGACCATCTGGGATATCAACACCACCTTCGATCTTCTGCAAATCGCAACTGAAATGTTGAGCGGCGAGCTAGCCGCCGGCAAGCGCAATTTCGCGAAAGCGATCAAGCATCTGCAGCGCGCCGTTGCGCTGGAAGATAATTTGACCTACGACGAGCCGCCGCCGTGGTACACGCCGGCGCGCCACAATCTCGGCGCGGTTCTGCTCGAAGCCGGGCGTGCTGCCGAAGCGCAAAAAGTTTACGAAGATGATTTGAAGAAATATCCGGAGAATGGCTGGGCGTTGTTTGGGTTGCAGCAAAGCTTGCTCGCACAAAATAAAAAGGCCGCGGCTGATGCAGCTAAAAAACGTCTCGATCGGGCCTGGAGCGGCGCCGACGTAACGCTCACGGCGTCGCGTTTCTAACTGAACAGTTCGTAATAACGCCTTTAGGCGTCGAACATTGAACGGAGTAAAAACGCCTGAAGGCGTCACTACGAACATGCTCGCTGTAAGCCAATCGCTACAACGCCGACAAACCATAAACCGATGAATTCGGAAGTTTAAAATTTTACAACTGATAAGAGAAATGAATTTCAACAACAACGTCGCAGTGATTACCGGAGGCACCGGCGCGCTCGGTCAGGCCGTCACACAGGCATTTTTGCAGGCGGGCGCACGCGTCGTCGTCACTTATACCCGCGAGCCGGAATTTGACGCGTTAAAAGAAAACGTCAGCTCGCGTGAAAACCTGTTGGGAATAAAAACCAACGTGCTGGATGAAGCGAGCGTCAAGGCGATGGTGCAACAGGCCATGCATCTGGGGCGCATTGACGTGCTGGTGAATACGGTCGGTGGTTTTCTCGGCGGCGTGCCGATTGTCGAAACCTCGTTGGAGCAGTTTGAAAAAATGATCGCGCTCAATTTGAAATCGGCTTTTCTTTGCTGCAAACACGTCTTGCCGGTGATGCTCCAACAGCGCGGCGGTCGCCTCACCAACATCGCCTCAAAAGGCGGCCTGCAAGGCGATGAGGGCATTTCTGCTTATGGCGCATCGAAAGCGGGGCTCATCAATTTCACGCAATCCTTGGCTGCCGAAGGGAAACGCTATCAGATCACCGCCAACACCGTGACTCCGGGAACCATCGACACGCCGGCGAATCGGCAAGCGATGCCGAACGCGAATTTTGCCGAATGGGTGACGCCGGAGGCGTTGGCGCAAGTCATCTTATTTTTATCCTCGGACGTGGCGCAAGCCATCACTGGCGCGACGATTCCAGTTGGTGGGTAAGTTAAGAAATGAAATATTTACGACCTACAGATTTACTTGCTCTCCATCGCCTCAACCCCCTCCCAATCCTCCGGCACGCCGCGCACCATGAATTGCGCCGAGCGCTCGAGATAGAGTCTTGCGGTTTTATCTTCAACGTTTGCTTTGAGGACATTCTTAAAACAAACCGAGGCCTCGGCGAAATCTTTCGCAAAATAGTAATGCAATCCCTGCTCAAAATCCGCTTTGGTTTTCAGCTTCAACTCGATGATCTTCTCTGCATCGCCATTGTAAACTTCATAAAGTGAGATCGGCACATCCTTGCCCTTCACTTGCACCTTGCCGAGGAAGCGCGTGTGATAGTCACCGCGATTGTTCAGCTTGTTCAACGTGATTTCACTCACCACGATGGAAGCGCCGTAAAATTTGCACAAGCCTTCAATGCGATTCGTCAAGTTCACGGCATCTGAGAAAATATCGCCCTGCATGCGCTCCTGTTCGCCGACGATGCCGAGCATCAGATTGCCGCTGTGCAACCCGACCCCGATGTTGATCGCCGGTTTGCCGATTTTCTCGCGCTCGAGATTAAAAATGCGGACTCGTTGCAATGTTGTTATCGCGTTGTTCAGCGCGTCTTCGGCGCTTCTTGGGAACAGTGCCATGATCGCATCACCGGTATATCGATCGACGAAACCGTGATACTCGCGCACCGTCGGGCTGGCGATGCTAAAGTATTCGTTGATAAAAGCAAAATTCTCCGCCGGCGTCATCTTCTCGGAAATCGTCGTGAAGCCGCGAATATCGGAAACGAAAATCGTCACCTCCATTTGGGTGTGATCGCCAAGTTTCACATCGACGGCGCTTTCCTTTTCGAGATAGCGCAGAAACTCGCGCGGCACGAACCGGCCAAATGCGGTGTTGATCTTGAGCAGATTCAAATGCGTCTTGATGCGCGCCAACAGCTCGTCTTTCGAAAACGGCTTGGCGAGGTAATCGTTGGCGCCGGAGGACAGACCTTCCAGCAAATCGGAAACTTGATCTTTGGCCGTGACCATGATGACCGGCAATTCCGCCGGCAGATATTTTTGGCGCAGGCGCTGGCAGACTTCGTAACCGGACATGCGTGGCATCATCACATCGAGCAAGACGAGATCGAATTTGGTTTTGTCAATCGCTCGCAGCGCTTCCTCGCCATTGTAAGCTTGGCTAAAACGATATTTGCCGAGGGTGAGATGGTTCGCCAGCACTTGCTGATTCACCGGTTCGTCGTCCACGATCAGAATATGAAACGCGCCATTTTGAGCCGAAGGGAGAAAGGTGAAGGGAGAAGGGCGCTGGTCGTGGGCTGAGCTTGTCGCATCGCGCCCTTCACCCCACGCCCTTCGCCCCACATCGCGGACTCTGGCAAGTTCAATAGTTTTGACCTGCGCTTCGGGCTTGCCTTTTGAAACCGGCAGCGTGAAAATAAATGTTGCGCCGTTGCCGACTTCGGAATCTACCCAAATTTTCCCGCCGTGCAGTTCCACCAAGCTTTTGGTAATCGCCAAGCCGAGGCCGGTGCCGCCGTATTCGCGCGAGATCGAAGCATCCACCTGCTCGAACGATTTGAAAATATCTTGCTGCTTGTCTTTGGAAATGCCGATGCCGGTATCAGCCACCGAAATTTCCACCATGCCATTTCTTTGTGCCGCCGAAATTTTCACTTCTCCCGATTCGGTAAACTTGATGGCGTTGCCCACGAGATTGTGCAGAATCTGCTGCAAGCGATTCTCGTCGCCTTCGACCGGCGGCAGGTCCGCAGGTATCGCATTTTTCAAAATGAGCTTTTTGCTGGCCAATAGCGGTTCACTGAATTTCAGCACCAATTCCACCAGCACGCGCATGTCAATGGCTTTCTGCTGTATGGCGAGATGGTGGGTTTTGAGCTTGGAGAAATCGAGAATATCATTGACCAAACTGGCCAGCCGCTTGCCGCTGGCGATGATCGTGCCCAGATTAAGCCGCATTCTTTCGGGAAGTTTGACGCTCGCATCAGCGACTGAAGATTCCGCCAAACCAATGATGCCATGCAACGGCGTGCGCAATTCGTGCGAAGTGTTCGCCAGAAAGTCATCTTTGAGTTTGTCGACACGTCGCAAGCGCTCAGTGATCTGGCGTTCCTGTTCCAGTTGTCGATTCTTTAGCGCCAATTCCTTCGCTTGCGCCTGGGTTTTATAGCGTATGTATCCAAAGATCGCCCCGACGAACAGCAGACCGTAGAACGAGTAAGCCCACCACGTTTTCCACCACGGCGGCGTAATGGTGATTTTTAGCGACGTGCCTTCTTCGTTCCAAATGCCGTCGTTGTTGGAGCCTTTCACGCGCAAGGTGTATTCGCCAGGATCGAGATTGGTGAAGTTGACTCGCCTTTCCGTGCCAAGCTGAATCCACTTGTCGCTGTAGCCTTCCAATTTATATGCGTATTGATTTTTGAAATTATTACGATAACTCAGCGCGGCAAACTCAAAATTCAGAACATTGTCTTTGTAGGATAGTTGGATGGCTTTTTTGATAGAAATTCCTTTTTCTGCAATGGCAACGCCTTCCGCATCGTCGGTGTTGTAGCGTTTGAAAGCCGCGATGACCATTGGCGGAATGTAGGGGTTGTCTTTGATGCTGTCGGGATGAAACACTGTAAAGCCGTCCGTGCTGCCCCAATACATCTCACCATCACGGCTTTTTATATGGTGGCCTACCCAAAACTCATTGCTGGCCAAACCATCCGCGGCGTCATAGTTTTGAAAAGTTTTGGTTTGTGGATCGAAGCAAGATAATCCTTTATTAGTGCCCAACCACAAACGACCGTGATCGTCTTCTAATATTCCACAAACTTGGTTGTCGCAAAGACCATCTTTGGTCGTGAAATGAGTAAATTGCTCGGTCTTGGGGTCAAAGCGATTGAGTCCGCCGCCTGCCGTTCCAACCCACAGTGTTCCGCGATGATCAACCCACAGTGACGCGACGTAATCATGGCTGAGGCTGTTAGAATTCTTGGGGTCGTTGACAAAATGAGTAAATTGTTCGGTGTCGCGGTCAAAGCGATTGAGGCCCCATCCTGAAATCCACATTATATTTCGCGCAACAGAATCTTCACAAATTGACCAGACAATACTCCCCCTAATACTATAGGGATTTTTCGAGTCGGGAACAAAGCGGGTGAATTGGTTTTTCTCGCGATCAAATCTATTGAGGCCGCCGCCATAAGTGCCTATCCAAAGCACGCGGTCGCGATCTTCATAGATTACGTTAATAAGATTATTGCTGAGACTGCGGGGATTATTGGGGTCGTGGACGTAATGCGTAAATCGTTGGTTAATCGGGTCAAACTTGTCGAGCCCGTTTCTGGTTCCAAGCCAGAGCATACCGAGATGATCTTCGCAAATAACGCGAACAGCGTTGTCGCAGAGACTATTGGAGTTTTTCGGGTCGTGGACAAAAGAGGTAACTTGCTTTGCATAGCGATCAAAGCGATTAAGTCCCTCATTTGTTCCCACCCAAAGCGTGCCGGTATGATCTTCATAAAAGCTGGGGACACCAATAAGGCTGAGACTATAGGGACTATCCGGTTCGTGGGCAACTTTGGTAAATCTTTCTTTGCCGCGATCAAACTTATTGACGCCCCCATTATAAGTTCCAATCCAGAGCATGCCGGAACGGTCTTCGTAAATTGACCAGATAACTTTATCGCTCAGACTGTGGGGATTCTTCGGATCGTGCTTAAAAAGGCTGAATCGTTCTTGTTCGCGCTCGAAGCGATTCAGTCCGCCCCAGGTTCCAATCCACAGTGTGCCGAAGCGATCTTCGAAGATGGCTCGCACACTATCGCTGCTGAGACTATGGGAATTTTTCGGGTCGTGGAAGAAAGGAGCAAATTGTCCCGTCGCACGATCAACTTTTTTGAGGCCTGCGCCTTCCGAGCCGATCCATAGCGTTTCGGCGCGATCTTCAAAAATAGTGGTAATCGGCCTGGCGCTGAGATTGGTAGGATGGTTGGGATCATGCGCATAATGAACAAACTGCTCTTTCTCGCGGTCAAGTTTGTTGAGCCAGCGCCCCGTTCCAATCCAGAGTGTGCCGCTACGGTCTTCGGAAATTGAATAAACCGAATTGCCATGCAGACTATTAGGATCTTTGGGGTCGTAAAGATAGCGGGTGAACTGCTCTTTCTCGCGATCAAACTTATTGAGACCGTAACTTGTTCCTATCCAAAGTGTGCCTGTATGATCTTCATAAATGGCAAGGACGCCGCCATCACTCAAACTGTGAGGGTTTTTCGGATCGTGCTTGAAACGGGTAAAACGCTCAGTGTCGCGTTCAAGTCGGTTTACACAAGCCGAATTTAAATCACCTGCCCACAACGTGCCGGTGTGATCTTCGTAGATGGTCCAAACCACATTTCCGGATATTGACGTCGAATCAAAAATATCTTGTTGATAAGCCGTAAAGTTGTAGCCGTCATATTTATTCAACCCCGCTTGCGTGCCGAACCACATAAAGCCTTGATGGTCTTGCAGAATGCAATAGACCGAGCTTTGCGAGAGTCCCTGCTCGAGCCCGAGGCGCTCAAATTTGATCCCGCGAGCGGGATTTTGGGCGAGGAGAAATGCGGGCGGAGTTAGTGTGGCCAGAGCGAGTAGGCCGAGCCGCAGCATTTTGCGCCATGAAGCTCTGAAGCCGTGAAGCAATGCCGTGTTTGTTGTTTTCATGATAGCATCCATTCTTGCTTTTCGAATCGAACTTTAATCTTTTTTCGTAAAAATTTTGTTTGCGATTGAAGCGCGGATAAGTTAAATTATCATCAAGATGAAGAAAAAACAAGGGATAAATCGCGAGATAAACGATGAACATGCAAATGGTTGAAACGATGGACTGGCCGGATGTCGTCAAGCGCTCAGATGAACAAGCGGCGCCAACCCAGATCGACGCTGAAGCCGCAAAGCGTTTGGCCAATCGCTTCATTCTCGAAAACTTGCCCGACCGTTTCTGCGCCGGAATCCCGCGGTTTTTGCAATTCCCGCTGCGCTCGGTCTGGATTGTTCCGGTGGTTCTTTCTTATCCACGAATCGGCCCGGTCGGCCAAGCCGGCATTGCCGCGGTCGATACCGAAACCGGTTCCGTCGTCGGTTGGACGCCGCTGGACGAAATGAAGAAAGCCGCCGAAACCATCTATGAACGAAAAAAATCCGACATCGAAGCCGCTTTTTTTCAGGCAAGAAACGCCTGATTCCTGCGCCGTGGCTTGTTTACGTTCAGTTTTGTGCGGCTACGGCTATGTCGCAGACGAAGCTTCGTTGCGTGAATTATGCGGAACGACCTCGTCGGGAACATTATCTGATGATTTAGTCAAGTGCGCTCGTGTGTTGGGTTTTGAGGCACGGAAAGAGTACGCCAACCTGGAACTGCTGCAACAACACCTCGCCGCCAACCGTTTTCCAATTCTCTATATCAATTTGCTTTTCATCGATGGTCTTGATTCTGTGCATGCGGTGATTGCCACCGAGCTACATAACCAATTCCTTCGCGTTATCGATCCGCTTGAGGGGGAGCGATCTTTCCCTTTGCCCGCCTTCGAGTCATCCTGGCAGATGCTGAATAATCTCGCGATCATTGTTTGGAAACCTCAAGATTAAGTCCGAGGCGCTCAAATTTGACCGGCCGGTTTTGGGCGAGGATGATTGTAATCTCGGCCAACATGGACAAAATCATAAGACTCAGCGCAATGCACAATTTTTTTGTCATATATTCTGTTTTTCGGTGTTAAGCGTTATGCCGATGTTGGGGGCGAGACGTTCCTCAGCACAAACGTTGCGGACTCAATTTGTCATGCGGCACGCAAAAAAGCAAGCAAAATTCCTTGTTGACAATCTCCCCAAACTTCGTTACTTTTTAAAACAGTTATGCGGAGGGCATAGAGCAAAGCGGAATAAGTTTGCGCTATGCCCTTTGCTCTTTGCCCTCTGCAAAAAATACAACTTTGCCCCAAATAGATCATGGCCGAAACGCGCAATAAAATTCTGTGGGTGGACGATGAGATTGAATTGCTCCGTCCGCACATTCTGTTTTTGGAAGAAAAAGGCTACGCCGTCCGCCCGTCCGCCAATGCCGATGACGCGATTTCGCTGGTGCGGCAGGAACCGTTTGATCTGGTTTTGCTCGACGAAATGATGCCCGGCAAAGACGGCTTGACCGCGCTGGCGGAAATCAAAGAGATCAATCCCTCGCTGCCGGTGGTGATGGTGACCAAGAACGAGGAAGAGCGGCTGATGGAGGAAGCGATCGGCAGCCGCATCGACGATTATCTCACCAAGCCGGTTAATCCGAGCCAGATTCTTTCGACGTGCAAAAAAATTCTCGACGCGCGCAAAATCACCGGCGCCCGCGTGTCGCGGGATTATATCACCGAGTTCAATCAAATCGCGCGCGAGCTGCTGGAGCCGATGTTGTGGCAAAATTGGATCAATCTCTATTTGCGCATCTGCGAATGGGAGATCGAGCTGGATCGCCATCCCGATCTGAGCCTGCGGCAAATGCTCGCCGAGCAAAAGCGCGAGGGCAACGCCGAGTTCGCCAAATTTTTCGAGAAAAATTATAAAAACTGGATCAAGCCGAACGGCGCGGCGCCGGCGGAAAAACCGACCTTCTCGCCGGAGCTGGTGCAAAAATTTGTACTGCCGCTGCTCAAGCAAAATCGCCGCGTCGTGTTTTTGGTGATTGATAATTTGCGTCTCGATCAATGGCTCACCATCGAGCCGCTGCTGCGCGAGCGTTTCAATATTAACAAAGAGTATTATTTTTCCATTCTCCCGACCGCCACGCCGTATGCACGCAATGCGATCTTCGCGGGAAAATTTCCGTTGGACATTGCGCAACAACATCCTGATTTGTGGGAGAGCGACAAGGACGATGAGACGAGTCTCAATCGTCACGAACGCCAGCTTTTGGAAGCGCAGTTGATTGAGCAAAAAGTCAGCTTGAAACGCGAGCTGAAATACATCAAAATTTTGGACGTCAACGAAGCCAAGAATGTCGAAAAGCAAATCAGCTCGTTGGCGGATTTGCCGCTGTTGGCGCTGGTGATCAACTTCGTCGATATTCTCGCGCACAGCCGCAGCGATTCCGAAGTGCTCCGCGAGATCACGCCGGATGAATCGGCGTATCGCTCGCTCACCAAATCGTGGTTCGAGCACTCGCCGCTGTTTCGCATGTTGAC
>Ga0247727_10019801_pt1 | contig 10377 bp, 14 predicted proteins | sample WisWelCaveWW1625_FD_202498 | JGI IMG/M metagenome (GOLD analysis project Ga0247727, IMG submission 202498) | Biofilm microbial communities from Wishing Well Cave, Virginia, United States - WW16-25 | ecosystem: Environmental > Aquatic > Deep subsurface > Groundwater > Cave microbial mat | place... | reverse complement strand
TCGTGCTCCATCTCATCCGCACCCGCGGCCTATCCGTGCGCGAGGCCCGCGAGAACTTCCGCGAGGACCGCGCCGAGGCTGTCGGCATCGTCACAGGCCGGATTCTTTGAATGGCCCTGGCGCGGCACGCAGGGCGATTGGGTGAATCGTTGCGTGACAACGGCGGGCGAAAGCTGAATCTGTGGTGATCCTCTGATTCGCGAGGAGGATCGCCGCCATGCCCGAGGGCCGATCGCAGGCCGAGCGCGCGTACGATCAAGTCGTTGAGTGGTTGGAGCATTTCGAGCCGCTTGAGGATCGATCCGCGCCAGCGGGGAAAGGTGTGGTATCCGCTCGATGAGACCTTGCTGCTGTGCCTGCTGGCCGTTCTGGCTGGTGCCGAGAGTTGGGTGGAGATCGCCGAGTTCGGCAAGAAGAAGCTCGATTTCCTGCGCCGGTTCCGCCCGTTCGAGAACGGCACGCCGTCGCACGACCAGCTCGGCGACCTATTCGCCGCGCTCGACGCGGAGGCCTTCCAGCACTGCTTCATCGCCTGGGTCGCGTCCCTGACCAAGCTTGGCCCCGATATCGTCGCCATCGACGGCAAGACCTTGCGGCGCGCGTATCAAGAGGGCGGGGCCAAGGCGCCCATCCATATGCTCTCGGCCTGGAGCGCGCGCCAGCGCCTGGTGCTGGGGCAGAGTAAAGTGGCGGACAAATCCAACGAGATCGCCGCCATCCCCGATCTGCTGGATTTGCTCACGCTGAAGGGCGCCATCGTCACCATCGACGCGATGGGCTGCCGGAAGGAGATCGCCAGGAAGATCAAAGACAAGGATGCCGACTATGTGCTGGCGCTGAAAGGCAACCAGGGCTCGCTCAGCGAGGACGTCGAGCTGTTCTTCGCCGAGCAGAAGCAGCGCAAGTTCGCCGACACGACCAGCAGCCGGCACCAGACCTTGGAGAAGAGCCACGGCCGCATCGAGACCAGGACCTATACGTCCATCGACGACATCGACTGGCTCAAAGAGCGTCACGACTGGGCGGGCTTGCGCAGCATCGTCATGGTCGAAAGCGTGCGCGAGATCATCGGCGGCAAGACCGAACGCGAGACGCGCTTCTACATCTCCTCGCTCAGCGCCGATGCCGAGCGCCAGGGCGAGGCGATCCGCAGCCACTGGGGGATCGAGAACAGCCATCACTGGGTGCTGGACATGGTGTTCCGCGACGACGAATGCCGCATCCGCAAAGCCAATGCGCCGGCCAACTTCGCCACCATCAAGCATATCGCCAGCAACCTGATGCGGCGGGCAGAAGGCAAGCACAGCATGCGCGTCAAACGCCGCCTCGCCGCCTGGGACGACCAATATCTCGCCAGCCTGATCGCGGGTGGCTAACGTTCACCCGATTCCCCTGGCGCGGCACGGCATGCGTATGGTGTTCGTTCGTCTCCGACGGAGCACAAAAACGATGCTCGCCGGCCCAATCAACCGCGAGACGTAAACCCGAGCCACGCGAGCCCCGCTGCAACCACGCACGCTATCCAACTTGGCCAGAGCGGCACCGGTATACCGGCAATCGTAGCCGGCCAACCGGCGAGCGCCCGTATGAGCTGTACGACAGCAATCAGCGCGAAGATCGCCGCTGCGAGATGCGAGAAGCTTCTGACCGTCATGACCGCCCTCCCCTATTTCAGCGCCAATACGACCGGACCCGATGCCGGTTACTTACTGACGCATCGCGCGGATAATGCGTTCGAGCGATACGCTATCGTCGACTAGACCCTCCTTCACAGCTCCGGCGTGCCACGCTCGGTACCAGCGTGAGGCCTCCCCGATATCGGGGCTGGCGTCAGCGGCCGGTATCGTCCCGAGAAAGTTTGGATCATACGACCTCGCGAGGGCCCAAGCCACATCCGGCGAGCCATCTGCAGCCATGGCGAGCAACTGCTGGCGTGCGGCGCGCACAGCGCCGCTGCTCATGAGCGCCATGGCGGCTTTCAACGCCGGAGGCGGCCCCTTCATCTTAACGGAGTCAGGTACATTCGCCGCTGGCGATGCCTTGGGGTCCACGTCCGCACGTTTCAGATCCTCCGGAGCCTTCGGTTTGGCCGCTCGGTGCCGCTCGGCCTCTTCCTCGGTCTTCTTCTTCGCCGCAGGCTCCGGCGTCCGTTTGGTGTCTGCCGGTCGGGCAGTCGGCGGCTGGACCAGCGGCGGACCACGCGGGCGCAGGACATCGAATATGAACACGGCAACCACCAACAGCATAACGGCAGCACTGGCGACGGCGAGGGTGCGCCAAGGCAGTGGGCGACGCAGCCTCCGCCTGATATCCTTGATCGCCTCGATCAACTCGGCCATGTCGCGCCCGAAGCGCTCGTGCACGACGTCCTGCTTCTGGTGCATCACAAGTGCGCGGATGTCAGGTGGCAGCGAACCATCCGGCGGCAGCGGTGTCCGTTCGATCAGTACAGGAATGACGGTAATGCCGAGGGATAGCGCCGCCGCAATCTCATCGCGCACGTAGTCGCGTGCCATCGAGCGTGCGCGTTCTTCTAACAGGGCCCCCCAACGCGGGCCGATCACCACCAAGAATACGTCACACTGCGCAAGGGCCTTCGCAAGCTCAAGATCGAACCGCTGACCCGGTTGCAGGTTGTCAACGTCCATGAACACATTGGACGCGCCAAACACGTTCGCGAGCCGGTCACGTATGTTGCGCGCATCGGCCCGCGCATCCTCCCGCCGGTAGTTGACGAAAATCTTTCGCGCCATCCCCGTGCCCAAGATAACTGCCGGCAGCCGCAGCTATTGCCAACACAAGCCAGCGCGATCAAGCTGCACCGAGTTTGCGCCACCCTGATGGCAGCGCCTCGAACCGTGAACTGCGCTTCCAAAATCCGCCACCTGCGCGCCCGCCGCTCGACCCGGTCTCGGAGGCTGAAGGGAGAGCGACCCGTTTCGGCGTCATACTTGCGACCCGCGGCTTAACACAGCCAAGCGTGGCGCCCGCATCACCCAGCATCCGTGACGCGCATCGCATCCAAAATCCGTGAGCTGGCCCTCCCGAAATCCGTACCGTGAGCGTCCGGCGTCTCCTGCATCGCCGGCAAGCTCGCCACAAGAGTCTCCGGTCTCGGCCGCCGGCTTCGACCCCCTGGCGCTGCCGTGCACGACAATGGACAGCGATAGGCAACCTTGCACACCACTTTCGCGTGGTACACTGCGTAGTATGGCGAAGAAGAAAATCAGCCTCGACGATTTGTCAGCTCTCATCACCGACCTCGGCGCCCGCGTGGACAAAGGCATCGCCGCGTCCGACAAGAAGATCACCAGCCTCGACACGCGGATAGAGCGCGGCTTTTCCGCGCTTGCGGACGATATCGCCGACATCAAGCGTGACATGGCAATGAAAGATCAGATCATCGCGCTCCACACGCAAGTCAGCGGCATCGAGACCGATATTCGCACCACGAAACGATACAAGCTTGTAACGCGAGTCACCGATCTTGAAGAAGAAGTCTTCGGCAAACCCCGCGCGTAATCGTTCACCCCTCGCCGGCGCGCTGCGCACCGACCTCGACCTGCAGAAGGCCAACTTCCACATGACGGAGCAACGCATCGTCCTCGGCGAGCCGCCGGAGTCGACGAAAGAAATGATCCGCCAGATGCTGGAGAAGAAGTAGTACAACGACCTCACGCCGGCGGGACCCACCCGCCGGCTTCTACTCGCGACACAGAGGGCCTAGCGTAAATTACCCTGGGGCTCGTACCAAAACGAACTGCAAGCAGTAGATAGAGGTTGCGGTGTCACTCGACGAGTCCCTCAAGCGCGTTACGAATCTCCGGCATGGTGTTTGAAGCTCCCCATCGGTTTCTGAGAGCCAACATATTGTCGACGAGTACCCCTACCTGATCGGGTGAAAGTTGTTTCTCCCCCGCCAGTCGCTTCGAAAAATCCACTAGCTCGTGATTTGCGACGGAAGGCAGGGGCGAGTTGTTTTTCAGATCACTTTCAATCCTTTCTATTATCGAAGCCAATTCTTCTTTCAGAGATTTTGGCTGCTCTTTCTTCTCTAACGGCCGGCCTGGGCCGGCCTGGTCTAAGCTCATGCACCTTGTTCAAATGAATAATAAGGTCAAGTGTGAGCGCAAGGACGGTGAATGTCCAGACGACCTTTGTGGATATCGTGTATTCAACTCTTGGGGCGGATCGCCTGCGGCAACCGCGCTCTGCCTCGCTGCAAGCCATCGTCGCAGATGTGGCGAGACCGCGGGAGGTTGCGTGCCGTGTGTGGAAAGATGTTGCCCGAAAGGGCAACTTTCCGCACCGAGCGTGACAGTGCTCGCACTTAAATGCGACCTCCACATGGTACACGGACGCTTACGTGCGCCGTGAGGGCTCAACGGTAGGTGTGTGCCGTAACCTGCCGGACAGATAAGCGGCGGCCCTGGCGACATTGCTGCGCGCAATTCGGTTCGACTACCGCCAGAGGGTTCCGAGCGCCAAAACTCCGGCGGCTGCGGTTGCGGCCGCGGCGCATGTCAGCGTGAGCCACAGCACCCATCCGCGACGGTGCTGCGGTGCCGGCGTTGCTACGCTCCCAGCGGACGGATCAGGCTTGGCCTGTGAGCCACTGGCACGATGGGCGGAGGACTTGGTGGCGGGCAGTGTAGGCGTGCGCGGACCTTGGGCTTCCGTCGCACCCGTTGGATGGGCAGCCGCCGGCTGAGCCAAGCCGAACTTCTCGGCGAACTGGGTGGGCGAGAGGTAGCAGTTTTCGTGCAGCGGGGTGCGCACGTCGGCGATGGTCTGCTCCAGGAGCTGCTCGCGCCGGGCGAGCTCCTCGGGCGGATATTTCTGCGGGTCGAGGAGCTGCCTCCTGGCCTCGGCGTAGAGGTCCCCGTTGAACCTCTCCGCCGCATCCTGCATGAGAAGGTCGGCGCGCTCAGAATCGGTGCACCAGCCGATACCGTGCGCCAACGCGGCGCTCAGGACAACGGCTCGTTCCCGAAGAAGGGGCCTGCTTCGCGAGAAGTCCCAAACTCGTGCCGTCGTGTCGCGAGACGCACTTACGATTCTCCGGTCATCGGGGCTGAACGCTGCGTGCAACACTCCGTCGGCATGGCCATGAAAACAGGCTATCTGCTTTCCCGAAGTGGCATCCCAAGCCCGTACGGTGCAGTCGCTAGACGCCGTCACAATCTGCCGGCCGTCGGAGCTGAATAAAGCGCTGCCTAGGGCACCGCTGTGGCCCTCCAAAACAACGATCTTGGTGCCGCTGTCCGCATCCCAGACTTGCGCTGTTCCCGTGGACGATGCTGTGACGATTCGGCCCCCATCCGGGCTGAAAGAGGCAAACTCTACCGCCGCTTTGGTTGGGTCCTGCAATACGATCTCGCCGCCGCTCTCAGCATCCAAAACCCGCGTGGCGCCGTTGCTACAAGCCAGCAGGAGCTGCCGACCGTCTGGACTAAATGAGACGTGACACACGCTCCGCACGCCACGGTCGAACGGAAGTTCAATCCTTTGCACGGTCTCCACATCCCACAGCTCGAACACGGGTGCCAAACTCGGATCAGCCAGATCCTGGATCCGAATCGGCCACGTTGGCTCCTTCCCCGGAGACGCAATTGCGATCCGGCGCCCGTCCGGGCTCAGTGACATGCTGTGCAGTTCACGAGCACCGGCCTTTATGCAGGCAATTTCTCGCCTGCTCTCTGCGTCCCACACTCGTGCCGCATTTCGGTAGACGATCGCAATCCGCCCACCGCCTTGACTGAACGATGCGTTAGCCATCCCTGTATCAAAGGGATTTGGTTGTTCAGAACCTCTAATTAGGCCTACCTCAGTTCCGCCTTCTGCGTCCCATAGTCGCGCTGCATTGTCAGATGAGGCGGTAATGATCTGCCGACCATCGGGGCTGTATGATGCGCTTCGAACTTTGCCGGGATGGGCGTTAAGATTTAAGAGCTCGCTTCCACTCCATGCATGCCAAACTCGTGCCGTCCCATCGTCGGACGTTGTTACAATTCGACGACCATCGGGACAGAAAATAGCAGTCTTGACCCGAGCTTCGTGCCCGAGCAAAGGGGCGATCTCGCGACCGGACCTTGCATCCCATACGCGCGCAGTGTTGTCAGAGGATGCAGTCACGATTCGACCACCATCCGGACTGAACGAGGCGCACCACACCGCGTCTGTATGGCCCTCCAGCGAGAAAACTTCATTGCCGCGCTCAGCATCCCATACCCGCGCCGTCTTGTCAGACGATGCAGTTACGACCCGGCTACCATCCGGGCTGAACGAGGCGCACCACACCGCTCCTCCGTGACCCTTGAGGATGCGGCGGTTTGCCTCCTCGGTGTCGGTCTCAGCCACCTCGGTGCCGACCTCGAGCTCCGAGAGAATTCGCTTCTCAAGAAGGGCCATGTCGATGCCAGTCTCAGCATCCCACACTCGCGCCGTCTTGTCAGACGATGCAGTTATGATCCAGCGACCGTCCGGGCTGAACGATGCGCTGGTAATCACCAAACGTTCGCGAAACAACCCCTTCCAACTGTGACCGAGCATCGGCGGCGCGATTTGTTCTCCGCTTGCAGCGTCCCACACCCGTGCGGTATGAGAGGCTGCGGTCACAATTCGGCGACCATCTGGACCAAACGAGACGCGCTCGATTGCAGCGTCAGTTGGGTCCTCCAAGAGTAGCAGCTCGACGCCACTCTCAGCATTCCAGACGCGCGCTGTTCCGTCGGGGAGTGCGGACACGATCCGCTGGCCGTCGGGACTGAACGACACGCTGTTCAGACGTTGGATCTGACCTCCCAACGAAGCGATCTGCCGCCCCGTTCCGGCATCCCAGATGCGTGCCGTGTTATCTGCAGATGCCGTTACGATCCGTCGACCATCGGAACTGAACGACGCGCTATTTAGGCGATCGGTATGGCCCTCCAACACAGCAATCTGCTCACCCGTTCCGGCATCCCAGATGAGCGCGGTGTTGTAAGTAGCTGCCGTTACGATCCGTCGACCATCGGGACTCAACGATACGAGGTCGCTGCCCCTGAACACCGAATGGGTACGGTTCTCGAAGATGGCCTGTGCGGCCGGACCCCAAAGTTGGGTATCGACCTCCGGATCGAAATCGAGGTCCCTGGCCAACAGTGCGCCGGCAGCAACCAGCCGGATCGCGTGCTCGTGCCGCCCTTCCTTCAGCGCGTCCTCCGCCGGTTTGACGAAGGCTCGGCCGACGGTTCGACGAAGCTGGTCACGGGACTCCTTCTCGAACTTGCGTCCTGCGGCGAGATACCCCCGCAGGGCCTCCGGAATCGCGGGCGCATTCCGCGGACGTCGCTCGGCCCATGCGGCGGCCCGGTCGATCTCATCGCTCCGCAACAGCTGGGCGCTGGGCCATTCATCGGCCTCCCACCGGCGAGCAAGTTCGCCCAGGCGCGTGTGCTCCTTGAGCCATTCGGCGTCGGTTAGCAGCGCTACCGCAAGCTTGTCGGCCTGCGTTTCGAAGTCGTTGGGAGGATCGAAGTACAAGTAGTTGATCCTAGCGATCTCAGCCGGAACTTTGTCGTCGGCCACGCGCTCAATCACCACCGGTGCCAGCCGCTTGTTGAAGGCCGCAACCTGTGCCACCTCCCACTCACACTCATCTGATTCGACTGACCTCGGACTGACGATGAACACAACGGTGTCGGCCTCGCGGATAAAGCCCAGGAGTTCGCGCTTCCAATCCTCCAGCGCCGGCAGATCGTGCTCGTCGATTTGCGCTTGGATGCCGCGCGCCTCCAATGCGGCGACTAGTCGGCGCGCGAAAGCGACGTCCTTGCGGGAGTAGGAGATGAACACGCGGGCTGGTGGCGCCTTCGCTCCCGTAGCGGCCTGAGCCTGGTCAAGCAATTCTCACCTCCCACAATCACAAACCAAAATGCACGTGATGGGTAGCTAGCCAACGACTATGGCGCCTGCGTGATCAGCATGGATCACGCGCTGTGATGGTGAGCTTGGCGGCGGGATTGCCATCGAGGGCGTACTCGCCGAGGATGGGATTCGAAGGCGGGCCCCCGCCGGAACCCCAAATGCACCAGGCGTGTGCTCGCGGTGAGGCAATCTCTTGGCAGCAGAAAGCCCCGGCTGCACCGGGGCTCTGCCCACGCCGGTGAGGCACTGGGCGTTTCTCTGCTAGATTTGAACCCACGGCCACCCAACAGTCGCGACCATGTTGAGCAGCACTACCTCTTCATTCCCTCCGGGAGGTGTGGCGAGCTCGCAGATCGGGTCCACGAGACGAAGCCGGAGGCGTTCGATCACTGCGAACGCCAGCGCAGCGTAGCCACCTTTCCGTATCCGTGCAACATCGCCTGCCGTCGCGACCGCGACGGCAAGCTCCCTCGCGACTCGTGATATCCTCGCCGCATGGACTTGGCGAGCATCATTGGCAGCGCAATCATCGGTTTTGTGGGCGGCGCGGCTGCGCTCTGGGCTCAACACCGAATTCTCTGGAAGCCGCAGAAACGCATCGAACTTCGTCGGGCTATATTTGATCAGGCGCTCGACGCGCTCGCACGGTACGAGGTTGACGCGCTTGACGTGGAGCTTCAACGCGCCAATCGCGCGAAGGAGGGAGAGCGACTTGCTGTTGATGTCCGGTTGGAGACGCGCGTTCTCATGCAGCGTGCGCGATTGCAAGTCGAAGCATTCTTTCCGAAGCCCACGTCTGACGCGTACAAGGCTGCGCTTCACGCCGTCGTCAGCATCGATCGGATTCCGAATACGGAATTTACCGAACGTTCTGTGGCGGCGGTGAGGACGATGGCGGTCGATATCGGTCTAATGGAAGACAAGACCGCCTCTTGGCGATGGGCGGTGCCGTCCTTCCGCCGATGAAGTAACGACGCACGCGCGGCGCAGCCCTGACCGTGTCCCGCAACGCAATCCCCGCTTCCCCTTGCCCCCGCTACGGCTTCGCTCCCGTCTTCTTCCAAACGCCCGCGAAGAGGTGCTTGGTCCCGATCCTGATGAAATCTTTCTCCACTTGGACGTCCAACGTCACCTTTGGGTCCGGCAAACCGACCTCAATTGTGACGTTCTTTCCCTCAACTGATTTAACCACGTAGTCCGCGGTGAACGATACCGGGCCGAGCGTGGACGTGATCTTGTCTGCAGTGATGGTGAGCTTGGCGATGGGATTGCCCTCAAGCGCGTACTCGCCGGGAAGCGGGTTGGAAGGCGGGCACTGGCCGAAGCCCCAAATGCACCACGCTTGAGCGGGCTGGCCGCTCGCGATCAGAAAGAGCAGCAGGAGGGCGCCTGCGCGCACGTAACGCGTACCCCGGCCCGTCATCGCACACCCCCAAGCATCTGCTTCATGAGTCAAACGCACGCAGTGTAATCGAAATCCGCCGACCCGTATCGGCCGCGCGATGCGGAACGGAGTGCTTGAGACGCAGATTGGATTCCCACGGGAGGACGAACACGGTGCCATGCGTGGCGTCGAAGTCCACAAACCCCCTGCCTCGCATCGGCCGCAGCCGAAACGATCTCGTGGCTCCAACCGAGATGGTCACGATCGGCGTGCCTTCGACGAGCCCGCTCGTGCTGTCGCGGTGCGGTCCGATGTAGTGCTTCCTTTCGGGATCGTACCAATTCAGAAATAGCCCATTCAATCGCTGGTCGAACGTCTCTCGCGTCCACGCGAGATAAGGTTCGAGGATGGGCGGGACCGGCAGCGCACGGTTCACATTGCCGGTACCGGTAATCGTGACCGTAGGCCTGCTGCCAGCGTGGGAGCGGGATGGTCTTCCCGGTGAACGGCTGCGTGATGTCGTGGAAGCGCTCGGGGTGCAGCGTCCACAATTCCTCAAAGCGCGCATGGGCTTCGCCGTCAAGTTGGGCAGGAAGCCGGCACGTCACAAATGCGTACCCGAACACGTCGTGTTCGACAGTGTCCGACGGAGCGATCTGCACGGTGGCCATCGTCACACTATATCAACCGCCCGATCGCGACCGATCGATGACCAACCCCCGCCTCACCGCTCAACCTCACACACCCCGCGCCGTCCCGCATTCAATATTCGTGTGCCACAGACCATCCAGAATCCGTGAGGCCGACCATCCAAAATCCGTGATCTTGGGCCCGCCGCTCACGCGGCGCCAGAGCGCCTCTTGCGGAACTGGACTCATTGCGACCACGTTGTGGCGGTACCGGACAAGCGAGGACGGTGCTATGGCGCACGCGCGGCCGGCGGCCGCAATCACGCAAGAGCAGCTACCGGAGATCCCGGTATTCGATGTCGGGCCGGAGTTTGCGATCGAGACGGCGCGCCTCGCCGGCCGGGAGCGCGCGTATGCCATGCTCGATGCTGCGACCGCCGGCATCCCCTCGGTTGC
>Ga0247727_10019800_pt1 | contig 10377 bp, 6 predicted proteins | sample WisWelCaveWW1625_FD_202498 | JGI IMG/M metagenome (GOLD analysis project Ga0247727, IMG submission 202498) | Biofilm microbial communities from Wishing Well Cave, Virginia, United States - WW16-25 | ecosystem: Environmental > Aquatic > Deep subsurface > Groundwater > Cave microbial mat | place... | reverse complement strand
CGCCCAAGTCTTCCAAACCGAGATTGTTCGTATTGCCGGAGAAACCGATAGCCATGAGCGCGACATCGCCCGTGACTTTCTTCTCATTGCCATTCACAGAGTAAGTGACGGTGACGTCGTTCGCGGAGGGCACAACGGAAGAGACTTTCGCATTCGTTTCCATCACCACGCCGCTCTTTTTATAGCTCGCGGCGAGTGATTTGATCAACTCTTCGTCTTCCAGCGGCATGATCTGCGGCATCATTTCGAGAATGGTGACTTTGCAGCCGAACGCGTTGTAGAAATATGCGAACTCCACGCCGATGGGGCCGCCGCCGATGACGATCATGGACTTGGGCTTTTCGGGCAGAATCATCGCCTCGGTGCTCGTGATGATACGCTTGCGGTCGAGCGCAACGCCGGGGATGGAGCGATGGCTGCCGCCGGTGGCGAGAATGACGTTCTTCGCTTTGTATTCGCCCACGGCCTTGCCGTCTTTCGTGACTTCGACGGTTTTATCTTTGCGCAATTTGCCGTAGCCTTCGACGTGCTCGATTTTATTTTTTTTGAAAAGGAAGTGCACGCCCTTGTTGATCTGATCGGCAATTTTGCGGCTGCGTTGAATGATCTTCTGCCATTCGAATGAAATCTCGCCGACGCTCAAACCGAACTCTTGCGCGCGATGCAGAAGGTGATAAACTTCCGCGGAGCGCAACAACGCTTTGCTGGGAATGCAGCCCCAATTCAAACACAAACCGCCGAGCTTGTCTTTTTCCACCACGGCGACTTTCATGCCGAGCTGCGCCGCGCGAATCGCGCCGACATAACCGCCCGGCCCGCCGCCGATCATAACGAGATCAAATTCTTTCAAAGCTCACTCCAAGTCTTTTTGCTGTTCGTCGCGTTTTGAAGAAGCCGGCAATCGTCGCTCAAAACGAAGCAACTCATTCTCCAACTTCAAAACGAGTTTCTCGCGTTCATGTGCTTCATGGTCTCTTTGCCGCTGCAGATCATAAGTAATCTTTTGAACCACAGCCGTCAATTCCCGCAGTTCTTGGCGCAGCTCGTTAATCTCGTTGCGATTTTGCTGCGTGCTTTCCACCAGCATGAATAATTGCTTGGCCAGCTCGAAAAGTTGTTTCCACATAATCTAAGCCGCTTTTAATTGTGTTAAGATGGCGCGCGTTTCAGCTTTCAAGCGGTCGATTTCTTCTTTGTCGCGTTTCATTTTTTCGCCGGCGCGTTGCATTTCAGCGATGAGATCTTTAACGATCTCTTCCAGTTCTGCCGCCGTTTCAGCAGTAAGCTCAAGAGTCAATACTTTGTTCATGATTTTCACCTCTTGTGTAAGATTGTCTCAAGGTATCGAGCTTTATTCAATCTCCTTCTCACTCCTTTTGCGGAAGTTTACTTGCCTTCGTCGCAATATCACTCATGCTATCCTTCGCGTGCCATCGCCCATTTTCGATAAAAATTTTATTGACCTCTTTGCCCGCAGCGAGGCAACCGGCGATGTTCGAACAACCCATTCACCAAGTACACGCTCCGGTGCAATGAATGTTAGATGTGGCTCGAAGGTTCGTCACTATCCGGCTCAACGACCGGTCATTTGCTCCAGTTTTTCGGGGTAACGCGCCCCTTGCACTGTGACCTTTGATGCGGCGTTATCGATCTCACGAAGATCGTCAGACGTAAGTTCGACGACAACCGCCCCGAGGTTCTCGTCCAATCGCTCCAACTTCCGGGTGCCTGGGATTGGAACAATCCACTGCTTCTGGGCAAGCAGCCAGGCGAGCGCAATCTGCGCAGGTGTCGCTTTCTTCTGTTCTGCGATCTTGCCAAGCAGATCAACCAAGGCCTGATTCGCTTTCCGAGCCTCCGGCGTAAAGCGAGGGAGAGTGTTGCGGAAGTCGGAACTGTCGAACGCGGTGCTTGCGTTGATCTTTCCTGTGAGGAAGCCCCTGCCCAGCGGGCTAAATGGAACGAAGCCGATGCCGAGTTCTTGGAGGGTCGGCAGCGCTTCCTCTTCCGGGACTCTCGTCCACAGCGAGTATTCGCTCTGAACTGCCGTGACCGGCTGCACTGCATGTGCGCGTTGGATCGTTTTCACGCCTGCTTCAGAAAGGCCGAAGTGCTTAACCTTACCTGCCTGAATCAGATCCTGCACCGCACCCGCCACGTCTTCGATGGGCACGTTTGTGTCAACACGATGTTGATAGAACAAATCAATGGCTTCGATTTGGAGGCGCTTGAGTGAACCTTCCGCGACCTGCTTGATATGCTCTGGCCGACTATCGAGGCCGGGCGCGCCTTTCATCCCGCGCGGATCAAGTTTAGGATCGAGATCAAATCCGAACTTGGTGGCGATCACCACTTGCCCACGAAGGGGAGCAAGCGCTTCGCCCACGAGTTCTTCGTTGATGAACGGGCCGTAGACTTCAGCAGTATCGAAGAAAGTGACGCCGCGCTCCACGGCTGACCGAAGAAGTGAAATCATCTCCTGCTTGTCTGCGGCCGGACCGTAAGAGGAGTTCATCCCCATGCAGCCGAACCCGAGAGCCGAAACCTCCAAATTACTATTTCCAAGTTTCCGCTTTTGCATTTCTGAGTCCTTTGTTGCGTAGACTTCGTTGACCTTCTCGTACGCTGTCAAGCTAGAATTTAATACTTTCGCGTGCCGGAGTGGCAAGCTTCAGCTTGCTATATAAAACCGTTTTACTGTCAAACTGAAGTTTGACACTCCACTAGGTTGAGATGATTTCGACCTCGGCGGTGAGGTTATTTGCCCCGCACCTTCACCTCGTAACAAAGCAGCACGTCCTGATCGCGCAAGTAGAGTTTGCCGTTGGCAATGACCGGATGCGCCCAGGCCGGCTTCCCGCTGCGGTCGGGCTGCTCGAAGCGGCCACGCTCGACGTATTGCTTCGTGTTTGGCTCAATCAAGAGCATGGTACCGTCCTCGATACGATAGTAGAGTCGGCCATCCGCCAGGGCCACCGAGCCTTTCGGAGCCCGCCGCTCGCCGCGACGCTCATCCCACAAAACGTCGCCAGTCCGAAAGTCGAGGCATGCGAGGTAGCCACCCGAATTGCCGCCGTTAGCGCCATAGAGAGAGCCTTCGAAGACGATCATGCCGCCGTGATGGTTTTGCATCCTGTTGGAGAAATAGGCTTCTTCGGCTTTGACGCCACCGTTCGCATCCTTGCTCAGCTTCACCAAACCTCCGCCGTTATCGTAGGCAGAGGCGGCGAACACGTAGCCCTCATGATAGATCGGTGTCGAACAATTAATACCGTGGGCGTTGGCGGCCCGATCATATCGCCAGAGAAATTTACCGTCGGACGCCGCGACTCCGACGAGTGCCTTCGCAGTGAGCTGCACGTATTGGCGCTGCCCCTCGAAGTCGATTGCGATGGCCGACGAGTAGGCCGCTTGCGGACTGCCGGGCACCTGGCTTTTCCAGATGGTCTTGCCGGTCAATTTGTCGAGGGCCACGAGAGTCGCGTCTTCGCCGCCGGGGGTGCAGATGACTTTATCACCATCAACGAGTGGCGATTCGCGGAAACTCCAAACTGGTACTTCCCCGCCAAAATCGCGCTGGAAGCTGCGTTGCCAAAGAATCTTGCCGTCTCGGACCTGTAGGCAAGCTACGTTGCCGCCCAAGCCCAAAACATAGAGCCGCTCACCATCGACCGTCGGCGTGCATCCCGGCCCCTCATTGGCCTGTGAATAGCTCTGCCGGAAAGCCGGCCCAAGGCGCGTCACCCAAAGTGTGCTGCCATCCTTTTCTGAGATGGCCCAAACGACTTCATCCTCGCCGCGATTGCTCATGCCGAAAATCCGTCCGGCGGCAATGGAGGGAGAACTGTCGCCGCCGCCGAGTCCCTTGATCTTCCAGGCGAGCGCTGGACCATCTTTCGTCCATTCTTTGAGCAGGCCGCGTTCCTTGGAGACGGCGTTCCGGTCGGGACCCTGCCACTGCGGCCAATCGTCGGACACCGCGGTCGCGGCCCAGCCCCATGCGGCGACTACAGCGACCGCCGCCAAGACGATGGTCGCGGTACCAGTCAGCAAGCGGCTCAAGCGCCGCATACGAGAATCCCTGTGTTTCTGCATTTTCTGTCTGCTCCTATCTTTTAGTTTGAGGTCGGGACTGTTTTACTCGACGTCCCGGCCCGTTATTGTTCGTCACTGACCTTTTCCATACCATTCCACGACTTTGCCATCGAGATGTTCCTGAATGGCGATGTGTGTCATGCCCGTGGTTGCTGTAGCCCCATGCCAGTGCTTTTGCCCCGGCGGAATCCAGACGACATCTCGTGTCCGGATATCCTCGATCAACCCGCCCCAACGCTGCACTCGGCCGCAGCCCGCCATCACGATCAGTGTCTGGCATAAATGGCAGGGACAGTCATGTATCCTCACTTGCCTCGCGTAAAAATCCTTATGCAAATCATTAACTGTCTCCCGACACGCCTACTTGCCCAACCGCTCGAACCGGTACGCTTGTTTAAGAAACGGATGACCGGTCAATCCAGACGCTTCTCCTTAAGAAATTTGGACAGAAGGTCTGCGATTTCGAGGTTATTCACATCCGACATCGGAAAGTGGGTGTTGCCGCGGACTCCTATTTCCGGCAGGTGCACGAGGGTCACGTTGCCGCCCCGGCGGTTCACGGCATCCCGCCACCTCCTGGCCATTTCGAGAAAGATGCGCCATTGCTCCTGGCCCGGATTCACGCTCGGCTGCTCGGGGATGTTGTCGCCGTAATAGATGACGATCGGTATTTTCGTGAGGAGCATGAACTCCGACTCAGGCACGGTGACGGCGCTCAGCGCTCTGCCGCCAAGAGTGATGGACGGCGGCGCTTCTCCCTCAGGAAAAGGAAAGTCGAAGCCCGGCTCGTAGGAGACGATGGCGCGGACATTCTTATTCTTGATGGCCGTGCGCCAGCCCAGCCCGCCGCTCTGTGAATGAGTGACAAGAATGCCCGGCCCGATCTTGCTGAATAGCGCCGAAACCGCCTCCGTATTCACCTGCAGGTCGTACGGGCCGGTGTTGGGGACCATTTGCCGGAAGAACTGGTTGAGCGCCTCCGGATCGCGCGAGAACTGCACGCCCGGGTAGAAGTTCGGCCAGGCGCCGAGCCGGAAGATGCCGAACCAGAGCTGCTCGTCGGGCGTGGCCGTGATGGCGATCGGCTGCGTGGCGCGCGCCGCACGGCCGCGCCGGGGCTGGTCGATTAGGTAAACCTGGAAGCGGCGGCGCAAGAAGATGTTCTGGAACCCCTCGCGCCCGTCCGGGGTCGTTTCCCAAGTCTTGGCGGACTGCCCGTGGCCGTGCCAGAAGACGAGCGGAAGTTTCCGGGCGTTTGCCGGGACCTGATAGAAGACGTAAGCGTGGTCGCCGTGCAACGTCTGCCCCGCGGGATCGGTGCCTGCGGGGTTGTACGCGCCCTGCTTGATGGGGTCGAAAGTGCCGGGAGCGGTGATGACCGTTCCGCCCACCGCGAAACTGCCTTGCTCCTGGATCATCAGCGGCTCGGGTTTGCTCTTGTTGGTTTCTTGTGCGCTTGCTGAAGTCAAAAGGACGGCTGCGATCAGCCAGAACGCGCTGAAAGACTTCCGACGCTTCCTGCTCATAGAATTTGCCTCTTGCCGTTAATGGTGTCGCTACGAGCCAAGCAGTCTGGTGAACGACAGCGAGCCTAACTTCCAAGTACCGCTTTGCTGCACATACACCTCAGTGACCATGAAGGGATTGGTGACCTCATCGCCGCCAACGACAGCTACCAGACGAATTTTGTTCAACAAGATCAACGACCGGTGATTTGCTCTAAGTGTTCGAGGTAGCGCGCTCCTTGCACTGTGATCTTTGCGGCGGCGCTCTCAATCTCATGGAGATCGTCCGACGTAAGTTCGACAGCAGCCGCTCCGAGGCTACACAATTATTAAAAATACTCGTTATTGTTCAACATACTTTTTGTTGAAAGAGTAAATCAGAGTCACATTCCAAAGTAAGTTTTGATTCACCAAAATATCGGTCTGAGAGGAGCAAGATTTAAAAGAACAAAATGGGGTAACACTTTTTTGATAAGCGTTTTTGACTTCATAAAAGCTGTACTTCTTCGGATTCAACGATCGCGGTTTCGTCTAATCGAAAATAAAGCGCGTCGTTCTCTTTATCAATCTTCAACCTCATTTTTTCCTTCTGCAATGTCCCGCACGATCTCCTTCGCGTGCAATCGCCCGTTCTCGATAAAAATCTTATTTGCATCTTTGCCCGCGGCGAGACAGCCGGCGATGTAAAGTCCGGGCACGTTCGTCTCGAACGTTGCGGGATTGTGGTGCGGACGGCCTGTTTCTTCGTCAATCGCAACGCCCATTGCGCGCAGGAAATCGTAATCGGGATGATAGCCCGTGAGCGCGAACACGAAATCGTTCGGCACCGGCTGCGGCTCGCCGTTGCCGTTTTGCACGAAAATTTCTTCGGGCGTGATGCGCGTGACGCGCGAATTGAGCAACGCGCGAATGCCGCCTTCGTTGATGCGATTGAGAATGTCCGGCAGAACCCAATACTTCACGCTTTGGCCGATTTCAGGCTTGCGATGAATGATCGTCACTTCCGCGCCGTACCGATATAATTCCAACGCAGTTTCGACTGCGGAGTTTTTCCCGCCCACAATGGCGACGCGGCGTTTATAGAAAGGATGAGGCTCGGTGTAATAGTGTGAAACTTTCGGGAGGTCTTCGCCGGGGACGTTCAACAAATTGGGGTGATCATAAAAGCCCAAAGCGAGCACGACGGACTTGGCGCGATACTTCGCTTTCGCGCTGGTGATTTCAAACTGGCCTTCGCGCTTCTCGATCTGCAACACGCGCTCGAAGAGTTGCACATTCAAATCATAAGCAACGGCCACGCGGCGATAGTAGTTGAGCGCATCTTGTCGCGTGGGCTTGCCGGCAGAAATTACAAATGGAACGTCGCCAATTTCGACCAACTCCGGCGTGGAGAAAAAGGTCATGTGTTTGGGGAAATGGAAGATCGCATTGGTGAGGCAGCCTTTCTCCAAAATCACATATGAAAGTTGTCGGCGCTGCGCCTCGATGCCGCATGCCAACCCGATCGGTCCGGCGCCGACGATTACGACTTCAAGCATCTCGGAATTATTCGCAACTCCATCTTTGGCCTGGTTCACGTTAGCGCCGATGTCCTTTCCTTACCACGCACATGTATTGCAAGCAATCCGTTTTTTTTCAAAATATCGGGCGTGATAATAAAGAATCCGGCTTCCAATTTCAAGCGGTATTTCGAGCCGGAAATCGCGTTCCTGCGCGCAGCGGCCCTTCTCATTCGACTGGGTGAAAATTTTACAATGACGCGCCAAAATCTTGTTGTCATTGCAAAAAAATCTCTTTACTTGCCGTCGTCTTAAAGAGCGCGCCTGGCTCGGGCAAAAATTTTGGCATGAGACCTCCTGCTGATTTCATCTCCACGCAGCAACGTTTTTCAACCCAACAACCTTTCTTCGGGAGCGCACTATGGCATCGCAAAAGCGAACCCTCCTTTTTGGAGACCGGCTGCCGGCGAAGCTGGCGGCGATTTTCTGGTTTTGCACCGGCGTGATGAGTTGGCAGGCCGCCACGGCTTTCGCGCAATTCAACACGCCCACGATTGACGGCGTCATCAGCGCAGGCGAATATGGCACGCACACCGACGGCAACAATCAACAAACCAACGGCGGCACGATATGGTACATGACGTGGGATGCGACCAATCTGTATGTCGGCATTTCCGGCGCCAACGTCATCGAAGGCGCCGTGATCTATGTTGACGGCAATCCCCTCGCGCCGATCAACGGCGGCACGAATGCGGACGGCACGCTCGCGGGCCAAAATTACGACGGCACCAGTTTCGCGGCGCTGCAATTTCGCGCGGATCACTTTTCCTATTTTAAAGACGGCTATCGCGAGCACCGCACTGCCGACGGCTCCAATGGCTGGTCCGGCGCGACAACTTTTTCCGGCAGCTATTTTTCCAACGGTTCGAACGTGCGCGAGTATGCGATTCCGTGGAGCAATATCACGGGGAGCCTGCCTTCTTCTTTTAATTGGTTCGGCTATGTCACTTCGAGCAGCGGCTTTGTTTACGGCGAGATGCCCACGGAGAACGGCGAGGGATTCATCGGCGCCTCCGCGCGCGAGCAGCGCTATTTTACCGTGAGCACAACGACGAACGGCGGAAGCACGAAACCGTTTTCGCGCAACAGCTATGTGTTCAACAGCACGACCGACCTCTCCGGTTTCGGCGGCATTAGCGTTTATGATTTCACGATGAATTCTTCCGGCCAGCAAATTTTCCGCAGCGCGGACGGCTCGACGTGGAGCATCGGCGGCAATTTGCGCGTGGACGCCGGCACGATTCATTTTGATAATACCACCGGCGCGGCCACGGTTTCCGGCAACGTGGTTATCAGCAGCGCCGGCACGCTCAATCTTGGCAACGTGATCGGCGGCGATCTCAATCTCGCCGGCAATTGGACGAACAACGGCACGTTCAATCACAACTCGCGCACGACAACGTTCATCGGCACGGGCACGCAAACCATTACCGGCAGCAGCACGACTAACTTCGGTTTTGTAACGGCCAATATGGGTAGCAGCTCCGGCATTGCCGACGTGCTCTCGCCCATCACCATGACCAACGACGGCCTCACGCTCACGCAAGGAACTTTCAAGCTTTCCAGCGCTTCGACGATTACGCCTTTTGCCGGCACAACGACGATACCGAGCGTTGCCGGTTTCCATCTCAATCACACCAACGCCGTATCGAACTGGGGCAGCAGCGGTTCGCTGACCCTGCAAGGCAAGTTGACGATCGACGCGGGCGCAATGACCGTGGGCAGCATTTCCGGCAATGAATTAACCTTGAATACCGCGACCTCCGAGGCAACGATTAACGGAGGCACGCTCAATCTCGCCGGCCGCGTTAGTGTTACGAGCTCGAGTACCGGCAATGGCCTGCGCCTCAACGGTGGCGAGGTCGTTGTGTTGAAAGTCGGCAGCGGCAGCACTTCCAACAGCTTTAATATGGGTTCAACTGGAAAGTTTACGATGACCGGCGGCACGGTGACGATCGAGCGCGCCAATACCGGCGGCGGCTGGGACGTTGAGATGATCAATGCCGCGAACAAAAGCCTCAGCGGCGGCGAGTTTCGCTTTGGCAATGCTTCAACGCCCGCGGGTTCCGCGATGACCCTGCTCAGTCAAGTCCCGCTCTTCAATCTCACCATCAACAATGCGGCCGGGGTGACGCTGCAGAACGACGCCACGATCAACAACACTCTAAATTTTTTAAACGGCAATCTCAACACCGGCGCGCTCAACGCGATTATCTCGTCCGCGGGCAGCATCGTGCGCACCACAGGCCACGTCGTCGGCAATTTGCGCAAGAGTTTTGCGATGGGCACAAACGTCGCGCGCTCATTCGAGGTCGGTACGGGCGTTGATTACACGCCGGTTGATATTACCATCGCGGACGTGTTCGGCGCGGGCACGATGACGCTGCGATCGAATGCCGGCGATCACGGTAGTATTGGCTCATCGCTCTTCAATGCGAGCAAGAGCGTCAATCGCCGTTGGAGCGTTTCCGCGATTGGTCTCTCCATTACGACCTACAGCGCCACGTTCAACTTCGTGAGCAGCGATCTCGATGCGGGCGTGAATACGAATGCTTTGCACGTCGGCAACTTTTCCGGCGGGTGGTCATATCCGACAGTAGGCAGCCGCACGGCCACGAGCACGCAAGCCACGGGCATCGGCACCTTCGGTGAGTTTCAAGTTGCAGAGCAAATTCACACCTTCACCGTGACCAACACCAACGACACCGGCGCCGGCTCGCTGCGCCAGGCCATTCTTGACGCCAACGTTGTTGCGAATGTCGACGCTTCCACACCCGATCTCATTCATTTCAATATTACCTCCGGAACCGGGCCGTTTACGATCGCTCCGCTCTCGGCGTTGCCGACGATCACAGATCCCGTGATCATCGACGGCCTCACGCAAGCCGGCGCGAGCTGTTCGAGCTGGCCGCCGACGTTGATGATCGAACTGAACGGCGCGAGCGCAGGCAGCGGCGTGAATGGCTTGACGATTACCGCAGGCAACAGCGCGGTGCGCGGTCTCGTCATCAATCGCTTTTCCAGCGACGGCATCGAGATGAGCAGCAATGGCGCCAATCACATCGAATGCAATCTCATCGGCACGGACGTGGCCGGCACGACGGATCTCGGCAATACGGAAGACGGTGTTTTTGTCAACGGCGTTTCTTTCAACACGATTGGCGGCCCTGCGAGCAATCGCAATCTTATTTCGGGCAATAATCAGCGCGGCGTTCGCA
>Ga0247727_10019799_pt1 | contig 10378 bp, 13 predicted proteins | sample WisWelCaveWW1625_FD_202498 | JGI IMG/M metagenome (GOLD analysis project Ga0247727, IMG submission 202498) | Biofilm microbial communities from Wishing Well Cave, Virginia, United States - WW16-25 | ecosystem: Environmental > Aquatic > Deep subsurface > Groundwater > Cave microbial mat | place... | reverse complement strand
CCGATTGGTCAGCCGCGCCGGCTGCGCGACACGGCGGCCCGCGCCTCGCGGTCGTGCTCGCGTTTGCGCTCGGAGGCGCGCTTGTCGTACTGCTTCTTGCCCCGGCCCAGGCCGAGCTCGGCCTTGACCTTGCCGTTCTTGAGGTAGAGCGAAAGCGGGATCAGCGTGTAGCCGCGTTGCTCGACCTTGACGCGCAGCTTGTCGATCTCGCGCCGATGCATGAGCAGCTTGCGCTCGCGGAGGGGGGGGTGGTTGAACTGGTTGGCGAAGGGGTACTCGCTGATGTGGCTCTGCACCAGGAAGATCTCGCCGTTGCGCACCTCGGCGTAGGCGTCGCCCAGGCTGCCGCGTCCCTCGCGCAGCGATTTGACCTCGCTGCCCTGCAGGACGACGCCGGCCTCGAAGGTCTCCTCGATGAAGTAGTCGTGCCGCGCCTTCTTGTTGCGCGCCACGAACTTGTGCGGCTCCTTGTCGGCCACGGCCGCAGCCTATCACGCCACCGTGCGGGCCAAGGTCACGACCTCCACCGCCGTCGCGCCCGCGCCAAGCAAGGTGCGCGTGCACTCGGCGGCGGTGGTCCCGGTGGTCAGCACATCGTCCACCAGGACCACGCGGCGGCCGGTGACGCGGCCCGGCGATGCGGAAAACGCGCCACGCAGGTTGGTCCTGCGCTGCGCGCCGCGGAGGCCGGCCTGCGGCGGCGTGTCGCGCGTGCGCGCAAGCGCGAACGGGTCGATGCGCGTCCCCGGCCACGCCGCGCGCGCCAGCAGCAGGGCCTGGTTGTACTCGCGCCGCGCCAGGCGCCGCCAATGCAGCGGCACCGGCACGACGACGTCGCAGGGGGGGAGCGGCGGCATCGACGGGCCGAGGCGGCGCGCCAGGTCGGGGCGCGAGGCGAACTTCAGCCGCAGGATCGCGCGCTGCAGCTCGCCGCCGTAGCGGAGCGCGGCGCGGGCGCAAAGGAACGGCGGCGGATGCGCGTGGCATTCGGCGCACAGGTGATCGGCGCCGCCTTCGAACGGCAGGCCGCAGCGCGGGCAGAGCGGCGATCCCACCCGGTACAGGCTCGCGGAGCAGGTTGCGCAGAAGGGGGCGGCCGAGAGCGCGTCGCACGAGGCGCAGCGCGGCGGGTAGCAGACGTCCAGCAGCTCGCGCCACACGCTGGGTTATCGGCTAGCGCAAGAGCGAGTTGCCTGTCATTTCGTCCGGCTTGGCGATTCCCAGCAGTTGCAGGATCGTGGGCGCCACGTCGCAGAGCCGCCCGGGCGCGAGGCCGGCGTCACCCCGGTCGTCGTCGACCAGCCAGAGCGGCACCGGCCCTGTGGTGTGCGCCGTGTGGGGCTGGCCGGTTTTCGGATCGGTCATCTGCTCGCAGTTGCCGTGGTCGGCGGTGATGATCACGGCCACGCGCGCGGCGCGCGCGGTCTCGACGATGCGAGAAAGGCACGCGTCCACGGACTCGACGGCGCGGATGGCGGGGCCGAGCAGGCCGGTGTGGCCCACCATGTCGGGGTTGGCGTAGTTGACCAGCACGAAGGCGTGCTCGCCACGGCGGATCGTTTCCACCACGACGTCGGTCACGGCCGGCGCGCTCATCTCGGGGCGCTGATCGTAGGTGGCCACCTCGCGGTTGGACGGGATCAGCTGGCGCTCCTCGCCGGCAAACGGCGGCTCGACGCCGCCGTTGAAGAAGTAGGTGACGTGCGCGTACTTCTCGGTCTCGGCGGTGCGGAGTTGGCGCAGTCCGGCCTTGGCGATCACCTCGCCGAGGATGCCGCGCAGCGCCTCTTGCGCGTACGCCACCGGCAGCGCGAAAGCAGCATCGTACTGCGTCATGCAAACGAAGCGCGAAAGATTTGGGCGATCGTCGTCGACGGCGAGCCGGCGAGTCAGTTGCCGCGCGCGGTCGGCGCGGAAGTTGGTGAACACCACCGCGTCGCCGTCGTGGATGCAGCCCTCCGGGACGACCACGGTGGGGCGGACGAACTCGTCGGACTCGCCGCGCTGGTAGGCCTGCGCCACCGCGGCGAGCGCGTCGGCCGCGAACAGCCCCTCGCCGAAGCGCAGCGCCCGGACCGCCAGGTCCGTGCGATCCCAGCGCCGGTCGCGGTCCATGGCGTAGTAGCGGCCGCTGACCGTGGCAACCGGCGTGGCGCGTGCCAGCTCGGCGACATACCGTTCGGCGCTGCGCGGCGGCGTGTCGCGTCCGTCCAGGAACGCATGCGCGAAGATGCGCTGCACGCCGCGCCGCCGGCCCATCTCGACGACCGCGAGCGCATGGCCAAGCGTCGAGTGCACGCCGCCATCCGAGCACAGGCCCATGACGTGAAGCGCTCCACCGTTACGCGCCGCGTCGCAGGCCGCGAGAAGCTCGGCGTTCTCGAAGAACGTGCCGCGCTCGATGTCCATCGAGATGCGCACCAGGTCCTGGTAGACGACGCGCCCGGCGCCGAGGTTGGTATGCCCGACCTCGCTGTTGCCCATCTGACCCGCGGGCAGCCCGACCGCCAGGCCGGACGCTTCCAGCGTGGTGTGCGGCCAGTCCCGATCGAGCGCGTCGAAGGTGGGCGTGCTGGCCAGCCGGATGGCGTTGTCCTCACGCTCGGCGCGCACCCCGAAGCCATCCAAAACGACCAGGACCACCCTCTTCATCGGTGATACGGATCGCCGCGCAGGATGGTCATCGCGCGGTAGATCTGCTCCAGCAGGACGACGCGCGCCAGGCGGTGCGCCATCGTCAAGCGCGAAAGCGAGAGTCGCTCGTGCGCCGCCTCTTGCAGCGGGGCCGGCAGCCCGTCGGCGCCGCCCAACAGAAACGTGATGCCCTGTTTGCCCGAACCGAGCTGCTTTCCCAGCCAGCGGGCGAACTCGTCGCTGCTGGGCTCTTGGCCCCCCGCGTCCAGCGCGACGCACAGGTGCCGGGGCGGCGGCGCCGCCAACCGCTCCACCTCGCGCACCTCGATCGGCAGGTAGTGCGAGATGCGCCCGATGTAGTCGGCGCACGCGTCCTTGAAGTGACGTTCGCGGATCTTGCCCTGGGCCATGACCACGAGTCGCAAGAGTGGAGCTAGTACAGGCCGGCGGCGTCGGCCGGACCGCCGGGAACCTCGAGCGCGACGCGTGGGGCGTCGATCCACAGCGCTTCCAGGTCGTAGAAGTCGCGCACCGGCGGGTAGAAGACGTGCACGACCACGTCGGCGTAGTCGAGCAACATCCAGCGGCCGCCCGTCCCCTCCACGCCGATGGGCCGGACGCGGAGCCGCCCGAGCGCCTGCTGGACGGCCTCGGCCAGCGCCTCGACGTGCCGGTCGGAGCGACCGCTCACGATCAGGAGGAAATCGGTGTAGCCGGACGCGGCGGACACATCGATCAGGACCGGATCGATGCCCTTGGTGGCCATTGCCGCCGACGCGGCCGAAAACGCGACTTCCCTCGCGGTCACTGGGATGGGGTCACCGGCTGAAAGGCTGGATGCCGCCGCAACATGCTCAGTGTACCAGAGGCGCCCCGAGGCCGCTACGGGTTACTTGGTTGCGCACCTGACGGCCCCGGTTCCTTTCCCAGCAGCTTCTGGCGCTCCGGCTCGAGGCGGCGCCGGGTCGGGGTGGGGATGGCCTCGGGGATGGCGATGGTCGGCGAGCCGCGCGTCAGGTAGCGCGTGTACTCCAACTCGGCGGACGTCGCGACCTTGCCGCGCGAGAACGAGTAGCGGGCGTGGAGCTCGGCGTCGGTGGGCAGCTCGCCGTCGAGCAGCACCCACCCTCGCAGCTCCTGGACCGAGACGGTTTCGCGCCAGCGGCGCTCGGGCCGGTCGGACTGGGGCGCCACGTCGTGCCGGCGCGCGGCCTTGCCCAGGACCAGCCGGTCGCCCTCGCGCCGGACCTCGAGGCCGGGGTGGAGCATGTCCACGTAGGCCGCGAGCACGTTCCACGCGCCTTCGCGCAGGGGATCGGCCTCCGCGCGCCGCGCCGGCCGGGAGAGGAAGGTGCCGTAGCGGTGGCGGGTGTAGAGCACGTCTTCCACCCGCACGACCTCCTTGCCGTGCTCGTGGTTGTTGTCGTGCACGAGCCGCCAGTTTCCCCGGCCGTCGGCTTCGAGCGTCCAGTCCTCGATCAGGTCCTTGCCGTCGGCCATGCGGATGCGCGAGTGGGCGAGCATGCGGTGGCCGCCGATGGCGCGCAAGAGGTCGTCATGCGTCTTGGCCAGCGGGCCGGCGGCGGTGGGGGGCGGGGGAGGACGGGGAGGCTCGGCGCAGCCCAGCGCGAGGAGCAGCGGGACGACGCGCGACACGGCGAAGCGTTAACGTGGCTGGCGCGCACCGTCAAACTGTTGCGGGCGGGCGCGGCCAGGGTATGGTGGCGCGCCGTGGACGACGTGCTCGCCCCGCTGCTCGGGCCGCTCGGCTACGCCTTCGCCGCGGCCTGGGGCGCGATCTGGGGGAGCTTCTTCGGCCTCTGCGTCGCGCGCATCCCGGAGCACGAATCGATCCTGCGGCCGCGCTCGCACTGCCGCTCGTGCGCGGCCGCGATCCCCTGGTTCCACAACCTGCCGATCCTGAGCTGGCTCTGGCTGCGCGGGCGCTGCGCCGCCTGCGGCGCAGCCGTATCGGCGCGCTATCTGGTGGTCGAGCTGCTGTCGGTCGCGCTGTCGCTCTTGATCTACGCGTGGATCATGGACGGCTTGTCCGGGCCGATGTGGTTCCGGCTGCTCGCCTACGGCGTCCACTTCTTCTTCGCGGGGACGCTGCTGGTCTTGAGCCTCATCGATCTGGCGACGTTCCTTTTGCCCAACGTGATCACCTACCCGGCCATCCCGCTGTTCGCCATCGCCGCGGTCCTGCTCGGGCGGCCGTGGAAGGACGTGGCCATCGGATTGGCGATCGGTTACGTCTTCATCCGCCTCCTGGCCGACGGCTACTACTGGATCACCAAACGCGAGGGGATGGGCTACGGCGACGCCAAGCTGCTGGCGCTGATCGGCGGGTTTTTGGGATGGCAGGCGCTGGTGCCGACCTTGTTCCTGGCGGCCCTGCAGGGCTCGGTGATCGGCATCGCCTACGGAATCGCCCAGAAGCGCGCGGGCAAGGCCGAGTCCATCCGCCGCGTGCCCATCCCCTTCGGTCCCTTCCTCTCGCTGGCGGCGCTCCAGGGCATGCTCTTCTCCGGCTGGGTGCGCCTCCTCTTCCCGTTAGCCTGAGATCACTTGGCGGGCTTGTCAGGCTCGCAGCAGATCGACCGACAGGCCGGCGAAGCGGGTGAAGTCGCGATCCGCCGTGAGCAGGCGCGAAACGCCGTTTTCCAGGCAAACGGCGGCGATCTGCGCGTCGAAGACCAGGTTGCCCGTGGCATTCCCCTGCTCACACACGAGGCGGAGATGGCTCCAGAACTGCTCATGTGGCACGAGCAGCCGGGCGGTCGGGCTTTCCAGCAGCCGATCCACGAACAGGAGGCTCGCTGTCAGGTCGGAGGGCGGCGTGAACACGTGCGGGTGGGTGACCACCCGGAGGAACTCGGCCACGCAGTAGACCGGCACCGCCCAGGGACCGTCCCCCTCCGCCAGGGCCGTGAGGCGGGCGATGGCCACCTCGTGCAGCGCGTGCTCACCACGATGCGCCGCGATGAGCACGTTGGTGTCGATCGTGATCAGCGGCGCCGCTCCATGAAGTCGTAGAGCGCGCGCCGATCGGATATGTCGACGGCGGGCGGGCCCGTGCCGGTGACGACCGGCAGATCGAGTCGGAACCGGGCCCTGCGCGTCGGGCGCGGCAGCATCCGCGAGCGCAAGGCGTCCTCGACGAACGCGCGGAGAGTGGTTCCGGAGGCTGCGGCTCGGCGCTTGGCCTCGCGCAACAATGCACCGTCGAGGTCGAGGGTGGTCTTCATATGGCCCAACCATACCATCGACCCATAAGTACGGCAAGCGAAGCTAAGGACCTGCCTCTCGGCGCTCGGTGAGCGTGCGCAGGTCCTCGGGCGTGTTGACGTTGCGCAGAAAGGAAAGCTCCGGGTCGATGCGGCGCAGATCCGCCTCGGGGATCTCGAGCACACGCACCTCGGAAAAGAAGCCGGCCATCTTGTAGCGCTGGTCCCCGAGCGCCCGCTCGATCGCCGGCAGGCAGCGTTTGGAGTAGCGGGCGTGGAGCGGCTCGGGCCGGCCGCCGACCACCGGTACGACCACGTCGGCTTCCGGATCGGCTTCGGCGACCAGGCGAACGGCCTCGGCGCGCAGCGCCGGCATGTCGCAGGCGCAGAGAAACACGCGCGCTGGGCGCATCGCCAAGAGCGCGGCGTGCAGTCCGCCGAGCGGCCCACAGCCCTTGTGCACGTCGCCGACGATGGGCAGCCCGAAGCGGCGGTAGGGATCGGCGTCGTTGGCGACCAGCAGGATCTCGCCGAACAGCGGCCGCAGCACGTCGAGCGCGGCATCCAGGATGGTCCGCCCGTCGCGCTCGATTAGGCCCTTGGCGACGCCGCCCATGCGGGTGGCGCGTCCGCCGGCCAGGATGGCCACGCCGCAATCGGCTAACGCCATAGCACGGCGCGGGCGATCATGGCCTCGCGCAGCGCGGCCGGCGAAACGTCGAGCCCCGCCAGGCCGGGCGCGCGCGTCCCGGCGGCGGCCGGCGCGGCTCGCCGCGCGGGCCGCTTGCGCGGTGCGGCGGGCGAGAGCGTGGCCACGAGCGCCGCGCGGACCCGGGCCATGCTCGGCGCCTCGTCGGCGGCGAGCAGCGCGGCCGCGAGCGCGGTGCGCCCGGAAACGCGCGCGGGCGTCCCGGCGGCCAGGGCCGCTGCGGCCTGCTCCGCGGCCCCCTGATCCGCGTGGCCGAAGCGCAGTCCCGGGAGCTGCCCGAGACCGGCGCCGTGCAGCGACGCGAGCGGCTCCTCGACGATCACCTCCTGCACGCGCGCCCCGTACGCGCGCAGCAGGTCGACCGGCACGTAGACCGAGTCACCGTCACGCGTGGGGATGGAGAAGTGCTCGGCCGCTCCCACCGCGCCGAACCACAGCGCGAGCTGGCGCGACGCCTCGGCCCTGTGTCCGGACTGCGCGAGCCGGTCGCAAGCAAGCAGGACGCGCAGGTGGGCGGGAGGGATGGCCGTGTATTCGCTGCGCGTCTCGTCGGCGGAAACGGTCAATCCATGTTCCGGATCGCGAGGCACAAGAGCGTGGCGCAGTCCGACGACGTAGGCCGGCCCCAGCGCCAGCGTCGCCCAGGCATCGGCGAACAGCGTCTCGAGCCACGGCCCCATGGGCAGCGCCAGCTGCCGCGCGACCAGACCCTCGGCGGAGTCGGGCAGCGGCGCGGCGCGCGACAGCCCCATGCGCGCGCGCAGCTCGGGCTCCAGCCCGGGCGTCGAGCGGTAGAAGCGCCGTCCCGCCTGATGCACCGCGCTGCCGATGGACCACAGATCGGGCACCGCGGCCAGCACGGCGGCGTTGCGATCCAGATCGCGCCATGGTTCCGGCAGGGGCGCGAGCGCGACGCGCGGCTGCGCGATGACGGGCGCCGGGGCGGGCCTGGGCTGTGGCCGCGCCTGGGGCGCAGGTGCCGGTTCCGACGGCGCTTCGCGCTTCTTCATCCACCGTCGCGCCAGCATGAACGCGACGTAAGCCAGGGCCGCGACGATCTCGCCCAGATTATCCACGACGCAATCTCTTCCGGCGCAGCCCTCGTGGCGGCCCGAGGATCTCGGCCAGCACCCACCGCTGAATCAGCGCCTTCCGGTCGCGCAACCACCCGAGCGGCTCCGGCTTCTCGTCTGCCAGGGGCGCGATGCCCCTCGTTCGCTCGCGATCGCTCATCATGGCCGGCAATCCACGCCGACTCCCCAGACCGTCAAATGGGCGCACCTGCCGAGTATACGCGTTCCTCCAGCCGGGACCTGCCCGGAAGCATCGACTACCTTTGCCGCCACGCCGCCCGAGCAGCTACTTGCGCGGCGACAGCCGGAGGTCGGCGAGCAGCTCGCGGAGGCCGCACATCACGACGCCTCGGCGGATCTCATCGCGGCCGGTGCCGGCGTTGACGATGTAGCCGCGGGACAAGCCGAGGTCGCGCATGGCCGACTCCAGGGGCCGCGTGTCGGGCGGCGAGAGGCCGAGCTTGATCTCGATGGGGACCAGCGTGCTGCGCAGCGGCAGTACGAGGTCGACCTCGACGCCGCCGTGGGTCCTCCAGAAATGCGGCTCGGCGCTCGGGTCGGCCAGGCGTGCCAACGCGGCAATCTGCTCGATGCAGAACGTCTCGAAGCTCGGTCCGACCTTGGGGTGCGCGAGCAGCGCGGCGCGCGAAAAGCGGATACCCAGCAGGGAATGGAGCAGCCCGGTGTCGCGGATGTAGAGCTTGGGGCTCTTGACCAGGCGCTTGCCGACGTTCGCGTACCACGGGCGCACCCGGCGGACGAGGTAGACTCCCTCGAGCACGTCGATCAGGTGGGCGACCGAGTGGTAGCTGAGGCCGAGGGCGGCCCCCAGTTCGCTCAGGTTGCACAATCCCCCCTGCGCTTGTGCGATGAGCATGAGCAGCGCGCGCAACCGGACGCTCGAGAGGCGGAAGCCCAGCTGGGGCAGGTCTTGCTCCAGGCAGGTGCGCAGGTACGCGGGCAGCCAGTCCTCGGGACGCGCGCGCGGGCGGCTCCAGTGCACGCGGGGGAAGCCGCCCCGGACCCACAGGTCGGCCGCGGGATCCTCCAGCACCGAGATCGGGCCCAGATCGAGGAAGCCCACGCGGCCCGCCAGCGACTCGGAGATCCGCGAAAGCGTGGCGGGCGCCGCCGACCCCAGCAGCACGACGCGGCTCTTCGGCCGTCGGTCCAGATGCACGCGGAGCGGCGGGAGGATCTCCGGAAGCCGCTGCACCTCGTCGAGCACGAGGCGCGGGTGCTCAGCGAACACGAAGGCGGGATCGGCGCGAACCCGATCCATCTGGTTGGCCTCCTCCAGGTCGAAGTGCGCAAAGTCCGGCAGCGCGGATCGCGCGAGCGTGGACTTGCCGATCTGGCGGGGGCCCAGGATGGCGACCGCGGGGAACTGCCGGAGCAGCACCTTGAGCCGCCCGGCGGCGATGCGGGTCCGAACCACGGCTATGAAGATTAGTAGACTAGCTTCTAAGTTTCAAGCTTGGGGCTACTCGCTCTTCTTGGGCGTCGTCGTGTCGGCGATGCCCTTGCGCATCTCGGTGTCGGCCATGACGTTGCGCATCTGGTAGTAGTCCATCACCCCCAGCCGCCCGGAGCGGAAGGCGTCCGCTATCGCCATCGGCACCTGCGCCTCGGCCTCGACCAGCTTGGCCTGCATCTCCTGCGTGCGCGCCTTCATCTCCTGCTCCTGCGCGACGGCCATGGCGCGCCGGCTCTCGGCCTGCGCTTGGGCGATCTGCTTGTTGGCTTCGGCCTGCTTGGTCTGGAGCATGGCGCCGATGTTGTCGCCGACGTTGATGTCCATGATGTCGATCGAGAGGATCTCGAAGGCGGTGCCGGCGTCCAGGCCCTTGGAAAGCACGTTCTTGCTGATCCGGTCGGGGTGCTCGAGCACTTCCTTGTACTCGTGCGCCCCACCGATGGTGGAGACCACGCCCTCGCCGACGCGGGCGATGATGGTCTGCTCGCCGGCGCCGCCCACCAGCCGATCCAGATTGGTGCGCACGGTGATGCGCGCCTTGGCGATGAGCTGGATGCCGTCGCCGGCCACGCCGGGGATATCGGGGGTCTCGATGACCTTGGGCTGGACGCTCATCTGCACCGCCTCGAACACGTTGCGGCCCGCCAGGTCGATGGCGGCGGCGCGCCGGAAGTCCAGCGCGATGCCGGCCTTGTCCGCGCTGATCAGCGCGTTGATCACGCCCTCGACGTTGCCGCCCGCCAGGTAGTGGGCTTCGAGCTGGTCGACCGCGACGTTGAGGCCGGCTTTGACGGCGTTGATGCGCGCGTTGACGATCTTCTCGGGCGGCACGCGCCGCAGCCGCATGCCGATGAGCTGGCCGATGCCGACGTCGGCGCGCGCCGCGAAGGCCGCCACCCACAGCCGGATCGGCACCAGGTAGAGCACGCCGATGGCGGCGAACAGGACGAGGACGCCGGCGGCGATGACGCCGAACTGTCCGAACTCGTTTTCCATGTTCTTTCCTCCTCGCGCTGGCTAGCAGGCTGCGGAAAAACGCGCAACAAGCGCGTTTTTCCGCAGTACCTGCTTGTCCGGTCCGTCGGAGATCGGATAGCAGATGCGATGAAAAACTCGTTTTTCATCAGACTGCTAGACGGGTTCCACGACCACCCGCGCGCCCTCCACGCGTACCACGCGCACGGGTGTTCCCGCATCCAGAAATGTGCCGTCGGTGACGACGTCGACGCGGCGGTCGTCGATCTCGGCGGTGCCCGAC
>Ga0247727_10019798_pt1 | contig 10378 bp, 3 predicted proteins | sample WisWelCaveWW1625_FD_202498 | JGI IMG/M metagenome (GOLD analysis project Ga0247727, IMG submission 202498) | Biofilm microbial communities from Wishing Well Cave, Virginia, United States - WW16-25 | ecosystem: Environmental > Aquatic > Deep subsurface > Groundwater > Cave microbial mat | place... | reverse complement strand
CCGCGATCTCGAATGCTGTGCGGGTGTAATAATCCAGCCCGCGCACCATCCGTGGATTCACGGTGTAGGCGATGCCGCGCGCGTCCAGGTGCGCTTTGAATCGCTCGAAGTGCTCGCGCGAGGCTTCGTCGAGCGACTCGGTGATCACCGGCAACGCGGCGATCACCGGCTGGCAGCTTTCGATCTTACAGTCGAAGACGCGCAGCGCGTTCGTTTCGTAGCGGTGGTGGCAATCGCCGCAGAGCTTGTCGAGATTCGGCTTGATCGCTTCGCGCAGTTTTTCCAGATAAGCCGCTCGGCTTACTGGCTCGCCCACCGAGTTGATCAGCAACGTGGTGTTGGTGATCTTCAACTCCTTCAAAAACCAGTCGAGCATCTCGATCACTTCGGCTTCGATGGCCGGATCGTCGCTCGCGCCCATCACCTCTGCGCCGATCTGGTAAAACTGGCGATAGCGACCGGCTTGTGGTCGTTCGCGGCGGAACATCGGGCCGATGTAGTAGAGCCTGGTCAGTTCGCCCGGCGATTTGTCAGCGAAGATTTTGTGCTGGATGTAAGCGCGCACGACCGACGCGGTCGCTTCGGGGCGCAGCGTCAGCGATTCGCCTTCCCGATCTTCGCGGCCTCGATCAATGAACGTGTACATTTCTTTGTTCACGATGTCCGTGGCCTCGCCGACGCCGCGCGCGAAGAGTTCGGTCTTCTCGAAGATCGGCGTGCGGATTTCGCGGAAGCCGTAGCGGCGGAAAGCCTCGCGCGACACTTCTTCGACGCGCTGCCACAGCGGCATGTCTTCGGGCAATATGTCTCTCGTTCCTCGAACAGTCTGAATCATAAAAATCGTCTGCCGGTCGGTTGTCAGTTGTCAGTTGTTTGATTTTGCTGATTGGTGACGACCGACCTTGAATGGTCTCGCAGGCGGGAATCGGCCTGACAGATTAAGTCGCGGATTGTAGCATAGACGTTGGTTTAGCCAAATCATACTGTATTTCAAAGCTAACAATATTTTCGTAATTGGTCTTGACTCACTCTCTCTCTCATAATATGGTTGCGCCATCTCGGTAAAAAATTTCCCCGGCTACCGTAGCCGGAGAATTCTATCAGCACGATTGAAATCACCAGAAGTAAGTGAACCATTTTTCAAGGAGGTTGTTGCTATGCTCAAATTGCCGAAACTGTTTATGGGGCTGACAGTGGTGGTAGGATTATGTCTGCTCGTCGCACTGGCTCAAACGAACGGATCACTGTCAATTAACAAAACCACTGATAGCAAGGCAGATAACAAAAACTTGCTGATTGGCGCTGTTATGGAAAATAGTGGCGGGCGCAAGGTGGTCAAACCAGTAGCGCAAGAGTTTGGTTGCCCATGCAACGATGTTCGAGCGGGACAATATTGCTCCCCTTCGGGTTACGGCTGTGATCCTCCTCCAAATCCAGTGCCTGATATAGGATGTGGACGACAAGGCAGCGGCCCCGGATGCGATCCCGGTAAATGTTGCACCGATATAATCATCGAGTGACCAGGTCAGCATCTCGCGCGAATTAAGGAAGAGTTTTCCGATTTGCAGACTTCCACTCTGACTTCAGCTAACCAGGTTATCAACAGGAGGAAACAGGTATGAAACTAAAATGGCAAAGCATTATTCTCTTGCTGCTCGTCATCGGATTGTCGTTCCATTTAGGGACACTGATGACGCAGCAATCCAACGCCCAGGTTCCTCAGGAAGCGAAGAAGCGAGATCCCCAGGGCAGGTTTTTCCCCATCCCTCCTTTCAATCTGCCAAAACCGAAAGCCTCTTTTGGAATGACCGGTAGTGTGGCTTTCCGAGTCAACAATGTGTCCCCCGGTTCCCCAGCTCAGCAATTAGGACTGCAGCGCGGAGATTTCATCGTTGAGGTTGACGGCAAGCAGTTTTACTCAATCAACGATTTGATGGAGATGCTGGCGGAAAAAAATGTGGGAGAAGAAGTCGAAGCCACATACATCAGGTTTAATGCGGAAAATGGGCAACGGGAGTACAAAAAAGGCAAAGCTCGGATGGCCCCACTGAACAGATAACGATCCTTCGCTCACAAATTCCAGGCTTGCTTTCTTGCCAGGCATGCCTGGAATTGTGTGATGTCCCATTCTACCTGCCTTAGTCTTATTCACCGGTTCATCATCATTCACAACGGAAAAGCTTTTCTTGATCAAGCGCCGCTAGCAAATCTTTCAGCGCGGCTTCGAGCGCCGCGCCGTCTTTCGATTCGAGCGTGAGTTTGACGCGGTATTCATTCGAGGAGAAACTGGGATACGAGCCGATGGCGACGTGCGGGTGAGCGTCGGCCACGGTGCGAAGGCTTTCGGCGATGTCGAATTCGTCCTGCAGCGTGTAGATCGCGCGGGCGTGAAACGGCGCGACGCGGAAACGCTCGCGGATCGCCATGAACTTCTTCTGGAACAGCTCCGGCACGCCCGGCAGGATGTAGACATTCTTGACCGCCAGCATCGGCCAGCGCGTTTCTTCCGGTGTGATCAACTCAGCGCCTGCGGGCACGTCGGCCATCCGCAGCCGCGATTCATCGGCGTCAGCGCCGAACCAGGCTTTCAATCTGGCTTCCAAGTCGGGATGGCGGACGAGCGGAAGATCGAAAGCGCGCGCAATGCCGATGAGCGTCACGTCGTCGTGCGTCGGCCCCACGCCGCCCGAAGTGAAGACGTGGTCGAAACGCGACGACAGCTCGCGCACAGCTCGCGCGACTTCTTCAACGTCGTCGGGGATGACCACAATTCGGCGCAGCGCGACGCCAAGCTCGCGCAACTCGCCGATGAGCAGGCGGGCGTTGCGGTCTTCGGTCTTGCCGCTCAAGATTTCATCGCCGATTACAAGTATCGCAGCCGTCGGTATACTCATAGCCGCAATCATATCCATCGCCGGCAGTCGCGGGCAAACAAACAGGAACAAAAGTCGCTGTGGCTGCGTCAAATAGTACTCGCAAGAAACATTTCAACCGGCGTTCAGACAATCGAGAATTGAGCTCGGCCACCGTCCCCCTCGACCGTTGAGTGGCTTCGGAAAGAAAGAAAAGCAAGAGAGGATCATAGCCGATGAAAACGACCACGAAACCAACCACAGTTCGTCTGACGGATTTCCCCGCGCGATTATTCATTTTGTTTGGCTTGGTGGCTTTGCTGCTGCCGTTTGTGATTCGATCAGGCGCGAGCGGGCAGGGACGACGCAATGCAGGCGAACAGACCGGCCTGGTCTTTCGTTTGAGCGAAGCCGGGGAAGAGAAGCAGCCGTCCCAGCCGCAAATCGCCAGACCTGCCGCCGATCCGATCTCCGACGAAGCGGCGCAGAACCTGCTCAAACGATTGCCGCCGGTCAAATCGGAAGCCGATGATGGAAAAGACTTCGCGCTGCGCGACCGTTCGCTGCCCGCGCCACGAACCGGTCAAACGATCAGCGAGGCTTTCCCGCCGGCGAGCAGCGCGAACGCGCCCGAACAGGTTTCATCAGGCCCGCTCGAAGTCTTGCGCTACTCGCCCGAAGGCGAAGTCCCGATTGCGCCGAACCTGAGCGTCACGTTTTCCCAGCCGATGGTCGCCGTCACGTCGAATCAGGATTTGGCCGCGTCGCAAGTTCCCGTCAAACTCTCGCCGCAACCGCCCGGCAAATGGCGATGGATCGGAACGAAGACTTTGTTGTTCGAGCCGACCGGCCGCTTCCCGATGGCCATGAACTATGCGGTCGAAATTCCGGCGGGAACGAAATCGGCCACTGGCGGTGCGCTGGGCGCAGCGAAACGATGGGGCTTCTCGACTCCGCCGCTTCAAATCAAAACCAGCTACCCAACGGGCGATCCGCATCCGCGCAATCCGCTCTTCTTCATCGAATTCGATCAACGCGTCAACGCCGATGCTCTGCTCAGGAAAATCCGATTGCAGGCGCGCGACCTCACGCATCAGCTACGGCTCGCGACCGCCGCAGAGATGGCGGCGGATGAAACCGTCAGCCGCCTGGTCAAGGCGGCGAACAAAGATTGCTGGATCGCTTTCCGCGCGGTTGCGCGGTCGGGCGACGCCGCCGGCCAGCCTTTGATGACGGGCACGCAATACACCGTGACGGTCGAAGCGGGCGCGCCGTCGGCGGAAGGTCCGCGCGCAACGACCCGGGATCAGTCATTCTCGTTTTCAACCTACGGCCCGCTGCTGGTGCGGAGTCATCGCTGCGGATATGACGGCAATTGCCCGCCGGGAACGCCGTGGATGATCGAGTTCAACAACCAGCTCGACGCGGCCGCGTTCGATCAGAAACAGATTCGCGTCGAGCCTGAGCTGCCCGGAATGAAGGTGAACAATTACGGCAATTGGCTGCAGATTCAGGGGCAATCGAAAGGGCGCACGGTTTACACGGTCACGCTCGACGCTTCGATCAAGGACGTCTTCGGCCAGACGCTGGGCGAAAACAAGACCCTGACCTTCAGAGTCGGCGATGCGCTGCCCGGATTGGCCGCGTCTGCCGAAGGTCTGGCGGTGCTCGATCCTTACAGCCAGCCGAAATTTTCGATCTTCAGCGTCAACCATCAGCAGTTGAAGGTCAGCCTCTACGCCGTCGAAGCCCAGCACTGGTCGCAGTTCGCCGCGTTTATGCGCGAACAACAGCAGTGGGGTTATCGCCGCGGAGGACGGTCAATGCCTGCGGTTGGCCGCCTGGTTTCGTCGAAGACCGTTGACATCGCGTCGAAGCAGGACGACCTGACCGAAACGCCGATTGATCTGAAGCCCGCGCTTAACGAAGGCTTCGGCCACGTCGTTTTGAACGTCGAGGCCGTGCAGCCGCCGAAGACCGAGTGGGAGCGCCGTTCTTTGACCGTCTGGATTCAGGCGACGAACATCGGCCTGGACGCTTTTGTTGACCAATCGAACCTGCTCGGCTGGGCCACCTCGCTCAAGGACGGAAAACCGATTGGTGATGTCGAGATGGCGATCTCAAACTTCAGCGGCGTTGCGCAAGCGAGCGAAAAAACTGGCGCGAATGGGTTGGCGCGAATGCAACTGCCCAACAGCGGGGGCCGGAAAATGCTGGTCGCGCGCAAGGGCAAGGACGTGGCGATCCTGCCTGAAGATTTGAACTGGTGGAACGATGAGAATCACAGCGGATGGCAGAAGCAGCCGGTCGGCGCTGAGGTGCTGCGCTGGCATGTCTTCGATGATCGCGGGATGTATCGTCCGGGCGAAGAAGTCCGCATCAAAGGCTGGCTTCGCACCGTAGGCGGCGGGCCGAAAGGCGATGTCGGAATGGCCAACGGCGCGACCGGTGTCAATTACACGCTCAGAGATTCGCGCGGCAACGAAGTGTTGAAAGGCTCGGCGCGCGTCAACGCTGCGGGCGGGTTCGACGCCGCGTTCAAACTTCCGCCGGCGATGAACCTGGGTTACGCCCACCTGCTGTTGAAAGCCGAAGGCAATCTGACTGCGCAACGCATCGAGCATAATCACCCCGTTCGGGTGCAGGAATTCCGCCGTCCCGAATACGAAGTCAAAACGACCGCGAGCGAAGGCCCGCATTTCGTAGGCGCACACGCGGTGTTGACCGTCGCGGCCAATTACTATGCCGGCGGCGGCCTACAGAATTCCGAAGTTCGATGGTGGGTGACGGCGACGCCTGCGAGCTTCACTCCGCCCAATCGCGGCGATTTCACTTTCGGCAAGTGGACGCCGTGGTGGCAACCGTCTTACAGCGGCGACGGCGGGAACAGCAAGGAATTTCAGGGACGCACCGACGCTTCGGGCAAGCACCGTCTGCGAATTGATTTCGATTCCGTCAATCCGCCGCGTCCGACTTCGATCTCGGCCTCCGCGAACGTGCAGGACGTCAATCGCCAGAGTGTTGGGGGATCGGTCAACGTGCTCGTTCATCCTGCCGATCTGTACGTCGGTTTGCGCACCCAGCGTTGGTTCGTGCAGAAAGGCGAGCCGCTGGTCGTAGATTCCATCGTGACCGACCTCGACGGCAAGGCCGTCGCCAACCGCGAGATCAGGATGCGCGCCGCGTTGATTGACTGGGTCTACGAGAAAGGCGAATGGAAAGAGCGAGAGACCGCTCCGCAGGATTGCGTGATCAAATCCGGCGCGAATCCGACGCAATGCCGGTTTGAAACGCGCGAAGGCGGGCGTTACCGCATCACCGCGCGAATCTACGATGACCGCGAACGCCCGAACGAGAGCGAATTGACGTTGTGGGTGGCCGGAGGCAAACAACCGCCGCAACGCGATCTGGCGCAGGAGAAGGTCGAGCTGATTCCGAGCCGCAAGGAGTACCAGCCGGGCGAGGCGGCGGAGATTCTGGTGCAAGCGCCGTTCTCGCCGGCAGAAGGCGTCCTGACGTTGCGCCGTTCGGGACTCGTGACCAGCGAGCGGTTCACGATGGACTCGTCGTCGCACACGCTGAAGATCCCAATCAGCGAAGAGTACCTGCCGAACATCCACGTCCAGGTTGATCTGGCCGGCGCCTCAGCACGAACAGACAGTGAAGGCAAGCCTGATGCGAAATTGCCGAAACGCCCGGCGTTCGCTTCGGGTACGATCAACCTCTCGATCCCGGCGACGAAGCGCAAATTGATGGTTGCGACAATGCCGCGCGACAAAGAGCTTGAGCCGGGCAGCGAAACGACGGTGGATGTCGAACTGCGCGATGCGGCGGGCAAAACTGTGCCGGGCGGAGAAGTCGCATTGGTCGTGGTTGATGAGTCGGTGCTGGCTTTGACCGGCTATCAGCTCGCCGACCCGCTCCACACTTTTTATTTCGGGCGCGGCGATGATGTCCGGAATCATCATTTGCGGGAGAGGGTGCAGCTTGCCAAAGTGGATGCGTTGATTAGTCAAATGGGACAAGGAACAGGACAAGGAGCGACAGTCGGCAGACTAGCGGGCGTAGCAGGTGGAGCGGCGGTTGCGAATTCAGCGGCGCCTATGGCTTCGCCGCCTCCGCCGATGGCAATGGCCAAAGCCGAAAGTCGAGAGGCTATGCTGATGATGACCGCTGATCGCGATCAAACCGTGGAGCAATCAATCCGCGCTCGCATTGATTTCAACGCTCTCGCCTTCTTCGCCGCCTCTTTGCCAACCGACGCCAACGGGCGCGCCAGCGTCAAAATCAAGCTGCCCGACAACCTGACGCGCTACCGCGTGATGGCCGTTGCCGTCGCGGGCGAAAAGCAGTTCGGGATCGGAGAGTCCGCGATCACCGCCCGATTGCTGTTGATGGCCAGGCCATCGGCTCCGCGCTTCCTCAATTTCGGCGACCGCGTCGAGTTGCCAGTCGTCGTGCAGAATCAGACCGACCAGCCGATGCAGGTTGACGTGGCCGTGCGCGCGACGAACGCGGAGTTCGTAGTCCCGTTCGTAGTCCCGCCTTCAGGCGGAAGCGGCTCGGCGAGTCAGCCAGTTCCGCCTAAAGGCGGGACTACGAACATCGCTGGCCGCCGCGTCACCGTGCCCGCCAATGACCGCGTCGAGGTTCGTTTCCCGGCGACGACCATCAAACCCGGCACAGCGCGTTTTCAAATCGCAGCCGCGAGCGGACGCTGGTCTGACGCAGCCGAAGTCAGCTTGCCAGTCTGGACTCCGGCGACGACCGAAGCCTTCGCCACTTACGGTGAAGTTGACGCGGGCGCGATCATTCAGCCAGTCAAGGCTCCGTCCGACGCATTCAGACAATTCGGCGGACTCGAAGTCACGACTTCATCAACTCAGCTTCAGGCGCTGACCGACGCGGTGATCTATTTGGTGGCGTACCCCTACGAATGCTCGGAGCAGATCGCGTCACGCATCCTGGCCATCGCCGCTTTGCGCGACGTGCTGGCGGCTTTCGATGCGAAGGGATTGCCGAAAGCCGACGAGTTGATCGCCGCCGTTGACCGCGACCTCAAGCGCTTGCAGGGGATGCAGAATAACGACGGCGGATTCGGGTTCTGGTATCGCGGCGGCGAGTCGTGGCCTTACCTGAGCATCCACGCCGCGCACGCGATGCAGCGCGCGAAGGAGAAGGGCTTCAACGTCCCGCCGGAGATGCTGGAACGGTCGAAACAGCACCTGCGCAACATCGAACAGTTCATCCCGCACTGGTACGGCATCGAGGCGCGACGCGCGCTCGTCGCTTATTCGATCTACGTGCGCAACCGGATGGGCGACCACGATGTGGCGAAGGCGCGAAGATTGATTGACGAAGCGGGCGGCGTCGAAAAACTCTCGCTCGAAGCCCTCGGTTGGATTCTGCCAGCGCTCTCCGGCTCACCAGCCGATGTGGCTGCGATTCGCCGCCATCTGAACAACCGCGCGGAAGAGACTGCGGCGACGGCTCACTTCACGACCTCCTACTCAGACGGCGCGCATCTGCTGCTGCATTCCGACCGCCGCGCCGACGGCATCATCCTCGAATCGCTGATCGGCGACGATCCGAAGAACGACCTGATCCCGAAGATCGTTCGCGGCCTGCTCGCGCATCGCAGGGCGGGGCGATGGGAGAACACGCAGGAGAACTGTTTCATCCTGCTCGCGCTCGACCGCTACTTCGACGTTTACGAAAAAGCCACGCCCGATTTCGTGGCCCGCGCGTGGCTGGGCGACGCTTTCGCGGGAGGCCGCCAATTCCGGGGCCGCACCACCGAACGCCATCAGATCAACGTGCCGATGAGTTATCTGATGAATCAGCCGGGCGCGCAGAATCTGGTCCTGAGCAAGGAAGGCGCGGGTCGGTTGTATTACCGAATCGGAATGAATTACGCGCCGGCCAGTTTGCAGTTAAAACCCGCTGACTACGGCTTCACGGTCACGCGCGTTTACGAAGCGATTGATAATCCGAACGACGTGCGCCGCGAAGAGGACGGCACGTGGCGGATCAAAGCGGGCGCGCAAGTCCGCGTGCGGCTGACGATGGTTGCGACTTCGCGTCGTTACCACGTGGCGTTGGTTGATCCGCTGCCCGCCGGGTTTGAGACGCTGAACCCGGAGTTGGCGATCACGGGCCGCATCCCGCAAGACCCGAACAATCAAACGAACAGGTGGTGGTGGTGGCGGCAATGGTTCGAGCACCAGAACCTGCGCGATGAGCGGGTCGAGGCTTTCACTTCGCTGTTGTGGGAAGGCGTCTACGACTATTCGTATGTGGCGCGAGCGACGACGCCTGGCGTCTTCATCGTGCCGCCGTCGAAGGCCGAAGAGATGTACCATCCAGAGACTTTCGGGCGCGGGGCGAGCGATCGGGTCGTGATTGAGTAGAGAGAAAACCAGTGCTAAACGACCGGGAACGCGATCGCCAAAATTGTCGCTTGGCGTACTGATCAAATTTACAAGAGCTTGAGATTGTGGGACACTCAGCCCGCACAAATCGGGCGTTATTGCTCTTCTAGTCTCCGTTGCCGCACCAACTCGCCTGGCTGTTTCTTCCGGGCGATGGCGACAGCAACTTAAACAACAATCTGAAATAACAGTGCCGGATCATTTTGCAGTATCAGTCCGGCAAAAGCGGGTTTCCACAAACAACTATGGCCAGGAGCGCGCTTGCCCTGAGAAAGCGTCCGCGCCCACTGGCCAGGTTAAAGACAGACCGCCGCCGCAAACTAACTGTACTGCTTCGTCAGGCCCGCCTGGTTCCTAATTACGGGCGCTCTGTTGGGCTGGTTTCGGTTATTTTGCGCGGCCTCTTCAAGGAGCCAAACCATGCAAACAAAGAGTCACTTTGTCTGGCAGTCGCTTCTTCCCGTCATCGGCATTTTGCTGATGTGTGGGGCGGCTGCCACAACCGTTTATGGACAAAACTATCAAGGCGGATTGCGCGGAGCAGTGCGCGACGCGGCCGGAGCGGTCGTGCCCGGCGTCGAAATGACACTGACCAACGAGGAGACCAACACCTCGCGCAGCGCCATCACCAACAGCGAAGGCGAATACGCTTTCGCCAATGTCCTGCCCGGCGCTTACACGCTGACGGCGACCAAGAGCGGTTACAAGAAGCACGAGCGCAAGGGCGTCCGCATCGGCACGCAGGAGTTCATCACGCTCGATTTCGCGCTCGAAGTCGGACAGACCACCGAGAGCGTGACCATCACCGGCGAGGCGGCGGTCCTCGAAAGCTCGAACCCGTCAATCGCCACCACGCTCGAAACCAGGGCGCTGCAAGACCTGCCGACTCCGGCGCGCAACGTCTTCTTCCTCTCGGTGTCCACGCCGAGCGTGGTGCCGACGGGCGATCCGCAGTTCGTGCGCCAACAGGATCAGACCAACTCTTCATTGCTCTCTTTGGGCGGCGGGCCGCGGCGCGCCAACAACTACACGATTGACGGCGTCTCGATCACCGATCTGCGCAACCGCGCGGTCTTCATCCCGAGCATCGAATCG
>Ga0247727_10019797_pt1 | contig 10378 bp, 8 predicted proteins | sample WisWelCaveWW1625_FD_202498 | JGI IMG/M metagenome (GOLD analysis project Ga0247727, IMG submission 202498) | Biofilm microbial communities from Wishing Well Cave, Virginia, United States - WW16-25 | ecosystem: Environmental > Aquatic > Deep subsurface > Groundwater > Cave microbial mat | place... | reverse complement strand
CTCAAATCGTGGCGTCGATTACGGCAATGGTGTGATCTATAACCTCGCTTTAGGATATCGCCTGTTGCCGAAAGTCTACGAAACTTATCCCTCGCCGCAGTTGAATGGATTTCTCGAAATCAATGGCACGACCACGGCGAAGAATAAAGTCAACGGTGTCGCTGCTGCCAATTCCGGCGGCACGACGATTTTTCTCTCGCCCGGCTTGCAGTATATCGGCGGCCGGCTCTGGCTCGTGGAAGCGTCGTTTCAATATCCCCTCCTCGACGAACCGAACGGCCTCCAGCTCGGAACGGCGTGGACGGCGAGTCTTGGCTTGCGGCTGTTGCTGTATTAAAAAAACCGGATTGATGGAGTTTTGGATTAATGGAGTCATGGAAAATCCAATAATTCCTCGCTCCAACAATCCCTCAACTCAAAACTTTCTGAAACTCATTTTAACAAATTAAGGAGAAAGATTTATGAAAACCCTGAAACTCTTCGCGCTGTTCGCTCTGCTGATTTTCTCGTGGAGCGCGAAACCCGCTTCGGCGCAAGTTGAGCAAATCGAGATGCGCGTTGACGGTCTGGCCTGCCCATTCTGCGCTTACGGGCTGGAAAAGAAATTGAAAGAGATTAAAGGCGTGGAAAAAGTCACCGTCTACGTCGACAAAGGCCTGGTGACGCTCAAAAGCCGCAAAGAAGGAGCGATCATGATCGACAGGCTGGAACCGGTGGTCAAAGACGCCGGTTTTACGCCCGGAGAAATCAAACTCATCGCCGTTGGCAAAATCGGCCAGTTGCAAGGCGCACCGATGTTTGAGGTGAGCGGGCCGGAAATGGCGTTCGTTATCAAGAATGACGCGCAATACGAAAAGCTGCGCGCCGAGTTGAACGGCATGCATAAGCTCGTTCGCGTGACTGGCCGGTTGGCGCAAGAAACGCCGCAAGGTCATCATGCGCATCCTCACATCTTAACCATTCAGGAGTACATGATCAAATGAACCGACGATTTCCTGCATTCGCATGTTTCTGGCTCGCGCTCTGGTTGATGGCTGCAGGATGCAGCCGTCACGAGCTCGCCGGAGTTGAGTTTGTCGCGCAATGGGGCGGCGAAGGGAGCGCGCCCGGAAAATTTTACGAGCCTATCGGCGTTGCATTGGACGCTGAAGGCAATGTTTACATTGCCGACGCCGGCAACAATCGCATTCAGAAATTTGCCGAGGACGGAGAATTTCTCACAGAATGGGGAAAGCCGGGCAATGGCGAAGGCGAGTTTGATCGCCCTATCCATCTCGCTGTGAGTTCGGCAGACCTGGTGTATGTGCCGGAATATGGCAACGACCGCGTGCAAGTGTTTGATCGCAACGGCCAGTTCCAATTTGCGTGGGGACAAACCGGCGCAAACGCTGGCGAGTTCGATGCGCCCGGCGCCGTGTATATTGACGCCAATGGCCGTGTGCTGGTGACGGATTTTTATAATCACCGTATCCAAATTTTTGAGGTGCAGGGAAAATTTCTTCAGGAGTTCGGCAGCGAAGGGCACGAGTTTGGAAAGCTGTATTATCCCACCGATGTGGCGATGGACGGCGAAGACATTCTCGTCGCCGATGCCTACAATCATCGCATTCAAAAGTTCGACACGACCGGCAAGCCGCTGGCGAGCTGGGGTCGTCAAGGTAAAGCGGCATCCGAATTCGAAGTGGCCAATGCAATCGCGGTGGATCGCCAACATCGCATTTACGTGGTGGATTTTGATAACCATCGCGTTCAAGCCTTTGATGCGGCGGGAAAATTTCTTTTGCAATTCGGCAGGCAAGGCAGCGCCAACGGCCAGTTCAATCATCCGACAGACATTGCCATTGACGCCAAAAAGGGAATAATCTACGTTGCCGATTGGGGCAACCATCGCATTCAAAAATTCCGCATGATGAAACGATAACGGAATAAAGCCGCTAAATTTGTTGTTGCAAAGTACGAGAAATTTTCGTAAATACTTATATTGGCGACTTAACCAAAGGACAAAAAACGTGCGTTATCTTTCTAAAACAATTTCACTTCTTCTCCTGTGCACGGCGCAGCTTTTTGTCCCCATGTTCAATTTTGCCATTGAGCTGCCGTGTGACGAGGGGCAAGGCAAAGCTTGTCATATCTCACCCTGCTGTCAAACGGAAGCTTCATCGCAAATGGTTTGCTGTGAGGTGCAGACCTCGCCCGTCCGCAGTGAGCCGACTCCGGCAGCGCCAGCAAGCCCGCTGCGAATCTATTTCGATCTCGCCGCGCCGATTTTCTTTGCCGAAGCGGGTGGTGAAATTGGCTTGACCGCAAAACCTGATTATGCCTTTTCTTCCTTTAATACCCATTTCGCCGGCAATCAACTTTATAAGCTAATCGCCACCTTTCTGATTTAATCCCACCAGCAAGGGCGTAGTGCGCCCGATTCCAGATTCCATTTTTTAAAATTCGTAGAGGATCTTGTAGCGCAGGCATCCTGCCTGCTTCGGTTGCCCCGCTGCGGCGGGGGAAGTCTGCGCTACGGTTTGCCCTGAAAAATTACGTCGTTTTTTATCACATTCGGCATTGGCGCAGCGACAACCGTTTGCTTCAGGTGTGAATATGAAATCATTTTTACTTCTGCTGATCGTTTTTCTCAGCTTCACTCCGCTTTTTTCTCAAAACAACTCGCCGGCGGCGATCACGCTCGACGAGCTGATCCAGGAAGCATTGCAAAATAATCCGGAGCTGCGCGCCTTCGACGCAAATCGCGATGCGGCGCATGCGCGCATTCCGCAGATGAGCAGTCTCGACGATCCCATGTTCAATGTCGAGATCGAGGAAGCGCCGCGTTCGGAGCCGTTCAATACTTCGCAATGGAAATATGTCAACTTCGGACTGACGCAGATGTTGCCGTTTCCCGGCAAACTCGCCAAAGCCAAAAAATTGGCCGAGATCGACGCCGAGCATGCGCACCATGATTATGCCGAGAAAGCGCTCGAAGTCATTGCCAGCGTCAAGGGCGCATACTTCGAGCTTTATATGATTCAACGCGGCCTGGAGGTCAATCGGGAAAATATCGATCTGATGACGCAGTTCGTGAACATTGCCAAAATTCGCTACGCCGTTGGCCAGGTTATGAATCAAGACGTGCTCAAAGCCAATGTCGAGTTGGCGCGGCTGGCGAACGGGCAGATTACCTTGCAACAGCAGGAAGAAACCATCAAGGCCATGTTGAATGTGCTGCGTAATCGCGCGCCGCAAACGCCGCTCGGACAAGCCGTTTTGCCGGAAAGAAGCCCGCTGTCGTTCGATCTCGAAGCGCTGCAACGCGTCGCGCTTGCCCATCGCCCGATGCTTCATCATGATTCGTTGAGCGTGGCGCAGAGCCGCGTGGCGAATAGCCTCGCGCGCCGCCAGTACTGGCCGGACTTCGATTTGTCGCTCATGTACGTCACCTCGCCGTTTGACGGCTTTCGCGGTTTTACGGCGATGGCCGGTGTGAGCTTGCCGTTCTCGTTGTGGTCGATCAAAAAACAGCGCGGCAGAGTCGAAGAAACCGCGGCCGAGATTCGGATGAAAGAAGCCATGTTGGACAATACGAAGAACATGATTCTCTTCGCCGTGAAAGACGGGCTGACCAAAGTGCAAAGCGCGCAGAGAATGCTGGAATTGTATCGCTCCACGGTTTTGCCGCAAGCCGAGCAATCTTTGCAGGCCACGCTCGCCAATTATCAAACGCGGCAAACCGATTTTCTGATGTTGTTGGACAGCTATCGCATGTTGCAGATGTCCAAAATGGAATATTACGAAGCGGAAGCGAAGTATGAAATGAGTCTCGCCGAGCTGGAACGCGCGGTGGGGAAAAGGTTGGAGTGATGGAGTTTTGGATTGCTGGATTGTTGGATTATTGGAGTGTTGGGGTCATGGAACCCATTGATCCAACAATCCATCGATCCATCAATCCAATAGAAAGAAAGGTTGAATCATGGTTAAAGATCCCATTTGCGGCATGACAGTGGATGAAGCGACGAGCCTGCGCGCCGAACGCGACGGGCAGACGTTTTATTTTTGCAGCGAATATTGCCGGAAAAAATTTCTAGCGCAACCGGCAACGGTTGCCTCTGCGCCGCAACCAGTTGCGATTCATAAATATCATCAGCCGGAAGTGAAACCCGCGGCTGCCGCACCTCTCAAACATGAAGCGCATTTTGCGAATGGCGCCGCCTCAGAAGTGAAGCCCTCGCCGACGGCAAAATACTTTTGCCCGATGTGCGAAGGCGTCGAGAGCGACGAGCCCGGCGATTGCCCGAAATGCGGCATGGCGTTGGAAAAAAATCCCGCGTGGAAACCGCAGAGCAAAGTGATCTACACTTGCCCGATGCATCCGCAAATCGAGCAAGACCATCCCGGCGATTGCCCGATCTGCGGCATGGCGCTCGAACCCAAAACCCCGCTTGGCGGGGCGGCTGATAGCAAAGAAGAAAATGCGGAATTGCGCGACATGACGCGCCGGTTTTGGATTGGCGTTGTGCTCACGTTGCCGGTGTTTCTGCTGGCGATGGCGCATGTGATTCCGGCGCTGAATATCGCGCCGGAAAATATTTCGCGCTGGATTCAATTCATTCTCAGCACGCCAGTGGTGTTGTGGGCCGGTTGGCCATTTTTCAAACGCGGCTGGCGCTCGATTCAAACGATGCAGTTGAACATGTTCACGCTCATCGCGATTGGCGTGAGCACGGCCTACGTCTTCAGCGCGGTGGCGATGTTGCTTCCCAATTTGTTTCCACAGTCGATGCGGCACGACGGCGGCGTTGAGATTTACTTCGAAGCCGCTGCGGTGATCGTGGTGTTGGTGCTGCTCGGGCAAGTGCTCGAATTGCGCGCGCGAAGCCGCACGGGCAATGCGATTCGCGCGTTGCTCGATCTCGCACCGCCAACCGCGCGTCTTATTCGCGGTAGCGAAGAACAAGAAGTGCCGTTGGAAACCGTGAAAGTGGGCGACCGTTTGCGCGTGCGGCCCGGCGAAAAAATTCCGGTTGACGGCGTCGTCGTCGAAGGTCGAAGCAACGTGGATGAGTCGATGATTACAGGCGAGCCGATGCCGGTGGAAAAAAATATCGGCGATAAAATCACCGGCGGCACGGTTAACGGCACGGGCAGTTTCGTGATGCAGGCGCAGCGCGTCGGCAGCGACACGCTGCTCGCGCAAATCGTGGACATGGTCGCGGACGCGCAACGCAGCCGCGCGCCAATTCAAGGTTTGGCGGACAAAGTTTCGAGTTACTTCGTTCCTGCTGTTGTCGCGATTGCGGTGATCACTTCACTGCTGTGGTACTTCTTCGGCCCGGAACCGCGTCTGGCTTATGCCATCGTCAACGCGGTCGCGGTGCTGATTATCGCTTGTCCATGCGCGTTGGGTTTGGCTACGCCGATGTCGGTGATGGTCGGCGTCGGTCGCGGCGCGCAAGCCGGCGTGCTCATTCGCAATGCTGAAGCCATCGAAGTGATGGAGAAAGTCGATACGCTGGTCGTCGATAAAACCGGCACGCTCACGGAAGGCAAGCCGCATCTCGTTGCCGTGTTGACCGCAGAAAGTTTTAATGAAAATGAATTGCTCTTGGCTGCTGCTTCGGTCGAACAAAACAGCGAACATCCGCTGGCGGCTGCGGTGGTTCAGGGCGCGAAGAAACGTGAGGTGCAGCCGCAACCGATTGCCGATTTCGCTTCGATTACGGGTGGAGGCGTAATTGGCAAACTCAACGGACGAGAGATTATTGTGGGCAAGCTCGCTTTCTTGCAACAACGCGGCGTAACTGGTGCGGCAGCGCTCGAACCGCGCGCGGCCCAACTACAATCCGAAGGCAACACCGTCATTTTCGTCGTGATCGACGGCAAAGCCGCAGGAGTTCTTGCCGTTGCCGATCCGATCAAAGCTTCAACGCCGGAGGCCATCAAAGAATTGCACCGGCTCGGCTTGAAAATCATTATGCTCACCGGCGACAATCAGCGCACGGCTGAAACGGTGGCGAAGAAACTCGGTCTCGACGAAGTGGAAGCTGGCGTCGAGCCGCAGCACAAACACGAGCGCGTCAAACAATTGCGAGAGCAAGGTCGCGTGGTGGCGATGGCCGGCGACGGCATCAACGACGCGCCGGCATTGGCCGCAGCGCACGTGGGCATCGCGATGGGCACGGGCACGGACGTCGCGATGGAAAGCGCGGGGATCACGCTGGTCAAAGGCGATCTGCGCGGCATCACCAATGCGATCTCTTTGAGCCGCGCGATGATGCGCAACATTCGCCAGAATCTTTTCTTCGCCTTCATTTATAATGCGCTCGGCATTCCCATCGCTGCGGGCGTGCTCTACCCGTTCTTCGGCGTGTTGCTGAGTCCGATCATCGCGGGCGCGGCCATGAGCTTCAGCTCGGTTTCGGTTATCTTGAATGCGCTGCGGTTGCGAAGCCTGAGCCTGAGAATAAATTCTCAGGCTCAAAGCTGAAGCCGACTAAAGTCGTCTGCTAATGCTGTCTTTGAATTGAAGGATTGGTTAAATTTGGAAACAACACCATGAACGTGGCACTCGAAAAAGATCACTACCTCGCGCCGTTGAAATACGACTGGCTTACTTCTTTTTACGATCCGCTGATTCGATTGACGCTGCGCGAAGCAACATTCAAGCGCCAGATCGTGAAGCAGGCCGACATCGCGCCCGGCCATCGCGTGCTCGATGTCGGTTGCGGCACGGCCACGCTTACGCTGCGCATCAAACAACTACATCCGCAAGCCGAAGTTGTTGGCCTCGATGGCGATGCGAAAGCGCTCAGCATGGCGCGAGGCAAAATTGCCAAAACCAGTTTGGAGATCGAGCTCGTGCAAGGCCGGTCTTACGAAATGAATTTTCCCGAGGCCTCGTTCGACCGCGTGCTCTCGAGTTTGGTGTTTCATCATCTCACGGCGGAAAACAAGCGTCGCACGCTGGCGGAAATTTTTCGCGTGCTCAAGCCTGGCGGCGCCTTGCACGTGGCCGATTGGGGCAAAGCACAAAACCTCGTGATGCGCGGCGCGTTCTTTCTGGTGCAAATGCTCGATGGCTTTGCCACGACCACGGAAAACGTGCAGGGCAAGCTGTTGGATTATTTTCGCGAAGCGGGATTTGCCAATGTTAAAGAAACGCAGCGCTACACGACGGTTTTCGGCACGCTGTCGCTTTATGCCGCCACGCGGATCGGTTGAAATAAAAAAGGCTTGGAGTGTTCTCCAAGCCTCGTCATCCCGAAACGGCGGATGCTACTTCTGGCAGCATGCCGGATACGCTGGGCAAAGCGGTGTGCCCCACAATGGGCAATCACTGCGCTTGGGTTGTGGCTTGTCGCCGGAAAATGCGAAGGCGCTGAAAGCCATCGCGAGAATACCCAGCAGCAACATGCGTTTTCGTTTCATTTGGTTTCACCTCCTTCGGGTAGTTGGTTTTATGGATTTGGTGGAATCAAGCAGCCAGATAAGCTCATCGATCAGTTCTTTCAAATCGAGTTTGGAAAATTCACGTCGCAAAAATTGCAGACGCGCGGCATCGTCGCAGCCTCCAGGACAAGCCGCCAGCCGCGTGGCCAATGTCTCTGCGAACTGTCTTTTGATTTGATCGTTCAAGACGGCGTAGATCGCCTGGTGCAGCGCTTGTTCAGCGGCTTTCAGTTGCCCGTAAATGTCTTTAATAGGCCGATCCTCGTCAAGCATCTTTTCAATGCCGCCAAGCTGTCCCTTGACATGGTGAAGGCGCTTGACAATCTCTTTTTTCTCTTTCGGGCCAATGGTCATTATTTTTCTCAAATAGAATACAATTAAACTTAGGCATGGCAGGGGTGTTTGTCAAGTCTTAAGAGTAAAAAAATGCAAACACACGAACATCATCACTATCAACAGTTTCATGACTCAATTCCGCCGCTTGCGCCGGTTTTCTGGCTTGTGTGCGGAATTCTTACCGCCACATTTCTTTTCGCCGCCGAGCGCGATGCGCAAGTCACGCAGACGAGTGAGCGGCAGATGACCATCGTTTATCGCCTCGCCGATTTCAAGCTTGACACCGTGCAGATCGACGGCGCGAGCGCAGTTCGGCCTCTCTTTGAAAATGCGATCTCGCTGCACGCGCCTGGCGCGCCGCAATTGCCCACGCGCGTGTTCGTGGTCGGTGTGCCGCCTGGCGCGCGAGCCGAAGTTTCGGTCATTCCAGGCGCAAGCGAGGAATTGCCGGAAATGTTTGTGCCGCCGGTTCCAGTGCAAGAGCGCGCCGAGGATCAGATCAAGTGGCGCTACACGCCCGATCCACAAATTTACGCGCGCGACGCATTTTATCCGGCAGATTTGGCGCGGGTCGATCCGCCCGCGCAATTCCGCCAGCAAACCATCGTGCGCGTGCAGGTCATGCCGGTGCAATACAATCCGGTCAAACGGCAGTTGCGGGTTTATCGCGATTTGCAAATCGTAGTGCGCTTTGTCGGTGGAGCAGCATCACAAACACAAACGTTTTCAACCGCGCTCTCTTCGCCAGCCGAAGAAGAGTTTTATCAAAACCTGCTGCTGAATTACGAGCAGGCCAAAGCGTTTCGTGAAGCTCGACCGGCACAATTGCAGCGCAACGCGAGTCCGCAAATCGAAGGTCCGCTGTACAAATTTGCGCTGCGGCAGGAAGGCATTTATAAGATTGATGGACAGACCTTGGCAAGGAACGGCATCAATCTTTCAGACGTCCAACCAAACTCGATTCATCTTTACAACAATGGCGGACGAGAATTGCCGCGCAATCTCAACACGCCGCGACCGCAGGGCCTGGTGGAAAATGCGATCTATGTTTCCGACGGCGGCGACGGCCGTTTTGACGCGAATGATTTCATTCTCTTTTACGGTCGCAGCGTCGAAGGCTTCGCGTTCGATTCGACGAGTGGCGCGGCGAGCCACTACCTCAATCATTTCGGCTACGACAATTTTTATTGGCTAAGTTTTGGCGGCCCAAATGGCAAGCGCATGGCGGAGCGCACGCCGCTACCCACGACGGGTTTGACGCCGGCGACGAATTTCAAAGATTATTTGTTCGTTGAAGAAGAGCTGAATCCGTTGTTTGAATCCGACCAAACCTGGTTCGGTTGGTTCTTCTCCAGCACCGAGTCGGCGCAAACGCGGCGTTATCGTGTCAAGCTCACCGATCCGATCGCCGACAGCCGCGCGAAAATGAAATTCGTTTTTTATACGCCCGTTGGCCCTGGCAATAACACCAGTCAATTAACGGTGACGTTTGAAAAACAGGATTTGACGGACTGGCAAATTTTTGGCAGCAGCCGCCCGCAAATTTATAATCTGGAAAAGGCCGGCGGCTTGAACAATGGCGACAATGAAATCGTGCTCACGTTTCGCGGCAGCAACGACGCCGCGCAATTATATATTGATTACTTCGAATTGGATTACGACCGGCAATTGAAACTGAGCGACAACATGCTCATCTTCAACGGTCGCGTTGGCGCGGGGCCGTTTGCTTACACACTCAGCAGCGCCGACGCCAATTCGCTCTGGCTTTTCGAGATTTCGGATTTCAGCAACGTCACGCGTTTGTTGAATCAGAATTGGCAAGTCACCGCTGCACAAGTGACGTTTGCGGATTTGGGTACTGTGAAGAAAGCGCCGCGACGATACATTGCGGCGACGTCTGCAGCATTCAAAAGTGTGGGGACCATCACGCGCGATGAAGTCTCCAATTGGCGTTCGCCGCAGAACGCGGCGGACATGATCGTCATCACGCACGAAGATTTCCTGAGCCTCAATCCCACCACGGGAAAAGATGAAGGCCCGCTGGCGCGATTTGTGAGCTTGCGCGAAAACGCCAAGCCGAATGATCGTCTGGAGGTTGAAGTCGTCAAGATTCAGGACGTGTTCGATGAGTTCTCGGCTGGCCTGTACGATCCCACGGCGATTCGCGACTTTCTCAAATATGCGTATGAGAATTGGCAGCGCCGTCCAGTTATCGTGATGCTGGTTGGCGACGGCGATTATGATCCGAAGAACATCATCAACAAGACTCTGATAAACTGGATTCCAACTTATTACACCAGCGATTTGGATGAAATCAGCAACCGCGTTACGGATCACTGGTTTACTTACGTTGCCGGCGATGATGCGGCCATGGACATGGCCATTGGCCGGATTCCGGCGCGCAGTTTGGCTGAAGTGCAAGCCTATATCGACAAAGTCATCGCTTACGAGACCAAGCCAACTCTCGGCGCGTGGCGCAATACCGCGCTGTTTGCGGCGGATGACGAATACGGACAAGGCGCGGTTCCGGCCTCGTGGGAAGTCGTTCACATCCTGGATACGGAGACGCTGGTCAATCTCACCCCGAAATATTTAGAGGTCAAGA
>Ga0247727_10019796_pt1 | contig 10379 bp, 8 predicted proteins | sample WisWelCaveWW1625_FD_202498 | JGI IMG/M metagenome (GOLD analysis project Ga0247727, IMG submission 202498) | Biofilm microbial communities from Wishing Well Cave, Virginia, United States - WW16-25 | ecosystem: Environmental > Aquatic > Deep subsurface > Groundwater > Cave microbial mat | place... | reverse complement strand
GTAACTGCCACGATATTCTGATCTAAGTCCTTCTCGATGCCTACAACGCGGAGACCTGTTCTGAGCCTGTCGAAGTAACCGCGCCTCGAGCATCGCCAAACGCAATACGGACTGCACGGGGACGATCGTTGAATCCTGGTCGTTTGCTTACGACGGCGATGGCACGCGCGTAATGACTGCGCACTTCACCGGCACGAGCGGCACGCCAGATTCAACGACGTCCTATTTCATGGGCGGGGCATACGAAGTGAAAGACTCTGCGGTCAAGAAGTATTACAGCATCGCAGGCATGACCGTTGCCATGCATGATGGAACTGCATTACAATACCTGCTGACCGACCACCTCGGCTCGACGGTGGCAGTCACCAACAGTAGTGGCACTTTAACATCCCAACAGCGCTACCTGCCCTTCGGCGCGGTGCGCTCAATCCCCAATTCTCCAATTCTCGCCACTGATTTTGGCTACACCGGTCAACGCAAACTGGATGACGGCATGGGCGGGATCATGGACTATAAGGCAAGGTTTTATTCGCCTTATCTTAACCACTTTTTGCAGCCGGATAACATTATTCCTGATCCTGGAAATCCGCAAACCTGGAACAGATATTCATATGTAGTAAATCGACCCATAATCTATAACGACCCAAGTGGAAATACTTATGTGTGCGGGGAAAGTTGCGAGGCAGAGTATGAAAAGCCACAATATACACTTGATCAATTTGCAGCGACCTTAGGCATTACCTTTTCGACCGGTTGGGATATCATGAAAAAAGTAGCTGTGCTGGTCGGTGCTTATAAAGTCGGAAAAGCGATTCAAAAACAAATGAACTTGTCTGCAGAGGCGGCTTACCAAGATTGCCTTGAAAATGTGGCTAGTCCAACCTCAACTTGTTCAACGGAATCAATTTCTGTATCTGAAGCCTTCAAAAATACTTACGGCTCCGTTTATTTTCAGTGGGAAACAGGGGCAGGTTCATGTGGCGCTGCAACAAACATAACAAGCGGAGGTTGCACACATAGTGCGCACAAAATTAGCTTCTGGTCTATGAGTGGTGGTTCGTCTAACGACATGAGTAGGATGATTAAGAATGTGGTTCATGAATTTGGACACGCATACAACAATGTGCTTGGAGGCGCGGGAAATAAATTGCCATATTCCACTGGAGATATTCGTGAAAATGTTTTACGTCCTAACGAAATTGAAGGTCGTTGGGATTGGCAACAACATCCTCCTGCGCTAAGCGAGGCCGGCTGGAGTCCCAGCGAAACTTTTGGAGATATTTTTATTGCTTGGGCTTACGACGCGTGGAATACAAACGCTGACAACAGCGAGCAAGTTTCAGCTGTAAATAATTGGATGAATGGCTTGGTTCCTAAACCTTGAATTCATATCGGAGAAAATATGAAACTCAAATCATTCATTCTTATAGTTGCTGTAAGCATAGTCGTAATCTCCTTTACCAGTTGCATGCAACATACCGAGAGTGCCGAAACACCGGCAGCCTTTAGCATGAGCGCGCCCGCGGTTTTAAACACACAAACACCAAAATCTACGGCAACCACTTCTGTAAACCCTATAATCACTGATCCTCCCACACCAATACCAACAAAAACTCAAACACCAATTCCAACGCTAGAAATGGAAATAGCAGAAGAACTCTTGGATGAACTGTTGGCGAGCAATGGCGCTTGTGACTTGCCTTGTTTATGGGGAATTGTGCCAGGCAAAGGTAAATATCAAGATGTAATAGCTCTATTGGAGCCATTGAGGGGAATTTCTGAGTATCCAACCATGAATGAATTAAAATCGGAAAGCGGAAGTATGGACTTTAGTAACATTCAGGGTGACTTTCAATTCAATACTCATATTGGTTATTTAACTGAGGAGCATGTAGTCAGTAAAATCAGGTTTCGCGTATCAATGTTTAAAAGGAAAAATGATCCATCGAACGGTGAATATTGGATTGGTGTTTATAACTCTAATTTATTTCGTCAAGAGTTTCAAACATTTACTGTATCAGGAGTTCTCTCAAAACTAGGTGCGCCAGCAGAAGTAGTGATTTCCACTGATGGAGGTCCAGCGCGCGGTAGTAGTGTTCCTGGATTCTATGTTCTCCTTGTTTATCCAGAACAAGGTGTACTAGTTAGATACACGACATTCAGGCAACTTGTTGGTGGAAATGTGCGTGGCTGTTTGACGAACGCACATGCTGAGTTTGAATTGTTTCCTTCAGGACAGGCTGATTTATTTTCAAATAACGTAGATTCGACAGATTGGGCAAATTGGTGGCCGGTTCCTGACGATAGTCCATATTGGAAATCTATTGAAACTGCTACGTCTATGTCTGTCCAAGATTTCTATGAGGCCTTTCGTCAACCCACCGATAAATGTCTTGAAACTCCTGCAAATATTTGGTATTTACCTGGTTGACACAATAAGTTTGTCTCAAATCCGAGACTGAAAACCACGGAACTTTAACAACGCTATTTTTTCTGGTTAGTAACTGGAGTCTGCGCCAATAGCGGATCGTTGACTCTGTGGCTGGATGATGTCCAGAAGCAGTCGCTCACCTTCATAGACAACGACACGCGTACGATCACGGATGTAAGGCTCGGCGCGCAGGGCGTGGAAACCAGCACGCGCGGGACTTTATACTTCGACGATTTTGAATCTCGAAGATTCTCGTACATTGGAACTTTACCCGACCCGGGCGTGGATGATCCGCAAGCCACGAATGGAGCGGGGTGGTTCACCCGCACCTATCAATATAGCCCGACGATTCCCCATGCGGTCACAAACCTGACACCTGAAACGGGATCACCTGACACCTATTCTTATGACGCCAACGGAAATATGACGTGCAGAGTTGAAGGCGGCGTTACTTTCATTCAAACCTACAACGCCGAAAATAGAATATCAACCATTCAAAAACTCGACAGCGGGACTTGCGCTTCTCCTGGAAATCTGACCGCGCATTGGGCTTTTGCGTATGACGGCGATGGGACGCGCGTCTCTACGCTGTACACACCGTATGTCGGTGGAGCTCCGCAAACCTCCGTGCTGACCGCGTATTACATGGGCGGCGCGTACGAAGTGACCGGCTCTGCTGTGAAGAAATATTACTCCGTCGCTGGAATGCTGGTTGCCACACAAGACGCATCGGGATTACAATACCTGCTCACCGACCATCTCGGCTCGACGGTGGCTGTGACGAACAGCATTGGAACTTTAACAAGTCAGCAGAGATATCTCCCCTTCGGCGCACCACGAACGATCCCGAATTCTCCCATTCTCGGAACTGACTTCGGCTACACCGGTCAACGCCTGCTCGATTCGGGTATGGGCGGAATCATGGACTACAAGGCGCGCTTCTATTCGCCTTATCTTAACCGATTCCTGCAGCCGGATAGCATTATTCCCAACCCGGCGAATCCGCAGAGTTGGAATAGATTTAGTTACGTAGAAAATCGCCCTGTCAATTTGAATGATCCAAGTGGGCATAATGGCAATGGGTGTTTTCCTAGTGAATCCTGTGGAACGGCAGAGAACCTTGTCACAATGTTAATTTTGGCACTCGTCGAAAAAGTTGACAGAATAATCCTAGCTGGGGATGCTATAAATAGAATTCAAGAAGACCCTGCCTTTAGAGACTTCCAAGGGAAAACATTACAAGAGCAGGTTTTGGCCGATCCTCGATATGGCAAATCAGATTTTCCTTTCAGTGTAACAAGGACCATACAATTTGGTGGAAATCGTGATTCAACGAGCATGCTTAGGCAGCTTTTTAGCCCCAATAACCCAGAATTTGAAGAAACGCGCCAAGTTGGAAGGAATCCCCTGAGTTGGATGTTACGTACAGCAGATTTATCCGCAGAAGGATATGTTACGAAGGATGGTCAAGTAACGATAAATTACTCTGTGAACGATACTTTCGATTTGAGATGGGAGGATGATAGGGAGTTGGCATATAATCTTATTGCATCAGGTTTAGGTAGTGTTTGGCACGATGGCTTGGGAGCAAGCGAACCAAGCGTTAACGCAAATTGGACAACAAATATCCAATTTAAACTCCCTGTCAAACCGAAAAACATAACCAGAGAGGTTGAGAAAGAGTGATTGTTCATGGAAAGGCGTAGAAACATTACGATGTGTATTCTCCTCAACAAGGATAAACTTTCTCATGAATAAAACTGCTCTTTCCTGCATTTTGGCATTTGCCTTGATAATAACTATTGCCTGCGGTATTCCAGTTTCTCATCCTGATCCATTCTATTCTGCTTGGGAGGAGTGGGGCGTTGCACGTTTTCCACTGATCAAGCCGTATGAAGTTTATTTCTCTGTGGGACTAGACTGGTGGACAATTGATCTGGATTTTGGAATACAATACCGACGTTCAGCTGAGATGAAGTTCTACTTAGGGATTGATGATGTTCAAGAAATTGCGGTGGAAAAAGGCGTCATAATGATTTACACACCATATGAACAGAACAATAGCGACCTCCAGAAGGTGCTTTATTGGTTTGTCATAATTCCGGGCAAGACCGAAGACACTAATGACGATATACTGAGAGGCTTCGACAAAGAAAGCGACTTTTTGGAGTTCATCAAAGAGTATGAAATCGAAAACGTTACATGGGAAAGCCCGGAGGATATAAAAAGAAGGTTTGTCGCGACTGGTTGTTTGGACTGGATACCCGAGTGCGATTAGCCAATATTGAAAATCATCTTTGCTTCCGTGAAGTTTAACAATATATTTTTATTTATCGAAAACGCAGGCTTCGCCTTATATCAACCGCTTTTGACCCCCTCTGCCTTCGGCATCTCCCCCATCGTAAGTCTCGCCGGCGAATCGTCAGAGGGGGTTGGGTATAAAACCACACCCGCCGCGGGCGAGTCCCTGCGGCGGGTGTTCTGATTCATACCTCATTCAGGTTCTTCTCGTATTCATCGGGAGACATCCCCATATCCCGCAAAATCTTTCGCAACAACGGGCGGACGATCACTTTCGAACCGTGGTTCGGAATGACGATGATCTTTCCGCTGGCGTCTCCGGTCGTATTGCAATCTATTATGAAGCCGAGAATGGATTCAGCGGAAACTTTACGCCTGGGCATTTGCAAAAATCGGATACCGCGGATACCCTCTTCAACGCGGACTTTGAGACAGCCAACCTGAGCCAGTGGACCTCCAACGTGAACGATGGCGGGAACCTCTCCGCCTCGGACTTTGCCGATTACTGGGGCTTGCAGGGACTGAGCGCGCTCGTCAACGACAACAATGCGATCTACGTGCAAAACGACATGCCAGATGGCAGTGACGTGGATACCCTGCCCGATCCTCAAACGCAATACCGTGCCCGCTTCTACGTCAACCCGAACAGCCTCACGATGGCGACCAACGATGTTCTTGACTTGTTTACGGGTCGCAATGCCGCAGGGAGCGACGTGGTGCGAATCCAATTGCAGAAGACCGCCACCAGTTACCAGATTCGTTCAGGCTTGCTCAACGATGCAGGCACATGGACTGATACCAGTTGGTACAATGTTCCCAACGCGTGGAGCGCGGTTGAAATTCAATATCAAGCGTTTGCCAACAGTGGGTCATTGACTCTTTGGCTCGACGACCCTTCGACAAGCTCAGGGCAGGCGGTCCAGAAACAATCGCTGACTTTCATAGACAACGATACGCGTACAGTCACAGAAGTGCGTTTAGGCGCGCAGGGAATCGAGACCGGCACGCGCGGCACCGTGTATTTTGACGATTTCGAGTCTCGAAGATTCTCCTACATAGGGACGTTACCTGATCCTGGAGTCAATGACCCACAAGCCACAAATGCACCCGGCTGGACAGCCTTCACCTACACCTACAGCGCGACGATCCCACATGCTGTGACCTCCGTCAGTATCGAAGGCGGCAGTACCAACAGTTATGAATATGATTTGAATGGCAATATGACTTGTAGAGTAGAGGGTGGAGTAACTTTCAAACAGGACTATAATGCAGAGAACCGCATCTCGGCGATCCATAAGATGAATGGAACCTGCTCCACTGGCACGGTCACTGAATCATGGTTGTATGGGTATGACGGAGATGGCATACGCGTGACGACGGCTCATTACACGGGTGTTACGCTCGACTCGCTGACGCTCTACTACATGGGCGGCGCGTATGAGGTCACGGGTTCGGCAGTGAAGAAGTATTACAGTATGGCAGGTCAAACCATCATGAGAGACAGTGACGGTTCTCTGAAATACCTGCTCACCGATCATCTCGGTTCCACTACGGCAGTGGTGGAACAAAATGGCAACCTACTAAGCCAGCAAAGATACTTGCCGTTTGGGGAGGTGAGAACGATTCCCAATTCACCAGTCACACAGACGGATTTTTGGTATACGGGACAGAGGAATTTGTCAGGTACTGGGTTAATGGATTATCGGGCGAGAATGTATTCACAGTCGTTAGGGAGGTTCATTCAGCCTGATTCGATAATCCCGAATCCTGCAAATCCACAATCCTTCAATCGTTTCAGTTACGTCAATAACCGCCCTATAAATTTCAGTGACCCAAGCGGGCATGACCCATGGTTTTGCGGTGGAAATGATTCGTGTTTATATAATTGGCTTGACGCGAATACAAAAGGCGATGCAAAGGACAAATTATTTGATAAATATGATGTAACTATTAATGGCGAGATGAATCCCAAAGAAAAGCGAGCTGCTATGAAAGCGCTTTATGATGTTGGCAGTGCATTTGCCAGAGAAAGAAATCTAGATGAAGACGCTTCAACAGCATTTAAAGAAGTATATGATCCAATAACTATTAATCGTGTCGATAGTTTCAATTATACAGATGAGAATGGAATCGAGCATCCAATAACTGCTGGATGTAAAACTGAAGGGAACATAATTACTTGTGCCTCTTTTGGAGACAACATTTGGCAAAGATATCAATCTGTTGTTAATAACATAGTTCATGAACTTGGGCATGTATTTGACCCTGTAACTGTCCCAGGGACAGGGTCTTCGGGTTTACCACAGGCTTTTGTGGATAATGCAACAACCATACTCCACGACAATAGTGCTATTCAATGGCGAGTTAACACAAGTGGTGGTCACAATGAAGAATTTGCCAATTTCTTTGTTGCATGGGTTTATGGTACATGGGGACCTAGTGCCGATTATCATTACCCAGGTGAAAGTAGCACTCCTCGCAACTGGATGACTACAAATATGTCTGAATGGATTCCATAAGGAGAAGTAGATGTTAACAACAAAAAAATATACTGCGATTTTGGTGTTTATTTTATTCTTATTTACAAGTTGTATAAATACGAATACAAAAGACGTGTCGCCTCAGCCAAGCACTTTCACTGCAACCCTACCGTTGCCTGTAACTGCGACGGCAACTGAGACACCTTCTCCGACTTTGTCACCAACCGCTTTTCCAACGATACCTACTCTTACTCCAGAAGGCGCGTATGCTCTACTTTTAAGAATGCTTAACGAAAATGACACATGCCGCCTGCCATGTTGGTTGGATATTACCCCTGGTACATCAACCCATGCTGAGGCTTATCAGAAATGGGCAGGTTTTCTGATACCCTCGATAGATGAAGCAAACCCAAGAAGGTTTCCTTATTTTTTTCAATATAACCAAAATGATTTTGGATATAGCATAAATAGTTTTGAATATAACCTAAATGACGAGGTTGTTTTTATGACGACAACCTATAAGTTGCAACCTAATAGCGATACGATCGATTCGATGAATATAACTACGCAAGCGTCAAAAGTTGTGGAAAATGGAATACCTAGAGTCTTCGAATCAACCATCTATAAAAAAATTCTCGATAGCTATCTTCTTTCGAATGTTTTAACAAAATATGAACAACCTGAACAAATCCTCTTAAGCATGGAAATATTAGAAGGAGAACCCACATCACCCGATTACTTCAGGATATGGTTACTATATCCTTCTTTAGGTTCGATTATTGAGTATTGGGGTAATGCAGAGGTTGAAGATGGAATAATTCATGGTTGCCCTTCAGATACGCTTGTTTCGTTGTGGCTATTTCCACCAAATCATGCTGAAATGTATCAAGAGACTCTTGTAGAATCAATGAGTGAACCATATTCAGCGTACTATAAGCCAACAGAAGAGGCACTTGGAATGACACAAGAAGAATTCTATAATCAATTCAGTAAGCCTAATATCCCGTGTATAGAATCGCCGCTTGATATTTGGCCACTCCACTAATATTTTGAGAAACATTATCCCTTCAGCGAAGCGCGTACAATCCCGAATTCCCCAATTCTCGCAACTGACTTCGGCTACACTGGCCAGCGAATGCTCGATTCGGGCATGGGCGGGATCATGGACTACAAGGCAAGGTTTTATTCAACTTATCTTAACCGCTTTACCCAGCCGGATACAGATGTACCAGCAAGTCAAGGGGTGCAGGGACTGAACCGCTACGCCTATGTCAGCAATAACCCCTTGCGATATACCGACCCGACTGGGCATGCCGCGTTCAGTGAAACCGAAGCCGGCTGCTCAGGTCAAGGGCCGGCTTGCATCATTACAATGTATTACGCGGCAGGGGATGAAGATGGTATGGATGATTCTTTACGTCACTATCTCCGCAGGCATAGAGATTACGATCCAGCCGCTGACCCCGAACTGGGCGACGAAGGGAAATTTATTGTTGCAAATGCGATGTTTCAGGTTGCCGTTCAGGATGGCTCGACAGAAGAAATAGCATCCACTGGAGGATTACTTTCCCTTTTCGCCATTATTGTCAATGGCGTGAATATGTCCCCTGATGATCGAGGTGGCGGAGGAGGTTTGCTTGATGATAATATTTCTCGGACTTTAAGGCAAATTGATGAAGGTGGACCGTTCCCATTTAGACAAGACGGGCAAATTTTTCAGAATCGTGAGGGGTTATTACCATCAAAACCAGGAGGGTATTATCAGGAGTACACAGTGATAACTCCAGGCGCGTCAAATCGTGGAACGGTTAGAATTGTGACTGGTCAGAATGGTGAAGCTTACATCACATATGATCATTACAAAACTTTTACTCGAATACGTTAATCTTATGCTCAAATCAAAATAAGGATGCAATTCTCGCTATGCCTACTGATTTTTCTAATAAAGGTGCAATTTTGATAGTACCTCCTGAACGGTCCATGGATGTTATGGATACGTTTGTATCCCAGGAATATAAGGTGTTCTCTTTGGACGGTTCCGGACTTAATTCAAAAACAGAATTATTGAGGAGCCTTTCACAGGTAATGAAATTTCCTGATTATTTTGGAAGTAATTGGGATGCCTTAGAAGAATGCCTCAATGACCTGGAATGGCTGCCTGCGAAGGGTTATGTAATTCAATTGAAAAATGCAGATAACTTCATAAAAAGTTATCCCTCTGATTTTGCAGTATTTACTCAAATTGTTGAGTCTGTAGCGTATTCTTGGAAGCTTAAGAAAGTTGATTTTATTTTGATAGTCGAGACCAACAATCCGAATACTGCGACTCAAATGCCCTCAACTAAAAAGACGAACTAAACTGGAAACAGTTCAGCCCGTCTTTGCATATGGGGTTCTGGGATTGTACCCTTAACTTGGCTGAACGCAAGAGTCCCTGCACCTTACCAAACCAATACTTATCTCTCGCACCTTTCGGCGCGCTTGAGAATAGTTGTATAATGAAATTGAGCGGCGAGCCTGCAAAACCCTGTTTCAGGGTCTCTTCGGAGTTCACGCAATTACGTGTTTAGGACGCCGCTCATTTCTTGCTGTGCAGGCAGGCTGGTCTTGGGGAGTGGAATGCGCCGCCTGCCCTGGCGAATGAACTGCATCTCCATGCCAATACCCAGCAAGTCCAGCCGCTCACGCACGAACTCCTGCGCCGATTTGCCGCGCTCTTCCTTTTCCATCGAGTAGGCAAACTCCAGAAACTTGCGCGCCAGGCGGTCTGGGTCTGCTTCGTGCACCAGCACATTCTTCGCCAGCAAATGCCAGACCACCACCAGCAGTTTGCGCGCAATTGCCACAATCGCCTTGCTCCGCCCGAGGCGCGGCTCGAGCCGTTTCAACTCCGCCTTCCAGTGCGCGTCATGGAGCACCGCTGCCTGTGCGGCTTCCACCAACACTGCGCGAATGTCCTTGCGCCCGGCCTTGGTGATCCCGCCGCTACGTGAGGTGAGCCCCGAGTCGCGCACCCTGGCGCCCAAACCCGAATACCCCACCAGTTGGCTGGCGCTTGGAAAACGATAGATATCGCCAATCGCCGCCATCAACGTAATTGACGTGACCAGACCGATGCCCGTGACCTGCATCATGCGCGTGACACCCGCCTCTTTCGCCCCCCATTC
>Ga0247727_10019795_pt1 | contig 10380 bp, 11 predicted proteins | sample WisWelCaveWW1625_FD_202498 | JGI IMG/M metagenome (GOLD analysis project Ga0247727, IMG submission 202498) | Biofilm microbial communities from Wishing Well Cave, Virginia, United States - WW16-25 | ecosystem: Environmental > Aquatic > Deep subsurface > Groundwater > Cave microbial mat | place... | reverse complement strand
TTTGGAATGTTGAATGGTCAATTGTTGGGATGAGCAAGGCGGTCTGAAGGCTGAAGGGTAGAGTAGTTGTGAGTTTTGAGTGCTGAGTTTTGAGTTAGGTCCGTCATCGCCGGTTCACACTTAGAGATCAGAACTTCTCTGGCCCAGACTTTCCACTCAGAACTCAGCACTTCGTGTCGTGCCTGTCCCGCTGCTCACAAAGTCCGAAGTGTTCGGAACTCCGAACTCAAAACTTATAATTCAAAACTTCGTGTCGCGCCCGTCTCGCCCGTCTTGCTTGAGTCAGGCATCGGCGATTGCAGCAGAAGCGTTCATGAATAATGCGGGTTAGACGACGTAGGTACACCCCGAACTAATCGTGTTTCAACGCCTTCAGTACGGCATTTGGTGACACTTCGATGACTCTCAGCAGCACATGTGCCGGGCCATGCGGAACCCTCTTGCCCTGTTCCCATTTGCGGAGCGTAGGTAAAGCAATCTCGAATTCATCGGAAAACTGCTCCTGAGAAAGACCCACGGATTTACGGATACGCGCAACATCGGTGGCACTGAACTTGTGTTCCCGCGCCCCGGTCTTTTTCCCCTGATGGTGTTCAAGGGCTTCATTTAACCCCGTCAGAATAGACGGACCAGTTTTCTTCATGTTCCTCTCCTTTTCATAACTTTTACGATTTTAGCCATCTCGTTACGCTCTGCCTTTGTTAAATTCACCTTGTCGTTCTTCTCGAAAATATCCAACAGATATACCTTGCCTCTCGATGCCAACGGCAAATGAATGATCCGCGCTCCTCCGCTTTTCCCTTTACCTTCCTGAGAGGCATACCTGAATTTATACACCCCGCCAGTTCCCTGCATCATCTCTCCGGTCTCCGGCTTCTGAGCGACGATTGTCACAACCTCATCCATTTGCTTTTCAGACAGGATCTTTCTTGCCTTACCCAAATAGTACTCAGTTTCAACGACTGTAAAATAACTATCCTTCATGTTTTGATACTAACCCATTGGGTTACTCATTGCAAGCACCTTTTAGACTGCTTGGGTTCTAACTCCATGTGCAACACTTCAAGCCCTGATCGGCTACGATGTTGCCATGACAAAGAGATGCTACACGCATTTGAGTGACACAGAACGTGAAACCCTGAGCGTGGGGCTGGGGAAGAAAAAGGTGTCAGGAACCAGTGTTTGAATTGACGGTGGTGAGCTGAGGGTCGCCAGGGGACTGGCTCCGCCGTCTGACTTCGGCGAGCTCCCCTCGACAGGCTCGGGGCCGGAGCTTGTCGAAGGCAGTCGAGCCGCGGCGGTGCCTGTCCCGCTGCTCGCGAAGTCCGAAGTGTTCGGAACTCCGACCTTCAGCCTTCAGCCTTTGGCCTTCGGACCGCGCCTGTCGTGCACGTCTTGCTTGTCTCGCAGAGGATTCGCGAGAGCCGAACGACGCATCACGAATGTCGTACAAAGAGGATAAGCGGTTTACGCATGCTCCTGCAAGACATGAGGTGTTTAGCAGGATGCTGAAAAAGTCCGCCAGCTTCGTTCTCGCTTCGCTCAGAGGCTCAACGTATAGAGTTGAACTCCTCGGATATCGGAATCACTGGAGGGGCTTTTCCGTTCGCCAAGATCTATTGCATGGGCGAACGGCCCACACGAAGTGCGGTTTGTACCTCCTCGCCTCTTCGCTCGCTGCGGCCTTGCTGAACGGACTTTTTGAGCATCCTGCGGAAATATTCTTCTGTTTTCCACTCGTGTGGACCATCGACGTTCTGGCGTGCCTACATAGTTTTTCCACAGCCTGTTAGAGGTAGAGGAGTTGGTTGGCCGCGTCCTCCGGCGTGAATGTGTTGAGTACAGTCATGATCCGTCTGGCGAGTTCGAAGTCTGAGGCACGACGGCCGGCGATGAGAATGCCTGCATGAGGGCGCTGCTCACGGAGGGCCGCCTCGTGCAGCCGCTCACAATCGCAGCGGGTATGCGTCAGAATCGCCAGCTGGTGCTCGCCGGCAAAGCGCAATTGCGCCGCATCGGAACGACCAAGATGATGGGCATCTCGTGCGGTGAGCACCTCGAACCCGTGAGGGAGGAGGAGCTGAGCGACAAAGACCGACACATCTTCATCGAGGTACAGCCGGATAAAAAGCGAGGGTTCGATCACTGGAGGCGAGGATGAACTTTCTCGGCAGGCACACGATTGCGACGGATGTCCTCGTCGATCGCCTCTCGATGCTCTTGATAATAGCTGAGGGCATCGAAGACTTGCGCGAGGGTGAGGTGAGGCAACCGCCCAATAATTTCTTCTGGGGCCACACCGAATTTCCACAACTCGGCAATCGCGCGCACGGGCGTGCGGGTTCCTGTCACGATAGGAGCTCCGCAGAGAATATCCTCGGTGCAGACGATGTAGGGATGGCGCGTGGCTGTGGTCATATTGGCGGCTTTCGTAGTGGCTGTGCTACCGCTGAGCCTACTGGAGGGAACGCGAGAAGTCAATTTGAACCGTTCCCAACACAAGCGGCGGCCTTGGCCAAGATCAGCGCTTCGGAGAAGCCGAATGGAACAGAGGTTTCGGCTGCCTGCTGGCAGGCATAGGGCGTGAAGCGTGAAGCGCATGACGTAAGACGTGAAACGGATGGGGAATGTGGAATGATGAATGTGAAATGGTAAATGGTCGGAATGGGAATAGTCCGCAATGTGAGGGGTGAGGCGTGTAGGACGTAAGGGGTAAAGGGTGAGGGGTCAGGGGTGAGAAGTAAAACATGAAACGCATATGAGGTGAGGGGTATTGAAGAGGTGAAAGGTTAAACGTGAAACGCGCCTGACGTGAGGCGTGAGGCGTGAAGCGGATGGGGACTGTGGAATGATCAATTTGGAATGTTGAATGGTCAATTGTTGGGATGAGCAAGGCGGTCTGAAGGCTGAAGGGTAGAGTAGTTGTGAGTTTTGAGTGCTGAGTTTTGAGTTAGGTCCGTCATCGCCGGTTCACACGTAGAGATCAGAACTTCTCTGTCCCAGACTTTCCACTTAGAACTCAGCACTTCGTGTCGCGCCTGGCGCGCACGTCCCGCTTGTCTCGCTCAATCGCTCGAGTGACACCACTTCTCAGGTGCCGCAGCAGCATTGGCATGATCGAACTCCTTCTTCAGGATGATGATCGGGTCCATCGTTGTGAGGACTGGTTTCAGGACGGAGGGTTTCAAGAGACCGGCGCCGCGCCAGTCTTGGACCGCGACCTCACCCACCGATTCCGGTGTGGGAGGCTGACTCGTGACCGCCATGATGATCAGATCGGGGCGCTGGCGATGGTAGGCCGGGCTGCTGATGACGACGGCCGGACGGCGCTTCGTGGTGGATTGGTCGGTAAATGGAAACGGCACGAGGATGATGTCCCCGAACTCATAGCCGGTCATAGTCCGCGTCGTCGGGGTTGTCCCAGACACGAGCGAAGGCGGGTGCTGCGAGCTGGCTGACAGCGTGGCTGAGGCGACGCTCATCGGCCTGCCGTTGTTTCAGCGCATCCACAAAATGCTCCACTTCTTCGACCTGTTCGGGCGCGAGATGGCGGAGCTTTTCAAGGAGGGCTTGTTCGTGTCCGCTGGTCATGGACGGTCTTCCTTCTCGGTGCCACCTTACACCGCTCGCTGCCAAAGATCAATCCGCGGGCTCGATTCAGCCTGCACACCGCAGCACAATCTTCCGAGTGAAGAAAATGGTGTCAGGAACGATTGTGTGAATTGACGCCTGGCTGAAGACGCGAAGCGCGAATGTTTAATGATGAATGTGGAATGCTCTATGAGTAATGTTGAATGTGGAATTGTCTGGACGAGCGAGACGGTCTCAAGACTGAAAGCTGAAGGGTAGAGTAGTTGTGAGTTTTGAGTGCTGAGTTTTGAGTTAGGTCCGTCATCGCCGGTTTACACGTAGAGATCAGAACTTCTCTGGCCCAGACTTTCCACTCAGAACTCAGCACTTCATGTCGCGCCTGTCCCGCACGTCCCGCTAACGCGTGCGGGAAGAACACGCATCCGCCTCCCGCAGTCTCAACGACACTCATACGAACGGCGCAACCAGATCAATCGTACGAATGGGGAGGCGCACATTCTGGCCTGCCGTCAATTGGGATTATTAGTCCCCAGAATCAGACCCGCCAGCCCACAGAATGCGGCGAATAAGAAGGCAATGATAATCATCGGTTCCATGATAACCTCCTGGGTTGATGATGGATTGACTATGATACATTTTATCTCTGATTATTACCGCGGAGTCAAGGGGTGGGACTCCTTGGAGCAGGATGCGAAAAGGGAAGAAAATGGTGTCAGGAACCTTTGTCTGAATTGACGTCCGGGTGCATACGCGAAGCGCGAATTTTTAATTGTGAATGTTGAATGATCAATTGTTGGGATGAGCAAGGCGGTCTGAAGGCTGAAGGGTAGAGTAGTTGTGAGTTTTGAGTGCTGAGTTTTGAGTTAGGTCCGTCATCGCCGGTTTACACGTAGAGATCAGAACTTCTCTGGCCCAGACTTTCCACTCAGAACTCAGCACTTCATGTCGCGCCTGTCCCGCACGTCCCGCTAACGCGTGCGGGAAGAACACGCATCCCCCTCCCGCAGTCCCAACGATACTCACACGAACGGCGCAACCCGCTCAATCGTACGAATGGGGAGGCGGACATTCTGGCGTGCCATCATTTGGGATTGTTCGTCCCCAAAATCAGACCCGCCAGCCCACAGAATACGGCGAATAAGAAGCCAATGATCACCATTGGTTCCACGATAACCTCCTCGGTTGATGGTGGATTGACCATGATTCATTGTAGCGCTGACTATTACCGCGGAGTCAAGGATGGGCATCCTTGGAGCAGGATGCGAAAAAGTCCCCCGGCGCATGGCGCGCGAAGCGCGAGATAGCAAAGAAAGGGTTATGGGCCGATCCGCAGCCGGTGCCGTCGCGGGAGTGGTGGAAGGGGTGGGCCGGCGGCTGGCTTTGTCTCGTAAGTCATTGTTTTCTGGTGCGCCCGGAGGGACTTGAACCCCCAACCCCCAGATCCGTAGTCTGGTGCTCTATCCATTGAGCTACGAGCGCCCTTAGAAGAAGTTATAAGTTCTGAGTTCTGAGTTGTAAATTGCGGATCAGGGGTAACGGCAGAATCCACGGGATCGATCGCCCTCTGTTCTTTCTTATAACTCAGCACTCAGCACTCAGCACTGCGTGCTTATACAGGGCTCTGGGCTAATGGGTCAAGGGAGGGAGTGGACCGACGTCGATGAGAATTCCAAAACAGTATTCAGATTCATCGCTCTCATGTAGACTTTTCACTGATGTCACGCCAATAGTCAGCGCGGTTGCCTGTGGGAGGGGACGATGGCCAATCTCCAATCAGTTTCACAAGAGCCTACGTCTGGTGAAACTCCCGATACGGCGGCGACCAAACCGTTTCCCATGTGGCAATGGCTCGTGGGTGCAGTGCTGGTTGTCGCGCTCGGCTCATGGCTGGTGTGGCTCTCCGCCTATCTCCAACGGATGTTTATCGAAGAGGATGTTCGCGCGGCTTGCGAACGGGTCATGCCGGATACGGTCCAGCGCTGTATCGACACGGTCATCATTCAACGCGGGGGAGCGAGATGATGTGCGAGACACATTCTGAATCGGTATTCAGAATCGCTCAGGCGTCAGCGGCGGCGTCCTGACGGCAGCGTTTCGTCTTCGTATTGGGCAAAGAGCCGTTTGGCTTCTGGATGGAGGTGGCTTGGATGGCCGTGGGGAATGCCGACGGTGCGGAAGAGCGGTGTCAACTTGCCGTTCGGAGGCAAGTAGCCCGCGCGAAGCGGGACGGTGCGCGTGCTGTGGCGGATCAACTGGCAGGGAGTCGGTCTGATCGAGGTGAGCCACTCGGCAATGTCGTGTGGGTTACCGATCGAGGCGGAGAGCAAGAGCAGCCGTGCTTGGCTGGGGCAGAAGATGATCGTTTCTTCCCAGACGACGCCCCGTTCCGGGTCTGCGATATATTGCGACTCGTCCAGGATCACCAGCCCTAACGTATCCAACCGTACGTCGATCTCACCGCCGCCTGCATCGTAGAGTAGATTCCGCAAGATTTCCGTCGTCATAATCAGCAGGGGCGCCTGCCCGTTGTCGCGCCGATCGCCGGTCAGAATGCCGACCTGGTCTGGACCAAATATTTTTGAAAATTCCGTGTACTTGGTATTCGAGAGCGCCTTGAGCGGCGACGTATAGATGACGGTCCGATTCTCCGCGATGGCGCGGCGGGCTGCTTCGACCGCCACATAGGTCTTTCCGCTTCCTGTCGGAACGCTCACGACGACGTCACTCTCTCTCAGCTTGGCGATGGCGTCTTCTTGCCACGCATCCGGGGTAAAGGTCTGCGGCGGTGGCACCCCCAGTCCCTCCAACCAGCTGGAGAGGGTGATGGCCGGCTCATGGGATTCCGGCTCAACCGGCCTGTGCGCGCTGCGACGCTGCGGGGCTGCAGGCTTCGGTTTCCGCGCGGCAGGGACTTGAGGCGCGGGTGGAGCGGGGCGAGCCTGTTGTTCGCCGATCAAGGTCATCAGGTCGGACTCAAACCCTGCGCGGTTCTCGGCGGAATGGCGCAGCAAGACCTCGATCAAGCGGCGTTTGCCTGCGCGGAAATGCCGCTGAACACGCCCACGCGCCAGGCGGTGCAAGAGCGCGATCGGTTGTTGAGCCAGGAGTTGTTCGAGTTCTTCGGTGGTCATCTCGATGCCGTTATTCGTGAATCGTTATTCGTGAAACGTCCAGACGAAAAAGAGCCGTACTTTATTCTTGCGGTTAACGTGCAACGTTGAACGTTTAACGTCGTCATGGCAGTTCCTCCAGCACGCCCCTGCGCAGGGTGGCGATGGCACGTGACGCGGTGTCAGCCAATCCGGGGTGTGTGCCCTTGAGCGTGTGCAGCTGCGACAGGAATTCCAAGGTTCGCGCTAAGAGGCGATAGATATCCCCTTCAGCCATCGTAGTGCTCTTGCAGAGACCGATCCACGTGAGCCCGGGATCGCCGATCCACCGTTCCGTCACCGCGGCAATGTCGGCACGTAAGAGCGGGGGATCTTCATACGGCGAGAGCGAGACAGCCAGCTTTCTGACCTGCCCGAGCAAGGAACCCAACCCGGAACTGACACGAGGGAAGGCGCCGGGGCGATCGTCGTCATGCGCGATGCTCGACATGACGGCAGCCAGCATAGAGGGATCGGCCCCGTTGAACGCATCGGCCCGGAGCAATTCCGTGATGAGCAGCGAATGGTCGATGCGGATGAGTCTGGCCCATTCGCCGTTTTCGGTCAGGTGGGCCGTCGGCGTGAGGTACCCGAACTGTTGCAGAACGTCGATCTTTTCCTGGAAACGGTGCCAGAGGCTCGTCCTCAGGGCCTGAATCGATTTGACGTGCCGATGTTGCTCCTGCCGAAGTTTGGAGGCGAGGGGATAGTCCCTCTGACAGGCGGAACGCGAAGGACAGGACGGACAGGCAAAGTCGCCCAGGGTTTGCACGATGGCGTCCGGTATCGGTTCATCGTCCTTCGGAATCAGGATGGGCAGCTCCGGCAGCCTGCCCGGCAACTCTTCCAAGTGATGGAGTAATTCTTCCACGCTCTCCGGCGTGCACCAGGGATAGACCGGCGCGTCTACGCAGTCGAGGACACGGTCGGAGACTTCGGTCACCGTAGAGGCGGGAGATTCGGTAATGCCTCCGCCCAGACGCAGTGCCGTGATCATCGGGCTCTTCTGTCCCTTGCTGCGATATTGCCGCAGGACCACGCCCCGGCTGCGGCCGAAGCCCACCACGCGCCCGGGAGTGAGAAAGTGAAAGCGCGCGGCGATTTCCGGCGGCTCGTGCCTTCTGACGGGGGCGCGGTGCGATTTCTGCCGGCGAACCTGGTCGAAGGTCTGCCATTCTGTGATCCAGTCGGTGCAGACACGCGGCCCGAACGGTTCCATCTGATCGCGCAGATCGTCCAGCTTGCGTTCCAAAACCTCGGCGCGCTGGTTGAGCTGAAATTGCGCAAAGCTTTTGGCGAGAATCGGCTGGATTTGATCCAGCGCATGCGCTTTCAAGAGATTCAGGACCATCGGATAGCTGATGACGAATTGGCTGTTGATCGCTTCCGGATGGCCGGTGAAGCCTTTGGTCAGCACGTTCAAATCGATGTAGGGCGAGGGGGTGACGATGGCAAAGCCCACGAGCCCTTTTCCACGGCGTCCCGCGCGGCCGGCAATCTGCTGCACTTCGCCGATCGTCAAGTCCATGAAGTCGCGCGACTTTCGAATGCTGGACTGCGTGATGATGACGGTTCGCGCAGGGAAATCGACTCCGGCGGCCAGTGTGGTCGTGGCGAACACGGCATCGAGGCAGCCATGACGCATCAGTTCCTCAACCGCGATTTTCCACGAGGGCAGGTGGCCTGCATGATGCGCAGCCACGCCGATGCGCTGGACGGTCGGAATGAGCGGGTGTTCGGCGATGCTGGGATATTGGGCGATCACCTTTTCGAGCACGGTGGCGATGGCCTGCTGACGAGGCGGCGGGAGGAGGATGCGGCTATGGTCGAAGGCCTGCATCGCTTCATCGCACGCACGGCGCGACGTGAGGAACACGATGGCAGGGGTCAAGTGCTTGTCGCGAAGAGCGATGATGAGATCAACCGGATGAATCGAGGGAGGCATGCAGTTTCAATCCCTTTGAAATCACGACTAAGCCGGATTCGGTGACGGTAAATCGCTGGGCGTCGGCCTCCCGGTTGTATCCGATTTCAGAGTTGGGCGGGATGATGACATCCTTGTCGATGATGGCCCGCCTGATCCGGCTCTGAGCGCCGATGACGACGTTTTCCATGACGATCGATTCACGCACGTCCGCATTGTCCTGCACGCGGACGTTCGGCGAAAGCACTGAGTTTTGCACCCGGCCACCGGAGAAGATGCAGCCGCCGCAGACGATGGAATCCAGGGCTACGCCCATTCTGCCGCCCTGATAGTCTTGCGCGAAGACGAATTTCGCCGGTGGAAATTGCCCTTGATAGGTTCGAATCGGCCAGTGTTCGTCGTAGAGATTGAAGAGGGGATCCACCGCGACAAGGTCCAGGTTCGCTTCCCAGTACGCGTCCAATGTTCCGATGTCCCGCCAATATTTCACGTCTTTATTATTCGCGTCGATAAATTTGTAGGCGTAGACACGTCGATCACGAAACATTTTTGGAATGATGTTTTTCCCGAAGTCGTGACTCCCGCCCTCCTGGGCGTCGGCGATCAAGTACTCGCGGAGGACGTTGGTGCGAAACAGGTAGATGCCCATCGAGGCAAAGGCATGGGCCGGATCGTGGGGGATCGACGACGGCTGAGCCGGCTTCTCTTCAAAGTTCGTAATCCGGAAATCCTCATCCACGCCGATCACGCCGAATCGATGGGCTTCTTGGATCGGAATATCGATCGCGCCGACCACGGCATCGGCGCTTTTGGCGATCAGCCAATGGAACATCTCCGTATAGTTCATCTTGTAGATATGGTCGCCGGCAAGGATGAGCACATAGTCCGGTTGTTCGCTGTCGAGCAGAAAAAGGTTTTGATAGACCGCGTCGGCGGTGCCTTGGTACCATTCTTCGCTGATCCGTTGCTGGGGTGGAACCGAGGCGATGTATTCGCCGAGTTCGGCGTTGAAGATATTCCAGCCCTTGCGGATGTGACGGTCGAGCGAGTGGGATTTGTACTGGATGAGGACTACGACTTTTCGAAGCCCGGAGTTGAGGCAATTACTGAGCGTAAAATCGATAATGCGATATTTCCCGCCAAAGGGAACCGCCGGCTTGGCCCGATGTTCGGTGAGGGGCTGGAGACGTTCGCCCTTCCCGCCCGCCAGCACCATGGTGAAAATATTTTGCATTGCGGCGAATTGTAGCAGGACGTTGAGGAAATAGAAAGAATGCAGAGTCGTTGACATCACGCCGGTCTGAGAAGATACTAGACAAGATATGCGAGACGAGCGGGAAAGGCGTGACTGGCGGGACGAGCGAGATGAGGTGGAAATCTATTCTGTCCACCTCGCGCTTTTCTCGCTTGTCTCGCGCTTCACGCGCCACGGTCTGTGGCGCTGGCGGACTTTTTCAGATCCTGCAGGCTGTCGGTGAGTATTCGAGCAAAGGAGTACACATGAAGCGGGATGTACTGGTCACGTCGCTTGTGAAACAGAAAGCGGTCCAAAGGCCGGCAGTGGACCGCAGTAAAGATGCGCTCCAGCGGGTAGAACATCTTGAAAGCCAAATGGCCAAGTTGTCCGAATTGGTCCGCGAGCATGCGGAGGATGTCGATCGATTGGTGCGCATCGTGGCCGAGGATCGCGACGTCATTCGGCGACAGTTATTGCGC
>Ga0247727_10019794_pt1 | contig 10380 bp, 13 predicted proteins | sample WisWelCaveWW1625_FD_202498 | JGI IMG/M metagenome (GOLD analysis project Ga0247727, IMG submission 202498) | Biofilm microbial communities from Wishing Well Cave, Virginia, United States - WW16-25 | ecosystem: Environmental > Aquatic > Deep subsurface > Groundwater > Cave microbial mat | place... | reverse complement strand
TTGTTAAAAAGTTAAAAACCTACCAGTCGCCAGAAGAGCTGAAAAAGTATCGACGTTATTTTGAGTTCGGCGCGGGCACAGGCGACGAATTTATGGGTGTGCGCATGGGGCAGGTTTTCGCGCTTGCGAAAGAGTTTATTAACATGACGCCAGACGAAATTGAAAAGTTGCTCGAAAGCCCGATCCACGAAATAAGGGCTGGCGCGGTGAGTATTATGGATTGGCAAGCTCGCAGTAAAAAAACTCCTGGGGAGCGCAGAAAGGAGCTGTTCGATCTTTATATAAGGCGTCACGATAGAATCAACAACTGGGATTTGGTTGATCGTAGTTGTATATATGTCGTTGGCGGCTACTTGTTTGATAAACCGCGCGATATTTTGTACAGGCTTGCGCGCTCAAAAAATACCTGGGAACGCCGCACGGCTATTGTGAGCACGGCGTATTTTATGAGGCAACGCGAGGTAAATGACGCTTTTAAAATCGCTGAAATGCTGCTTGACGACAAAGAGGACCTGATCCATAAGGCCACCGGATGGATGCTGCGCTTTGCCGGCGACAAAGATCGTCAGAGACTGTTACGGTTTTTGGATAAACATGCCGCCACCATGCCGCGTGTGGCCCTGCGTTACGCAATTGAACACTTTGATAAGAAGCAGCGGGATCACTATTTGAACACCGTCTATTCGGCGCCGGGGAAACGGCGGGTTTCTCAAGAAAAATAAAAAGCGGGAGCGTCAAAAAATGAAGAATAAGAATACATTCCAAAAAGTAGATGATTACATTGCCAGCCAGCCCCTTGCTGTCGGGGAGATGCTGGAGCGGATTCGCGGCATCATTCGCTCGGTCGTCCCCGATGCCGAAGAGGTTATCAGCTACCAAATTGCCTGCTACAAATATCACGGAATGTTGGTCGGCTTTGGTGTTCACAAGAACGGTTGCAGCTTTTACACCATGAACCCCGAAATAATGGGTTCCTTTTCCAACGAACTCAAAGAATTCAAATACTCTGGCGCAACCATTCACTTGAATCTGCAACAAAGCTTGCCGGTCGCATTGATTGAAAGAATAATAAAACAGCGGATGCACGAGAATGAAGAAGGGGCTCTATTAAAAAAGCAGTCAAAGCTCAAAAAGTCAGCGAAAAAAAATGTAAACTAATTGAACGTAGGCAAACCGGCGAACGTTGATCTCGGCGATGTCGCAGTCACAACCGCCACGCAGACCGAAGGAGCCATCGTCTTTGTCAAGACGCCGATACGGAGGCAACGTACGCTCCGGCATGGAAGCAGCGAAAGAAGATCACATGGCGTGGATTGTGTATCCCAAGGCGTGACAGTTGCGCATGGGATCTTAACCGTGACATTCTGTGGAAGCTTTTGCACAAAGAAGGAATTCAAGGCGTGCGTCAGATCGCATTCGACAACGTCTGTAACGCGCTACGCTTTCGGCCCCAAAAATGACTGCGCAGTATAAAACCTATGGGGCGGTTCAGAATATTCTACGAGGAGAAACGATGAGAACTAACCAAGGAACACCCAAAAATATGAATGAATATATTGCGGGTTTCCCACATGAGGTTCAGGACATTCTGGAAAAGATCAGGAAGACGATTAGAAAACACTTGATAAGCAGCAAAGCAATGAAAATGTCGGCGGCCTTAGCCGTGTTAATCTTTTCTCCATTGGCGATGGGGCAAACAACTATCCAAGATTCATCTGCTTCGGCGACCGAACAAGAACTCATAGATATCGCGCAACAGCTCTTTGACGCCATTCCGGCCGGCAATAAAGCGGTTTGGGAAAAATATGTTGCCGACGACGTCATCTACACCGATGAGAACTGGCGCATATTGACCAAAAAGCAATTGCTTGATTCATTGACTCCGTTTCCAAAGGGTTATTCAGGCTCTATTCGCATCACCGATGTCCGCTCTCGCATGAACGGCGACGCGGCAGTTTTATCTTACCGCGCGCTTGAAGAAGAGTATGTTTGGGGGCAGAAAATAGCCCCGGTCTATCTCGTGACCGACACGTATTTCAAACGCGACGGGCATTGGCAACTGATTGCTTCTCACGTCATCGTTCTTCCCAGCGCGCGCATACCTATGGCGGTCAATCCAAAGCTTTATCAATCAATCGTCGGAGAATACGAATTGGCTCCGGGCATTACCTATACCATCACCCTCGAAAACGAAAAACTGATGGGGCAGCGCACTGGCAGAGCAAAGGAAGAGCTGCTGCCCGCAGACGAGAACACTTTTTTTCCGAAAGGTACGATACGCGGTGAAAAGGTTTTCGTGCGTGACGCGAGCGGACGTCCAACACAGATGCTTGATCGCCGGGAGAACAACGATCTGGTTTGGAATAAGGTTAAATAAAGGGGTTTCGATGAGCGATCATCCAGAATCAGCAAAGGATCAGAAAAAACGGCCGCGCTCTGTAACCGTCATCAGTTGCCTGTTCATCGCGGCTGGTGTCATCGGGTTTGCGTACCACGCCACCGAGTTTAGGGTACAGGGTCCGTTTCAATATGAGCTGGCCTGGGTTATCTTCGTTCGGCTTCTTGCTATTGTTGGGGGAGTCTTTGCGCTCCGCGGCGCCAACTGGGCGCGTTGGTTACTTCTCGTTTGGATTGCATACCACGTCGGCGTCAGCGCTTTGCATTCGCTCTCCGAGTTGATGATGCACGGTGTGCTTTTCGTGGTGGTCGCTTATGTTCTCCTTCGCGCACAGGCGTCGGCGTATTTTCGGAATGTGCGATGGTAGCGTGCGCAATCGCGGCCTAATAAGCCGCTGCAGCGGACGAGCCGGCGCGGCGCTATGTGGCAACGTGTCGGGTAGTTGGACGCGGGAACGGCAAAATCTAACCTTCCAAATGCCGTTCTGCAAGTCCACCAGGCCCGAAGCTTGCCGATGGGCAAATAAAAGACGAAAATATTCCAAAGTCTTGGAGGACAAAAACAATGCCGGATACAAACTCGACAAAATTGAGCCAAACCCAGTTGCCAGAGGCGCGGGAATTCGATTTTCTCGAAGGAGAATGGGATGCCGTTTGCAGTTTTCCGCGACCCGACGGCAGTTGGGGAGAGGGGCCGGGGACGCTGAAAGCCACGAAGATTCTCGATGGCTGCGCCTCCATGGAGTTCTTTGAAGGGCCCTACCAGGGAGAAATCATCAAGGGCCTCGGTCTTCGCGCATTCAACCCCAAGTCTCGGTGTTGGGAACACACCTGGACCGACACTTCTTCCCCTGGGGGTTTTCTGGTGTGGCGTGGGCGGTTCGAAGAAGGGAGTATTGATCTTTTTGGCGAGTGGGATGATGACAACGGGCAGCGGATTCTCTCCCGGCTCACGTGGTCTCGGATTACTGGCAGCAGCGCCCACTGGGAGAGCCATCGCTCGCTGGATGGCGGCAAGACCTGGACGAAACACTGGGTGATCGACTTTACGCGAAGAGAAGCAATGAAGTGAATCAGGCTGCCGTGTGCCTGAATGCTCGCGCGGCATTGCTTGACGTTCAATAAACTTAAGGAGAAGAAAAATGCGGAAATTAGCCGTTTTCAATCAGGTGTCGCTGGATGGTTATTTCACAGACGCGAACGGCGACATGAGTTGGGCACACAAGGATGATGACGAGTGGAACGCATTCGTTGCAGATAATGCCAGTGGCGGAGGCATGCTCTTGTTCGGCAGGATCACTTATGAGTTAATGGCTAGCTTCTGGCCTACACCGTTTGCGGCCGAGACGATGCCGGTTGTGGCCGAACAGATGAACAATCTGCCGAAGGTCGTATTTTCGAGAACGATGGACAAGGCGTCGTGGAACAATACGAGGCTAGTGAAGGGCGACATTGCAGCGGAAATACGCAAGATGAAGAAAGAGCCCGGAAAAGACATGACCATTTTGGGAAGCGGCAGCATTGTCTCGCAACTGGCGCAGGAGGGTTTGATCGATGAATACCATACCGTAGTAAACCCCGTCGCTCTTGGCAAGGGCAGGACGATGTTCGATGGCATCAAAGGGAAGTTGGCCCTGAAGCTGACCAAGACGCGGACCTTCGGCAATGGGAACGCCTTACTGTCCTACGAGCCGATGGCGTGAAGAAGGACAAAATTATTAAGGAGAAATACACAATGGACAAATTACATTTTTCAATCGTTGTCAACGCGCCGAAAGAAAAGGTTTGGAACACGATGCTCGGCGAGGATTCCTATCGGGCATGGACGGACGTATTTATGCCCGGTTCTCACTATGTTGGTGACTGGAGTAAAGGGAGCAAAATACTTTTTCTCGGGCCGGACCCAACGACAGGCAAGATGGGAGGCATGGTGAGCCGCATCAAAGAAAACCGCTTGCACGAGTACATCTCGATCGAGCATCTCGGTATGGTGAATGACGACAAGGAAGACACGACCAGCGAGGCGGTGAAGGCATGGGCCGGCGCGCATGAAAACTACACATTCAAAAAAGTTGACGGCGGAACCGACGTGTTGGTGGATTTGACGGGTTTGGCGGACGAGTTCATTGAGATGTTCCGAAATATCTGGCCGAAAGCGCTGCAAAAACTCAAAGAACTGGCGGAGAAATAGAAAACGTATAACGGAGAATGAACCATGAACAAAACAACGGTCAAAAGTATTGGCGCGGTCCTCGCGGGATTTATCTTCATCGTCATTACGCATACTGCAGCGGATGCCATTCTTGAAGGCGCGGGGGTGCTGCCCAAAGGCAATCTCTTTGTTGGAACGGGACTTATTCTGATTGTCATCGGTTATCGCGCCGTTTTTAGTTTCCTCGGATGTTATCTAACGGCAAGGCTCGCCCCGCACAATCCGATGAAGCATGCGCTGATACTTGGCCTGATCGGTCTCGCATTAAGCTCAGTTGGCGCAATCATGGCAGCAGATTTAGGACCCGCCTGGTACGCATGGACGCTTGCGGCGATGGCGTTGCCGATAGCATGGCTTGGCGGGAAGCTGTATGTACGAAAAGGATGATCGCGTACGCGTTCCTCCAACGGTGTTCAATGCCTTGCTGAATCGTCGCGAAACCGTGCGCAATAGATATAAAAACTTTGCAGCAAGCGTACGAGCAACGATAAATTCAAAAACGGAGTAAACATGAAGAACCGATTTCGTATCAGAATGGGGCTGTGCCTGTTCCTCGGCTTTTGCACATGCGTGCATGCCCAGGCCAATTCCACAGCGCAAAAGTCGGACGCAAGGGAGACGACAAGGGCAATTCATGCAAGCGGAACTTTTGACGTAAAACTGACTCCCTTGAGACAGGACGGCGCGCCCGGTGATTCAAGCCTCGGCGGCATGACGATCGCCAAGCAGTATCATGGCGATCTCGACGCCATCGGCAGAGGCCAAATGCTAACCGCCATGACGCCGATAAAAGGGTCGGCAGGTTACGTTGCCATTGAACGCGTTACCGGAACGTTACATGGCCGCCGCGGCTCTTTCGTGCTCCAGCACAGTGGGACTATGGCGCGCGGCGCACAGCAACTGACCATCACTGTCGTGCCGGATTCCGGCACTGAACAGTTGACGGGTCTGGCAGGAAAGTTGACGATCAAGATCTCCGAGGGAAAACATTTTTACAACTTCGAATACACGCGCGCTCCGGACCCTTGAGACTGAACAAGCGCGAGCGCGTAAGGAAGATCATTCATTAAAACATCGAACCTCGTCGTGAAGTGGCCGGCATGCGCCCCGCAATTGTTGAGCGTGTTGCGCATCGTGGCCGCGTTCATGTTAATGAACAATGGCGTCAACGCCGCGCTCTACTGCTTCGTCTGGCTCTACTTCTCAGCCGCCGGACCCATGGAGCCTGGATGCAAAGCGGGGGGGAAGTGAACGCAATATGCAAATAAGTTTTATTCAATAGCGCATTATCTTTACCATGAAGGGAGTGCAACGATGAGCTCGAGAAGCCACAAGGGCATAGGGATGGATGGATTTATCGCCCGCCAATATGATAAAACCGCCCGGCGCGATATGGCTGACCTTTACCGAACGTGGGCAACGAAATTATCTGAAGGATTAGCGGAGGGTAGTAATGTCCTTGAAATCGCTCCAGGCCCGGGCTATTTGGCGATTGAGCTTGCCAAACGGCGAAACCTCAGAATCATCGGACTCGATATTAGCGAGACCTTTGTCGCCATCGCGCGGGAAAATGCGCAAAGAGCCGGCGCAGGTATTGCTTTCCAGCATGGAGATGTTTCCGCCATGCCGTTCGAGAATGAGAAGTTCGATTTCCTGATTTGCACGTCCGCATTCAAGAATTTCAGCGATCCACTCACAGCCCTGAACGAGATGTATCGAGTGTTGAAGCCCGGAGGGAAGGTATGGATCAGCGATCTGCGGTGCGACGTTTCCAATGAAACCATCGACAGCTTTGTGAAAGATACAATGCAGATACGAGGCCTGGCAGGGATATTCATGAAGTCCACCTTCAAGCACACGCTCAGGCCGCGCGCCTTGACCGGAGCGCAGTTCAAAGAGCTTATCGCAAAGACTCCGTTCACCAAGGTTGAAATCACGGAGAATTCAATGGACTTGGAGGTGCTGCTTGATAAGTGAACTTAGCCGCTGAGGCCCAGCGCAATGCAAATCAGGCATACAAACATTGGCCATGACGGAGGTTACCTTGAGACCCAAGGTTGGTTTTAGCGGCGAGACGATTCTAACGCGAGTGCAGGTAGATGAACTACATCCTTGGTGTTGATGATTTAGAAAAAGGCCGAGCAGTTTCTGAGAATTGGAAAAGAAAAAGATATACTTGCTTTTGTCAAGTAAAATATTGATGAAGTCAAATATTTTCCTATCTTCTCCTTGAAACGTTACCATCATATTTATCAAGGAGAAGCGTCATGATCGAAGTTGAACTCGTTGATAGAGTCGAGGCCGTGCGCCGGTTCAATCGCTTTTATACCAAGCGGATCGGCCTCCTTAAACCGGGTTTGTTGAGAAGCCGCTTCCCGCTCACCCAAGCCCGCGTTCTCTTCGAACTAACCAATCACCAGGATTTGACCGCCAGCGCGCTCATCAGTGAGCTTGGCATCGACGCCGGTTATCTTAGCCGCATTCTGAGCGCATTTGAGAAGGACGGCTTGCTGCAAAAATCGCCGTCAAAATCCGATAATCGCCATCGGCTTTTGAAACTCACGGCGAAAGGCCGGAAGGCTTTTTCCACGCTGAACGAACGGTCGAGCCGGGAAGTGGAATCCTTGCTGCAAAATCTCTCCGGGGAAGATCAGCAGCGGCTCCTTCATGCGATGCAGACGCTGGAGGGGTTGCTCGCAGCGAAAGCAAAGCCGGCGAGGCCTTATCTCCTGCGGACTCACAAGCCGGGCGACATCGGCTGGATCATCCATCGCCATGGCGTGCTCTACGCCGAAGAATACGGTTTTGATGAAACCTTCGAGGCCCTCGTCGCGGATATTCTGGCGCGTTTTATCCAACACCATGATCCAAAACGGGAGCGCCTCTGGATCGCCGAGCAAGATGGCGAAAGGATCGGGTCGATTATGATTGTCGATGCCGGCGAAGAAGTGGCGCAACTGCGCATTCTTTTGGTTGAGCCGAAGGCCAGAGGCAGCGGTATAGGAAAACGGCTCATCGACGAATGCATCGACTTTTCGAAGCGCGCCGGTTATAAAAAAATCAAACTCTGGACGCAGAGCAACCTGGATGCAGCGCGACACCTTTACGTAAAAGCCGGTTTTCATCTCGTCGAGGAAAAGCCGCACAAAAGTTTTGGCCACGATTTGGTGGCGCAGATTTGGGAATTGCCGTTGCGAAAATGAAAACACGGCTTGAACAGAAACTCGAACGCGACCGCGCCGAGATGGTCGCGCGCGTTCTCGAAATCCAAACCGAGGCTTACGGCTATCTCGACGTTCCAATTCTCTCGCGCGAGTTGAGCCGCTACAACGGCGGCGAAGCTTTGGATGTTGGAACCGGCGACGGCTCTTTCTTGCTCAAAATCGCCGAACGGAATCCGGCGCTCAACTATCGAGGAATCGAGCCGAATGCGGAGCTTTTCGCCAAAGCCGAGTCTCGGCTGGCGAAAATACGCTTGCCGAACGTGCAGCTCGAGCAAGCCGAATTTGATTCCGGCTGCAAGAATAAATATGACGTGATCCTGGCGCGCTTCACGCTGCAACATGCCGGCAAGCCGCAAGAATTTGTTCAAAACGCCTGCAACGCCTTGAATCCAGGCGGCTGCTTTTTTTGCATTGAGCCGGTTTATGATTATTACGATTGTGAGCCGCCGCAAAAAATCTGGCAGGAGTTTCGCGCCAGAATACTGGCAACCTATGAGCGCTGGAAAAGCCATCCGAATGTTCCCAAGCAGGCTTGTCAATGGCTTTCCGCCAGCGGATTTGAATCAATTATCGTTTCCGTCAACATCTATTCGCCAATAACTATCGGGCATGATCGCTTCGAAGCGGTGGTGTTGGCAACGGCGGCCATGCTCAACCTCCAGCATCCCGATATCTGGGAAGCCTCATTTCTCGAGAAGTTGGAGAGCTGGTTAAAACATTTGGATTGCGATCCGTTCATAGCGATTGCACATGTCAAGGCATTTAAGCCACAAAGATTTGACTTTACGGAGAATCGAAAATGATCGTGGTGGAAGGAATATGAACGCCTAATGAAATTTGATGATCAGTCAACTCTCTATGCCGAAGGAGGTTTCATAACGTGATTGCGCGTTTGTGGCGAGGATTTGCCGCGCGTGAAAAGGCGAACGATTACGTTGAGCATTTTCAGCATGCCGTGCTTCCTGAACTCATTCAGATCGACGGATACCGCGGCGCCTACGTCCTGCGGCGAAATCTGAATGACGGCGTCGAGTTCACGGTGATGACGCTCTGGGAGTCCATGGACGCCATCCGCCAGTTCGCCGGCGAGAATGCTGAAACCGCGGTGGTTGCGCCCGCAGCGCAGGCGTTGTTGCGTGCATTCGATGCAACAGTCACGCATTATGAAATCGTGTTGAGCGCGGAGCAAAAAAATTCTATAGCCCGTTAGTGAGAAAGAAAATTTGCGAGGTGCGGAATGGAAATCAAAACCATCGAGCCTTTCCTGGACTATTACGAAAAGCTCCGCGCGCGAACGCTTCGCGTCATCCAATACATTCCTCCCGAAAAAATTGAATGGACATACAAAGCCGGCAAGTTCAGCTTCGGCGACATCATCAGGCATCTCGCCGCCATCGAGCGCTTCACGTTTGTGGAGAATGCCCGGCTCAAAAGCAGCCGTTATCCCGGCCACGGAAAAGAATTAGCCGAGGGATATGATGCCGTGCTGGCCTTCATGAATAAGATGCATGAGGAGTCCATGGCGATTTTAAGCAAGCTGAACGCCGATGATCTTCAGAAAAAATGTCTCACTCCGCAAGGCGCGCCGATAACAGTCTGGAAGTGGCTGCGGGCGCTGGCGGAACACGAAATTCATCATCGCGGACAAATCTATTTGTATCTGGCGATGCTCGAGGTGCCCACACCGCCGCTCTATGGTTTGACTTCCGAAGAGGTTTTTGCAAGAAGCCAGGTTGTGATGAACAGATCCGAGCAACAATCCGGCATTCAGGTGCGCCTTGCGACCGTTGAGGAGGCCTCGTCAATCGCTGCGGTGCTGCATCAAGCCTTTATCGAGTACGAAGCGCTGTATACAGCCGAAGCCTTTGCGATTACCACCCCGACGGCAGGTCAAATCGAGAAACGCTGGAATGAAGGACCGGTATGGGCAGCAATACAAGATGGCAGCCTGGTGGGTACGGTTGCAGCGGCGCCGAAAGGCGATGCCCTGTACATTCGCAGCATGGCTGTCGCGCCCAGCGCCAGAGGGCGAGGCATAGGGAAAATGCTTTTGGCGCGGGTCGAGAGTTTCGCCAAGGCCAATGGCTTCAGGCGCATGTTTCTGAGCACAACGCCATTTCTACAGGAGGCGATCCGCTTGTATGAACGCTTCGGCTTTGAACGCACAAGTGACGAGCCGCATGAGTTAGCGGGAACGCCGCTCTTCATAATGGAAAAGGCACTGACCTCTCAAGAGTTGTCGTCCTTATCCGACAAATACTCGTGAATGTTCAAGGTTTTTTGTGGGAGCATTTGGGGAATATGCAGCGGTTTTATCAGCAGTAGGCGGACACGAGGCGCGGCCAATGAGCGTCCGAAATTATTGAAAGGGATACAAAATGAGAAGCAGCTTACACAACTTCCTTCTTTTTCAGTGCTTACTTTTCGGTTTCACGCCGCGTTCAAGCGCGGAAACTCAGCCCCGCATTTTTGCGGAAGGCGTTATCAGCGCCGGTGATCACGAATCCCATCCGGCCTTTTCGCCCGATGGCAGCATGCTGATGTTTG
>Ga0247727_10019793_pt1 | contig 10381 bp, 4 predicted proteins | sample WisWelCaveWW1625_FD_202498 | JGI IMG/M metagenome (GOLD analysis project Ga0247727, IMG submission 202498) | Biofilm microbial communities from Wishing Well Cave, Virginia, United States - WW16-25 | ecosystem: Environmental > Aquatic > Deep subsurface > Groundwater > Cave microbial mat | place... | reverse complement strand
GGCAAGGTTGGGCGGCACAGGATCAAGAGGGGAGCTACTTCTGCATTCGAAATGAGAACTATCAGCTCATCGGCATCGATACGGCGTATCACGAAAATGGCCGCCATAATAACGAGAAGTTACAGACTTGGCTGGGTGAACGTTTACGCGAGGGGAAACAGGCCAATCCGAAGCGCACTAATATTTTACTCAGCCAAAATGAACCGTACAAATTAGGGCAGGAAAATTTTTCGGGGGTCTATCAAGATCTTAAAAAATTTATTGATGCCAAGCTCATCGATTTCTGGTTCTGGGGCAATACCCACTACGGCGCGTTGTTTGACAAAACCGACACGCTGCCGTTCGTTGGAAGCTGCATGGGGCACGGCGGCCACCCGATTTATAAAAAGGACATTGAAGAAGACACGCAAAAGCACCGTGATCTGTTGAAGAAAAAGAAGAGTGTGGCTCCCATCCAGTGGGTGGAATTAACCCCGCGATTTCCAAACGGCATTCGGCCAGAACTGGGTAACAACGGCTTTTGCGTAATGGAGCTGGAGAAGGGCGCGGTGCGGTTGACGTATTATGATTGGTTGGGGAAGAAGCAGTTTGCTTGGGAAAATTCTTAATAAGACTTGCAAATTGATTGTGTCGTCCGTAATTTAAGAACAATTTTTTAAATTCCGTAGGGAACAATGCGCATAATTTGGTTCACAGTTTTGTTCTGGATGCTTCTAATCCAAGAGCCCGATTATCCCTACAAAAAATACGCAGACCGAAAAGAAGGAATTATCCCCCCAAGGCATTTGGTCGCCGGCGAAAAACTCGACCTCATCGCAGCCAAAATTGAAAATCTTGAAAAAGTACCGACGGGCTCCATACCATCTCAGTATAGGTTGGGTTTTTATTTAACAGAAACCGCCCGGCTGAAATTAGAAGTGCGTGAGTTTGAACATTACTATAAAATGCAGCCGATTCAGGAAGTTTATCCGCCGGGCCCCAATATTTTTAAGTGGCCATCTAAAATTCCATTGCACTATGGAATCGATTTAGCCGAGCTGTTTCCGTTATCGGAGATCTGGGGGTCGGGCGGTTCTACACTTGTACCAATTGTTTTATATTATGAAAGGCCATTCAATCCGGAAATGACTTACAAATTCAGTTTTGCAGCATACAAGCCAATCAGTGTTTTGGAATATAAGATTGAAGATAGACATGAGAGACTTATCTTTACCAGAAAACTTCAAGATTTAAGTGATAAAATAATTCATATCCAATGGAATGGTAGAGATATAAACAATAAGCCGGTGGCGAGTGGATTATTGCGTTTAAATATAAAAGCTACCTTTAAGCCGCCGCCTGGCTCTATTGAATATAAAACCGTCACCCTTAATTATCAGTTTTATCATTTTGCTGAGCTGCTGTGGCAAGAGTTGCTAACCAATAAATAGGGAGCAACTGTTTTTTAATAACATGGATTACGCCAAAAGAAGGTACTCCGATTTTGATTTAGATTTTCATAAAATCGCGGGAGAGTACCTGGTAAAAGCCCGCTCATTTGCCGGAGAGGCTAAACATCCATTTTCGCTGCCCTTCACTGAGGAAGCAGCCAGAGATTTCATATTACGGGTTGAAAGCTCTATATCCAAAGAACCTCAGAAGAGTGATTTCATCAAGAATTTTGGGAGCGCACTATTTGAGGCGGTTTTTCAAAAAGATGTTCGCGCTCTTTATAAAAGCACTGCGGACTTGATTGAAGCAAAGGAGGAAGAAGGCCTGCGCGTCAGACTCCATCTGCAAGATGTTCCGGAATTAGCTCATCTACCCTGGGAATACTTGTATCAAGCATCTACGAATCAATTTTTATGTTTAAATCGACGAACTCCCCTGGTGAGATATCTTGACCTCCCAAAGGTCATTCCTCCATTACAAATCAAGCCGCCGCTCCAAATATTAGTTTTGATATCCAGCCCTTCCGATTTGGCCTATCTGGATGTCAACAATGAGAGACAAAAAATTAAAACTGCACTGGCGGATTTAGAAAAAAGAGGGTTAGTGAAAATTGATTTCGTAGATAAAGCTACCGTTACCGAACTGCAAAGGCTACTTTGGCACCCTAAATATCATGTATTTCATTTCGTCGGCCATGGGGATTTTGATGAAAACAATCATCAGGGTCTGCTCGCCTTTGAAAATGAGGATGAGTCAGTGAATTACATTAGTGCCGAACAGCTAAGTGTGATATTAAATAATCACCGCTCGTTTCGTTTGGTGGTTCTAAACAGTTGTGAAGGTGCCAGGACCTCTTTGATAAACCCATTTGCCGGCACGGCGACCACACTAATGCAACAAGGCATTCCGGCCGTCGTTGCGATGCAGTTTGAGATATCGGATTTAGCGGCGATTAAGTTTGCAAGTGTATTTTATGCCTCCATTGCAGAAGCATTGCCAATAGATATGGCCGTCACAGAGGCCAGGGTATCCATTTTTTCCAGTGGAAATCATATCGAATGGGGCACACCGGTTCTTTTCATGCGTTCTTCAGATGGTTCACTGTTTGATCTCAAAACAAAAACTTTAGAAGAAAAGTTCATCGCTGAAAAAAGAATCGAACCACCTACAATTAGCGAGACGGCCCCCAGTAAACCTCAAAAGGAAAAACAGCAAAAAAAGCGTCACAAGTATTTAATTGCCGCATTGTATGCCTTCGCCACTCTATTCTTTGGAGTTCTTACTTTTCTAATCCTATCCGTTCTTCCAAAGAGTATGGTGATAGAAATAGAAGTTTTCGCAAAGCGAGTTAGCTTTGCCTTATCCCCTGAAATTCCTCACGGCGAAGAAGTGTCACTTCTTCATTCAGGAATATGGTCGAAAGCTGTCCGTGTCGAGAACTTTCTCCCCTTTACATTGACTTTTGATTCTCTCTTGGCGCCTGTAGAGAATAGGCCTTTGCAAAACTCATTAACTTTTACACCAAACTCTCTAAATTGTAGTGTGAGTTTTATTTCTCACTCCCCCGACATTTCACTTCAGGACGTCATCTGTGATTCTGCGAGTAAGATAAGCATTGAACAGAATGAAGAAATCTTATCTTTAGAGGTTCATGAAAGCAGCACTGCGCCCTACCAACAATTGAGTTTTGGAGAGTATATTACCATTGCGGTTCAGGAGTGTACAGTAACAGACAGCGCGAACATCGACTTCACCGCATTTTTTACAGATTCCGCCACGCTCCGACTTGATGATTTTGCCCGCTCATTCAATTTGTTTGGTGAGGAGGGTAAGTTATATATGACCCTAGATATGAGCGAATCCGAAAACGAGGAGCCCACACAATTTGTTTTACAAGAACCAGTCCAGAATCTTGAATTTGACAAAACCATAGATTTGGTAAGGGATATCCGGCAATCAACGATTGATAGCATTTTCATTAAGAGGAATTTCCAGTTTGATGATATAACAAGAAGATCCGAGAGACCTGGAGATTTGGAGATCAAGGCTGAACCCAACCGTTTTCTTGTTCTTGATCTGGTGCAGGATAAGAATTCATTAGTGGTCACGGCTCAAGGAAGGCCCAAAAGCCTTAAAATTGGACGGGGTGAGCTCATGGAGGAGATGGTGCCGAGTTACTTAATTTATTTATCTCGCATAACAGAAAACCGACTGCTCTCGATCTTCATAACCGGGATGGGATGGTTATTGACCATTTTAGTTCCTCTAATTTTTAAGCATTCAAAAAAGAATAGGAGAAGGGTTAATGGCCTGCAAGGACGGTTTTAAAAAATATTTGAGTATATTATTTCTTTTTCTTATCCAATCTATGTACTGCTGGTCGCAAATCAAGGATGACAAAAAAGATAAAGATATAGAAGTACCCGATGATCTCTCCGAAAAAGTAGAACCAATATTGGTTAATATCGTTTGCGACCAGGGCAGAGTTAATGGAAGTGGCTCCGTAGTAGGTATTACGAAAGACCGAAAAGCTTTAATACTAACAGCTTGTCATGTGGTTTCTAAAAACTTTGAAGACAAAAAGAAAGATTCAGACTTAAAGTTGAAGTTCTATGAGAGAATTGCGGTAAAGATTGGACAAGATTCAGTATATACCCCGGCTGGACTTGCTCTTAAGTATTCTAAACATTCCAAAGCGAATGATGACACGGTTTCACTTTACAATTTTGATAACGATCTAGCACTTCTCATAACCAAAAAACCAGTATCCCTTGATTTGGTCACTAAATATAATAAAAGCGACAAGGTTAAGAATCTCCAAACCGTTGCTGCTTTCGGATTCCCCAAATATCCGGATGCTCAGAAATTCACATCGACTGTTGGCCAAGTTAAGCGGATTGAAAAGAACCTTATAGTTTTTAATGCTATAATAGAACCGGGCAACTCTGGAGGCCCCTTGGTTGATACAGCAGGTCGAATGGTTGGTATGGCCATTTTTTTTGAAGAAACAAAAAAAGAAAAGGAAGGCTATGCAGTACCAATGAACTTGATAGTTGCAATTGTTCAAGACTGGTTTAGAGGCCTACAATTAAAAAAAGAATTGGAATATCAAAAATACACATCATTCTTCAAAAGTCCATGGCCCTACATAGGTGGTTTGGCTTTGATTGGTGGTTCAGTTTCAGGCTATTATTTTGGTTTTATAGCTAATAAGGATGAAGGATTTCCTAATCCACCGGGTAGGCCGAATGGGAATTGAACAGTACGGCTAAAAATCTATTGAGTTTGTTTGCATAGTATTGTTATAAAGGAGAAAACCAGAGAACACATATAATCCAAATTTGCACATAATTATGGAAAGGAAAATAATAGTTCTATTTTTTGCTTTGTGGCTGTGCATCGAAGCTGATGCCGAAGCTCAAAACTTCTGGCAACCGTTGAACGGTCCTTCGGGAGCAATTCTGTCTCTTATTATTAATTCGAGTGAGCATATTTTTGCTGGAACCGATGGTGGCGGGGTCTTCCGTTCAACTGATAATGGCCAAACTTGGACGCCAGTCACCACCGGCTTGACGCATAAGATAGTTTATACCTTTGCCATCAATTCAGGTGGAGACATTTTTGCGGGTACGGATGGCGGGGTATTCCTGTTAAAAAATAACGTTGAAAGTTGGATGCAAGTTTTTGACAAACCGACGATAGCTCTTGCCATCAATTCCAGCGGACATATATTTGCAGGGACTAATGCCAATGGAATGAACTTATTTCGGTCAACAGACAATGGCAATAGTTGGGAGTCTCTGTACATCGCAGGAGGTTTCGTTTCTCCCCAAATATTTCCTCTTGCCATCAACTCGAGTGACTATATTTATGCAGGGATTAAACATCTTAATAACCGTTTACTTCAGTCAACAGACAACGGTGTAAATTGGACAACTGTTAGTCCTGTGCTAAATCCTAATTTTATTCTGTCTATCGCAATCAATTCGAGCGATCAAGTTTTTGTGGGAACGAATGGTTCGGGAGTTTTTCGCTTCACGAATAACGGAGGGAGTTGGGAACAACTCAATAACGGATTGACCAATACTGATATACTATCTCTTGCCATCAGTTCGAGTGGTCATGTTTTCACGGGGACGAATGGTGGCGGAGTGTTCCGGTCAATGGATAATGGGGAAAGTTGGACACAAATCAATACCGGCTTAACAAATATTTTTGTCAATACTATTGCTATCAATTCTAATGGGTATATTTTTGCAGGGACGAAAGGAGGGATGTTTCGGAGTGTACAATCACCTATGGTCACAACCAATTCCGCCACGAATGTGAACTCCACATCTGCCACGCTCAACGGTACGGTGAATCCAAATGGTCTCAGTACAACTGTCAAATTTGAGTTCGGTTTAACAAATAGCTATGGGCGCGAGGTTACGGCAACACCAAGCCCTTTGAGTGGCACAAACTCCTTTTCGGTAAGTGCAGAGCTCAACGATCTTTCTCCAGGTACGGAGTACCATTATAGGGTAGTTGCAACTAATAGTAACGGGACCACAAATGGAGCAGACCAAACATTTACTACGCTTGGTGCTGTGCCGACGGTCATTACGAATAGCACCACGAAGATCGATTCAACCTTTGCTATGCTTAATGGAATGGTGAATCCGAATGGCCTGAGCACTACTGTCAACTTCGAATATGGCAAAACCTTGAGTTATGACAGCACGATAACGGCAACACAAAGTCCAGTGAATGGTACAGACTCAGTTTCGGTAAGCGCAGAAATCACTGGTCTTTCTCCTGGCACCGAGTACCATTACAGGGCGGTTGCCACCAACAGCTTGGGAACAACCACCGGAAGCGACCAAACGTTTATCACTTATTCGTCAACATTCAAACTAAATACTACCTTAAGTTTTCAAAATCGTGCCAATGCGTTTGACTATCCTGCTAATGACTATCGTATTCTGGGACTACCGGGAGCGAGTAACCAATCTGTAAAGGATTTTCTTTCAGGTGAGCAAAATAAGGATTGGCAAGTGTTTTGGGATAATGGCGGAGCAAGTAACTTTTTTGTAGAGTTTAGAGAAGGGCCTGAATTCTTGTTCTCCGTGGGTCGATCGTTTTGGATCATTAATAAAGGCCCTTTGAACATCGACACAACAGTACGGTCGGCGCCATTAAATGCTGTACAGGAGGCAGAGATTCTACTTCCTCACCTCGGTTGGAATCTCATAACCAATCCCTACACCTCATCAATTGAGTGGTCAAAAATCCAGAGCGTCAATGGTATCTCCCACCCCATATACTCATACAACGGCAGCTACAGTACGCCGTCTAGCTTTGATCCTTATGTGGGCTACTATTTTTATAATGATCCAATGAATTCCAAAGGAACTCTCAAAATCCCGTACAGCCTTCTTTTCTCGGGACCATCAGTTACAGAATACGTTAATCCGATAAAATGGCGAGTCAACATTACACTTTCATCTGGCGACTTTATTGACAAGATAAACTCGTTTGGAGTCGCCAGCGAGGCCAGCCTTGGACTTGATCATTTCGATTTTCGCAAGCCCAGAGCTATTGCCACCATACCTACTGTCGCTTTCAATCGTCCCGCTTGGGACGCAAACTACAGCACTTTTGCAACGGATATCCGTCCCGAGTTTGAAGAATCTGAGAGTTGGGACTTTGAAGTGCGTAGCACTCAGCGAGCGGCCTCACAACTTGTCTTCTCTAGCATCGTACGAATTCCAAACCAATTTGAAATCTATCTCATCGACGAAGGCCGAGCGCGAACAGTAAACTTGCGGGAAGATTCACTTTATAACTTCACTCCTGTAGCTGAGCTTTCGAAGTTCAGAGTGGTGGTGGGCAAGAAAGAGATGGTGCAAGAGAAGCTGAACTCAGTCGCTCTGCCCAAGGAGTTCGAGTTGGGTCATAACTACCCTAATCCTTTCAATTCTACGACGACCATCTCCGTCGCTGTTCCTTTTCCTTCAGATATCAGACTGAAAGTCTACAACATTCTGGGCGAAGAAGTGAAGACCCTTTATGATGGCACTCTTGTGGCCGGTCGGTACTGGTTTAATTGGGATGGTAGAAATGCTGAGGAGAAAAATGTTGCGACGGGGGTGTATCTGTATCGGTTAAGCACAAGCATGGGGGTTGCCCTGTCGGGCAAAATGATTTTGATGCGATGAGAAAATATAAAAGAAACTGAATATTTCCAATAGTATTATGCCAAGCAAGAAATAAATAATGATCTCAAAACTATTACATTCTCTTTTTAGGAGAAAGGGGGCTAATAAATTTGCCGTTTCGCTTTGGAGTTTATGGTTGTTATTAAGTATGGAAGCCACTGCCCAGAACTTTTGGCAACAGACCAATGGGCCTTACGGTGGTAATGTCCAGTCTCTTGCTGTCAATTCAAGTGAGCATGTTTTTGCGGGTACTTTTGGTGGTGGGGTTTTCCGCTCTTTTGATAACGGCGGCAGTTGGGTGCCAGTGAACATCGGGTTGACGAATCCTGGTGTCTTGGCTCTTGCCATTAATGATAGTGGGCATATTTTTGCAGGGACAGATGGCGGTGGAGTCTATCGCTCAATAGACAATGGCGAGAGTTGGGTTCAGATCAGTACGGGCTTGGCTAATCGTTATATCGGAGCGCTTGCTATCAATTCTTCTAATGGACATATTTTTGCGGGAACAGCGCTCAGTGTGGGGACTGGTGACGGGATTTATCGTTCAATGGATAACGGCAACAATTGGACTCTCGTCTATAATGGTGTGACAAATCCTTTTATCGATACTATTGTCATCAATTCCAGTGGGTATATCTTTGCTGGGAGTCAAGAAGGGGTTCTACGCTCAACGGATAACGGCAACAGTTGGACCCTATTCAATAGTGGTTTAACATATACTAATGTCAAATCTTTGGCCATCAATGCGAGTGGGCATATTTTTGCAGGGACATTTCCGGCAGGTGTTTTCCGATCTACGAATAACGGCACAAATTGGACGCTAATGAAGAATACCGGTTTGACGGCTAATGTTGTTTATGCTCTTGCCATCAATTCCAGCGGACATATTTTTGCGGGTACTGACAATGGTGGGGGGTTCGTCTCATTTGATAATGGCGACAATTGGAGCCAAGTCTATGCCGGTTTTTCCAATATCAATATCCAAGCGATTGCTATAAATAATAAAAGTGGTTTAATTTTTTGGGGAACTTCAGGTGATGGGGTTTTCCGCTCAATTTATTTCGGTGGCAATACCCAAGTTAATACTGGCATGTCGAATACTTCAGTGACATCGCTTGCTATCAATGCGCGCGGAGACATTTTTGCCGGAACCATTGGGGGTGGGGTTTTTCGCTCAACAAATAACGGAGATATTTGGACGCAAGTTTCTGATAGTTTGACGGACAGTCGTGTAGTGGCTATTGGTATTAATGCGAATGGAGATATTTTTGCAAGCACTACTCGGGGCGGGGTTTTTCGTTCAATGAATAATGGTACCAGTTGGAGGCCAGTTTTTCAAACTAGTTCTTCTGTCACTGTTTTTACCATCAACTCTCGCGGGGATATTTTTGTGGGAAGTGGAAGCGGGGTCTTCCGTTCAATGGATAACGGCAACAGTTGGATGTCAATTAACACGGGTTTAACGAACCCTCGTGTCCGGTCTCTTGTCATCAATGCGCGCGGAGATATTTTTGCGGGGACTTCTAGTGGTGGAGTTTTTCGCTCAACTGATAATGGCGACAGTTGGACTGCAGTCAATATCGGTTTGACGAATACTGATGTCCACGCTCTTGCCATCAATTCAAGTGGGCATATTTTTGCAGGGACCTTTGGTGGGGTTTTCCGCTCAGCGGATAACGGTGACAATTGGACACCAGTTAATTCTGGTTTGACGAATCCGTTTGTTCTTGCTCTTGCCATCAATTCGATTGGACATATTTTTGCTGGTGGTGGTTCTGGAGTGTTCCGTTCAGTAGATAATGGCAACTTGTGGGAACCTGTTAATACTGGCTTGACGAATAATGATGTCCTTTCTTTTGTTATTAATTCCAGTGGATATATTTTTGCGGGAACTAATAGCGGAGGGGTCTTTCGAAGTCTAGAGCCAACTACAGGTTCCGCACCCACGGTCACAACAAATCCCCCGACTAATGTGAGCAAAACTTCCGCTACGCTCAATGGCTTGGTAAATCCGCATAGTCTTAATACAGTAGTCAGATTCCAATATGGCATAACAACAAACTATAGTGATTCAGTGATAGCGACGTCGAGTCCTTTGATCGGTACAAATTTAGTTTCGGTTAGCACATCAATTACGGGCCTTTCTCCTGATGTAGAGTACCACTATAGAGTTGTAGCTACCAACAACTTGGGAACATCCTACGGTGGTGATCAAACATTTGTCACCTATCCGTTAACATTAAGCTTAAGCACTACTGTCACCTTTCCATCTCTTCCTAATGCCCGTGATTACAGGGCTACAGATTATCGAATCATAGGGCTGCCCGGAGAGAGTAACCGATCGGTAAAAGAGTTTCTTTCAGGTGAGCAAAGCAAGGACTGGCAAGTTTTTTGGGACAATGGTGAGGCGAGCAACTATTTCGTCGAGTTCGATGGTCGGCCTGTATTTTCATTCTCCGTCGGTCGTGCATTTTGGGTCGTTAAGCGAGACCCTTTAAACATCGACACAACCGTGCCGTCTGCATCATTAGATGTATTAGGCTCAGCCTCTATCCCACTTCATTCTGGCTGGAATCTAATAACAAACCCCTTTACCTTCTCAATATTGTGGTCAAGAATACAGCAGGCGAATAAAAACTTTACCGAGCCCATTTATTCATATCATGGTAACGGGACTGACTTTTCTGCCGCATCTCGTTTTGACCCTTATGTTGGTTACTACTTTTTCAAGCCTGATAATGTGGATACTC
>Ga0247727_10019792_pt1 | contig 10382 bp, 8 predicted proteins | sample WisWelCaveWW1625_FD_202498 | JGI IMG/M metagenome (GOLD analysis project Ga0247727, IMG submission 202498) | Biofilm microbial communities from Wishing Well Cave, Virginia, United States - WW16-25 | ecosystem: Environmental > Aquatic > Deep subsurface > Groundwater > Cave microbial mat | place... | reverse complement strand
GCGCCGGCGTGGCCGAACTGGTGCAGAAGCAGCTCCTCAAGTCCAACGTCACCTCCAAGGAGGAGTGGCTGGACTACTGCGTCGACGCCTGCAAGAAGTCACGCTGATGCCGCTCCTCGCCCTGATCCTCGCCGCGGGCGCCTCGGGTTCCCTGAAGCTCCTCGCGGTGCTGCCGCTCGACGCCAGCAAGACCGAGGGAAAGATGAGCGCGGCCGCCAAGGCCAGCGTCGAGGAGATGCTGCGCGACGCCGCCACCAACGCGCTCGCCGGCACCGGCTGGAAGGTGATGACCAGCGAGACCACGCTCGCGCTCCTGGAAGGCAACAACATCGACGCCACCAGGTGCGAGGGGAGTTGCCAGCTGGAGACGGCGCGGCTGATGTCCGCGGAGAAGTTCATCGCCGGCTCGGTGCAGTACTTCGAAGATGCCTACTCCGCGCAGATCCGCTTCATCGACACCAAGAGCGGCGAGATCCTCGCGTCCACCCGCTTCGAGAGCAAGAACGTGCGCGGGCTGCAGAAGGAGTTCGACAAGGTGGCGGCGAAGTTCTTCGCCAAGGCGGGGATGATCCAGGGGGCTTCTGCTGCGCCTCCGGCTCCCGTGGCCGAGGCCGCGCCGGCGCAGGCCGGACGTGTCGACTCGAAGAGCGGCCTCCCGATCGTCGCCCTTCCCGGGGGGGACTTCCACGCCGGTTGCGAGCCGTCGGACACCGCCTGCGACGCTGCCGAACGCCCTGGCCGCGACGTGGCGGTGAAGCCGTTCTCGCTCCTCAAGACCGAGGTGACGCTGCAGGCCTACGAGAGGTGCGTCAAGGCCGGCGCCTGCAGCGAGCCGAAGAGCGGCGGCAACTGCACCTGGGGATCCTCCAAAACGACGTACCCGATCAACTGCGTCGACTGGAACCAAGCGGCGAAGTTCTGCGCCTGGGTCGGCGGCCGCCTGCCCTCGGGCGACGAATGGGAGTGGGCCGCCAAGAGCGGCGAGTCCCGCATCTATCCCTGGGGAAGCGTCGAACCCGAGAAAGGCCATGCGCAGTGGAGCACCGACCGGCTCTCGGAGGTCGGCGCGCACCCGACCGGCGACTCCAAGCATGGTGTGCACGACCTTTCCGGCAACGCCTGGGAATGGACCTCGAGCACCATGGGCGGAGGCAGGGAAGTCCGCGGTGGAGGCTGGAACTCGGTCACCTCGCGCAACCTGCGGGCTTCGCACCGCGACTGGTACGAGGCCAGCGAGCAGACCGGCTACATCGGCCTCCGCTGCGCCTTCTAGATCCCATGGCCGACTTCACCGACCTCGTCGACCTGGCCTGCGAAGCCCTGGGCGGCGCGGCGCTCCACGCCAACGACGAGTTCTTCGCCGAGAAGGAAAACCTGCTCAAGCCCCGGCCGGCGGAGTGGCGCGAGGGCGCGTACACCGAGCGCGGCAAGTGGATGGACGGCTGGGAGACGCGGCGCCGCCGCGAACCGGGATTCGACTTCTGCATCGTGCGACTGGGGCTGCCGGGCGTGGTCCGCGGCGCCGTCGTCGATACCGCTTTCTTCCGCGGCAACTATCCGCCGGAATGTTCGCTCGACGGCGCGACCATCGACGGAAACCTCGACCTCGCCGCGGCGCTCGACGGCGCCACCGAATGGGCGCCGCTGGTCCCGCGATCGCCGCTCCAGGGCGACGCCCAGAACGCCTTCGAGGTGAAGGTCGACCGCCGCTTCACGCACGTGCGCCTCAGCATCTTTCCCGACGGCGGCGTGGCGCGGCTGCGCATCCACGGCGAGCCGCGGCCCGACTGGCAAAGGCTCCTCGCGCCAGGCGGGCCCATCGACTTGGCGGCCATCGAGAATGGGGCGCGCTCGGTTTCGTGCAGCGACATGTTCTTCGGCTCGCGCCACAACCTCATCCTCCCCGGCCGGCCGATCGACATGGGCGGCGGCTGGGAGACGCGGCGGCGGCGCGGGCCGGGCAACGACTGGAACGTGGTGCAGCTAGCGGCCCCCGGCGTGGTCCGGCGCGTCGAGGTGGACACGCTCCATTTCAAGGGCAACGCGCCGGGGCGCGTCTCGCTCGACGCGCACGACGGGGACGAGGCCTGGCGGCCGCTGCTCCCCATGGCGAAGACGCAGCCGCACACGCGCCACGTCTTCGAGGGCGAGCTGCGCTCCGTCGGCCGGATCACGCACGTGCGCCTGAACGTCTTCCCCGACGGCGGCGTGGCGCGGCTGCGCTGCTTCGGCGAGCCGCTCCTCGCCGACCCGCGGACCGCCGCCGTGCGCGGCCTGAACGCGTTGGATCGCGCCGCCGCCGTCGAGACGCTGCGCGCCTTCTGCGGTTCGCACACCTGGGCAGAGCGGATGGCCGGCGCGCGCCCCTTCGAGGACGCGCCCGCCCTGTTGCGCATCGCCGACCGGACCTGGTGGTCGCTGGACGAGGCCGACTGGCTGGAGGCGTTCGCCGCCCATCCGAAGATCGGGGGGCCACGTCGCGGCACCGACCAGCACGCGACGTGGTCGGCCCAGGAGCAGGCCGGCGCTCGCGGCGCCGAGGCCGCCATCCTCGAAGACCTGGCCCGCCTCAACCAAGCCTATGCCGACAAGTTCGGCTTCATCTACATCGTCTGCGCCACCGGCAAGGACGCCGGCGAGATGCTGGCCCTGCTCCGCGAGCGCCTCGATCGCACGCGCGCCCAGGAGCTGCGCACGGCCGCCGAGGAGCAATCGAAGATCGCGCGCCTGCGCATCGGAAAGTGGCTGTCCCCATGATCACCACGCACGTCCTCGACACCTCCACCGGCCGCCCCGCGCGCGGCGTCCCCGTCGAGCTGGAGCTGCGCGGCCCCGACGGGAGCTGGACCCGAATCGGCGCCGGCCGCACCGACGACGACGGCCGGCTGCGCACGCTCGTGTCACAGGACGCGCCGCTGCAGGCCGGCACGTACCGCATCGCATTCGACACCGGCGCGTATTTCGCCGGGCGCGAGAGCTTCTATCCCGAGGTGCGCATCGTCTTCACCGTCCGCGAGGCCGGCGGCCATTATCACGTTCCGCTGCTGCTGAGCCCCTACGGCTACTCCACCTATCGGGGAAGCTGAGCGCAACGGATCGCCGGCCGCCCTGTCCACCTTTACCGGGCAATGACTCTCTCGACGTGGAGGAACGCCATGCGCACGACGATTCTCGCCGCGGCCGCGCTCTTCATCGGCTGCGCCACCGCCCGCACCACCGCGCCCAGGGGCATGCAGGTGGCGGTCGATTACCGGAAGCTGCCCAACGGGCTCAAGGTGGTCTTCTCGCCCGACCACACGGCGCCCACCGCGGTGGTGGCCGTCTACTACGGCATCGGCTTCCGCATCGAGCCCAAGGACCGCACCGGCTTCGCCCACCTCTTCGAGCACATGATGTTCCAGGGCTCGAAGAACCTCGGGAAGATGGAGTTCATCAAGCTGGTGCAGTCGAACGGCGGCCTCCTCAACGGCTCGACGCGCTTCGACTTCACCAACTACTTCGAGGTGGTCCCCTCGCACGCCCTGGAAACCGTGCTGTGGGCCGAGGCCGACCGGATGAAGGGCCTGGACATCACGCAGGCCAACCTGACCAACCAGCAGGGGGTGGTGAAGAGCGAGGTGCGGGTCAACGTCTTGAACCGCCCCTACGGCGGCTTCCCCTGGCTGGACCTGCCGCAACACGCGAACACCAACTGGTACAACGCGCACAACTTCTACGGCGACCTCGAGCACCTCGACGCCGCCACCCTCGACGACGTCAAGGCGTTCTTCGCCCGCTACTACGTGCCCAACAACGCGGTGCTGGTGGTGAGCGGCGACTTCGACGCGACGCAGGCCTGGGGCTGGATCGAGAAGTACTTCGGGCCGGTGCCGCGCCGTGACCTGGCGGCGCTGCCCGACGTCTCCGAGCCGCGGCAGGAGCAACAGAAGCGCGCCAGCAAGGAGGACAAGCTGGCCACCCGGCCGGCGCTGGCCTTCGGCTATCACGTGCCGCCGCGCGAGACGCCGGAGTGGTACGCGATGGGGCTCATCGAGCCCATCCTCTCCAGCGGCAAGGACAGCCGGCTGCACCAGGCGCTGGTGGTCCGCCGCGGGCTCACCGGCGACGTCTCCTCGACGCTCAACGGCCTGGGGAGCCAGTTCAACATCCAGGGGCCGTCGCTCTACGCCGTCAGCCTCTTCCACGACGCCGAGAAGAAGCCGGAGGAGATCCTGGCCGCCGCCGACGAGGAGATCGAGAAGCTGCGGGCCACGCCGGTCGACGCCGCCACGCTCGGACGCGCGCTGGTCAAGGCGCGCTCCCGCCTCTATTCGACGCTGGAGGCGTTCGGGGGCTTCGGCAAGACCGACATCCTGGCCTGCTACGCGCTCTGGGACGACGCCCCGCAGAAGATCAACGAGATCGAGGAGAACTTCCGCAACGTGACCCCCGAGCTGATCCAGAAGACGGCGCAGGAGTGGCTCAGGCCCACCAACCGCACCGTGATGACGCTGGTGGCGAAGGGAGGTGCGAAGTGAACGCGCTCATCGCCCTCGCGCTCGTCGCCGCCGCCGAGTCGCAAGCCAGGGAGGCCGCGCCTCCGCCGGCCACTCCCAAGCCGTTCCGCGTTCCCGCGCCCCGGCGCCTCCAGCTCGACAACGGCCTCAAGATCACCCTGGTCGAATACGGCGCCGTCCCCAAGGCGCGCGTGGCGCTCTCGGTGCGCAGCGGGAACATCGACGAGGCCGCGGACCAGGTGTGGCTGGCCGATCTGACGGGCGACGCGTTGATCGAGGGCACGGCGGCGCGCACGGCCACCGAGATCGCCGAGGCCGCGGCCCGCATGGGCGGCTCGGTCGACGTGGCGGTCAACCCGGACTGGTCGCGCATCGCCGGCGAGGTGCTCTCCGAGTTCGCGCCCGAGCAGGTCAGGCTGGTCGCCGACGTGGCGCGAAACCCGCGCTTCGCCCCGGCCGACGTCGAGCGGCGCAAGGCCGACCGCGCGCGCCAACTCGCCATCAGCCGTTCGCAGCCGCAGTCGCTGGCGCAGGAGAAGTTTTTGGCCGCGCTCTATCCCGGTCACCCCTACGGCCGCCTCTTCCCCACGCCGCAGATGCTGGCCGGCTTCACGCCCGAACACCTCCGCGCCTTCCACGACCAGAACTTCGGCGCGGCGCGCTCGCACCTGTACGTGGTGGGGCGCTTCGACCCCGCCGCCGTCGAGGCCGCCGCCCGGCAGGCCTTCGGCGACTGGAAGAGGGGCACGGAGGCGAAGTCGCTGCCGCCCGCGCCCAGGGCGGAGCGCAAGGTGTGGCTCGTCGATCGGCCCGGCGCCCTGCAGTCGACCATCAGCCTGGGCCTGCCGGTCCTGGACCCCAAGCACCCGGACTGGATCGCCTTCCAGGTCACCAACTACATCCTGGGCGGCTCGTTCATGTCGCGCGTCACCAGCAACATCCGCGAACAGAAGGGCTACACCTATTCGCCGTTCAGCTCGGTGACCTGGCACCGCGGCGACGCCCATTGGGTGCAGTCGGCCGACGTCACCACCAAGGACACCGGCGCCTCGCTCAAGGAGATCTTCGCCGAGATCGATCGGCTACGGCGCGAGCCCCCGGGCGATGCGGAGCTGACCGCCATCCAGAACTACGCCAACGGCATCTTCGTCCTGCAGAACTCGTCCCGCACGGGCATCGCCTCGCTGCTCGAGTTCGTCGACCTCAACGGCCTTCCCGACGACTACTTGAGCACCTACGTCGACAAGCTGCGCGGCGTGAAGCCCCAGGACGTGCAGCGGCTGGCGGCGCGGTACCTCATCGACGACAAGACGGCCATCGTGGTGGTCGGCGACCTCAAGACGGTGCGCGAGCAGGTGGCGCCGTACGGGCCCGCCGTCGAGTGAGCGCAAGCGTTGCGGGCCCCCGCTGGCGCCCGCGCAGGCGCTGCGCGGTCAGTGGGCGAACTTGGCGTCGGCCCAGCGGCCCACCTCCACCGCGGCCATGGCGCAGGCGGCCTTGATGGGCTCCAGTTTCGCCAATGTGGCGCAGCGTTTCCACGGCTCGACCGAGAGCGCGCGCTGCACCGGCGGCTGCATGCAGCCCAGCGCCGCGGGATCGGTCAGCTTTGACGCCATCGCCGCGCAGGGCTGGACCGCCTCGTAGCCCCAGCGCATGCAGGCGAACCCGAACGCCTCGCTGCCGCCGATGGAGGCGAGGACGTCGTCGAGCTCCGGGTCGGTGAGCCGCCGCCGCGTCGGCGACGAGCCGGGCGGGAGCGCGGCCAGCTCCGCCGCCACCACCCGCGCGGTGACGAACGGCCCGACGTATTTGCTGTCCTGGAAGCGATACCAGGTCTCGTAGCAGGCGTTGGAGAGGCTGGGCTCGATCTGCCACGCCCACGTGCGCGCCGCCGGCTCGGGCAGCGGCCCCTTCCACGGGCCGGGTCCGGCCGCGATGATCGCGGGCGGCTCCCAGAGGCGCAGCACCGCCGGGATGCGATCCGGCCAGCGGTAGTGGGCGGCGAGGAAGGCGATCACGAACACGACGGAAGCGCCGGCGGTGATCCAGGCCCAGGGCTTGGGGCGGGCCGCCCAGGCCTTGCCGCACTTCGGGCACTTTTCCTCGGCACCCACGAGCCTCGCGGCGCACTTCGGGCAGAGAGCGAAGAGGTCGAGCATGGCGCCACCTCCGCTCACTGGAGGTGCATCGCGCGTGCCGCTCTAGCCCTTGCGGCGGTTGGCGAGAATCTTGAGGAACGATCGACCTCTTAGCTCCTCGAGCGTGACGCCGGTGGCCAGCGCCTCGGCCTCGGCGAGCGCCCCGCAGTTGGTGCCGCGGAGGAAGAAGTTCAACAGCCCCTGGCCGGTGGCCGCGTCGTCGAAGATGTCGCCCACCAGCGTGGCCTGCGCCGCCTTGCCGATGAAGTTCTTGAGCCGCTCGGTGGCCGCGGGCAGGCCGCGCAGGAAGAAGCCGTAGACCGCGCCGTAGCGGCTGGGGAGCTGCGCGGGGTGCAGGTCCCAGCCCTGGTAGAAGCCGTTCACCAGCGAGTGGCGGATGTCGTCGGCGTGCAAGCGCCACGCGGAGTGCACGGCGCGCTGGTTGTCGCGGTGGTGCTCGGGCGAGAGCTTGCCATCCTTGGGAGCCTTGTGCGGCGCCACCGGCATCACCGTGGTGGCGCCGTCGGAGAGCCAGATGCCGGTCGAGGCGTACGCCACCTTCATCATGTGTTTGGCGAAGTCGCAGGACGGGTGGCGCATGTGCTGGTGCGCGGCGGTGATGTTGCACGACGCCGTGTAGTCGTACGTCCCGAAGTGGGCCGCGACGCAGCGGCCGCGCGCGGCGGTGAGGAGCTTGGGCAGCATCGAGGCGCCGTCGGGGCCGATGATCGATTGCGTGGTCTCGATCATGTTCTCCATCTTCAAGGCGCCGGCCGGAAGGCCCAGCTTCGGCTCCAGCGCCTCGAAGGCATCGATCAGCGCCGAGACCTGATCGGGGCTGGTGACTTTCGGAAGCGTGACGACGAAACCGGCCGGCAGCTTGCCGCCGCTCTTCGCGCACAGCGCGGTGAGGAAGATGTCGAGGGTGCGCAACGCGCGGCCACCGAGTTCGGCCGAAAACGTCTTGATGCGGATGCCGATGAACGGCGACAGCGTGCCCGCGGCCAGGCCCCGGGCCGTCTCCTCCCCGGCCTGCGCGGCGTGGCCATCCTCCTCGGCGTCGGCGCGGTTGCCGTAGCCGTCCTCGAAGTCGATGCGAAAGTCCTCGACCGCCTCGCGCTTGAGCTTGTCGACCACGCGCTGGTGCACGGTGGCGGCCTGGTGGAGATCGACGCCGACCGCTTCCGCGAACGAGGTGGGATCGGGCGCGTATAGATCGACCGACCTCAGCGCCAGCTCGCCCAGCTTCTTCGTCGTGTCCGACTTGAAGAGGTGGGCGCCGCCGTAGACGGTGTGCACCGGCTGCCGGGTCCCCGTCTCGCCGGGGTAATGGCGGGCGAACGCCTCCTGGACGGACTTCAAGCGCGCGGTCAGATCGCGGAGCGTCGATTCGGGAAGCGAGGTCTGGGCCATAGGCGCCCTTCATAGCCCAAGGCGCGGCCGGGCGTGCATCGCCGCCGCCGCTGGGGCACGATGCGAGCATGTTGCTCGCGCTGCTATTGACCGCCGCGGAGATCTCGGGGTTCGCCGATCTTCACCTGCACCAGATGTCGCATCTCGCCTTCGGCGGGCGATTCATCTGGGGCTCTCCCGTCGGCGCGCCCGACAAGGCCATGCCCGCGTGCAGCGGGAGCGGCAACGACCACGGCTTCCTCGCCGGCTTCGAGGGCGGGATGGGCAACTTCACCAGGCATGGCCCCCGCGACTGGCCGCACTTCTTCTCCACCAGCCACCAGCAGTCGCACGCGACCTGGCTGGAGAAGGCGCACAAGGAAGGGCTGCAGCTCATGGTCATGTCGGCGGTGGAGCAGAAGGACTTCTGCGCCCTGATCCCCGGCCGGAAGGTTTCCTGCCACGACTTCGAATCGGCGCGCCGGCAGCTCGATGCGGCCCACGCCTTTTCCCGCGCCCACCCCTGGTACGCGATCGTCAAGTCGCCCGCCGAGGCGCGCGCCGCCATCGCCGCGGGGAAGCTCGCCGTGGTGCTGGCGGTCGAGGCTGGCGACGTCTTCGAGGGCGCGGATCCGCGCCGGCGGCTCGACGAGCTGCATGCCCTCGGCGTGCGATCGATCCAACTCGTCCACGAGACCGACAACCGCATGGGAGGCGCCGCGCCGCACGAGCCGGCGGTGCGGATCGTGAACATCATCCACAACGTGAAGGAGTCGGCGAAGAATCTCAAGGCGCGGCTGAGCCGGGTCTTCAGCACGGGAAAGGGCAAGACGGAGGCGACACAGGCGGCGGCGAAGCTCGCCTCGCGATTCACCGGCTTCAAGCTCGACAAGCAGGGCCGCAACAAGAAAGGCCTCTCGCCGGAGGGGAAGGCGGTCGTCGCCGCCATGATGGACAAGCGGATGCTGGTCGACGTGAGCCACATGTCGACGCGGGCCATCCAGGACGCCTTCGCGATCGCCAAGGCGCGACGGCACTACCCGCTCTTCAACTCGCACGCGCACCTGAGCGACGCGGAGAAGAAGAAGATCGGGGAGTGGCACTACGGCATGGGCGTCTACCGCATCATCGCCGAGACGGGCGGCGTGATCGGCTTGCGCACCGGCCCGCACGCCACGCCGGCCTACGCGGGATCGGGGGTGCCCAACGATTGCGAAGGCTCGACCAAGTCGTTCGCGCAGACGCTGGCCTGGGCGGGCAAGGAGCTGCATCTGTCCGTCGCCTTCGGATCCGATTTCGGCGGCATGGCCTCGAACCTGGCGCCGCGCTTCGGCAAGTACGGCTGCAACAAGAACAAGGCGCAGCAGAAGAGGCAGAAGGGGCGCACGGGCGGCATGCTCGACGAGAGGGGGCTGGGGCACGTCGGCCTTCTCGGCGACGTCCTGCGCGAGCTGAAGGCGCTGCGCGCGCACACCGCGCCGCTGGAGCGGAGCGCCGAGGACTTCGTCCGCATGTGGGAGCGCGCCCACGACGACGGCCGCAAGCCCCTGGCGGCGCGGTTCGACGACCGCCGCGCGCTCGCGACGCTGAAGTAGAAAGGGTCCATGGCCGACGAGATCGCCGAGCGGGCGCAGCGGCTGGAACTTCCCTTCGACGCCTGCGGCATCGACCACTACGGCATCTCGCGCTGGCACGTCACCCAGGGAATGCGCGCGCTGTCGTTCTTCTACCGGCGCTACTTCGGCGTGCGCAGCGTCGGCGTCGAGAACATCCCGCCGCGCGGGCGCGCCATGCTGGTGGGGAACCACTCCGGCGGCGTGGCCCTCGACGGCGCCATGGTGCTGGCCTCGTGTTTTTTGGAGATGGATCCGCCGCGCCTGGCGCAGGGCATGGCGGAGAAGTTCATCAACCGGTTTCCCTTCGCCTCCATCTGGGCCTCGCGCTGCGGGCAGTTCACCGGGCTGCCCGAACACGCCCAGCGGCTGCTCGAGGACGAGCGGCTGCTTCTCGTCTTCCCCGAGGGCGCGCGCGGCACCGCCAAGCTCTACAAGGAGCGCTGGTCGCTGGTCGACTTCGGCACCGGCTTCATGCGCATGGCGCTGAAGGCCAGGGCGCCCATCGTGCCCTTCGGCTTCATCGGCGGCGGCGACGCCATCCCCACCATCAGCAACGCGTACGCATTGGGGCGGCTGTTGGGCGTGCCGTACGTGCCGGTGACGCCGTGGCTGTTTGCGTTGCCGCGCCCGGTGCGCCTCGAGGTCCACTACGGCGCGCCGATGAAGTTCGAGGGCAAGGGCACAGAGGAGGACGACGTCGTCGTCGGCTACGTCGAGCAGGTGAAGGAAGCCATCCGCGG
>Ga0247727_10019791_pt1 | contig 10382 bp, 9 predicted proteins | sample WisWelCaveWW1625_FD_202498 | JGI IMG/M metagenome (GOLD analysis project Ga0247727, IMG submission 202498) | Biofilm microbial communities from Wishing Well Cave, Virginia, United States - WW16-25 | ecosystem: Environmental > Aquatic > Deep subsurface > Groundwater > Cave microbial mat | place... | reverse complement strand
TCGACGGGCGCCAGCCGAAAGACGACAACCTTCTGAAAAATTCGCCGCACACGGCCGAAATGGTGACGGCCACGGACTGGAAGCATCCCTACAGCCGCGAGCAGGCAGCGTTTCCGGCGGCGTGGACGCGCGACCACAAGTTCTGGCCCTCTGTCGCGCGGATTGACAATGCCTATGGCGACCGCCACCTCGTCTGCACCTGCCTGCCGATTGAAAGCTACCAATCTTAGCGATCTGGTTCATCCCCTGTGCTCGCAGAGGGCGCACGATCGGAATGTGCTCCCTCGATGCGCGCAGTTGGGGATGAACCAAACCGCCCGACAGTCGGTCCAAGATAAATAAACTGGAAAGGGGACAGGCCGCTGATGGACCTGTCCCCTTTCGCGCTTCGCTCACCTAGCTTCCAAAAAATTAAAATGCGCGAGTCTAACGGACTTTCTTTTTTCTGCTGGGAAGATTGCGCTGAGGGGATTTCTTGGATGAGGTTTTTTGAAATACTAAGAAATACGAATGGTTTTTTCTGGCATGAACTTGTTTGAGCAAACGACTAATGGAAGGACGGTTAGGCCTCACGAGAACAAATAAATCGCGTGCATAAAACCCTATTTCCTTATACCCATTAACAATCTCGACGTGAGTCAACCACTGTCGGTTAGCACTAACTTCGTCCTGACACTTAACTATAAAAATCCCGTTGCTCCGAAGAACTCTAGAAACTTCCTTCCCAGTATTCAGGTAAAGATCTAGAACAGCCGCATGCCATTTAGCATGGCCATTGTGCGTTCCCGTTCCACGAGAATAGGACTGTCTAAATGCCGAATGGGTGCCCGATCCTGCCATATGACTTGCTGATCTTCTGAAAAACCCCTCCATGTAAGGCGGATCGAACACCACACAATCCAAACTCTCGTTTCCATACGGTAAGTCTCGGCAATCGATCCCGCTCGCAAGATCGCTTTTTAGAACTTCGCAGTATCCTGGAGGCACCAACTTCCAAAACACTCCTTTCCCCCACGTAATGTCAGCAACCTTTGACCCTTTAGGAACATGTAGTGCTAAAACGTGAGTGAATAATTCTGCATTTCCTCCCATGTGAGCGGAAACGACCACATCCGACGTCGCGACCCCTCCTTGCCTGCGACGGCCCGTAGAAACGTTATCGAGAGGGAATAGGTGCTCTTGCATATATCACATCATATCGGTGCTACGTTTATGCTGTCGACGTATATGTAGCACAATGCTACCGTCCCCGCAATATGAAGGTCCGTCCCATAAGCGATATCTTTGGTGAGCGCATCCGTACCCTCCGAACAGAGAGGGGACTTTCGCAGGAGCAACTAGCCGAGCTAGCAGACCTCCATCGAACTTTCATTGGACGAATTGAGCGTGGCGAAACGAACGTCACACTCGAAAACATTAAGAGGCTCGCTAAGGGCTTAAATGTTCCTCTCGTTAAACTGTTCGCGGGCATGAGCACGGCCGGATAAACCAATGAGTAATTCCCATAAACCTCAGATGACTCAGAGTCTATCTGAAGTCTTAGAAAATATAAAGAACCCTAGGAGGTGGATTGAGCCTGAAGCACTTATCCAGTTGATTATTGATAATCCAAGCCTTCGAGGGTTTGCTTACGGCTATGTGTCCGAGCACTCGTTCTCTTCGTACTTAGATAGTCTTGGAATTACAGGACATTTTAAGGAGGATGATCATAAAAAGACCAAGGCTGACAGAACTTTTGTTTATCGAGGACGCCAGTACACGATCCAGCTTAAATCGTTGCAAACAAATAGTCTAGAGCAGGAAGGGCCAGGAAGGTTCAGGGCCAAAGTACAAAATGATGCCAGTGACCGACGGAAAATTAAACTCCCCAATAGGAAGACACTGGAAACCACTTGCTATCAAGTGGGAGAGTACGACGTGCTTGGAGTAAGTCTTCAGCCATTTGTCTCAGAATGGCAATTCGCGTTTAAGAAAAATAAGGATCTCAAGCGGACGACGAGCAAGAAATACCCCAAGAGTGTCCAAAAGTATCTGCTATCCACCTTGGAAGATATATCATTCCCTTTAACGGATGATTGGACTACGGATCTGCTTTCGCTCCTTAGCGATCCCAGTCTTGGTCAGAAACCGAAATAGCCTGCAGAACAAGTGCCCGCGACTTTCATTTTTTACACGTTCGCTCTGCTTCTACTAACGGCTGCTGTTGCGGCCACGTCTGCACCTGCCGAATTTACTGGCAAGGATGGGGCGTCGATGGTGCTGATTGCAGAAGGCCCGTTCCTTCGCGGCAGTGCAGAGGGCCAGGGCGATCCGAATCAGCGTCTCTAGGGTCGGTCTTCCCTCTGGCGAAAATTCGGATGGTCGGGTATGGTTGATCCGCCATGGCGCTCGTTTCATCCACCACAACACCAACGCCCCCTTCTAACCGCGCGCTTTGGATTGTCCGGCTGCTCTGTGTGGTGTCGCTGATCCTGATCGCCGTCTGGACCCGCACCGGCCTGGAGAAAGAATTGTCGCCGGCGGCGATACGTACGTTCTATCAGGTCAGTCTGCTCCCCGCTCTTCCTTTTCTCATCAGTTTGATTCTCCTCTTCACGCCGCGAAAAGACTTCGGGCTGGCCTTCGTCGCGGGGTTCGGGGCCGCGATGCTCGTCGGATTGGTGCCTATCACGTACCTCATGGTGTTGCTCTCCGGATTCATGACACAACGCTCCGAGTTTGTGGGCCTGCTGATGATGGTCCTGATGGTCCCGGTGCAGATCGCCCTGGTCGCCGTGGCCGGACGCGCGCTCTATCGCCTGCCGACGACGATGCGACACCCTCTTGTATGGCCTTCCGGTCTCGCCGCCGGAGTGATCTACGCGGGCGTGGCGGTTTCGCTGTTCTATGGCCTCGAGTCCCGCCTTCAGCAGCATGGGCTCGATGTCGCACAACACGACCGCGCGGCGGAGCAGACGCTCGCGGAGATCACGCGCTGCGCGCAGGGCTATCGTGCCCGCCATCCGGAGAAGGGGTTTCCGGCTGGTCTGGCGGCGCTTGGCCCTGAGCAGGATGGCTGCCTCCCTGCCGGCATCGTATCGGGAGAGGATCAGGGGTACCGATTCACCTACGCGCCGGGCCTGCCGGATGCGGGCGGACATATTCTGATCTATTCGGTCGTCGCACAGCCGGCAGGCTATATGGAAACCGGTTCCCGTTTCTTTGCCAGTGACGAGAGCGGACGCATTGCCGGGGCGGCGGGTACGCTCTCCGGCCCCGCCATGACCGCGGCGGAAACCTGGTGGAACCACAGCGCGGGGCTGGTGCTGGGCGTCAAATACTGCGCACTGCTGGCCGCCATGCAGCAACCGGCACGTGGCTATCCAGCGGCCCTGGCCGACCTTGGTCCGTCAGGCACCGGTTGTTTGAAGTCCGGGTTGATCATCACACAGGTCGATCGCGACGAACTCCGCACCCACTACCAAACCGTCGCCTATCTTGGCGGCCCGCCCGACGCGCAGGGCCGGACCACCGCGTTTGCCATCTACAGCCGATCCAACAACGAACCCGTCTCGTTTTTCACGGATGAGTCCGGCACCGTGCATACCCATCAGGGCTCCGGGTGGGCGTCGGCCTACGATCCGCTCTGGCAGCCGAAGCCGACAGATGGTGCGCTCGCCCAACCACTTCCTCCGCCTCCGCCCAGCGACGCCGACCTGGAGCGGGGTTGCGCCGATGGGCGGGCGGCCGATTGCCTGGAGCGTGGGACCCGCCTGCAGGATCAGACTCGTCACGAAGAGACACAGAACCCGGGATTCGGCCGATCCGACTCTGCCAGATCAGAAACCGTCATACAGGGCTACCGCCGGGCGGAAGACTGGTTTGCGAAAGGCTGCACTGGCGGCCTGATGCCCGCCTGCTACACCCTGGCCCGGTCATACGACGACCGGCGCGGCACTGATCGCGATCCGTTGGCCGCTGCCCCGCTCTTTCGCAAGGCCTGTGATGCCGGCGAGGCGCTGAGTTGCTACAGCCTCGGACAAGTCTATGAGGCGGGCCGTGCTCCACAAAAGCAGAAGACATTTACGATGGCCCTGACGCCCTCCGGCGAGAATGCGAAGAAGATCACCACCTGGGAAGACGACTGGTCGGATCCCTCCAAGGTGATCAAGCGGGACCCGGTCCAGGCAGTCGCCTCTTACGTCAAGGGATGCGAACTGGGCAGTCGCGATGCCTGCGAGTCCGCAGGCTCGTTGCTGCTCCGGGGCGAGAAGGTGCCGAAGGACACTGCGAAGGCCACGGAGATGTTCCAACGGCTGTGCGACCACAGCCATGCCATGGGTTGCGCCCAGTTGGGCGAGCTCTATGCCGCCGGAGACGGCGTGCCGCGCGATGCTTCTCGAGCCGCGTACTTGGCTCGCAAAGCCTGTGTGCTCGGCGGCGGCTCCCTGTGCGGGCACGGCTCGCCTCGGCTATAGAGACCACACAGATGGCAGGAGCTGTTTCATTTCTTTCCTTCGCCTTGACGCTCTTGACGGTGGTGACCCACGCCACGTCTGCGCCTGCCGAATTCACCAGCAAGGATGGGGCGGCGATGGTGCTAATCCAAGAAGGCCCGTTCCTGCGTGGCAGTGCGGAGGGCCAGGGCGACGCAGATGAGCACCCGCAGCGGACGATTACGCTCTCATCCTTTTATATGGACCGCTACGAAGTCACGAACCGACGCTACCAGGTCTTTCTGAAAGCCACTCAGCATCGGACACCCGAACATTGCTGCGATCCTTCGTACAATCTCTGGAAGGACATGGAGATTGCCCCCAAGCTGCTCGATCATCCAGTTGTCAATGTGGACTGGCACGATGCCGTGGCCTACTGCACATGGGCGGGGAAGCGCCTGCCGACGGAAGCAGAATGGGAGAAGGCGGCGCGGGGGACCGATGGCCGCGAGTATCCCTGGGGCAACCAGCACGATCGCATGCGCGCGAACGGTGTCTCCTACTGGTCCGGCACGGACTTCAGCTCGCCGGAAGAAGCCAAGACCTGGTGGAGCAGCGAAAACGGTTCCGGGGTCATCGCCACCAAGGGCGCGCAGGGCACCCTGACGATTCCCGTCACAGAATTGGAGAAAGGCGCAACGCCGACCGGCCTCATGCACATGGCCGGGAACGTCTGGGAATGGGTCGCCGATTGGTATGACCCGAAGGCCTATGAGAACATGGAAGATCGCAATCCCAGGGGGCCGGAGGGCGGTGAGTTCAAGGTCCACCGCGGCGGCTCCTGGCTGAACCACCGGGGCCTGCTGCGCAGCGCTGTCCGTGACGGCTCAAGACCTTCAATGAGAAATCACGGAATCGGTTTTCGCTGCGCAAAAAATCCGTGAGGCTCTAGATGCTGCACATCTCGCACCACGTTGTAATTCCAGATACTGAGATCGACATCCATGCGGTGCGTGCGCAGGGCGCCGGCGGGCAACATGTCAACAAGGTCTCGACGGCCATCCATTTGCGGTTCGATATCACCGCCTCCTCGTTGCCCGAGCAGCACAAGGAGCAACTGTTGCTGCTGAAGGATCACCGCATTTCAAAAGACGGCGTGATTACCATCAAGGCCCAGGAGTCTCGAAGCCAGGAGCAGAATCGGGAGGACGCCCTGGCACGGCTCCGGGAACTCATTCAACGTGCGGCTATTCCACGCAAGAAACGAAAAGCCACGAAGCCGACTAAGGGTTCGAAACAGAGGCGTATCGAGCATAAAAAGAAGCGAGGGCGGCTGAAATCACTCCGCCGCACGCTCGACTAAACAGAATGTTGAAAAAGACCGTCAGCGTCGTTCTCGCACCGCTCTCAGGCTCAACGTACCGAAAAACGTACGCTTCGCCTGCTCGCTCGCTGCGGCCTTGCTGAACGGCCTTTTTGAACATCCTGTAAGAATTCGCCCGATATGTTCGCGGAAACCCCGCTTGCGCTGTTTTCACCTGCGCAGTAGAGTGAAATCATGGACGCAATGGACCGCCGACAGTTCCTCGTTCGTACCGGTCTGGCGTTGAGCGCCGGCCTGCTGACCGGCACCCTTCCCCTTCCCAAAGCCCTTGGGCAAACGACGGCGCCGTCTCCACCCAAACTGGATACCTGGGAAGCGGTGCGCGACCAGTTTCTGCTCAAGCGTGACTGGATTCACATGACCGGGTTTCTGCTTGCCTCCCACCCGGCGCCGGTCCGCGAGGCGATCGAGCGGTACCGGTGCGGATTGGACGAAGATCCGGCGACCTACTGGTTTGAGAACGAGGAGCGAGCCGAGGCGGAGGTTCTTCGCGCCGCCGCGGATTACCTCAGCGCGCAACCGACCGACATTGCGCTGACGGACAGCACGACGATGGGACTGGGCCTGCTCTACGGCGGCCTCACGCTCTGGCCGGGCCAGGAAATTCTCTCCACGACCCACGACCATTATTCGACGGAAACCTCCCTGCGGCATCGCGCCGAACGGACGAATGCCTCGTTCCGGCAGGTTCCGCTCTACAAAAAACTGGCGGACGTGTCCCGCGATGAAATGGTCGACTCGCTCGTCAAAGCCGTGCGCCCCCACACGCGCTATGTGGCGGTCACCTGGGTACATTCGAGCACGGGGCTCAAACTGCCGATTCGCGCCATGGCCGACGCGCTGGCCACGATCAACGCCAAACGCAACGAGAAGGACCACGTGATCTTTTGCGTGGACGGCGTGCACGGGTTCGGCGTGGAAGACGTCACCGTGGCGGACCTCGGCTGCGACTTTTTCACCGCCGGCTGCCATAAGTGGATGCTCGGCCCTCGCGGCACGGGGTTGGTCTGGGGCCATCCGCGCGCCTGGCCCTTCGCCAATGCGACGATCCCTACATTCAACAACGACGCCTATAAGATGTGGATGAAGGAGAAGCCGGAGCATGCGGTGCCTCGATCGGCCATCATGACGCCGGGCGGGTTCCATTCGTTCGAACACCGCTGGGCTCTGGACGAAGCGTTCAAATTCCATCTTGCGATCGGCAAGGCACGCGTCGCCGAACGCATTCACGCTCAGGCCGACCAGCTCAAAGCGGGCTTGGCCGGCATGAAGCACGTCACGCTCCACACGCCGCGCTCGCGCGAACTCTCGTCCGGCATCGTCTGTTTCGAGGTCGCCGGCATGAAACCGGAACAGGCGGTGGAACGATTACGGACGAAACAGATCATCGCCAGCGTGACGCCCTATGCCGTGAAGTATGTCCGCCTTGCTCCGAGCCTGTTTACGTCGCCCGAAGAAGTGGACAAGACGCTGGGAGTAATTCAAACTCTACAGGGCTGAGGGTGGCGCAGCCGACATGCAGCCTGTCGAGCTTGCCGACTACCGGGACTGGGAACGCAGGTAGACTGATTGAAGACCCACGATGGTTTTGGCGTCACGAATGGTGCCGTCTCGAACCCACGATATGGCTTTTTCTATAGGTATTTCAAGCACTTCTAGTACTTCATCGTGGTCGAGTTTTTGCGCCGTCTTCATGAGATTGGTCGCCTTGAATAGGTGCATGACTTCATCGGTAAAGCCGGGCGCCGTGAAAAATGTCTCCAGCTTCTCAATGGCTCCGGCGCGATAGCCGATTTCCTCTTCCAATTCACGCTCCGCGCAGAGGCGCGGGTCCTCTCCAGGATGGAGTTTCCCGGCCGGAATTTCATAAATAAATCCGCCCGCCGCCAACCGGAATTGCCGGATCAGGATCACCGTGTGCTCATCCTTCATCGGGACAATCGCGGCCGCGCCCGGATGCCGGACAACTTCAAGCTCGACCGTCGCGCCGTTGGGCAGCGTCACGGTTTCGAGATTGAGCGTGACAACGCGCCCTCTGTAGATGTTTTTCGTCATTGCTTCAACCATCTCAAAGTCTAATCTTGCACAGTCGTGATGCGTGATCCGTGACGCGTGATCCGTGGGAGCACGTGAACACCCGGACACTCGTTACACATTACGGATCACGGTCTTCCACGTCTATAGAACGGTAGCTTGACGCAAACGGCGTCCTGCAGGCGGCCTCGGATATCAATCTGGAATCGGGCGCCCGGCTGGCTGAACGACGCCGCCACGGAGGCAAGGCCGATCCCCTTCTGCAGGCGCGGTGAAAGATTGCCGCTGGTCACGATGCCGATATCCTTTCCATCGGCCAGGACGTTCATGCCGTGGCGCGGCACACCCTTTTCGATCAATTCAAAACCGATGAGTCGCTTGGTTGGTCTCTTCTCTTTTTGCTCGCGCAGGACCTGGCTCCCAATGAACTCCCCCTTGGTGAAATCCACGGCGAAGGCGGCGCTCGCCTCGAGCGGCGTGGTCTGCTCGTCCATGTCGTTGCCATAGAGCAGATAGCCCACTTCCAGGCGCAGGAGATCACGGGAACCGAGCCCGCAGGGCTTGATGCCGGCCTTCTCGCCTGCCTTCATCAACGCTGCCCATGCCGCTGCAGCTGACGAGGCAGGCAGATAGAGTTCATAGCCGACTTCGCCTGTATAGCCGGTTCTGGATACGACGCCCTGCGCACCCAGGATGGACGTTTCCAGACATTGCCGAGGCTTCAATCGATCGGCTGCATCGGGGCAGATGGTTCGTAAAATCTGCGGGGACTGCGGGCCCTGGAGAGCGATTTGCGCCAGATGGCTGCTTTCATCCTCGAGACGGACATCGCCCTGCGGAGCCTTGGCACAGAACCAGGAGAAAATCTTTTCCCGATTGGACGCATTGACGCAGACAAGAAACCGCGCCGGGGCCAGACGGTAGATGAAAATATCGTCCTTGATCCCGCCGGAAGGATTGCACACCATCGAGTATTGCGCCGCCCCGACTGCCAGCGGATCGGGATTCGTGGTCGTGACCTGCTGAAGAAACTTGACAGCATCGCTACCTTCGACGGTGAGCCGGCCCATATGGCTGACATCAAAGAGCCCGGCGGCGGTTCGAACAGTCTGATATTCATCCACGACGCCGGAATATTGAATGGGCATCTCCCAGCCGGCGAAGTCCACCAGCTTGGCCTGTGCGGACACATGAGTTTGGTACAGCGGCGTGCGTTTCATGAAAGACAGTCCATAGTCAAAAAGTCTTAAAGTCCGTCAAGTCATAAAGTCGCATGGTAAGGACTTGATGACTTTCGGACTTGATGGACTTTGCGACGTTCGTCGAAGATCCAGCAACTCGACGTCGCAGGTCAACGTGGCATGTGGGGAACTGCGCGAGGACGCTCAAGCGTCAGGCTCCGAAAATAGCGCGACGCTGGCGGTATAGCCGTGAAGAAAATTGCTGCCCCCCACCGGGCCGATTTCCCCCTGGGCGAAAAATCCGGCGGTCGGCACATCGCCGACTCGCTCCTTCAACACAGAGACATCGTGGTGAGGACGTCCGAACAGCCCGCGGCCACGCCCGCAACAACTGAAGACCAGCGCGCCCAGCGGCGGCTGATGATGCCGGACCCGCTCCGCCGCCAGCATCAGATGCAGATCCTCCGTTGCCGACTTGGCATCCCGCAGATGGAACTGGACCGTTTGTCCTTCCTTGACCACGTCGCCGATGGCGACGCTGCCCGTCTGCTGATCCGCGCCGATCAGATTCCGCACCAGAAAATCTCCGCGCTCGAAACGGTTGCGCTGTTCGTCCATCACCACACCGATGTGCAAGGCGCGCTGGGCCAGGTGCTGCTCCTCGTCGCCGAGTGATGCGAAGAGCGCCTTGAGCCGTTCCAGCGCCGGTATGCCGCTCAACTCGTGGATGACATTATGCTCCGCCCTGGTCACCATGTACCGCTCCCCGATCGGCCGGCATCCCTGCGAGACGACTGTCCGAACGGCGATGGGACCGGAAAGGGCCACGCCGACCAGGCCTCCATCATAGACCTGTCCATCGAGCACCATGCGATTGTCGCCCTGATCCCGCCCGCCGCCGGCCAACCCGCCGATCGCCGGCGCACCGTGGCACCGATCCACAATCAGCGTGAAGACTTCGTCCATGGGAGTGGAAAATGGATCGGCCAGCAAGAGAAGAGACGGACGTTCCGGCGACTCATCGAGGTCGGAGGGCCAGCCGGTCATCGAGACCCCATACTCATCCCGGTCGGCCGACAGGCGGAAGGATTTCATCGAGACGCCGGGGAGGCTGGCGGTCCACAGGGTGACGGCGGGAGCACTTTCAATTTCCTCGCCTCCGCCGATGACCCCTTCGCCGGAGCAGCCGATCAGCAGGCGGGGAGAAACCTCTGCTCGCACGGCCTCGACCAACGCCTCCGCCGACTCGGCATACTGCGGAGAAAAGAACAGGCAGGCTAGATCGGCTTGCTTACCTTGCAGGTCGCGCCGGACAGCCTGGCCCACGGCAGTCCCTGCGATGCGCGAGTCCGGCTCTCGCGAAACTGC
>Ga0247727_10019790_pt1 | contig 10382 bp, 6 predicted proteins | sample WisWelCaveWW1625_FD_202498 | JGI IMG/M metagenome (GOLD analysis project Ga0247727, IMG submission 202498) | Biofilm microbial communities from Wishing Well Cave, Virginia, United States - WW16-25 | ecosystem: Environmental > Aquatic > Deep subsurface > Groundwater > Cave microbial mat | place... | reverse complement strand
AGTTTTAATCGCTACGCTTCCATCGCCACGCGCTCGGCACCTGCGCCGCATCCGAACGATGCCAAGTTAGAACATCCGCTCCCCGTTTGTCAAGGGAGCGAGGAGGCCATTTGGCCTTATTTGAGCAGCTGCATATTGCCCGTCAAAACATTCGGCCCGACTTGCAGGCGATAGAGATAAGTTCCAGAGGCCACACGGCGGCCGTGCTCATCGCGTGCGTTCCAGCGGCGTTGGTGTGCGCCCGGCGGCAATTCATCATTCACCAGCGTGCGCATGAGCTGGCCGCTGAGATTGAAGATTTGCAGCTTCACCTGCGCCGGTTGCGGCAACGTGAATTTGATCGCGGTGCGCGGATTGAAGGGATTCGGATACACACTCGCGGCCAATTCATACTTTTCGATTTGACCGGCAGCCGTTACTTCTTCCGCGGCCGGCGCGACATGCTTAGGCAAGGAAGCCAGGGTGAGCAGCTTGAACCACAATTGATTCTGGGATTCATTCTCGGCCACGAGCATGAGACTCGTCGCGCTTGTGACCGTGTGCATCGGCATTGTAATGTCGAAGAAATCATCCGGAACGTTGCAGAGCACGGTATCGACCGGGGCCGATAATAAACTGCCATAATCGCCGAAAGCCGCCTGCTTCATTTCGATATTTTTGATTGCGCCTTCGCGAATGCCGAAAACATAGAAAACGTTGTTCGTCACGTCCAATGCCGCCAGCGGCCTCGTCCAACCGTTGCCTTGGATGATGTCATAGCGCGTCCAAGTTCCGCCCGCGCCCGAAGTGCGATGGAAGAGCGCGTTCTTCGTCGTCGTCGCGCCGCTGCCGCCCTTCGTTTTGATGGTCATGAAGATTTGATTGCTGATCGTCATCAAGTGAACGTGATTATCCGCGGAGGTTCCGCCGGGGTGGATCGGCCCGAGCTTGGTTTCCGATTCATCGGTCCAAACGCTGTCGGCAGCTCCGTCTTTATGATAAAGAAAGCCGTAGCGCGAAAGCGGCGAGCTGCTGTTTTCGGCAAACGCCAGCCCGATACTGGCGCCGCCGATACTGAGCCGCACCGCGTCTGTCAGCGCATCGAAGACGTGCATTTTTTTGATGGCAACTGCCGGAAACCAGCTCGCGCCTTCATTAGCCGAACGTTGCGCCCACACGCTGGAATCCGCGGCCCAAAATACCCAAAGGTCGCCGTTGCTTGCGCGCGCCAAATTCATTTCATCATTTTGAGCGCCGTTGACGGACTTGGGAAAACCGGAAGCAATGGTCCAAACCCCGCCGGAGTAGTTCAGGAGCAGAAGCTTGGTCGTCGTCGTTCCGGGCAAGAGCACGTAGGCTTTGTCGCTCGCGCCTTCGAGCCATGCATCCGGACGATCCTTGGCAAACTCGCTGATCTTGAGGTCTTGTATCCACCCGAGGCTGGCGAATTTCCAAAGATACCAATCGTTGTCGGCCTGCGCTTGCGCGATCATCCACCACGAGCCGCCGTGATAAAACGATTTGCTCTGATTACCGCGCGCGAAAGTTCCTGTGGTGCCCGGGATCGGCGTGCCGCAAGTATCCACGCCGCCGATTTCATAAAGTTTGGAAACCACTTGGCTGGTTTCGACGCTGGTGGCGACGAGCATAGAGTAAAAGCCTGCCAATGCCGGATTCGATAAAATGTGCGAGGGCAAGTCCAACGTCACCGTATCGCCGTTTGCCACAACCGCGCCGGCCGGCAATTGAATTTGAATCTTGCGTTTGATGCTGTCCGCAGTCGCGTTCGCCACGAGGCTATTCACCAAAACGCCGGAGAGCGCGCCGTTCATGACTTTGGTTTGCGCGTTGAACGCCAAGCGAAACGTGTCTTGCCCGGCGCTCATGCGCCCTTGATTGCCCACGCGAAAGCCGATGCGATATGACGCCGGCAAGCCGGGAAGCTTCGGCTCGGGTGTGACACTCGCAGCCGCGACTTTCGTTTTAGCTTTGATCAAAATAAAAGCAGGCGAATAAACCGGGAGCAATTGCGCGCTCGTCCACACTTGCAGAGAGTCCAGGCCGGGCTTTTGTTTATTCACCACGCTTGCGAGCGAATCGATCACGATCATGACCGCGGCATTGCCCGCGATCGTGTTGGCCGTGGTGATGATCATTTCTTTGGTGAGCGGCGTGGTTGTGACCGCCGCGGCCGCGACCCCGTTTAACTTGACCAAGCCGGGCGCAATGCTCGCGGGCATGATCGCCGTAGGAGAGAAACGAATTGAAATTGTGCCGACCCCGCCCGTGAGCACGCCATTCGCGGGATCCGTCAAGGTGATGGGAATCCTATAACGCGCCTTGGCATTGACTTCTTTGCGCAGGACTTTGACGGTATCGACGAGGATGGGCACAGCCGGATTTTTAAAAAACAGATTGAACCAGGCTTTATTCTGTGTGACATTGGCTGCCGTCACCATCAGGCCATCAACGGAGTTAACGAGCTGGCGCGGAAAATTCAAATCATCAAGAACCGCCATGCCGTTCTGCAGCAACAGACCGCGAGGCGCCGTGCTCAACGTCGCTTCGCTGCCAAGCACAACGGATTTATATTCCGCAAAGCCGCTATCGGCACGAACGCCGGCCACGATGAGCGTGTTGCTCGAAGAATCAATCGCAACCGTTGGCGAGTTCCATTTAAAAGTGTCTCCGACTAAATTGACGGCATGGCGCTGCCAGGTGCTTATGCCGGTGCGCTTATAGAGCGTATTGCGCGGATGAGCGTTGCCGCCGACGGCATTGCGCGTGAACATGAAAACATCGCCGTTTTTGCCCGCGGCCAAACTCAGGCTGTTGTGCCCCTTTTCAGTTCCGGCATAAGTGATCAAGCTGGTCTCATCCACCCAAGTGGTGGGAGTAGCCGTGTCGCGGTGAAATAAAAATCCGAATTGCGTATTCACGCCCGCGGCGTTGAGCTCGCCGTATGCCACGCCGATGAAGTTATTGCCCGCCTTCGTAAAGGTGATCGCGTCCGTGGTGCCCTTCACGGCGTTCAAGCCGGACTTGATCGTGAATTTGGGCTGCCACGTTACGCCGCCATCCGCCGATCGCCGGGCTTCCAGCGTGGTATCCACGCGAAAGATCCAGAACTCGCCGTTCTTCGCTTTGGTCAACGAGCACGGATTGTTGTTGTCGGGGTTGCCGAAGTTGAACAAGGGCGTTGCGACCGCAAGACTCCACGCGCCGGCGCTGTACGTATAGCGGTAAAACTTTGCGTAGGTCGTATGCGAGCGCACGATCGACAGCTCGCCGATATTGGAATCCATGAAAACGTCGTAACGATTGAATGCGCCTTTTTCGAGTTTGGCGCTCGTGCGCGTCCACACACCGCCGCCGTCATAACGCCAAATGTAGTCCGCGTTTTTGGAGAGGTCGGGCGCGATCGTCCACCACTTGTTGTCATGAAACCAAATCTTATTCTGGTTCGATTTGGTGTTGTTGGCCAACGTATTGGCGTGCAGCAATGCGCCGGTTTGCGCGTGCGCATGCGATGCGGCCATAATCAAAAAAGCCAACGCCGTTCCCGCGAAAAGCGTCAGGAGGTTGCGTAAGCGAAGGGAAGGAAATTTACGCATGATGGACTCCTAAAATTTGACTTCTATCTGAGCATCTTTTTCAAAGCAAAAGCTTTTCCGTAAGCGGATTGAACGGATCGAGCGGATCAACCAGTTTGATAACCGCTCGACCCGTTCAAGCCGTTTGTAAAAATTTTTTATGGCTTCAGCACCAAGCGGCGGACTTTCACTTCAACAAGAAGAGTCTTCCGGTTTTTACTTTCGCGTCCACTTGCAAACGGTACAAGTACGTGCCGCTCGCCACGGCATGGCCTTCATGATCGGTTCCGCGCCACGTGCGCTGGTGCGCGCCGCCCGGCAATTGGCCGTTGATCAGCGTGCGCACCAATTGGCCGTTGATATTGAAGATTTGCAGCTTCACGTGCGCCGGCGCTTGCAGCTTGAATTGCAGCTGCGTGCTCGGATTGAAGGGGTTGGGAAACGCGCCAACTTCGATACCATCCTCCGAAGCGCTTATGCTCACCACGGACTCTTCGAGCAAAGGCGCGGCTTTGAATTTCGCTACCGCTACACCGTTTGCCAAATTGATGAACTGCGCCCACACTTCATTGCGCGTTTCATTCGAAGCGCACAAGAGCAGGCCGGTCGGTCCGCCCACGACATGAGCCGGTGCGGAGAGATCCAAGAAATCGTCAGTGCCGTTTTGCATCAAGGTATCGAGTTTGGCGTTCAGCAAGTTATTGTAGCCGCCGGTGGTCAAGTTGACCTTCTTCATCTCCACGGTTTGCAAAACGCCTTCGCGCGAGCCGAACACGTACAGCTTATTGTTCGTCGAATCGATCGCGAGCGTGGGCCGCGTCCAGCCGTTGTTCGCAATGATGGTGTAAGTGCTCCAAACACCTGCAGTCGAGCGACGCAGCAAACCGTTCTTTGTGGTGTTCGCTCCGCCGCCGCCCTCGGTTTTTATTGCCATCAAAATTTCGCCGTTGTAAGCCATCATGCTCAAGTGTTCATCGGCATTCGTGTCGGTGAATTGCGGCAACGTTTCGTTCGTCCACGTTGCGTCGGGGTCGCCGTCTTTATGCCAGAGAAATCCGAAGACCGACCCGGTTTGGTTGTCTTCTGCATAGCCCACGCCGACGTATTTCACGCCGGCAATGGCGTATGCGACAGCGTCCGTGAGGCCGAGGGGAGTATTGAGATTGGCCTTAACCGCGATCGCTGCAGTCCACGCGTTGCCTTCATTCGAAGAGCGCACGGTGAAGATGGTGGAATCTGCAACCCAAAACGCCCAGAGAAAATTGTTCTTCGCGCGCGCCAAATGCATTTTTGATTCTTGCGCCGCGACCACCTGCTTGGGGTAACCACTATCGACGGACCAGCTTCCGCCGGAATAAGTCAAGCGCGTGATATAAGCAATAGTGCCGCCGGGGAGCAGGATATAGACGCGATTGTTGGCGCCATCCAACACGCAGTCGGGCCGCACCTTGCCGTCATCAAAAATTTCCGTTGATTTCGTCCAGGTCGTATCCGAACGTTTCCAAAGATGCCAATGATTCGTGGCGGGATCTTGCGCCGTCATCCACCATGCGCCGCCGTGATAGAAAAGTTTATTCTGATTCGCGCGATCGAACTTCTTCGAAGTGCCTGCCACGCCGCGGCCGCGTTGATGATAAAAACTGTTCGAAGCAACCTTGACGGTTTCAACGCTCGTTGCGACCTCGAGATCGGCGAACGTGGGATATTTAGGATTGCGCACAGCAGAGCGCGGAATCAGCAGCGTCACGCTATCACTGTTGCTCACGGTAAGGTTGGCGGGCAACGTGATCGTGATTTTGTCGTTCGCGCTATCGCCGGTCGCGGAGGCGCTCACGCCATTAATCAAGACGTCTGCAAGCGCGCCTTGGGTCACGCGCGCTTTGGCATCAAAGCCAACCTGGAACGTGCTCACGCCGGATTTCATGCGCCCATTCGCGCCCACGCGAAAGCCGATCGTATATTGCGACGCGCTATCGGCGTCGGTGGGAAGCAACTTGGCTTTCACGCCGCTCACTGTCGTAGTCGTGTTGATCAAATCAAAAGCAGGGGAGGAGGCCACCAGAGGTTGCGAGCTGGTCCAGACTTCGACCGTATACGCCCCTGCAATACTTGCGTTCAACAAGCCTGCTGCCGTTGTCACCGTTACGATAATCGTATCTTCGTCCGCAACCGCCACTGGTGCGGTAATCGTGATCTCGCGCGTTGCAGCATTCGAGGAAACCACGGCAGCCGGCGTGCCGTCGACTTGAATCGTTGCTGCGCTGATCACGGCCGGCACCAGGGTGTTATCCTGGAAACGTAAAGAGATTGTGCCGATGCCGCTAGTCAAGGAGCCGCATCCGATCGTGCGAATCGTGAAAGTATACTGCGCATTCGCATTGACCGTGCTGTCGCTCAACATCAAGTTCTGCACGGCCACCGGAACGTTTTCCGGAATCGGAATGGTTTTAAACCACGTGTCGTCCGTCGTCGTATCGCCGGCAGTAAACATGAAGCCCGTCGCAGGATCGAGCGGGCCCACCGGCGCGCTGAGATTTTGAAACGCATCGGCGCCGGAAGCAAAGAGCTCTTGTATCGGCGCATTGGACAGCGTGTGTTCTTCACCCAGACGGCAAGATTTATATTCGCCTTTGCCGTTGACTGTGTTCGTGCCCAGCACGAGCAGCTTGCGATTTTCTTTGTCGAGCGCAACCGCCGGCGAACTCCAGCGCACGTTGGAAGTCACGGTGTTAACGATGTAACGGTTCCAATAGCCCGCAGTGTCGCGCTTATAAAGCGTGTTGCGCGGATTGGTCGGGCCGCCGCTGAATGTGCGCACGAGCATATAAATGTTGCTCGAATCGTCAACCACCGCGCTCAATTCATTATTGCTGCGCTCGCTGCCAAAGAAGCTGAGCGAGCTGGATTGGTTGGTCCACACCGTCGCGGCATTGGCGTCGTTATGATAGTGGAAGCCGAACCGGCTATTTGCGGCGCCCGTTTCGCCATAGAGCACGCCGACGTAATCATTGCCGCCATTGCTGAACGCAATCGCTTCGGCCGTGCCTTTGGTTTGGTTCAAGCTGTCTTTGATCGTGAAGATCGGCTGCCAGGTCAGGCCGTCGTCGGTGGAATAGCGCGCTTGCAGCTTGCTGTTGTCAATGCGAAAAATCCAGAGCGTGCCGTTCTTAGCTTTGACCATGCTCACCGGGTTGTTGTTGTCCGTGTTGGGAAAATTCGAGAGCGTCACCGGGAAGCCGGTATCTTTCACCCACGCGCCCGCGACATAAGAATAGCGCCGGAAACGCGGCTGTGATTGGCGCGAGAAATAGAGATACAGTTTGTCGGCAACGGAATCGACCACAACGTCGATCCAATTATTCACGCCGGTTTGAATCGTGTTCTTGCGCGTCCAGGTTGCGCCCTCATACTTCCACAAGAACCATTCGGCGCGCGTTTCATGAAAGGCCACGGCCCACCAGGCATTGTCATAATAAAAAATTTTGCTCTGGTTGGATTTTTTATGATCACTCGTCGTGGTTGCCGAAAGTGTCGCGCCGCTTTGCGCCTGAGCGAAATCGGCTCTCAGCAAGTTGAACGTGAACATCGCAACCCAAGCCGCTCCCGTCAACAGCTTGACGCAACACGAACGATGCAACATCATGAATCTCCTTGTAAGGTTCTGGCTACTACTACGCTGTTACCTTGATTTTTTCGTCATGGTGAGCGGAGTCGAACCATGATAACGCCCTTCGACTTCGCTCAGGGTGACTCTAATAAATCAGGGTAACAGCGCATTACTGCCACCGTTTTGTCATATGCAGCAATCCCGAGCAATGCGCTGGCGAGCCGGAAGGGGTCTTCACACGTGGAAGGCGCGGAACAATGGAAGGCCGCAATCCCTGCCGGCATCTTTGCGAGGAAGGACCTCTCAACGGATCGCCGTAGCTCCCTAGCCAAGAACGAATCCAAAGTATCGCTTGCAGCAAGTCAGCTTAACGACTTACTCCAAAGAGGTAGGAGATGGGAAATACGCAAAACACCCATATATACCTTGCCCGAACAAGGCTTGCGTAATGTGCCTGTGAAAAGAGGAAAGAATGATGCGAGTTTTTGTGAGGTATGTGAGGCGAGGCTGGCAAGTTATGCGATTGCTCCTCTGAGGTTGGAAAAAAATGAGGCCACACGGATCAAGAACGCACGCGGACAAAGCTTCTTAGTGTGAGTTTTTGATCCGCGTGGACTGCCCGCAAGGCTTTAGCTTTGTCTAAAAGAGTCGGCAGCTTTATCCGTTGACGAGAGTATCCGTGGCCTGCAATTCCGACTTCTCGTAGACTAAAGCCGCAATGTCGTAGCCGGTGTCGATGAAAATATCATGCGCGCGTTGAGTGATGAGTTCATGAAGCTGCTCTTCAAGCTCATCTGGCACATAAATCTCGAGCCGCGCATGCTGGCCTTCGTAGCCTGGGGTTTGATATGAAGCTTGTACATCCGGCGTGATGGTCTTGGCTAGCGCAATCAAATCAGCGACATGCTTTTGCAGTTGTTTTTTCGAGACGCGTAGTTTTGTTTTCATTTGTGGATCACCTTTTTGATTTGATCAATGAATTCTTTGGCGTGATAAACCATTCTCCGCACGCTTTTGGTTTTGGGTTGGAGATGATTGTATTGCGCATCATTGCGTAAACCAAATCCATCGGAAAGCCAGCTACCAAACTTGGCTGGATAGCGTCCTCGATTTTTTATGAACTCTTTCGTAAATTTTGATCGCAGCTCGCTATGTCCCCATGTCGGTCGATCAAAACCTTCATAGGCCAAAGCTGCTCGTGCCGCCCAAAAGAGCGCGGCGTATGAACAAATCGCGCAAGCGTTGAACAGGTTGTTTTGCACGGCGTGTTCCGCGCATTGCAAAAACTCTTCGGCTCGCGCTAAAACTTCGTTGGATTTCAACTGCGCCATCTCCATCCTCCCGCAAAGGCTTCACTGCTCACGCCTAAACATTACGCGAAGATACTTCCTTCGTTTTGAAAATGCAACAAGCAGAGTTTGCGACACCACCCTTGACATTCTCGCCAAAAGATTTAGATTGGCCTGCGGGTAAATACTTCGCGCGCTACTTCCATTCAATTTTCTCTATCATCGCTCAAATCGTTTCGCTTGATCTCAAAGCCATTTTGAGAATTTTTAGTTGGTCTTGCCAAGAGCTATTGATCTGAGGGAGGCCTTTATGGCCGAGATGAGCTATCTTGACTTCGAGTTGGAAATCGGCGTCGGTAACGGCCGCGAGTATCCCGTCGCTGTGCGTTCGCCCGCCGGTGAGGCGCGCGAAACCATGCGCTTTCCATTCGATGAATTGGCTTTGGAAAGCCGCCTCAAAGATTTGCAAATTACGCTGCTGCGTTCCGGCGGAAAACGTCGTCGCCTGCTCTCGGCAGAAGAGCGGGGCGTACAGGATTTTGGCCAAGCCTTGTTCAATGCCCTTTTCATTGGCGAAATGCGCAACCGCTACGACGTCAGTTTACTGCAAGCTCGGCAAAGAGGCATGGGGCTTCGGGTAAAGCTTCGCATCCAATCCCCCGAGCTTTCCGCCATGCCTTGGGAGTTTTTGTATGACTCCCGCCAAGCCGAGTATGTTTGTCTTGCCCTCAGCACGCCGCTCGTGCGTTACCTCGAGCTGCCTCATATCATCCAACCGCTAACCGTAAAACCACCCTTGCGTTTTTTGGGCATGACCGTGAATCTGCCTCCGCCTTATGCGCTCGATATCGCTCATGAAATGCAACGCGTCGAGGCCGCCACACAAGAGCTGCGCGCGCACGGCTTAATGGAAATGCATTGACTGCCGGGGCAAACGTGGCGCGATTTGCAAAGAGCCATGCAAAGCGGCCCCTGGCATATTTTTCACTTCATTGGTCACGGCGGCTTCAACCGTGATACCGACGAAGGCGTGATGATATTGGCCGATGAAACCGAGCCGGATCAGCTTTATCGCCTGAGCGCAACGCAATTGGGAAGATTGCTCGCGGGCCATCATACTTTGCGCTTCGTGCTCTTGAATTCTTGCGAAGGCGCAACGAGCAACAAGCTGGACATCTTTTCGAGCACGGCTGCTACGCTCGTGCGTCGCGACATTCCCGCGGTGTTGGCCATGCAATATGAAATCACGGATTGGGCCGCGATCGAGTTCTCACGTGCGTTTTATGAAGCCTTAGCCGATAGCATACCGGTTGACGCTGCCGTTGTATATGCGCGCCAAGCGGTTAGTTTGGCGTTGCCGAACACCGTCGAATGGGGCACGCCGGTGTTGTACCTGCGCGCGCCGGATGGCCGCATCTTCGATATTGAGCGAATGAGCCCCGAGGAACGGCGCAAAGCCAAGATTGCCCTGCTCTATCGTAAAGCACAAACTGCTTTGGATGGAGAAGAATGGCAAACTGCGAGCGAGCTCTTGCAGGAAGTTTTAGCCTTGGAGCCTTCTCATGTCGAAGCCAGAACCACATTGAGACGATTACCGGAAGAACAAGAACTGGCGAAGCTCTATTTGAAAGGTCAAGAACATTACGAAGCAGGGCAAGGGCCGGAAGCGTTGTCCTGTTTGCGTCGCGTGCATGAGACTCGACCCCATTACAAGCGCGTGGACGAACTCATTGTTGCCGCTGAACGCTCACAAGAGCAACAGAACCGGCGCAATCAAATTGCCGCTCTCTTACAGCGTTTTTCAAATGCATATTCAGGGAAAATGATTTTATATTGCGGGTATGAAACCATACCCTTTAGAACTTCGACAACGAATCGTGGACGCAGTGGATCGACAGCTCAGCACGATTAATG
>Ga0247727_10019789_pt1 | contig 10383 bp, 6 predicted proteins | sample WisWelCaveWW1625_FD_202498 | JGI IMG/M metagenome (GOLD analysis project Ga0247727, IMG submission 202498) | Biofilm microbial communities from Wishing Well Cave, Virginia, United States - WW16-25 | ecosystem: Environmental > Aquatic > Deep subsurface > Groundwater > Cave microbial mat | place... | reverse complement strand
GAGGCCGAGCTCAAGAAGGACCCCTTCTTTCAGCGCAATGGATTCTTCGACGAGGCGAAATTCCTCGCCATCAAGATCTCCCAGCCCGAGCAGTTCCGCGCCGCCATCGAGCAGCTCCAGCGAACCGTCCCCGGAACGAGGCTCAAGGACGAATACGACCGGCTGACCCGGCCCGACGAGGCGCAGCTCCGCGGAGAGGTCGAGCGCTCGCTGGCCACGGCCACGGTGGACTTCCTCGCCCTGCGACGCTCCTCGTTCGGCGGCACGGACCCCGAGCCGTCGGAGGCCGAGGTGTTGGCCTACTACCGCACACACGGCGACGAGTTCCAGCGTCCGGAGCAGATACGACTGAGCGTCGTGCTGATCAACCAGCCGTCGCTGCCGGCCAATGCCGACGAGACCACGGTGAGGGACTGGGAGCATCGCATGCAGCAGCGGGCGGATAGCCTCCTCGCCGCGCTCAAGAGCGGTGCCCGGCTCGAAACGGTCGCGCCCGTCTCTGGAGGCGTACAGCCGGCCGTGGTTTCGCGCGACGACTTCCCCTCCTACTGGCGGGGCGGGCCGCGCACCCGCGAGGCCGTTTTCTCGACCCGGCCGGGGTCCTGGCTGCCGGAAATCGTACGGGGCGAGCGAGGCTGGCTGATCGCGCGCATCGACGAGCGCCTTCCCCTCCACATCGCGCCGCTCGCCGAAGTCGTTGGGACCATACGCCCCTCGCTCCGGTACCAGCATGCGACCGAGCGCGACGGGCAGCGGCTTCAGGCGATCTACGCCTCGATGCGAGACAGCCTGCGCGGGACCGGATACCGCATCCGCTACAGCGACGCCGACACCGGCACGTTCGCGGTTCCCGAACCGACCGCGGCCGAGCTGGACCGTTTCTATCGGGGGCACCAGGCCGACTACTCGCACTTTGATCGAGCGACCTCGTCGGTGGTCGTGCAGCCTTTCGCCGCAGTGCGGGATGACGTGCGCCACCGTCTCTTGCGAGAGCGCCGCCAGAGCGCCGCTCGCCGGGCAGCCGAGGCGCTTCTGGCCGCCTGGAAGCAGGGCAAGCGGGACGCACGGCTCGAGCGGGCGATGGGCGCCGTTCGAGAGGTAGGCCCGGTCCAGGCCGGCGGGATCGTGGACACCGGCCTGGTCGGGATGGCGCTCGCCGACACGCTCTCCGCGCGAGCGGGGCTCGGAATGGGGATGATCCGATACGCGCGCGGCTGGGCCGTGTACCACGTTTTCGCCCAGGTGCCGGACCACGTGCCATCCTTCGACCAGACCCACTCCTTGTTGCAGCAGCGCCTCACCGCCATGAAGTCCTCGGAGGAGGAGACGGAGGCACGGCGGATGTTCGAGCAGAATCCCTCCCACAGGGGCAATGACCTGGTCCGCTTCTCGCGGCTCATGGTGGCGCCCTCCTCGGTCATCAACGTCCCGCTCGCGCGCGAGGAGGTCGAGGCCTGGTACCGGTCGCATCTCGATCAATACGGCGCACCCGAGCTCGTGCGCATCCGACACATCCTCGCGAGCCCGCGCGACGGAACCCCCGAGGCGGATCGCGAGGCGCGCGAGAAGGCCGAGATGGTGCGGCGTCGCGTGGAGGCCGGCGAGGACTTCCGTGCGCTCGCCGAGCGCTTCTCAGACGACGAGGCCACGCGCTCCAACGGTGGCGACGTCGGCGTCTTTCGCCGCGGCATGATGCTGGACGATTTCGAGCAGGCGGCCTTCACGATGAATCCCGGGGATGTACGCGGTCCGTTGCGGACGGAAGTCGGCTACCACGTCATGGAATGTCTCGAGTACGTTCCGGCCGAGGTCGTCCCGCTCAAGTACGCCTATGCGAACGCCGCAGCCGACGCCGCCCGTGAGAAGGCGGACCGCGTGGCGCGGTTCCGCGCCGACAGCCTTCGCAAGACCCTCAAGACGCCGGTCCAGGGGGAAGCCGCGGCCCGGCGCCACGGGTTCCTCCTGTACCAGAACGAACACGCCATCGGGTCCACGATCCATGTGAAAGAACTCAAGGACTACTTCGCCACCCTCGAAAAGCTGCGGACCGGCCAGATCCATCCGCGTGTCCAGCATTACCGGGGCATCGGATTCGCCGTGACCTGGGTCGATTCGATCCTGCCGCCGCGCCCCCTCCGGTGGGAGGAAACGAGCACCATGGCGATCGAGTCGTACCGCCGCGAAATCGAGCGCGGAAAGCTCGTGGCCAAGCGTGCGGAGATGGACTCGATGCGGGCAGCGGGCTGGACGATGGACAGCCTGGCGACGCTCCTGGGTGGCATCGAACAGCACGGTCCCGCGAAGCCCGGCAACGCCCTCGCAAGGATGGGCGGGGCGGCGCAGCTCGACTCGTTGGTCTTCGGCGCGGGCGGCCGTCCCCCAGTGCTGGCCCCCGGCCAGTCCACGGAGTGGATCGAATTCCCCAACGGCTTCGCCCGACTCACTCTCGTGGAGCGGACCCAGGGCGATCCGGTTCAGCTTGCAGGCCGGGTCGAGACGCGGCGGCAAGTGATCCAGGAGCAGAACATTCGGGCCGCCTTCGAAAAGCTCAAGCAGCGCTTCCCGGTCGAGATCCTCGACCACGACCTCCGGATCATCGAGCTCCCCCCGGTCACGGACTCCTAGCCGCGCGTCCGGGACTTTGGATTCGCACGCTCTCCGCACGACGATCGTGCACGACGCATTGCCTCGGCGTGCCCATGCTTCGCGTGCCCATGCGGGGGAGCGGATGGCGGGTGGTATGTTCCCTGCAATGCGGGGCCGTACCCCCTCGGGGGTGAACGCATGCCCATGCCCACTTCTCTTCGCACAACGGCTCCCGAGAGCCGGCGCCGGGTCGTCCTGGTCGACTTCGACTGGGAGGATGCCGACCTCATTCCCCAGCTGCTCCAGCGGCCGGGGGTTTCCGTCCGCCTGGTGGCGGGGTCGCACGCCGAGAACGCCGGCGTGCGGCTGGCCGAACTGTGCGGCCTGCCCCGGACCGTGGATCTCGCGGATCTCACCCGTGAGATCTTCGACCTCGCGCTGGTGAGCGAGCGCAGCCCGCGCCGCACCCAGATCGAGGGCCTGCTCCTCGCGCTCGGGACCCCGAGCCAGACGCCCCAGATGTTCGTCATGAATGGCACGCACCCCGAGACCCGGCCCGCCGTCGAGGCGCCCCTCGAGCTCCACGCCGCCGCGCTCGAGACCGCGCTCGGCGGCGAGGCGTTCGACCGCCTGGTCGAGCAGGCGCTGCCGGACATCTCGGACCATGCCCCGACCGCCCCCTTGCCGGTGGCCGCGCCGTGCGAGCCCCGCTTTGGGATTCCCACGCTCGACGAATTTCCGAGCCTGGCCGATCGCCGGGGGTTGGAAGCCGCGCTGCGCGCCTTGATGGCCGACACCGGTGCCGAGCGCGCGGAACTCCATGTCGAAGGCCCGGAAGACGACGAGATCATGGTCGAGGTCGGTCCCGAGGACACCCTGCTCAAGGGGCTGGTCGAGCTCGCGCAGGCGCAGGGCACGCCGCAGGTGGTGGCGAGCGTCGCAGGCACGGCTCGGGGCACGGCGTGGGGCGCCTGGCCCTTCCGCACCGCGCAGCACCGCGGCGTCGTCGCCGGGGCGGGCATTCGTCCCGAGGAGTGGTCGGTGTGGGAGAAGACCGTCGACGAGTTGCGCACGACGTGGGATCGACAGGATCGCGACCGGGCGGCGCCGGCGTTTCCGCTGGTGCCGTCCCCGCAGTCGGGCTGGCTCTCACCGGCCGACTTCCGACTCCGACTGGAGCTGGCGGCGGAGCGCAACCGTCGCGACGGGCTGCGCTTCGCCCTCCACCGGCTCGACTTCCCGATCTCCAGGGCCGCGGTCGACCTGTTTGCCGAGCGTCTGCCCCGCCACCTGCGCGAGACCGACTCGATCTGCCGCGCCGACGCCCAGGGCGTGCTGCTCCTCACCGTCACGCCGAAGGACCGCTTTCCGTACCTGCACGGGCGGCTCTCGGCGCTCTGGCAGGAGGCATGGCTCGAGGCGGGCAACGAACGTCCGGTGCCGGGCGTGGGGGACGAGCGCTGCGAGATGACCCGCCCGGAGGACGCCGAGAGCTTCCTCGCGCGCGCGCGGGGCTGGATGGAGTCGGGGAGCCCCGCCGCGGACGACTGAGAAGGATCCGGCGCTGAACGTGGCCTTGCTGGACCCTGGACGCGCGTGTCATTCTCGACGGCCTGATGCCTTCGATCGCGACCGGATCCATCCGACGCCTCTCGCCCGAGACCGCCTCGCGCATCGCCGCGGGCGAGGTGATCGAGCGCCCGCTCTCGGCGCTCAAGGAGATCCTCGAGAACGCGAGCGACGCGGGGAGCCGGCGAATCGAGGTGCGCGTCGAGGGATCGCTCGACCAATCGTTCCAGGTGGCGGACGACGGCTGCGGGATCGCACCGGACGAGCTGGAGATCGCGCTCGAGCGCCATGCGACCAGCAAGATCAGCACGCTCGAGGACCTGGATCGGCTGGCCTCGCTGGGCTTCCGGGGTGAGGCGCTTCCGAGCATCGCCGCGGTGAGCCGGATGCGCATCACGTCGCGCCCTGCTGGGGGAGAGGGCGAGGCGGCCGCGTTCATCGCTATCGATGGCGGGACCGTGACAGTCCGCGGTGCCGCGGCGCGCGCGCCGGGCACCACTGTCGAGGTTCGCGACCTGTTCCACAACACGCCCGCACGCCGAAAGTTCCTCCACTCGCAGGCGAGCGAGATGCGCGCCGCGTTGCGCCTGTTGGAAGCCCTCGGTCTCGCATACCCCCAGATCTCGTTCCGCCTGGTCGTAGACGGGAAGGAACGTTTCGACTGGCCGGCCGCGCAGGCCGAAGGGCTGGAGGGAGCGCGCGAACGGGCCGCATCACTCTGGGGCCCCCGCCATGCGGATCAGCGAATCGCGGTGACCGTGCAGCGCGGCGGCCTCACGCTCCAGGCTCTCCTCGGACTCCCCGAGCACGCACGTGCGACGCGAGACGGACAGGTGGTGTTCGTGAACCGCCGCTGGATCCAGAGCCCGCTCATCGGGCACGCCATGCGCCAAGCATACGGGGACCTGCTCCCGCACGGCCGTTTCCCGGCCGCAGCGTTGTGGATCACGTCGCCGCCCGATCGGCTCGACGTGAACGTGCATCCGACGAAGCGGGAAGTCCGTTTCGCCGACGACGACGCGGTGTTCGCCCTGGTGGCCGGCGCGTGCGCCCAGCACCTGGCGCACCTGCACCCGCCGTTCACCGTGGTCTACGGGACGACGCCGGAGCCACGATGGGCCGGCCGCGTCGAGGAACGGCCGAGCGACCAGGTACCCCTTGCGCTCGTTCCCTCATCGTCGCCTCCTGTTCCGATCCCGTCGACGGTCGCTCCATCCGCGGGCACGAGCGCCTCCGAACCGGAACTCTGGCAGCTGCACCGCACCTACATCCTCGCGCCGGTCCGCGGCGGGCTCGTGATCGTGGACCAGCATGCCGCCCACGAACGCATCCTCTATGAAGAGGCACTGGCCCGTCTCCAAGGAGAGCAGGGGCAGTCGCAGCAGCTCCTGTTCCCGGCCCTGGTCGACCTGCCGCGTGATCGCTTCGAGCTGCTGCTGGAGCTCGGTCCTTCGCTCAGGCATCTGGGCTGGGATCTCACACTGCTGGGTCCGCCCACGGTCGTGATCCAGGGCATCCCGGCGGGACTGGCCCACGAACGCCCGGCCGAGTTGCTGCGGGACATCCTGGATGGGATGGCGGACGACCGCTCCGACCCTGCTGCTAGCGTGATGGAGCGCTTCGCGCGTTCGTTCGCATGCCACGCCGCGGTCAAGGCGGGCATGGGGCTTTCGCCCGAGGAGATGCGCACGCTGGTGGACCGACTCTTCGCCACCACCAAACCCCACGGCGATCCGCATGGGCGCCCCACGTTCGTGCGACTCGAGCTGGACGATCTTCATCGCCGGTTCGGGCGCTCCTGAGCGTCACGAGAGGCCGCGCGCAGGCCCCGTCGTGAGCGATTCGCGTCCCCGACCCTTGGTCGTCGCCGTCGTCGGCGCGACCGCCTCCGGCAAGACCGAGCTCGCCGAGTCCCTCGCCGCCACGCTCGGCGCCGAGATCGTGTGCGCCGATTCACGGCAGGTGTTTCGCGAGCTCGAGATCGGCACCGGCAAGCCGACGCCCGAGGAGCGCGCCGAACGCCCGCATCAGCTCTTCGACGCGCTCGCCCTTGGGGCCCGCGCCAGCGCCGGGTGGTACGCGCGCGCGTGCGCCGCCGCGCGGCAGGAGATCCGGGCGCGAGGCCGACTGCCGCTGCTGGTGGGCGGCTCGGGTCTCTACCTCAAAGCCGCCCGCGAGGGACTCGCGGGCGAGCCGCCGCACGATCCCGAGGTGAGGCCGCGCCTGGCTGCCGAGCTCGACGCTCACGGGCCCGAGGCCCTCCACGCCCGGCTCGCGGCCGTGGACCCTCTCACAGCGGCGCGCCTGGCGCCGCGCGATCGCCAGCGCGTGACCCGCGCCCTCGAAGTCCACGAGATCAGCGGCCGGCCGCTGTCCTGGTGGCACGCGCAGCCGGCCGCGCCGCTGCTCGACGAACGCTGGCTGGTCTTCGAGCTGGTGGTGGCGCCGGGCGAGCTGCGCACGCGCATCACCGCGCGGACGCGATGGATGTTCGATCATGGCCTGATGGAGGAGACACGCGCACTGATGGAGGCCGGCCGCGGCCAGGCTCTGCGAGCGTTGAGAGCGGTCGGCTACGATGAGGCGATGGCCGTCCAGGAGGGCTCGATGTCGCGCGCAGACGCCGAGACCCGCACCTCGGCGCGCACCGCGCAACTGGCCAGGCGCCAGCGCACCTGGTTTCGCCACCAGGTGCAGGCGTCGCGGCTGGATCGCAGCGGGGAAGCGGACCTGACCGTCGCCCGGGAAGAGATCCTGCGTGTGCTGAACGACTGAACCGCCGGCTGTGGCGGCTTCTCCTCCCCGCCGACATGCTAGTCTCCTGCCGCCTCCGCAAGCCCGTCGAGGGGAGTCCATGTCGCTCGAGCCCCAACACACGATCGTCCGCGAAACCGCAAACGTGACCGTCCTCGGGCCCACACGCAACCTGGTGGGGGACCAGGAAACAGCCGAGCTCGAAGCGCTGATGGCCGAGCTCAACGAGCGCGGCGTGCGGAACCTGATCCTCGATCTCGGCGGTGTCGAGTTCCTGAACACCACCGGGCTCATGGCGATCGTGGGCGCCTACATCCGCTTCTCGAAACGTTCCGCCCGCATCTGCATCTGCGGGATGCAGAACCGGGTGCGGAGCGTCTTCAACGCAGCGCAGTTCGGGCTCCTGATTCCCACCTACGACTCCGAGGAGGAGGCGATCGCCTCGTGCACCCGGTCGCGTTGACACTCCCCGGGCCAGAGGCTACCTTCGGTGCGCAAACGCTTCAGGCACCACGGGTGCGGGCATAGCTCAGTTGGTAGAGCGCGAGCTTCCCAAGCTTGAGGTCGCGGGTTCGAACCCCGTTGCCCGCTCCATTCGCTTGCGCTGAGGCGCGCCGGCGCGGGAGACCCCGGCGCGCCTTCGTGTCCTCGGGGCATCCCTCGACGGAGGCCTGTCTCGGCATCATGTCCACGCCCTCTACCGCGACCGGCGCCCCGATGATCGCCATCATCGGGCGCCCCAACGTCGGCAAGTCCACCTTCTTCAACCGCGTACTCGGCACCCGCCGCGCGGTGGTGCACGACCGTCCCGGGATCACCCGCGACCGCAACGCCGCCAAGGCGGAGTGGGCCGGCCGCCCATTCATGCTCGTGGACACCGGCGGATTTCTGCCCGCGGCCACCGAGGCCCGCGACCATGTGGTCCGCCGGCAGGCGGAGCAGGCGATCGCCCTCGCCGACGCGGTGCTGTTCATGACGGATGCCCACACCGGCGTGACCGATCTCGACAGCGCCATCGCGCGCAGCCTGCGCCGCTACGGGGTGAAGTGCCTGCTCGTGGTCAACAAGGTGGACAAGCCCGGCGATGCGGCGGTTCCGGAGTTCTTCCGGCTCGGCCTCGGCGAGCCCCACGCCATCTCGGCGGAGAACGGCACCGGGATCGGCGACCTCCTGGATGCGGCGGTCGCCCTGCTCCCCCAACGCGCAACTGAGCCCGAGGACGATCTGCCGCGGGTGGCGATCGTGGGACGTCCCAACGTGGGGAAGTCCTCGATCGTGAACGCGCTGCTGGGCGAGGAGCGCGTGATCGTCGAGCCGCAGCCGGGAACGACGATGGATCCGATCGATGCGCGCTGGCACAGCACATCGGGCGATTTCATCCTCGTGGACACCGCCGGGATCCGGCGCCAGTCACACTTCGCGGAGCAGTCGGAGTTCTACGCCACGTTGCGGGCCCTGCAGGCGCTCGAGCGCGCCGACGTCGCCTGCCTGGTGGTGGACGCCGCAGCCGGCTTCCAGAACCAGGAAGCGCGGCTCGCCCAGCACGCTTTCGACGCCGGGCGCTCGGTGCTGCTGGTCTACAACAAGTGGGACCTCATCGAGGGACGCGAGCAGCACTGGAAGGCGCTGGGGGAGGAGCGCGCGCGGCGCTACCCGACGCTGGCCGATCTCCCCGCGACCCCGCTCTCGGCGAAGACCGGCACGCACCTCCACCGGCTCCCGGGGCTGATCCGCGAGCGCTTCGACGAAGCCAGCCGCCGCATCCCGACGCCGGAGCTCAACCGCTGGCTCAAGGAGGTGCAGCACCGACGCCAGGTCCCGAGCACGCGCCTCGGTCGCGAGCCGCGTCTCTACTATGTGACCCAGACCGGCGTGAAGCCGCCCGAGTTCACCGTGTTCGCCAACGCGCCGGACCGGCTCAATACGACCTACCGTCGTTTCCTCTGGGCCCAGCTCGCCGAACGGTTCGAGTTCCACGGTACGCCGGTGCGCTTGCGCTTCCGGCACAGCGAGTAGGCTGTGCCCGCGTTGATCGTGGTGGCCGCCGTCGCCCTCGGCTATCTGAGCGGCGCACTGGCGTGGGGTCTGTGGATCGGCCGGGTCTTCCGCGGGATCGACGTGCGACAGCACGGCTCGAAGAACCTTGGAGCGACCAACGTCTACCGCGTCCTGGGCCCGGGGCTCGGCATCGCGACGCTGGTGCTGGACATCCTCAAGGGAGCGCTTCCGGTCAGGTTCATCCCGGCGCACCCGGCGATGGACGCGTTCCCCGGGGGCCGCGACGCGTGCGCCGTCACGGTCGGCCTCGCCGCGGTCGTGGGCCACGTCTGGACGTGCTTCACCGGGTTCAAGGGGGGCAAGGGGGTGGCCACCACGGTGGGCGTGCTGTTGGCCCTGGCGCCGGCGGCGTTCGGGGTGTTCACTGCGGTCTTCGTAGCCACGGTCGCGATCACGCGCTACGTTTCCCTCGGCTCGGTGCTCGGCTCGGTGGGCTTCGTCGTCGCGCTCGCCGCGTGGGCGCCCGGCGGCGTGCGCAGTCCCGCCTTCGTGGTGGGCGGGCTGCTCGCGCTCCTGGTCATCGTGCGGCACCGCGAAAACCTCCAGCGCCTGGCGCGCGGAGAGGAGCGCCGTTTCTCTTTCAAGGGAGGCCCATCGACATGAGCCGCGTCACGGTGGTGGGGGGAGGTTCCTGGGGCACTTCGCTGGCCGTGGTGCTGGCCCAGGGCGGCCACGAGGCCGTCGTCTGGGACATCGATCGCGATCTCCTCGCCGCCCTGGACCGGGACCGGGAGAACCGGAAGTTTTTGTCTGGCATTATGCTTCCACCGGGTATTAAGGTTCAGGCGGAACTGGAGGCGGCGCTCGAAGGCGCCGGCGCGACGGTGTTCGTGGTTCCCTCGCATGCTCTCCGGTCCGCGGCGGGACGCGTCGCCGCGACCGGTCATCGTGCGTTGTGCGTGTGCGCCACGAAAGGCCTCGAGCTCGGCACCCTCGAACGTCCGACCCGGATCCTGGCGGAACAGCTCGGCGATCCCGATCCGGTCTTGCTGGTGGGCCCGAGCCACGCCGAAGAGGTGAGCCGCGGAGTGCCCACGTCGGTCGTCGCGGCGTGTGGGGACGAAGCGCGGGCGCGCGAAGTGCAGCGGCTGTTCTCGACGCCGCGCTTCCGCGTCTACACCAACACCGACGTGGCCGGCTGCGAATACGGCGCCGCGCTCAAGAACGTCATCGCCATCGCCGCCGGTGTCTGCGACGGCCTCGGTTACGGCGACAACACCAAGGGCGCGCTGCTCACGCGCGGTCTGGCGGAGATCGCTCGGTTGGGGGCGGCGCTGGGCGGAAGGCGCGAAACGTTCTTCGGGCTCACCGGCATGGGAGATCTCATCACCACGGCGATGAGCCGACACAGCCGTAACCGCGGACTGGGCGAGCGGCTCGGTCGGGGCGAGGCGCTGAGTCAGATTCTGGGCAGCA
>Ga0247727_10019788_pt1 | contig 10383 bp, 7 predicted proteins | sample WisWelCaveWW1625_FD_202498 | JGI IMG/M metagenome (GOLD analysis project Ga0247727, IMG submission 202498) | Biofilm microbial communities from Wishing Well Cave, Virginia, United States - WW16-25 | ecosystem: Environmental > Aquatic > Deep subsurface > Groundwater > Cave microbial mat | place... | reverse complement strand
CGTCGTCCACGTGATTCGACATCTGCGGGGCCAGATAGAGCTCCTGGCGCGCCGGGATGCCGCCGTCACCCGCCCAGTTGGGCTGGCCGTAGACGCCCGAGGAGTCGATCACCGAGAACGTGTGGAGGAAACTCTCGCGCCCGCCGGGGTCGCGCACCAGCAGGCGAAACGGGCGCTCGCGCCGCTGGGGGTTGGCGATGAGATCGCCCTTGAGCGCGCCGCGCCGCGAGACGTGCACCACCTGCGCGTGGGTGTGAATCCTCTTCTCCAGCTCGGGCAGCCGGGCGATCGGCTGGAGGTAGCGCTCGGCCAGCTCCATGCCGGTGGGGAGGGTCTCGGGATCGGGCCGCGTCCAGCGGGTCGCCTCGAGGTGCGCCACCGACGCCGGGCCCAGGTTCATCCTCCAGGGGGTGAACATGAGAACGTGGCCCCAGGCGATCGGGTGCGAGCCCACCTCGCCGCGCTCGAAGACGTGGACGTCAAAGCCGTGGTCGAGCCCATGAAGGGCGGCTTCGAGGCCAATGGGCCCGGCGCCGACGATGGCGAGCGTGTTGCGGGCGGGAAGCGTCATGTGCTCTCCTACGACCGGGTCCCGGAATTCGTGACGCCAATGTAGGCGGCTGCCGTTGTAGGCGCAACGGGGCCATTGGCGCGGCGATGGTTTGGGCCCGGTCGCAGCCTTTCCGGCGCCGCACGGACCTCAACTTGGGCGAGGACGTGTCGGCCGACTTCATCAGCGCGGCCTTCAGCTTCGGCTGGTATCCGGGAGCCCGAAAGACCGCGGGCGCGCCTCGCTGACCGCCGCGACTAGCGGCCGGAGAGCAAGCCCTTGGCGACGAACGAGACCCCGATCGAGAGATGCACGGTCTGAAGCTCCAGGGTGTCGGGAAGCCGCGCCAGCACGTCCGGTGCGATCCCTCCGCCCGACCCCGACGCGCGGTAGTCCACTGAACCGAACCTGAGGTATTGGTAGCTTCCCCCGAACAAGATCCGATAGCCCGGCGCCACCTGGTACTCGAACATCAGGAGCAGCTCGGGCGCCAGCGTGCGCTCCGTCGAGAGTGAGACCGCGAGGGTGTCGATCCGCCCGACGAGGTCGTTGAGCTGAACCACGGTCCCACCGATCCCCATGTAGCCGCCGAGCCGTTTCCAGCGCGGATACGGGTGGACGGGACCGAACAGCGATGCGACGAACACCCCGCCCACCGGGATCGCGGGCGGGAGCGGCCGCACGCCCAGCCGGTAGAACGCCGAGTGCTGGTAGCCAATGACGAGCGTGACCTTGCCGGCTCCGAGCTGCCGGATCTCGTAGCGCTGCTGCTGCGTGGTGCGGGTGCGGCGGTGAAGCTTGCGTGGCGGGATCTCCGAGGGATCGCAGAGCGTCGTGTCGCTCGAATCCGAGATGCTGCGGGTGAACGTAAAGACGGTGTCGCCTTTGCCGCCGAAGGGACCGTAGAAAGCAACGGCCGCTGCCCGCCACATCGCACGGTCGTCCTGGCCACTCGGGCGCCCGAAGCCCGCCGACCCCCACACTGCACCCCCGCTGAGGTTGCTGAAGACGGGGGTGAGGACGTCGACCTGCGCCTCGGCGCCGTGTGGCGGCAGGACATGGAGGAACACCGTACAGACGAGCGTGACGAGAGTCGGGCAGGGAAGACGCGAACGGGGGACCAAGAGTGCGGCGCTTGGCGGGCGCATGGGGCATTCCCTCCTGTCCTTGCTGGGGGGCAGGCCGCAGTCTACATCCTCTCCTCCATGGGTTCACGCCCCGACGTCGTGATCGGTGCCGCGACCGCGTGGAAGGCCGCCTACCGGAACTCCGCTCTTGCGGCATTCGGATTCGGGCGGGACGAGGAATTGGGCCCGCCTTCCGCAACGGGGCCGGGTCCCCGGTGGCTTCGGAAGAAACAATGACACTGTCCCCGGTCGGTTCTAGACTCTCCCCGTTCCGCGCGCATTCTCGCGGCCCCAACGCGGAACCGTGGGGCGTTGCTTGTCAGCGGTGACCCCTCGGCTCGACCAAAACGTCTCCCGGCGGAAACGCCGGCGTTTCCACCTGGCGATGCGAGGAGGCCGCCATGCTCCCGAACTCCCGACCCGGTCTGTGCCGTCGTCTCCTGCGGTTGCTCGGAGGCGTCTACGCGTTGCTGTTGTTCTTCGTGCTGGCGGTGTGCTGGCCGGCCGAAGGATGCACGAGCACATTGCGACTTCGGGATTCGTCCCAGTATCACGTTCTGAAGCACGCGATCTTCATCCGCGGGACCGGGGACCCGGCGAACCTGGAGGACAGCACCGGGCACGCGCTGGATCTCGCAAGCGCCTTCGGGGGCGACGCTCACGCATTTGGCCGTCCGGTGACCCGAGCCCCTCTGCTGACCGGATCCCAACGGGATTCGGCCGCGCGGGCTCGATACCGGCAGCTCTTGAAGCGTCCCGGGTCCCGCTACGTCAACTACGACTACGACCTCTACCTGCGCCTTCAGATGAAAGCGATGCGGGAGACGATCCTCACCAATCCCCGCAAGCAGCACATCGTCCTGTGGATCCATGGGGGCCGGAACCCACTGTGGAGCGGTCCGGGTCGCACGTTCGAGATCGCCTCGGCTCTCGACACCACGGCCTGCTATCCCATCTGCATCAATTGGGAGGGCAGCGACGTGGGCGCCTACTGGAACCACCTCACCTACGCGCGTCCCGCCAAGCGCAAGTGGTACGAGTAGGGGTTCCGGTACGCGAAGATCCCGTTTCACCTGGCCCACGATCTCGGGGCGGGCATCGCGCGCACGCCGCTCGGCATGTACCAGGACTTCGCCCGCGAGTGGACGGCGGCGTTCCCGACGAAGTTCGACGACGTGGCTACCCACCCTGTGGACAGCCTCTATTACGCCCGTGGTGGCGTGAACCGCGGAGCCTCGCGCTACGGGCGATTCCTCTGGGGGTTCGTCACGATGTTCTTCCGGGCGGTTCCGGGCGTCATCATCCATGCCGGTGGCCCCGGGGAGTGGGAGAGCCTCAAGCACAGCACCCAGACGATGTTCCAGCCGGACAGCTCGCTCCTCAAGACAGACGTGCCGGTTTCCTACCTGGAGGATTCGGGGGCGCTTTCGAAGTTCATCCACGCGCTCGCGGCAAACGCGGACACGCTCGACTCCCTGCTCGTGAAGGATGGACGCGAGCCTGTCGCCATCCACATCCTCGCCCACAGCATGGGGACGATCATCGCGTCCGAGCTGTTGCGCCACGACACGCACCTTCCGATCACCCGCATCGTCTTCATGGCCGCGGCGTGCCGGGTGCACGATTTCTTCGATGTCATCGTCCCGTATCTCGGAAGGCATCCGGAGACACGCTTCTACAACCTGATGCTGCACGACGTTCACGACCTCCATGAATCCTGCGCGGGCCCCTGGGGCAGTTTCCTTTTTCGAGGCAGCCTGCTGACCTGGATCGACGACTTCCTGTCCACCCAGCAGACGCCACTCGACCGCACGCTGGGCCGCAACGAGAACGCGCTGCCCGCGACCCGATTCGTGCCGAACAGCTTGCGGTCCCGCGTAATGTTCAAGACTTTTGGCGACGGGGGGCCGGGGGACGGGACGCGAACCGCCCACGGGACTCCGGTGAAGCACGGCGATTTCAGCAAGCCGGCGCTGCACTTCTGGGAAACGTCGTTCTGGACGCCCCCGGGTGCGCCGATGCTGGCGGACACACTGTCACCGTTGGGGGATCACCATCACTGACGCCGGTAGGACACGGGATGGAAGCGGCGCGGTCTAGGTGCTGGTTCGAGCCGTGGCGCTATTCGCGCAGCGTCAGGGAGCCGTTTGTCCGAAGCGCCCAGTCGATCGCCGTGGCGCGCGGATCGCCCGGCCAGCGGGCTAGGAACTCGCGGGCGTATCGCTCGAATCCCGGGCGATTGCCGCGCGCCTCCTCGCTGATGGCCAGCCCTAAGGTCGCGGGGGCCAACGTGTCGCCGCGCTCGCGCGTGCGGGCGAAGAGGCGAGACGCCTCCACCCACTGCCCGGAGCCCAGGTGAAGCTCTCCCACCTGGGCCAGTGCGAGGCTGCCTGTGCCGAGGGGCTGGAGCGGGCCGACGTTGACGCACAGGAAGAGCTGCGCGTCCTCCCATTCCGGCGGAACGGTCCGGGCGAATCCCAGCAGCTCCACCCCGGGCACGAACACGCGCAACGCTTCGCCACCACGCAGCGCAGCCTCGAGCGGCAGGTACGAAGAGCTTCTCGTTGGAGCGGGCCGCGGGGACTTCTCGGAGCCGTGAAGATCGATGTGTTCCTCCGGCCCCACCAGGATGAACCCCACTCGCGTGTTGGGGGATAGCCGGGCCGCACGGAGGTCGCGAACCGCCCCACTTAGAAGCTCGCTCTCCCGCATCGTCTTGTCACGGGCGTACACCCCCAATCGGGCGTGCTCGCGGGTCCAGACGTTCCGGACTTCGAGGGGCACGAACGCGGCGGCCAGCACCAGCATCGCCCACTCGAGGCGCCGCTCGACCCTCGCGAGGCGCCTGGCCACTCCCGCGACGAGCCAGCAAGCGCCGGCCCACGGCAGGTACAAGTAGTAGAGGTAGGAGTGGTACTCGAGCGAAAGCACTGGCAGGAGAAAGGTGAGCAGCGCGACCGCGCCCACCTCCTCGGGATGGCGCTTGCCGCGTCGCTGCGTCCACAGGGCCAGCATGCCCAATCCTCCCACCAGGAGTCCCGCGCCGAGCAGCTCCGGGTGGGCCGTGGCCACCATGTCGCGGAACGGATCGAGCGGCGCGGCGCACCAGGCGGCATAGGTCGCGAGGTTGGCGAGCAGGAATGCCGGCGACGCAGTGCGGGCGTAGGCCTCACCCGATGCGAAGGGCTCATATCGGATCGTCGCCAAGTAGGCGGCAAGGAACGCGCCGGAGAGCAGGGTCTGGGGGAGTAGCCGCGCCGGCTCGAAGCGCGTGACCACGCCCGGCCGAGTCCTGCCCGCGCAGCGCGCTTCGACAATGAGCAGGACAAGCGGCAGAAACGCAGCATTCTCCTTGGTCAGGGCGGCCGCGAGTCCGGAAACCGCTCCCGCCCACAACAGCGGCGTCGAGCGGCGCTCACGCGCCAGAATGTAGAGCCAGATCGCGCCGAGCGCGAACGCGGCGGCCTGAAGCTCGACGATCCCGGTCGCCCAGTGAAGCGGTGTGAAACCGATCGAAGAGACGGCGAACAGAAGCGTGGCGCCGAAAGCCGCTGCCCGGCTCTCGAGCAGGCGGCGGCCGATGACATGGATCAGGGCGACGTTGAGCAGGTGAAGGAGCAGGTTGGCCAGGTGGAAGGGGAGAGGATCGAGCCCGAACAACACATGGAGCGCGCGGAAGGTGACGCCCTCGAACAGCGGGCGCGACATCGACCAGGGGATCGGGCTCAGCCCCATCGCCCGCGCGAGAAACGTCACGTCGTCCTGGGCGAACCAGGTGCGGAGGGCGGGCCCGTGAACGACGATCGCCGCGAGCCAGAGTCCAGGCAGGTCCAGGTGGGGATTCACGCGGCCCAGCCACCGCGAGGGCAGGTGACGCGGGTCCGCCCCTGCCCCCGCGTCGATGACGGCGAGCGCGTTGCGGGCACCAGGAGGCATCTGCTTCTCCTACGGGGAAGCGGGCGGCGGGTGACGGGTGAATCTAGGGATGTCAGCGCCCCGCCACAAGGCACCCGGAGCGCTCAGATCCCTCGATCCGAACGAACAACGAGATTCGCTACCGGAACTCGGCCACGATCGGGGCGTGGTCCGATGGCCTCCCCGGGCCGTCGAGCCCCACCACCGTGGCCCCGCGGCCGCGTCGCCAGTCCCGGCCCGCGAACCAGTCGAGGCGCAGCTGGGAGCGCCGCTCTGCGCGCGCCAACAGGGGACGTACGATCGAGCCCAGCGCCGAACGCAGCCCGCGCGCCTCGTGCAGCCGATCGAAGCGGAGCTGGAGCGTGGGGCGCCGGTCGTTGAGAGGGAGCCACTCGAAGCGCGCCTCGCGCAGCACGTCGAACGTCCGCTCGCGCGTTCCGCCGCGGTCCGGGTGCAGAAGGCGATGGCTCAGCCATCCGTCCGGCCAGCACGTGAGCACGGTGCCGCCGAGGAGAGGGTCCCACCAGCGGCCGCGGTCGAAGGTGTGGCTGTTGAAGTCGCCGGCCAGGATGATCGGGCGTCCCTCACGCGCAAGGCCGTCCATGAGCGTCTGCATCTGAATTGCGCGGTGGCGCCGGGTGCGAAGGACCTCGAGGTGCACCGACACCGCCACGAACGGTTCTCCCGGCCGCTCGATGGCGGCGACCAACCCGACGTGGCGGCCGTACATGCGCTCGACGTCGAACTGGTACTCGACCGGGCTCGGCAGCTCGATCGCGCGGGCCTCGCCGATCGGCCACCGCGAGAGGATCGCGAGGCCGAAGAGCGCCTCCTGGTTCTGGAGCCCGGCCGCCAGCGCGGTATCGTCGTCGCGCCCGGTCGTGATCTCGAGGAACAGCGGGGCCCACACGCCGTGAAACCCGAGCGCGCGCGCGAGGTCGTCAGCCACGTCGCGGTTGCCGGAGCGCGCCATCCCCAGATCCACCTCGTTGAGGAACACGAGATCGGCCGCCTCGAGCTGCGGATGGTCGCGCAGCGCCTGGGCGATCGCGTCGAACCGGTTGCCGTGCTCGATGTTCCACTGCACCGCCATCAGCCGCGCGGGGTCGGGCGCCTGGTCGGGCGGCTGCGGCGGCGCGTGGCGCCGCAACGTGCCCAGCACCCGGCGGAGTCGCGGCTCCAACTCCTTCCAGGCAGGTGTGCGCTGCAGCGCGCCGAGCGTGGCGTGGGGTCGGAGCGCGTCGCACAGGGCGGTGCATTCGGCGGCGAACGCGAGGTCGCGGGTCACGGCGGCGCAGGATAGCAGGGACGCCCGCCCGGACCCCGCGTTTGCGCCGTCGCAGCCGACCTCCTAGACTTCCCCTTCGCCGCCAAACCGGGTCGCAAGCACCACCCCGCCTTCTTCCGAGGAGTCTTCACCCTGGCCACCCGACCCACCACCCTCCACGAGCTCAAGCAGTCCGGCTACCGCTCCCGTTCCGTCAAGGACGAGATGCGGGCCAACGTCATAGGCCTCATGCGCTCCGGGGAGCCGCTGTTCCCGGGCGTGATCGGATACGAGCACACCGTCGAGCCCCAGATCGTGAACGCGATCCTGTCGCGCCACGACTTCATCCTGCTCGGGCTGCGCGGCCAGGCCAAGACCCGCATCCTGCGGGCGCTGGCGCGCTTTCTCGACGAATGGATCCCCGCGATCCAGGGCTGTCCGCTCCACAGCGATCCCCTCCACCCGCTCACGCACCACGCGCGCACCCTGATCGAGGCGCGCGGCGACGAGGCGCCGATCGAGTGGATCCACCGCGACGCCCGCTACCAGGAGAAGCTCGCCACACCGGATGTGACGATCGCAGACCTGATCGGCGACATCGATCCCATCAAGGCGGCGACCCTCAAGCTCGACTATTCGGACGAGCGGGTCATCCACTACGGGATCATCCCGCGCACCCACCGTGGGATCTTCGCCATCAACGAGCTGCCCGATCTGCAGCCGCGCATCCAGGTGGGGCTCCTCAACATCCTCGAGGAGAAGGATTTTCAGATCCGGGGCTTCCCGGTGCGGATGCCGCTGGACGTGGTCATGGTGTTCTCGGCCAATCCCGAGGACTACACCAACCGCGGCAACATCATCACGCCGCTGCGCGACCGCATCAGCTCGCAGATCATGACCCACTATCCGGTCACGCGCGAGCAGGGCATGGCGATCACCGAGCAGGAGGCGTGGATAGAACGAGACGCCGGCGTCGAGGTGGTCGTGCCCCGCTTCGTGCGTGAGTTGGTGGAGGAGGTGGCGGTCCAGGCCCGCAAGAGCGAGTACGTGGATCAGAACTCGGGCGTGTCGGCACGACTCCCGATCGCGCTCATCGAGAACGTGATCTCGAACGCCGAGCGCCGTGGCCTCCGGACCGGCGAGGGGCGCGTGCACGTGCGCATCTGCGACCTCGCCCACGCGGTCTCGGGGGTGAGCGGCAAGGTGGAGCTGGTGCTCGAGGGCGAGCAGGAAGGCACCATGAACGTGGCGCGTGCACTGCTCGGGCGCGGCGTGAAGGCGCTGTTCGCCCAGCGCCTCCCCGACGCCTACAAACCCAAGCGCGGCCGCGGCGCCCAGGGAGCCGGACCCGCCCGTGCGGGTGCCCCTGCCGGCGCCCAGGGTGAGCCCGAGCTCGGCTCCTCGGAGTACCGGCCCATCCTCGAATGGTTCGCGGCCGGGAACCACACCGAGATCGCCGACGACATGCCCCATGCGGAATACGCGAAACGTCTCTCGCAGGTGAAGGGGCTCGAACGCCTGACGGCAAAATATCTGGAGCCCGAGTCGGCGGAAGAGATGGCGGTGGCGATGGAGCTGGTGCTCGAGGGTCTGCACCAGAACTCGATTCTGTCCCGTGAGCGCACGGACGGCGCCACGACGACGTATAAGGACATGCTCAAGTCCATGCTTTCGGGCCTGGAAGCCGACGACTAGGGCGGCGCGCCTTTCGGTGCACGCCGCGATCGGCCCGGCTCCAAGCCGAGAGGAGGTTCCATGCGTCTCGGGTGGCCGCTGTGTCTGGTTCTGGCGCTACCGTTTCTCGCCCCGGCCGCGCTCGCGCAGTCGCGTGTGGCCTACATCAAGCCGCAGTACCTGCCCCCCGGGGAGCTGGCGCGCGTCCTCGGCGCTCACGAGGCGAATGGCCGCGGCATTCTGTCGTGGCAGCAGGCCGACGGCACCCACACCGTGGAGATCCGGCGCAACGACGCGGCCAACCTGATGATCCTGACCGGCGCGCCCGACGACGTCGGAGCCGTCGAGGCGATGATCAAGGCTGCGGACCTCCCGCCTCGGCAGATCATGGTCGAGGCAACGATCGTGGAGGTGGACGAGAGCAAAGCACTCGACGTGGGGATCGACTGGCCGAATCTGAGGGTCGATCTGAACGGAAGCGTCGGCTTCAACCGCGCGAACCTCAAGATCGAGCGACGCAGCAGCTCGAGTGGCAACACGTCGGATCGGCTCATCGACACGCGGAACGCGATCGCCGGCGCGGGGAACATCTCCATTCGGGATGCGTTCCGACTGCTCGAGGAGAAGGGTGCCGCCACCTTCCGAGACGCCCCGCGGATTCTCACGCTCAACAACCGCCGCGCATCGATCCTCGACGGGCAGCGAGTCACCTACATCACGCGCTATTCGAGCTTCACGAACCTCTTCGAGACCGACACGCTCGATGCCGGCCTCACGCTGAGCGTCCTGCCGTCTCTGGGCGAAAGCGGCTACCTCACGCTGGATATCCGGGCTGAGCTGACCACCATCGATGGCAATATCTCGGGAAGCCCCGTCAAGGATGGCCAGATCGTGGAGAACACCGTGATCGTCCGGGATGGGGAGACGGTGCTGCTCGGGGGATTCCTGCGAACGGTGGAACAGCGCAGCCGGCGTCGGTTCCCGCTCCTGGGTACGGTGCTGCCATTCCTGTTCTCGCGCGAGATCTCCAACCGGTCCCGTCGGGAGAAGTTCGTGGTCCTGACTCCGCGGGTCGTCGACCTGGGAGGCAACCTGGACGCCAGGACGCGCGAGGCGATCGAGGGCAAGTGATCCGCTCCTGACCCATGCGCTTCGACTACTCCCGCTGGCAGGGCCCGAGGCCCGAAGACGTCGCGTTCATCAAGCAGCTGATGGACATCTACCGCAACCTGCTGCTCCAGACCGGCGGCGACGTCGACGAGGCGCTCCGGTGGATGGAGCACTTTGGGGAGCAGTACGGCTTCTTCAACGAGAGCTTCGGCGCCGCCGATTTCAGGAAACTGCTCGAAGAATCCGGAGAGGCCGAGCGCACGCCGCAGGGATACAAGATCACGCCCAAGGGCGAGAAGCGCATCCGGCAGGATTCGCTGAACGAGATCTTCTCGACGCTCCAGGCCGGGGGCGCGGGGGACCACCGCACGCCGGTCGCCGGCAAGGGCGGGGAGCGGTTGTCGGAGACGCGGCCCTACCAGTTCGGCGACAACCTGTCGGACCTCGACCCGCTTACTTCGATGAGCAACGCGGTCAAGAACCACGGGATCGAAGACCTCACCGTCACCGAGGACGACCTCGCGGTGCACGAGCAGGAGCACCTGTCGTCGTGCGCCACGGTGCTGATGGTGGACATCAGCCACAGCATGATCCTGTACGGGGAGGACCGGATCACGCCGGCCAAGAAGATCGCCCTCGCGCTCAGCCAGCTGATCCGGACCCGGTATGCGCGCGACACGCTGGACGTCGTGCTGTTCGGCGACGACGCGGTGCGGGTGCCGCTACGGGACCTGATGAAG